>Ga0315280_10000633_pt1 | contig 65105 bp, 41 predicted proteins | sample YL17G06_40_MG_FD_203697 | JGI IMG/M metagenome (GOLD analysis project Ga0315280, IMG submission 203697) | Sediment microbial communities from Yellowstone Lake, YNP, Wyoming, USA - YL17G06_40 | ecosystem: Environmental > Aquatic > Freshwater > Lake > Sediment | place: USA: Wyoming | collected... | reverse complement strand
GCCAACTGCCCGCGACCGGCACCATCGGCCCTGGCATTCGATAGCCCGCCGGTGGATTTGCATACAAGCTCAGGTCGGTGCGGAGACCGGTCTTGTTGCCCAGAACCAGCGGGCCTTCGGTCAGCACCGTGCCACAGGCAACGAAGGCGCTGCCCAGGTTCATCGTAACCGTCGCTGGGCAGATGACGTGCAGCAGGCCAATGAACCGGCACCGGTATTTGTCCACCAGGTCGCTATCGGCGGTGCCGTACGGCCAAGGGTAGGGGGTGCCCGGAGGATTGAAATTGGTGGCTCGGCTGGACTCGGAGAGTTGACTCGCTGTACCGTCGAGATTCAGGGTAGCTTGCGTGCCAAGACAGCGGATGAGGAGCGTGGGAGCATCCGGCTGGGGCGGCTCCATGAGCCAGGCGGTGACGGTCGAGAAAGCGGCATTGTTCTCGAGCGTGACCAGGAGGGTGGCCACCAGACGGGCCTGCCGGATCGACAGATTCCCGCTGGCCGGCACGCGGATGTGGTACACGCCCCTCGGATTGACGGAGCCGTAGGGGTTTGCCGCAGGGCTGAGGACCGCATCTTGGATGGTCCCACCCGAGATGCTCGCAAAAGGGATCTCGGTCGCCGTAGTCAAATAGTCGTCAAAGACACTGGGCGATGGCATGGCCTTGGCAGCCACCGTCCGCGTGGCGCCGGTGACGGTTCCCAGAATGAAGGGAATGGGGGCTTCCACGTCCCCGTTGACCGCAGCCCCGAGTGGGACCACGAGCACGCCATTGGATGAGATTGGTCCCCGGATCCCGGAGACCTTCCCTGTGGTGCTTAAGTTGCCGCCGGCATGGGCGACCGTCTTGAGCACATCCAAGCCAGGTCCATTCGGAACCAGCTTCGCGCTGTAGATCCTGGTGGCCGCGCCGGCGCGGCCGAGGCCGTAGATTCTCACCGGGTCGATGGGGTTGTTAGCCAGGTCCCCGTCTGCTTCATCCACGAGTTTGAAGCTGATCGTGCCCTGGCCCAGCGGGACCGGCGCGGTCTCCACGCCGTTGGTGTACGTGGTCCTCCAGTTCGCGTCGGCGGCCAGCTTGGTCAACGCCCATTCCACGGCCGCTTCCGCCAGCACCCTGGCCTCCTTCGAGTTGTTGGCCCAAAGAATCGTCCGCCCGTTCAGACGGGCGAGGGTCAGCACGGACAGACCCACCGTGGTCAACAGCATCCCCATTCCCAGGACGAGAATGTACACCGAACCCCGGCGGCAAGGGCAACAGGATGTCAGGATCGAGGGCCTCATGTCCTATGGCACCTGGTTGACAAGGTTAGCGCCCGCAACGGACTTCGCGGCGGGGTCGGAGCCCACCTGGACGGCGACGTCCGCCCAACTCGGGTATGTCGTGCGTGTTTTCGGCTGTTGTTCATAGTCGCTGTGGCTGGAACGCAAGGCGGTCAAGGTCGTGGTTTTGCCCCTGGGACTGACGACCGTCACGATCACACGTTTGAGACCGGCGTCCGACCCGACTGGCACACTGGGATGGCCCGGATCGACAAAGTGAACTTGGACCTTCCTTTGCCAGCCGGTGTAGCCGGCCAACGGCGACCCGTTCCTCGCCGTGGGCGGGTTCTCAGTGAGACCGTCATAATCGCTGACATCGTCCCACGTGGCGCGCGTCTCGCCCGATTCGGTGTTCGGGTCGGCGTAGCGGCATGGCACGATCTCGCTCAGGAGTTGCTCGGCCAGCGCCGTCGCCTGGCACTGCTCTTGCTGGAGCACGCTGTCTCGTGCGGAGGCCCCGATGGTTTCCAGGGCGGCCACCAGCATGACGCCGACGATGAGAACGGACATCACCGTCTCGATGAGCGTGAAGGCGGCTCGGCGGGAAACGGTCACGATGAGCTGGTGCAGTTCATAGGGATGCCCTTTGGCTACGGTGGCGTTGTCACGGTCCCGTACACGTAGATCTGCAGGACGTAGTCGCTTTTCGCAGACCATACATACCCTTGGTTGGCCGATTGGCGCCATGCTAAGTCGACGGCCGGCCCTTTTTCGTCGTACTCCACCACGCCCGGCGAGGTATCGGTGGTCGTAACCAGGACGCACATCCCCAGGGCGGGATCCAGGCCATCCAGACAAGAGGACCCGAACTCCACCCAAGTAAGAGTAGTGGAGAGTGTCACTACGTCCACACTGAGGGAATCGAGGGCGCTGCCGACCGGCTTCATGGCGGTGTCGGCGAGTGTGACCCCGATGGTCATGGTACCAGTGCTGGTACCGTTGCGAGCCAGCTTCACCTTGACGCGGGTGATCTTCCAAGATAGGGCGTTGGCAGGCAGGACCGGCTTGAAGTACTCGGCGGCCCACGCGTTGCTCTTAATCTGGTAGGCCTTGGGGTCGTCGCTGGTGGGCCAGTCCCGAGAGACCAGCAGTTGCTCCGGGCTTTCCACCGGCGGCGGAGGGCCGGCGGCTTGGAGCAGCCAATCCAGGTTGAAGACCTGCACATTCTCCGCCATCGAGGCGGCGGGCCCCGGCTGGCCGTTGTACTCGCGGGTCAGGGGCGAGCCGGCCCCGGCCCAGGCGTAGCGCAGGGTTTCCGGCGTGCTGTCTCCGTTGCGGTCGGGGACCGTGAACGTCACGGCGGTCGCCGTCCGCTCGGTGATCTGCAGCGCCATTTGCAGATCGGCGGCCACTTGGTCCGTCGCGGCGTCGGCAGCGGTCATCGAGACGGCGGGACCGGCGGCGCTGATACCCATGACGCGGCTGGCCAGCAACATGACGGATCCGCAGGCGCCCAGGAGGATCGAGACGATGGTGAGGCTCATCACCATTTCGACCAGGGTCACCGCCCGCCAAGAGCCCAAAGGCCGGCAAGGGAGGTCCCGTTTGTGATCGGCTGGCGTCATTGGACCTTCGCCTTTCCCGTGTAAGGGCTCAGGGTGATCGTCTTCTGCGTCCCGTTGGCCTGGATCACGATGGTCCCGCCGTTGTCCGGGGCGCCATAAGCGTCGAACGTCACGTTCGGGCCGCCGCCGAAATTGGCGGAGACCAGCGTGACCAGGTGGGGGTCGCCACTGAGGTTCACCTCGTAGTTCGAGGATCGGTTGTCCAGGGTCCGAACACCGGTCATCCGATATTTGGCTCCGGCGAGGTCAAAGGCAACGGTCTGGCTTTTGCTGCTGGTTTTGGCCCAGGACTGTGCCAGACTCAGGTCCGCCGCGATGCGACGAGCGGTCATCTCGACGCGGTACCGCATCGTCGCGTTGGTAAAGCGCGGGGCGGCCATACCGGCGACCACGCCCACAATCCCCATGACAAGGACCAGCTCCAGCAGACCGAAGCCACGAATGCCAAGAACAACCCGGTGATGCATGTTGAACCTCAGGAGAGCCCGGAACCGCGTGAAACCCGACCGACGGAGTGCCGGTCCGACGCCGGAGGAGTCGGGCGGCTGCCAACCGTCTCGGCAGCCGCCCGAACCTTTATCCGCAGGAGTGTCACGGCTTTGTGCCGGGACCTCCTAAGACATGAGAAGGTCTCACACACTCAGTAGGTGTTATACAGCTTGTCGGCGTCGTCCTTCTCGGTGGTCGCATTGGCTTTGATGTCGCCCGTGCTCTCCGTGTAGATCCAGCCGACACTGTCGCCGTCCGCCGCGGCGATCTTCGTGCCGCCTTTCTTGGCCCCGATAGGCAAGGGAGGCGCGCTGCGAAGATATGGCCCGTAAACATAGTCCCCGGTCTTCGTCGCACTGGTGGCCCCCGTCCCATCCGTGTACTGGGTCAACTGAGTGTTGATATTGGCCACGCTGGGTAGTGCGCCTCCGTGTTCGGTCGCGTAGAGGTCGATGGCGTTACGCAGCACGGCCAAATCGCCGCTCAGGGCCGAATCGCTGGCACCCTTGGCGCCCCGGCTCATCCGTGGAATGCCAATGGCCGCCAGGATGGCGATGATTGCCACCACGATCACCACTTCCAACAAGCTGAATCCCCATCTGGACGTACGTCTGTTCATACATGTTCTCCCTTACATCGACATCACCTTCAGGATAGAAACCTGTCAGATGCAGCCTCGAACCGCCCTCTCTGTTTTTTGCCTCCAAGCTGTTGTGTCGCATGCCTCTATGCTCCCGGAATATCGGCACATATAGGTGGGACTTCACTACAATGCTCGGCCCCAGAGGGATTCAGGCCCAAAATACGTAGTCATACGGATGGCTACGGCACGATTCTTGGAGTTTTCCTGCGAATCAAGGGCCCAATAAAGGGCCGCGCGGGGCGGGTGCAGGCCGTCCAACCAGGGGCTGATTCCGGTCCGTGGATGATTGCCGGTTGGAAAGCGGCAGTCAGTAATCGGATGCCGGTTATCATTATCAGTAAGCCATGGACCACGGAGCGGGGGTCGGCGGGGGATCCACTTCTCGGTTGTCGGTTCCCAGTTCTCAGTGGGTGGCATTCGCGTACTGTCGTCCAGCGGTTGCGCGGCTCGTTACGGTTACCGTCAGACGTCTTACGATACGAGCTTCGCAACCGCTGACCGATCTCCGCGTCTTACCGGGCTTCGCCCTGGGGTGCGACGGGATCGACTTTCACGGCGGAACTGATGTAGGTCTTGCCTTGGGCGACCGCCCGCACGGCGGTCACCAGATCGTCAAAATCGACATCCTTGAGCAGATAGCCGCAGGCCCCGGCTTTGAGCATCTCGGCGACGTACCGCCGGCCGGCGTACATCGACAGGGCAATCACCTTCACGTTGGGCCAAGTCGTGGAGATCCACCGGGTCGCCTCCAGGCCGCTGAGTTCCGGCGGCATACTGACATCCATGACGACCACGTCCGGCTGGAGCTGCGTCGTCAACTCCATCACCGTTTGGCCATCGGCGGCCTGCCCGACCACTTCCATATCCTCCTGCTGCTGCAAGTAGCTGCTCAGGGTCTCGCGGATGAGAGTATGATCGTCGGCGACAATAATCCGTATAGCCATGCTCATTTGCCTCTGCAAGAAACACGTGAATCCTGTAAGACCACCTTTGATACTCACTTCCCACGGTCGGAGGTTCGCCTATCCGTGCGGCAACGCTGAATTCTGCACCAAATCCTGGCCGTTCGCAAGTCGTGTTCTCCTATGAACCCGGCGGGAATGATGCGAACAGGCCCGGCGGGCCGCCGTATGAAGCAGAGGTTACCGGGGTAGGATGGTGGTGGGGTTGGTTGGCATCAGGCCGATGGAAGAGAACAACTCGAAGCATAGCGCAAGTGAGAAGGCCAAGAAGATGACGAGTGAACCTGAGCCGCATCCTCCGGCCGAATCCGGGGGGGCCTCCCTGTTCGGCCCCGGTCCTCAGAGTGCGGCTCTGCTCCAAACCGTGCTCGATTCGCTGACCTATCCCTTATATGTGATCGACGTAGCGGATTACCACGTCAGCCTGGCGAATCGCACCGCCCAGGAGTCGTGCAACGGTGGGGCCGCCACGTGTTACGCTCTGACCCATCGCCGAGACGTTCCCTGCCACACGGAAGAACATCCCTGCCCCATCGAGATCATCAAGGCCACCGGCAAGCCCACGGTCGTCGAGCACGTCCACTACGATGCCGCGGGCCAGCCGAAGAACGTCGAGGTCCACGCGTTTCCGATCTTCGACAAAGCCCACCGCCTGGTGCAGATCATTGAGTATTGCGTGGATATCACCGAGCGCAAGCGCGCCCAGGAGGAGTTGCTCCGCGCCAAGCAGGAGTGGGAACGGACTTTCGACGCCGTGCCGGACCTGATCACGATCATCGACACGGAGCACCGCATCGTACGAGCCAACCGCGCGATGGCCGAGCGGCTGGGCCGCCCCCCCGAAGAGTGCATCGGGTTGAAGTGCCATGAGTGCGTTCACGACCTGGACGCCCCGCCAGACTTCTGCCCGCACGCGAAGAGCCTCGCCGATGGCCTTGAGCACACCGTGGAGATCCACGAAGAGCGCTGCGGCGGCGATTTCCTCGTCACCTGCACCCCCCTCTTCGACCCCAATGGCCGGCGGATCGGCAGCGTCCACGTGGCCCGCGACATCACCGAGCGCAAGCACGCGGAGACCGCCCTGTGCGAAAACGAGGAGAGACTGCGGGCCATCTTCGACAACGCCGGCGTCGGACTGGCGGAAGCGGCGGCCGACGATCGCTTTGTCGCGGTCAACGATCGCTTCTGTCAAATCTTCGGCTACACACGCGAGGAGCTCCTCGGGAAGACGGTGCACGAGCTGACGGCGCCCGCAGACCGGGCCCATAGCGATGCCCTGAACGCGCAGCTCCACGACGGGCGTACGGACCGCATCGACTATGAAAAGCGGTATCTCAAGCGTGACGGCACGCCGGTGTGGGTCCACGTGACCGTGTCCGCGATTCACGACGCCGACGGCCGGTGGCAGCGCTCCATCGCCACCGTGCAGGACATCTCGCAACGCAAGCAGATGGAAGAAGAGCTGCGCGATCTGGCCGCGACGCTCGAAACCAAGGTGGCGCAGCGCACGGCCGAGTTGGAGCACCGGGCCGGGCAGCTCCAACGGCTCACGCTGGAACTATCGCAGGCCGAGGATCAGGAGCGCGGGCGCCTGGCGGAGATCCTGCACGACGATCTGCAACAGGTGTTGGCGGCGGCCAAGTTCCATCTGGGCCTCTTGAAAGCCCGGGCCCAACGGGACCCCGCGCAGCAGGCCACCGCCGGACAGATCGATCTCATGCTCAAGGAGGCCATCGACAAGTCGCGCAGCTTGTCCCACGAGCTCAGCCCAGCGGTGTTGCGTCACGGGGACTTTGCCGAGACCCTGCGCTGGCTCGCAGGCCAGGTCCAGAGCAAGCACGGCCTGCAGGTCCACGTCGCGGCCTTCGGCCATACCGAGCTCCAATCCCAGGCGATCAAGGCTCTCCTGTACAAGGCGGCCCAGGAGTTGCTCTTCAACGTCGTCAAGCACGCCCGCGTCCCGCAGGCTGCCATCCGCGTCCGGCGGTTCGGGCGCTATCTCTGCCTGTCGGTCCGGGACCGGGGACGAGGGTTTGACCCACAGGAGATCCGGGAGACCGCCGGCTTCGGGCTGCTGAGCATCCGCGAGCGCGTCGAGCTGCTGGGCGGCCGCATGAAGATCCGCAGCGCCAAAGGCCAGGGCAGCACATTCCTGATCGTCGTGCCGGACGGCCCGGAATCCCAGGACGGAAGACAGAGGACTGTAGGGGCGGGCCCCCGTGCCCGCCCGACGTCGGAGGCCGAACCCGGTGATCACAGATTGGGCGGCCACGGGGGGCCGCCCCTACGCGTGCTGCTGGCGGACGATCACCGAATTGTACGGGAGGGTCTGCTCTCGCTGCTCAGCGAGGTGCACGATGTCCAGGTCGTGGGCGAGGCCGCCAACGGCCGGGAGGCCATCAATCAGGCCTACCGGCTGCGGCCGGACGTGGTCATCATGGACGTGGCCATGCCCCTGATCAACGGCGATGACGCCACCCGCCAAATCCGCAGGCACCTGCCCCACACGCGGGTGATCGCCCTTTCCATGTACGAGGAGGCCGAGATGAAAGAGATGATGTTCCGGGCCGGGGCCGAGAGCTACGTGCTCAAGACCGCCCCCTCCGAGGAACTCCTCGCCGCCATCCGGGGCAGCGGGTCGAACTCGTAGGATCGTGCTGACCGCGGTCCAAGGCACTCCTTCCCCCGTCCCAAACAGGAAACGGCATCCTGAGCACACGTGATTTCACTTGGCCGAGGAGGATTGTCGACCGAACAAAGACAACCTGCAGGTCGTGTACATGATAAGGAAGCGAGGTACGTGTTTTCCAAAGTGGCGGCTTCGGGCCCAGTGAAGATGTGGGTGCATCGACATTCGAGTGTAGGGCAGTCTCGATCTCTCCCTGAGTTGGTGTGCTTTCATCATATTAGCACGTCCACTCTTCTTCCTGAGACTGGCTGGGCAAAGAGAGCTGATGAGATGAATTTAGATGAATAATGCGTCTAATCGTCGTTTGAGAGCAAAGCTCAAAGAGGTAAGACAACTTGTGACGGTGTTTCCAAGTTGGATGCGCCGGCTGGGATATTACGGGTTGGCTCTGCTGTTCGTGGGGGCAGCGGTCATGCTGCGCTGGGAACTCCGGGATGTGCTGGACCCCACGCCGGTTCTGGTGTTCTACTTGGCGTGGGTCGGCGCCGCCGCGTTCGGCGGATTGGGACCGGGGCTGCTGGCGACAGTGGCCTCTTGGCTGTGCATCGACTATCTATTCGATCCCACCCCCGGACACATCGGCTTCGACGAACCGGCGTCAGTAGCGAGGCTGTTGGTCCTCCTGGCCGGCGGGTTGGCCGTCAGTCTCATTGGCGAGAAGATGCGACGGAGCCGAATCCACGAGCGCCGACAGAGGCGGGAGTTGGCCAGCGCGAATGCCGTGCTACGCGAGAGTGAAGAGCGGTTGCGGCAGCGGGCGGAGGAAGTGGAGACCCTGATGGACCTGATCCCGGCGGCCATCTGGGTGGCGCACGACCCGCGGTGCGACCATATCACGGGCAATCAGGCGGCCAACAGGTTCTACGAGGCCTATCGACAGGAAAACGTCTCGGCCAATATTTCACCGGTGCGCCGGTTCTTCCGCGACGGCCAGGAACTCAAGCCTGAGGAACTGCCCATGCAAGAGGCGGCGGCCAAGAACATCGACATCCGCGACAGCGAGCTGGATGTGCTGCTCCCGAGCGGCAAGTGGCGGAACATGTTGGGGTCGGCCAGCCCGCTGCGTGATGCCGAGGGCCACGTGCGCGGCTGCATCGGCGCGTTTATGGACATCACCCCCCATCGGCAGGCCGAGCAGGCGCTACGAGAAAGGATGAAGGAGCTGGCCTGCCTCTACGCGGTGAGCCGTGACATGCAGGAAGATCTCTCCCTTGATGAGCTTTGCCGGCGCGCCGTCAAGCGTCTGGTTCCAGCCATGCAGTTCCCGGAGGTCACCGCGGCGGTGATGGAACTGAATGGGAAACGATTCACCTCCGAGAACTACGCCGAGGGGCTGTCGCGGGGTCTCCAAGCGGAAATCCGAGTGGAGGGCGAGGTCCTTGGGCACTTGCGGGTCTGTTATGCCCAGGAGAGGCCCTTCTTGATTCCCGAGGAGCAGAACCTGGTCAACGGTATCGCGGAGGCCTTCAGCATGTGGCTGGAGCGCAAGCAGGCCGAGGAGGCGCTGCGCGCGAAGCGGGGCGAGCTCGAACTGATCCTCAACCAAACGCCGTTCATGCTCACCCGCTGCAGCCGCGACCTGCACTACCGATACGTTAGTCGCGCTTACGCCGAGATGATCGGGCGCACTCCCGACCAAGTCGCCGGCAAACCGATCCTCGAAATCATGGGCGAAGAGGGTTTCAAGACAATCCGTCCGCACGTCGAAGCCGTCCTGCAGGGGCAACCGGTCGAGTACGAGGCCCCGGTTCACTTCCAGGGCGTGGGACCGCATTTCTTGCGCGTCAGTTACGTGGCGGACAAGGACGAACAGGGCCACGTGATCGGTTGGATCGCCTCGATTATTGATATCACCGACCGCAAGGAAGCCGAAGAGGCGCTGCGCCAGAGCGAACGCCGATTCAAGAGCACGTTTGAGAACGCGGCCATCGGAATTGCCCATGTCGCGCTGGATGGACGGATCGTGCAATTCAACAGCCGATTCTGCGAGATCGCCGGCTATTCCTGCGCTGACGTCCTCGGCAAGACCTGTGAGCAGATCACGTTTGCCGACGACTGGGAGGCCGAGCGGGCCCAGATACAGCGTCTTCTGGACGGCGAGGTTGCTCATTACGCGATCGAGAAACGTTACCTCCGCACGGACGGCAGCCCTGTCTGGGTCAATCTCACCAGATCGATTCAACGGGATGATGCAGGCCAGCCGGAGTATTTTATCGTCCTCGTCGAGGATATCTCAGAGCGTAAGCGAGCGGAAGAAGCCTTGCGTGAGTTGACGACGACGCTGGAGAGCCAGGTGGCTCGGCGGACGGTGGAACTAAAGCACCGGGCCCGACAACTCCAAAAGCTGACGCTCGATATGTCTGAGACGGAAGACCGCGAGCGCCAACGCTTGGCGGAAATCCTGCACGACGATTTGCAGCAACAGCTTGCGGCGGCGAAATTCCACGTGGGGCTGATGAGAAACCGGGTCAAGTACGATTCTTCCTTACAGGCGATCGCCTCACAGATCGACCACATGCTCAAAGAGGCGATCGAGAAATCCCGCAGCCTGTCTCACGAGCTGAGTCCCGCCGTGCTGCACCACGGGGATGTCGGAGAGATCCTGCGCTGGCTGGCCAGCCAGATCCAGGCCAAGCACGGCCTCGTGGTTCACGTGCAGGAGCACGGTCAAGTGCGTCCGCCATCCGATGCGATCAAATCCTTCCTACACAAGACGGCCCAGGAACTGCTATTCAACGCCGTCAAGCATGCCAAGGTGAACGAGGCCAGAATGCAGGTCCGCCAGTGCGGCGGATGCATCTGCCTGTCCGTCTCGGATCGCGGTCGCGGCTTTGACCCGGAAAAACTCCAGGAAGCGGCAGGATTCGGATTGCTGAATATCCGCGAGCGCGTCGAACTGCTCGGCGGCCGGATGAGAATCAAGAGTGCCCAGGGCCAGGGCAGCAGGTTCTCTATCATCGTGCCGGCCGGCCAGGAACCGGAGGACACGGTAGGGGTAGGCCCCCGTGCCTACCCAACGTCTGCGACACCGGGCGACCGCGGAGGGAGAGAGGGCGGCCACGGGGGGCCGCCCCTACGGGTGCTGCTGGCCGACGATCACGAAATCGTGCGGCAGGGCTTGGTGTCTCTCCTCAACGAAGAGGGCACGGTCGAGGTCGTCGGCGAGGCGGCCAATGGTCGTGAGGCGGTGGACTTGGCCGATCAGCTTCATCCCGACGTGGTCATTATGGACATGTCCATGCCCGTGATGAGCGGCGACGAAGCCGCACGCCAGATCAAGAGCCAGTCGCCCCAGACCCGAGTGGTCGCACTGTCCATGTTCGAGGACGCGGAGGTGCGGGAAAGGATGTACCAAGCCGGGGCCGAGAGCTACGTGCTCAAGACCGCCCCGGCCGAAGAACTCCTCGCCGCGATCCGGGGCCGGGAATCCGCATAGCCAACTTCCGACGTCGTCACGAATGGCCGCTGCTGTGCAGAGACGAGAGCTATGGACGCTTTCCAGCAGTGCCATTAGGGCTCCCATTTCCGCGCATGGTGCCGCCCGCGCACCTGATGCGCCAGTTCTATCTATCACCTGGGTCTGACTCCAACAGTGGCGGCCTGACCGGATCTGCCGGAGAATAGCAAACCGACTGGGGCGTGGCTGGCCCTAAGCGATAATCTCCCTGGCTGTGAGTATTTTCGAAGCCGTCTTTCTGAGAAATTGCGTCTATGATTTCCATCACGTGCTGCCCGGACAACCTGGGCAGACGGTCGATGGAGCCTACGCTCTTGGAGATACGTGCCGACATCAGGAGGATTATCATGAAAGCCGAAAAGAACCCAGCCGACACGGACGAGATCACGTTGGCAGGAACGGGGATTGCGGGGCTGGATGACATCCTGCGCGGCGGCCTGAGCCCAGGTGGGCTGTACTTGATCGAGGGCACCTCGGGCACCGGGAAAACCACCCTGGGCCTGCAATTCGCCCTGGCGGGTGCGGCCCAGGGCGAGTCCGTGGTCTATGTAACACTGTCGGAGACGCAGAGAGACCTGGAACTGGTCGCACGCTCGCACGGCTGGGACCTGGACCACGTGCACATCATGCAGGCCCTCGCCCTGCCAGGGAAGGCGGCCACGATGTTTTATCCCTCCGAAGTGGAGCTGGAGGAGTTGATGACGCGATTGAAAGAGGAGATCCGGCGGATCGGACCGGCGCGGATCATCATCGACTCTCTCTCCGAGATTCGCCTGATGGCGGAGGGGCCGCTGCGGTATCGGCGGGAAATGATGGGGCTCAAGCAGTTCCTCGCCTCCGGCCGCAGCACGGTCCTGTTGCTGGAGGAATCCACCGCCGAAAGCAGCCTGCGGACGTTCGCCGACGGGGTGATTCTGCTCGAGCAGTTGGCCCCCGCGTACGGGTCGGAACGGCGACGCTTGTGGATCATCAAGGCCAGGGGAAGGACGTATGCCGGCGGGTTCCATGACTTCGTGATTCGAAAGGAGGGACTGGAAGTCTTTCCCCGCCTGGTGGCGACGGAACATCGCGCGGAGCCGCACCAGCCCGAAGTGCTGTCCAGCGGCATTGCCTCGCTGGACGCCCTGCTCGGCGGCGGCCTCATGACGGGGGGAAGCACGCTGATCGTGGGTCCGGCCGGCACGGGCAAATCCTCGATCGCCATGCAGTTTGCCGTCAACGCTGCCGAGCGAGGGGGGCACGCGGCGGTCTTCAGTTTCGACGAGCGCCCGGAGACGGCGGTCGCGCGGGCCTCGGGGCTGCACATGAAGGTCCAGGCGCATCTGGAGGACGGGCGGCTCCGCTTTTATCAGACCGACCCGGCGGAGCTCACGGCGGGCCAGTTCGCGCACATCGTCCACACAGAAGTGGAATCCCACAACGTGAGTGTTCTGGTGATCGACAGTCTCAACGGCTACCTGCAGGCCATGCCGGACCAGCGGTTCCTGCTCGCCCAGATGCATGAGCTGCTGATGTACCTCGGCCAGCGGGGCGTCGCCACGTTCTTCGTCATGGGGCAATCCGGCTTCGTCGGCGATACTTTGTCGCCCGCCGACGCCAGCTATCTCACGGACAACATGCTCCTGCTGCGGTTCTTCGAGGCCCAAGGCGAGGTTCGCAAGGCGATCTCGGTCGTCAAGAAGCGCGGGGGCGCCCATGAGATCGCCATCCGCGAACTTAAATTCGGGCCGGAGGGTATAACGGTCGGTGAGGCGTTGCGCCAGTTCCAGGGAATACTGACCGGCGTGCCGATCTTCACGGGGGCTCCCAGTCAATTGATGCAGGCAAAGGATGGCAAAAGCCAAGGAAAGCAAGAAGGATAAACCAGCTCGTCGCGTGTTGATGTACGCGCAAAGCGCGGAAGATGTCTCGATCATCCAGGATATCCTGGCCGGGATTGGGGCCGAGGGCATGGTCTGTACCGACCTCGGGGACCTGTGCCGGCAAACGGCTCAGGACGCGGACGCGGTATTGTTGACCGACCAATCGCTGACGGACGAAGCATTGCCGGTCTTGGCCGAGGCGCTGCAAAGCCAGCCCCAGTGGTCGGACCTGCCTGTTCTGTTTGTCGCGGCCGGTGGGGCCGAATCGCCCCTGGCGGTGCAGGCGATGCAGGAACTCCGCAATGTGGTCATCCTCGACCGGCCCGTACGCATTGCGACGCTCGCCAGTGTCCTGCGGATGGGGTCGCGGGTGAGAGACAAGCAGCGTCAGGTTCGGGATCTTCTGCAAGAGCGAAATCGGCAAGAGCAGCGCCTGCGGCAGTTGACGGAACTGTTGAAGGAAGACGTCAAGGCGAAGACCGAGACCCTGACGGACACAATCGGCCGGCTGGACGGTGAAATGGCCGGTCGTAGGTTGGCGGAGGGGGAACTCCACAAAAGCGCGCAGATGCTCGAGGCGTTCTTTGCGCATACGATCAGCCCCCTGGTGTTCATGGATCGGGACTTCAACTTCGTACGGGTCAACGAGGCCTATGCCAGAGCCGATGGCAAGAGCCCCGAGCACTTCGTCGGCAAGAACTATTTCGCCCTGTATCCAAACCGAGAGGATCAGGCGATCTTCGAGCAGGTCGTGCGGACTCAGCAGCCGTACCGGGCCTATGCCAAGCCGTTCGCTTTTCCCGAGGCCCCCCCATCGGGCGTAACCTACTGGAACTGGTGGCTGACGCCTTTGCGGAACGACCTGGGCGAGGTGCAGCTCCTGGTGCTGAACCTGGGAGACGTGACCGAGCGACAGAAAGCGTTCTCCGCGTTGCAGGAGCGGGCCCGCCAGCTTCAGCAATTGACGCTGGAACTATCGCAGACGGAGGACCGCGAGCGCCAGCGTTTGGCGGGAATCCTGCACGACGACCTGCAGCAGTTGCTCGCGGCGGCCAAGTTCCATCTGGGCCTTCTGAACCGCCGGATCACGCACGATGCCCCGTCGCAAGAGCTCGCGGCGCTCGTCAAGGATTTACTCAAGCAAGCCATCGATCAATCCCGCAGCCTGTCTCACGAGCTCAGTCCGCCCGTTCTGTCCCGCGGCGACTTGCCGGAGACCTTTGAATGGCTCGCCCGCCAGGTCCAAGCGAAACATGGGCTGACCGTGCATCTCAATGTCGGCGGCGGGATCGAGTTGCCCTCGACGCTCAAGTCCCTCCTCTACAAGGCAGCTCAGGAGCTGCTGTTCAATGTGGTCAAGCACGCCGGGGTGCGGGAGGCGAGACTGCGACTGCGGCACCGGTGCGGATATGTATGCTTATCCGTGTCTGACAAGGGCCGCGGATTCGATATACAGGAATTCGACCAGGCCGGCGGGCTCGGCCTCCTGCGCGTCCGCGAGCAGATCAAGTTTCTGGGCGGTCGTCTGAAGGTCAGGAGCACCAAAGGTAAAGGGAGCCTGTTCATCCTCGCCGTTCCGGACGGGCAGAAACCACTGGACAGAAGGCAGACGGCAGAGGACGGAAGACAGAAGACTGTAGGGGTAGGCCCCCGTGCCTACCCAACGTCTGCCACGCCGGGCGGCCACGGGGGGAAAGAGGGCGGCCACAGGGGGAAAGAGGGCGGCCACGGGGGGCCGCCCCTACGGGTGCTGCTGGCCGACGATCACGAAATCGTTCGGCAGGGTCTGGTATCTCTCCTCAACAAAGAGGGTGCGGTCGAGGTTGTCGGTGAGGCGGCGAACGGCCGTGACGCGATCACGATGGCCACCGATCTCCATCCGGACGTGGTGATTATGGACGTGTCTATGCCCCTGATGGGTGGAGAAGAAGCCACCCGTCAGATTAAGGCGTACTTGCCGGGGACACGGGTGATCGGGCTTTCCATGTACGATCAACCCGACAAGAGGGAGACGATGTACCGGGCCGGAGCTGAGGGATACGTGCTCAAGACGGCCCCGTCCGAGGAATTGCTCGCCGCGATCCGAGGCCGTGGCTTGGGCTCGTAGAAAAAAAGACAGCCTGGCCTAGTGGTTTGAACCTGCGAGTTCGATCCTCAGCCAGGCTGTTGGAAGGCACTTCTTCAAGGTGTTACCACCGTCTCTGTCCCTCCAGTGGCGCGATTCTGCCGGCGGTGACAGAAAAAGGCGTCTTTTTTTGCACCCTCCGTCGAAATGGGGCCGGGACCGGGCCTCCCCCTAAAGCCAAGGCCCTTTTTGGACGATAACCCACCGGCATACTGTGATTCGCCCGTGACAGTGCCTCTACGAAGGAAGCAACGATGAAGCTGAACTGTTGGCAGGTCAAGCGGTGTGGCCGCGAGCTAGGTGGGCCCAAGGTCGCGGAACTGGGCCTCTGCCCCGCGGCCGTCGAAGCCACCCTGGACGGCACGAATGGCGGCCAAAACGGCGGGCGGGCCTGCTGGGCTAGCGCCGGAACGCTCTGCGGCGGCAAGGTCCAAGGCTCGTACGCCCTGAAGCTGAGCAACTGCCTCCCGTGCGAGTTCTACCGCTTGGTGGCCGCCGAGGAAGGCCCGAGTCACGAGAGTGCCCGGGTCATCCTCCAGAAGCTGGCGGAAGCCGCGGTGTCACGCTCGAACTGAGTCGCCCCGCCCTGTCCCTTCCCACTCCTGTCGACGGCGGGTAGATGCTTGACAGCATTGAGGTCGTGCTGGTATCATGATCCCTTGGAGCATTGGAGTAGGTGCTCTCGACCAAGAACGCATCAGGAGAATTCGCCGGCGTGAGGAGGAGTTTTGGTGTGTGGCCAACACCCCCCCGGCCTTTCATTCTTCTGCGGCGCGGTGGAGGACGATCATGCACGCCAGGCCCACGTCTCTTACGGTTGCGCCGCCTTCGGGCGTGCACGTCGATCCCGCCTACGGCGGTCTCGATCCCCCTAGCAGTGTTGATACCCCCCCTTCCCGTCCGTGCGGTACGAACCTGTGACGTGTCCGGGACGTCGCGGGCGGAATGGTGGCGGGCGTGTGTAAATCAGGTAAGTCAGGTCTAAGGTAAGTAAGGAGAAGTATCATGAGAACTCGGATCATTTGGCTGATGAGCGTGCTGCTGGTCGGCTTGATCGCAGCGGCGCCCGGCCAGGCACAACAAGTCACGAACTTACTGACGAATGGCGGCTTCGAGAGCGGCCAAATCGGGCCCTACGGCATCTACGGCACGGCGACCAACGAGGTCGTTACCCAATGCGTGGGCGCCACCGTCCCCGAGAAACCGATTGAGGGAAAGTACTGCCTGCATGTCGTGGTTCCCGCCGCCGGCACCAACAACTGGGATGTCGGCATGACGGACGGCAGCCACAGCTTCCAGAAAGGCAAGAAATACACGTTCTGCGCCTATATGAAGACGAAGTCAGGTACGCTGCAGGTTCGCCTGAAGCCCGAGCGAGGGGCAGACCCCTGGGAGGCCTACAACGAGGCGGTTGTCACGGTCACCGACAAATGGCAGGAATTCTACGTCACGACCCCGGTGATTGCCGCAGACGTGACCCCGGCCAGCCCGACCTTCCACTTCGCCTTCGCCCCCGGTGACTTCTGGATGGACGGCATCCGACTGTATGAGGGTGACTATGTCAAGCCGGCGTTCCTGAAGGTCGCGACGGCGGACGAGCCCAGCCCTCAAGATAGCGCCGTGGACGTGCCGCAGGATACCCTTCTGAGCTGGAAAGCGGGCCCCTACGCCGCGACGCACAACGTGTACCTGGGCGCCAGCTTTGTGGATGTCAACACGGCCGACCTGAGCAAGGCGGTCAGCCAGGGCCAGACCGGGACCACCTTCAAACCCGCTGACGTGCTGGAATACGGCAAGACCTATTATTGGCGCGTGGATGAGGTCAATGCCGCGCCGAGCAACACGGTGTTCAAGGGTGAAGTGTGGAGCTTCACCGCCGAACCCTATGCCTATCCGGTTGCAGGCATCACCGCCACGGCCTCCAGTTTCGAGAAGCCCACGACGCCGCCGGCCAATACGATCAACGGCTCCGGCCTGACCGGCGATCAGCACGGGGTGGACAGCGCGACGATGTGGGATAGCGCCTTTTCCGACGCCGGGCCGGTCTGGATTCAGTACCAATTCGGCAGCGCGTGCAAGCTCTCCGAAATGTGGGTCTGGAACTACAATGGCGAGTTCGAGCCCGTGCTCGGCTACGGGTTCAAGGATGTCACCATCGAGTACTCTCTCGACGGCCAGACTTGGACGCTGCTGAAGGACGTACAGTTCGCGCAGGCCCCCGCGACGAGGGGATACGACCATAACACCACCGTAGACATGGGCGGTGTCGTGGCCCAGTACATCAAGCTCACCGCCAAGAGCAACTGGAGCAGGGTGGGCCTCAAGCAGTGCGGCCTGAGCGAAGTCCGGTTCTATTACATCCCGGTGCAGGCGCGGGCCCCGCAGCCGGCGAAGGGCGCCAAGGCTGTCAGCGTAGACGGCAGCGTCGATTGGCGAGCAGGCCGCGACGTCACCTCGCAGAACGTGTACTTCGGCGCCGACAAGCTGGCCGTCAGCAACGGCACCGTTCCGGTCCAGACCGTGACCGATCACGGCTTTACCCCCGGCGCGCTGGACTTCGGCACGACCTACTACTGGAAGGTCGATGAGGTCGGCACCGCCACTTATCCGGGTGCCCTCTGGAGCTTCACGACCCAGGAATACGCGGCCGTGGATGACTTCGAGAGCTACACCGATGACGAAGGCAGCCGCATCTACGAGACGTGGGTCGATGGCTGGACCAACAACACCGGTTCCGTCGTCGGCTATCTGCAGGCCCCGTTCGCCGAAACGGCTATCGTTCACGGCGGCACCCAGGCCATGCCCTTCGAGTACAACAACGTCAAGACGCCCTACTATTCGGAAACCGAGCGGACGTTTGACACGCCGCAAAACTGGACCTCCAACGGCGCCGACAGCGTAGCGCTGTACTTCCAGGGCTATCCGATGGGCTTCACGGACAAGGGCAACAACGCCTTCACGGTCGTCAGCACCGGCACGGATATCTGGGGCAACTCCGACCAGTTCCGGTTCGTCTACAAGGCCCTCAGCGGCAATGGCTCGATCACCGCGAAAGTGGAGAGCCTGATTCGCAGCGATGCCTGGTCCAAAGCGGGCGTCATGATTCGTGAGAGTCTCGACGCCGGGTCCAAGCACGCCTCGGTCGTCGTCACGCCGGACAATAGCTGCTCGCAGCAGTATCGCAGCGCCACCGGCGGCGCCAGCGCCAGCACGGACTGGAGCGGCACGGCGGTGAAGGCCCCCTACTGGGTCCGCGTCACCCGCACCGGCAACAGCTTCAAGACCGAGACCTCGCCGGATGGCAAGACCTGGAAGGCGCAGGGCAGCGATCAGGCCATCACGATGGTGGCAAACGTCTACATCGGCTTGGCCGTGACCAGCCACAATGGCAGTGCCTACAGCACGGCGGAGTTCTCGAACGTTTCGACGACCGCCACGGGCAACTGGCAGAACGTGTCCATTGGCGTGACGCAGCGGAGTAACGGCGTCGCCCCGATGTACTTGACGGTGGAAGATAAGGCCGGCAAGAAGAAGACCGTGGTCAACCCCGATGCGGCCGCTGTCACGCAGGGCAGTTGGACCCAGTGGAAGATCCCGCTCAGCGATCTGTCCGGCGTCAACTTGGCTGCCGTCAAGAAGCTGACGTTCGGCGTCGGCGATAGTGCCAACCCGAAGCCGGGTGCCGCCGGCATGCTGTACCTCGACGACATCCAGTTCGGTAAGGCGGCCGTGGTCGATACCACGAACCTGGTGGTCAACGGTGGCTTCGAAACCGGCGCCCTGGCGCCGTGGGGCATCTGGGGCGGCGGTGGCGCTACGGTCACCAACGCCGTGGTGACGGACTGCGCCGGGGCCGCGGTCGCCGAAGGTCCGATCGAAGGCAGCTACTGCCTCAACGTGAAGGTGTCCGGCCCCAGCACCAATTTCTGGGACTGCGCCTTCAACGTCGCGCCGCCCACGTTCGCGAAAGGTACGAAGTACACGCTGTCGGCCTTTTTCAAGGTCAAGAGCGGCACCGGCAAGATCAACATGAAGCCGGAACATGCGGCCGACCCCTGGCAGGGCTACGGCGAGCAGCAGGTCACGATCACGGACACCTGGGCGGAATATCACGTGACCACGCCCGTGTTTGCGGATGACGTGAGCCCGACGTCCCTGACCTTCCACATTGGCTTCCAGGCCCAGGAGTTCTGGGTGGACAACGTGAAGTTCTATGAGGGCGACTATATCCCCTCCAAGTAGAGGCACAGGATAGACTCTCATTTGGTCACCCCGCCGCCCGGGATGAGGCGGCGGCCAAGGCAAGTGAATCGGGGCCTGTATTTCGGTACAGGCCCCGATATCCTTAGTTAGCATGGCTCGCAAGCTCCTCGGAAGCTTCCGGGAGCAGGCGGTGGAAACACGATTCGGAAGGAGAACTACAATGAACAAGATTCGGAGTCTGGTTGTACTGGTCGGTGTGCTCTCGGCGACCAACGCCTGGGGAGCACCCTTCAAGGACGACTTCAACAGGCCCAACGGCCCGGTGGGGAATGGTTGGACGATGGTGACGAACGGGACCGTTACGGTCACCGTTGTCGATAACGAGGTTCTTATCGCCGGTACGGAGGCCACGGCCTGGACGCGCTGCGGTATCTCCCGACCCATTTCCGGTGAGACCAAGGTCTCCTGCGACTTCAAGGCGGATGACGTCTTCAACATGCACCTCCGGGTCGACGCCGCGGGCAGCTCCGCCTTCGTCGAGGTCTACGCCTGGGCCGGCGGCCCCTTCAGCTACGTCTCTTCCACGAACGGCAGTTGGCCTTCCCCTCCCTGGACCGCCATCGCTGGTTCGGATATGGTGGCCGGGCAGTACAACAACCTGGCGTTGGAGCAAAAGGGCACGCAGTTCACGGTCACCCTGAACGGCAAGGTGGTCGGCACGATCACCAATACGGCCTTCACCACCATTGAGAGCGTGCAGATCGCCAGCGATGCCGATGCCAACCAGAAGGGAAGTCTTCACATCGACAACGTGCAGATCGGGGTGGTCGTGGCGGGAAAGGCCAAGGATGCGAGCCCTGCTGATACCGCCACCGATATACCCCGCGATGTCACGCTTGGTTGGGCTCCCGGTAAGTATGCCAACACGCACAATGTGTACCTGGGCACCAGCTTTGTGGACGTCAACACGGCCGACCTGACCAAGGCGGTCAGCAAGGGACAGACGAGAACCACCTTCAAATCCACCGACCTGCTGGAATATGGCAAGACCTATTATTGGCGCGTGGATGAAGTCAATGCGGCCCCGAGCAACACGGTCTTCAAGGGCGACGTGTGGAGCTTCGCGGTCGAGCCTTACGCCTACCAGGTCACGGGGATTACCGCCACGGCTTCCAGTTTCGAGAAGTCCACGACCACACCGGCGAATACGATCAACGGCTCCGGCCTGACCGGCGATCAGCACGGAGTGGACAGCGCGACCATGTGGGATAGTGCCTTTTCCGACGCCGGGCCGGTCTGGATCCAGTATCAATTCGGCAGCGCGTACAAGCTGTCTGAGATGTGGGTGTGGAACTACAATGGCGAGTTCGAGCCCGTGCTCGGCTACGGCTTCAAAGATGTCACCATCGAGTACTCTCTCGACGGCCAGACCTGGACGCTCCTGAAGGACGCGCGGTTCGCGCAGGCCCCGGCGGTACGAGGGTACGACCATAACATCACCGTGGACATGGGCGGTGTCGTGGCCCAGTACGTCAGGCTCACCGCCAAGAGCAACTGGAGCATGGTGGGCCTCAAGCAGTGCGGTCTGAGTGAAGTTCGCTTCTTCTACATTCCGGTGCAGGCGCGAGCCCCGGAGCCGGCAAAGGGCGCTAAGGCCGTCAGCGTGGACGCCGGCATGGATTGGCGCGCGGGCCGCGATGTTACCTCGCAGAACGTGTACTTCGGCACGGATAAGCTGGCCGTCAGCAATGGCACCGCTCCGGTTCAGACCGTGACCGAGCACGGCTTTGCCCCCGGCGCGCTGGACTTCGGCACGACCTACTACTGGAAGGTCGATGAGGTCGGCGCCGCCACCTATCCGGGCGCCCTCTGGAGCTTCACGACCGAGGAATACGCGGCCGTCGAAGACTTCGAGAGCTACACCGATGACGAAGGCAACCGCATTTACGAAGCCTGGGTCGATGGCTGGACCAACGGCACCGGCTCCGTCGTCGGCTACCTGCAGGCTCCGTTTGCCGAGACCAAGGCCGTGCACGGCGGCAACCAGGCCATGCCTTTCGAGTACAACAACGTCAAGACGCCCTACTACTCGGAGACCCAGCGGACGTTTGACACGCCGCAAAACTGGACCTCCAACGGCGCCGACAGCCTGGCGCTGTACTTCCAGGGTTTCCCGACGGGCTTCGTGGATAAGGGCGGCAACGCCTTTACCGTCACCAGCACCGGCACGGACATCTGGAACAACGCCGACCAGTTCCGCTTCGTCTACAAGCCGCTGAGCGGCAACGGCTCGATCACCGCGAAGGTGGAGAGCCTGACCCGCAGCGATGCCTGGACCAAGGCGGGCGTGATGATCCGCGAGAGCCTCAACGCCGGCTCCAAGCACGCCTCGGTGGTGGTCACGCCGGATAATAGCTGCTCGCAGCAGTATCGCAGCAGCACCGACGGCGCCAGCGCCAGCACCGACTGGAGCGGTACGGCAGTCGCAGCCCCCTACTGGGTCCGCATCACCCGCACCGGCAACAGCTTCAAGACGGAAACCTCGCCGGACGGCAAGACCTGGAAGGCCCAGGGCAACGACCAGAACATCGCGATGGTGGCCGGTGTCTACATTGGCCTGGCTGTCACCAGCCACAATGCCAATACCTACAGCACGGCGGAGTTCTCCAACGTAGCGACCACCGGCAACATCACGGGGGCCTGGCAGAACGCGTCGATCGGCGTGACGCAGCGCAGTAACGGCGTCGCTCCCATGTACGTGACGGTCGAAGACAAGGCCGGCAAGAAGAAGACGGTCGTCAATCCTGATGCCGCTGCGGTGACCAAGGGCAGTTGGACCCAGTGGAAGATCGCGCTGAGCGACCTGTCGGGTGTCAACCTGGCGGCGGTCAAGAAGCTGACGCTCGGCGTCGGCGATACGGCCAACCCGAAGGCGGGCGCCGCGGGTATGCTGTACATCGACGACATCCAATTCGGCAAAGCAGCCGTGATCGACACCACGAACCTGGTAGTCAACGGCGGCTTTGAAACCGGTGCCCTGACACCGTGGGGCGTCTGGGGCGGCGGTGGCGCTACCGCCACCAACGCCGTGGTGACGGACTGCACCGGGGCCGCGGTCGCCGAAGGTCCGATCGAAGGCAGCTACTGCCTCAACGTGAAGGTGTCCGGCCCCAGCACCAATTTCTGGGATTGCGCCTTCAACATCACACCACCTACGTATGTGAAAGGCACGAAGTACACCCTGTCCGCCTTCTTCAAGGTCAAGAGCGGCACGGGGAAGATCAACATGAAGCCGGAACATGCGGCCGATCCCTGGGAAGGCTACGGCGAGCAGCAGGTCACGATCACGGACACCTGGGCGGAATACCATGTGACCACGCCCGTGTTCCAGAACGACGTGAGCCCGGCATCGCTGACGTTCCATATCGGCTTCCAGGCCCAGGAATTCTGGGTGGACAACGTGAAGTTCTACGAGGGCGACTATATCCCGTCCAAGTAGAAGCACGGTGCTGATTACCGTTGGTTATCCCGCCGCCCGAGGATGAGGCGGCGGCAAAAGCAAGTGAATCGGGGCCTGTATTTTGGTACAGGCCCCGATGTTCTCATCCGGTATAGCTCGCAAGCTTCCGGGAAGTCTCCGACCGTAATGGGTAGACGGGGAGAAGGCAAAACTGTTAGGCTGCAGAGCGGCCGATCGTAAGGAGGAAGTACCATGAGGAATCGAGTAGTCTGGTTAACAGCAGCCCTGGTGCTCGGATTCGTGGCCTCGGGGCCCGGCCAGGCCCAGCAAATCACCAACCTGTTCCAGAACCCCGGCTTTGAGACCGGGGCGCTGGCGCCGTGGGGCAGCTACGGCGGCACCGTCACCTCGGCGGTGGTGAAAGAGTGCGTCGGGGCGACTGTCCCCGAAGGGCCCATCGAGGGCAAGTATTGCCTCAACGTGAAGGTGTCCGGGCCAGGCACCAACTTCTGGGACGGCGCCGTCTCGCCGGTCCTGGTGGCCGGGCAAGGGGTCTTTCAGAAAGGCAAGAAATACACGCTTTCCCTCTTTTTCAAGAGCAAGAGCGGTACCGCGACCATCAACCTCAAGCCGGAGTTGGCCCAGGACCCCTGGACCGGCTATGGTGAAGTGCAGGTAACCGCCACCGAAAAATGGGCGGAATACCACACCACGACACCCGTGTTCACCACGGATGTAACTCCGGCGCACGTCACCTTCCACGTCGAGTTCAAGGCCCAGGAGTTCTGGATCGATGACGTCAAATGGTACGAAGGCGACTACGTCCCGACGGTCGTAAGGAACAAGTTGGGCGCCCAGAGTCCGACGCCGGACGACAAGGCTACCGATGTGCCGCACGATCCGACCCTGGGCTGGAAAGCGGGTCCGTTCGCCGCGACGCACACCGTGTACCTCGGCGCCACGTTCGAGGATGTGAACACGGCGGATGTGACCAAGGCCCTCGGCAAGGGCCTGACGGCGACCAGCTTCAAGCCGCCCGACTTGCTGGAATACGGCAAGACCTATTATTGGCGGGTAGACGAGGTCAATGCGGCGCCGAGCACGGCGGTCTTCAAGAGCGACGTGTGGAGCTTCACGGTCGAGCCTTACACCTATCCGATTCCGAGCGTTACTGCTACGGCCTCCAGTTTCGAGAAATCGACGACGGGACCGGCGAATACCGTCAACGGCTCCGGCTTGACCGGCAATCAGCATGGGGTGGATAGCACGACCATGTGGAACACCAGCATGGTTGACCCGGGGCCGGTCTGGATCCAGTACCGGTTCGATAAGGCCTACAAGCTCTCCGAGCTATGGGTCTGGAACTACAACGTGGAGTTCGAGCCCGTGCTCGGCTACGGCTTCAAGGATGTCACGATCGAGTACTCTCTGGACGGGACGACCTGGACGCTGCTGAAGGACGTGCAGTTCGCACAGGCCACTGCCCTCAGAGGATATGACCACAACACCACCGTGGACCTGGGCGGCGTTGTGGCTCAATATGTCAAGCTCACGCCCAAGAGCAACTGGAGCATGGTGGGCCTCAAGCAGTACGGGTTGAGCGAAGTGCGGTTCTTCTACGTCCCGACGCAGGCCCGCGCCCCGCAGCCGGCGACTTCGGCCAGCGCCATCGGCGTGAATGCCAGCATGGATTGGCGGCCGGGCCGCGATGTCACCTCGCAGAACGTGTATGTGAGCACCGACAAGGCGGCCGTGGCCAACGGTACGGCCCCGGTCCAGACCGTGACCGAGCACGGCTTCGCCCCCGGCGCGCTGGACTTCGGCACGACCTACTACTGGAAGGTCGATGAGATCGGCACCGCCACCTATCCGGGCGAGATCTGGAAGTTCACCACCCAGGAATACGCAGCCGTCGATGATTTCGAGAGCTATACGGACCTCGAAGGCAGCCGCATCTATGAGGCCTGGATCGATGGCTGGACCAACAACACCGGCTCCGTGGTGGGCTACCTGCAGGCCCCGTTCGCCGAACAGAACATTCTCCACGGCGGCAAGCAGTCCATGCCCTTCGAGTACAATAACGTCAAGACGCCCTACTACTCCGAGACCGAGCGGACCTTCGACACGCCGCAGAACTGGACCACCAGCGGCGCCGACAGCCTGTCGCTCTACTTCCAGGGCTATCCGATGGGCTTCACCGATAAGGGCGGTAACGCCTTCACGGTCGTCAGCACCGGCACGGATATCTGGAACAACGCCGACCAGTTCCGCTTCGTCTACAAGTCGCTCAGCGGCAACGGCTCGATCACCGCGAAGGTGGACAGCCTGACCCGCAGCGATCCCTGGTCCAAGGCAGGCGTGATGATTCGTGAGAGTCTCGACGCCGCCTCCAAGCACGTCTCGACCGTCGTGACCCCGGACAATAGCTGCTCGCAGCAGTATCGCACCAACACCGGCGGCGCCAGCGCCAGCACGGATTGGACGGGTGCGGCGGTCCGGGCCCCCTACTGGGTCCGGGTCACGCGCACCAACAATAGCTTCAAGACGGAGACCTCGCCGGACGGCAAGACCTGGACTGCGTTGGGTGCGGACGTCACCGTCGCGATGGTGGCCAATGTCTACGTCGGCCTGTGCGTGACCAGCCACAATGGCTCGGCCTACAGCACGGCCGAGTTCTCCAACGTTTCGACCACCGGCACCGGGAGCTGGCAGAACGTGTCTGTCGGCGTCACGCAGCGGAGCAACGGCGTCGCCCCGATGTACCTGCGGGTCGAAGACAAGGCCGGCAAGAAGAAGACGGTCGTCAACCCCGATGCGGAGGCCGTCACGCAGGGCAGTTGGACCCAGTGGAAGATCCCGCTGAGCGACCTGTCGGGCGTCAACCTGGCCTCGGTCAAGAAGCTGACGCTCGGCGTCGGCGATAGCGCCAACCCGAAGGCGGGTGCCGCCGGCATGTTGTACATCGACGACATCCAATTCGGGAAGCCCATCGTGCCGGTCGGCCTGGTGGCCAGCTTCACGTTCGAGGACAACCTGAAGGATGTCACGGGCAACGGCCATGACGGCACGTTGCTCGGCACCGCCACCTACGTGGATGGACCCGCCGGCAAAGGCAAGGCGATCCTGTTCCCCGGCACGGCCGGCAACGGCGTCGATCTGGGGACGTTCAACCCCTCGGAGAAGACCGGCATGCTCTCGGTTTCCCTGTGGGCCAAATGGAACGGTCTGAGCACCCAGTGGCAGGGCCTGATCGGCAAGAGAAACTCCTGGGCCGACGGCCAGACCATGTGGCAGATCGAAGCCAACCAGACGACGGGCACCCTGTCGCTCGCGCGCTACAACATCACGGGGGCCACAGCCCCGGTCCTGAAAGTCGGTGAATGGGCCCACATCGCCGTGACGTTCGACAAGGTGACGTCCCGCTTCTACGTCAATGGCGCGCAGACCGGCCAGGGCGTCTTCTCGTTCGGACCCAATGAAGAGGCCGAGATGCTGATCGGCTGCGACAACGCCGGCGGCGGCAACGCCTTCAACGGGGCTCTGGATGAGGTGCGGCTGTACGACACCGTCCTGACCCCTGCAGAGGTTCTCGCTCTGGCAGGCAAGTAGCAGTGTAACCACGTGCGTCCGTCTCGGGCGGCGCGCAAGGTGGATGATTCGGGGCCTGTATCTTCGGATGCAGGCCCCGATGTTTTTGACCAGCCGGCCCACTTCGCCGCCCCCCGTCTTCTGTCCTCCGCCCTCTGTCTTCTGTCCCCAGGGTAGTTGCATGTGAGCCTCGATAGCCTATGAGGGAGCGGTGCGTGGTACGCACCCTACGAAGGACGCAGGGCCCCCAACCCGTAGGGTCACGCACCATCTCTAGGTGAGGGCAAGGCTCCATAGACGCACAGGCGATAGCCCTGCTTCTGTCCCCTACCCTCTGGCGGACGGTGCCGGGTCATGGTATGATGACAATCTGGCAGCACGCGGAAGTACAATCGATAAAATCAAGCAGGGAAATCCCCAATAGCGAAGGCGGGGAGAAGGTGCGACAAGTAGCCCTATGAATCGGCGCAGAGGCTTCACCTTGATCGAGCTCTTGGTCGTGATCGCCATCATCGCGTTCCTGATGGCGGTGCTGCTGCCGTCGTTGCACCGGGCCCGCGAGCAGGGCAAACGGGCGGTCTGCCTGAGCAACCTGCGGCAGTTGGCCCTGGCATGGATGCTGTACGCCGAGGCCAACAACGAGAAGATGGTCAACGGGATGGGCGGCATCGCTCGTCCGCACGAGCCGCCCTGGGTGGGCCGGTGCTGGCACGACGAATTCCGCAACGGCGTGCAACTGCCGGAAGAGGAGCAGCTCGTGGCGATTCAGCAAGGAGCGTTGTGGCCGTATTGCGGCGACGTGAAGCTGTACCGCTGCCCGACCGGCTACCGGGGCGAGATGCTGACGTACTCGGTCATGGACTCGATGAACGGCTCCGGCGACGGCACCAAGAGCCGGGGCTTGCACCTCAAGAGCCGAACGGAAATCCGCCGGCCCGGGAGTATGGCGGTATTCATCGACGAAGGGTGGGTGACGCCGGACAGCTTTGCGGTGTACTACTCCCAGGAGTACTGGTGGGATGACCCGCCGGTCCGCCACGGCGACGGCGTGAACCTGTCCTTCGCCGATGGGCACAGCGAGCACTGGAAGTGGGACGGCACCGACACCATCAAGCACGGCCGGGAATTCTCCCGCAAGTTCGCCGGGCCCGGCTGGCAGCCCGAAAGCAACGAGGGCTTCGACGATCTCTACGCCGTCCAAAAGACCACCTGGGGCAAGCTGGGCTATCAGCCCACGCACTGACGCTGCTGGCGGCGGTCTGGACGTCGTGGACAGCAGCGACTTGTCCACCATGTCCACAGTGGCCACGCCGTCCACAGCGTCCACCCTGGTGCTATTCAGGAAAGAGCACGGCCAGCAGCTCCGCGGCTTGCGAAAAGTCCGGGACAATCAGGTGGGCGCCGGCCTTGATGAGCCGGGCGCGCTTGCTCACGTTCAGGCCATGCCGGCGAATTTCGTCCGAGGCGATGCCGATGGCGATGCCGTCGCGTTTGCGGCACTCGCGCAGCTCGACCGGGCCATCGCCAAAGACGGCCAATTCCGGGCCGGAAAGGTGGTTCTCCCTCATGATCCGGTCCAGGACCATCTTCTTGGAGCAATTGTCGATATCGCCCGTGGCGCCGTAGATGCCGCCATTGAAGAGCTCGGCGTAGCCCAAGGCCTGGGACTCGGCGACTACATCGGCGTGGTCGGTCCCGCTGGCCAGATAGAGCGTGACGCCCCGCTGCCGCAGGGCCTGGACAAAGGCGACGGCCCCTTTGACCGTGAAATCGGAAACGTCGAGCTGACCGCGCCGCAGCCGGGCGATCCGCTCGTTGACCATTTCCATGAGGGCCTCGTTGTAGAGCTTCTTGTACCCGAAGCGGTCGAGAACCTTCTCCGGCGGGACGACGCCGAATTCGCGCACGATCCCGACGAGGGCCTCCATCTGCACGATGGTCTGGATGCCGGTCGATTGGTCGATGTATTCGAGCACCCGGCGCTGCACTTTCTGATAGAGCCTCTCGTCGGCAGTCTGGTACTGCTCGCCCAGGACGGCTTTCATCATGACCGGCGCCATGATCCCTTCCCAGCCCTGCCGGAGTGCGCTGATCGTACCGTCGTTATCGAGGACGGCATGGCGGATAGAAAGAGAGTCTGAAGTTTGAAGTTTGAAGCTTGAAGTTGTCGGCTTCGATCTTCCACACTTCCCACTTCCCACTTCACACTTCCAACTCTCTTCACATATCTCAATCTCGGTGCCGGGCAGGTAGCACGCCTTGCGGCGGTCCGCCGCCAGTTCCGGCCGGTAGATGAAATCCGGGTCCTTCGCGACCTCCAGGATCTCCTCGCCATTGGCGGTGCCGGTCTGGAAGAGCTTCTGTACGGTCACGGCTGCCGCGAAATTGGCGAATTCAGCCGCCTCGGCCGGTGGCACCCCCGCGCCCAGGCACAGGGTCAGGGCACTGGTCACAGTGTCCCCCGCCCCGACGGGATCGAGCTTCTTGAGCAGTTGAATGCCTGGGACTTCGTGCACGCCCCTGCCATCGACAGCCAGTAGGCCGCGGGCCCCGCGTGTCAGAAAGACCGGCCGGTTGAATTGCCGATAGAGGTTCTCCGCGTACTTCTTCACGTCGTCCAGCGGGATGACGTCCTCGCGGCCGACCTGGATGCCGTTGAGTCGAGCCGCCTCGCGGTCGTTCGTCTTGCGGTAGATGTGCTGGAACCTATCGCCATAGTGGCGTGAGTCGAGCAGCACGATCTTGTCGGGGAACGCGTGGAAAAGCTCATTCATCTGGTCGATGAAGCCCAGGTTCGTGATGCTGCCGGGGACCTGCTCGTTGGCAATCAGCGCGTCGGCGGTCTGGAGCGCGTGACGAATCCCCTCCAATAGCGCCCGATCCGTGGCGGCACTACGCCGGTTGAAGAAACCGAAGTCGATGCGCGGCTCTTCGACCTCCTCCAGGTACGGCTTGCCGAAGGTCACCGTATCGAAGTTCTCCCGCTGGACAACCAAGTGGGTCGCATCGACGCCCAGCCTGTCGAACTGGCGCCGCAGCTCCCGGCCGAAGATATCGTCGCCAATGACGCCGATCACCCGGATCTTCCTGGGTTTCAGGGCCGCCAAGTTCGCGACCACGTTGGACGCCCCGCCGAGCGAGTAGTAATGCCGCGCCACCGCTCGGGCGTGCAGCCCCGTCTCTTCGGAAACCTCCGAGCCCTGGGGGTCCAGCATCCAATAGGCGTCCAGGCAGAAATCGCCGTAGACCGCCACAGTGACCTTCTCGATCTTCGCCAGTATCTCTCTAATACGTTCCTGATTCATGTCCACCCGCCAACTGCGGGGTCACGTCTTAATTATTAAGTATTCCCACCTCGCCATCCGGAGAATAGTTAATATTTAAGATGTGACCCCATAATGATCCGCAGGAACGGGAAAGTCTGCGTTTGGTCGCCTAGGATGTACAATCCGCGGCCGCCGAAGGCCTGCGGAATCCGCGTGACGACGCTCTTCTGGTCCCGGAAGTAGTAGCCCTGGGCGGCTTCATCGGTCATCTGCCGGGGCTCGTGCTCGCGGAGATCGAAATCGACGGTGAGGATGCCGTGCGGCACGGAGCCGACGTTGGCCGCCATGGAGACCGCCTTGAGCAACACCTCCGGCCCGGTCACCGCGCTACCGATGTTGAGAACGACGCCGCCTTTCGTGAGCTTCGTTACCTCGTGGGTGTAAATGAGAAAATCGCGGCCGGAGCAGCCGCCTTTCGCCTGGCCGTCGAAGCTCGGATGCTGGTCGATCACGTCGGTCCCGATACCCGCGTGGACCGTGAAAGGAATGCCCCGCCGATAGCACGCCGCCAACACACTGACCTCCGGATGCTGGAACTCCGAAGCCGCACCGTCCTGGGCCACCAGTGCCAGGACCGACCGCCGGAATCGTTCGTCGCAGATCATCCGCCCGAGCGACTCGCCGTAGCCGAGCTTCTGCTGATTGCCTACGGACAGGGCCATGTTGATGTAGGCGAATTCATACGCCATGCCGAACTGGCCCTTGTCCAGGGCGGCCGGCACATTCTCACTCGTCTCGCCGATCAGGGCCAGCTCGAAATCGTGGATCGCCGTGGCGCCGTTGCCTGCCACGAGCGTCACTGCGCCCCGCTCCACGAGATCGACCAGCAGCGGCCCCAGGCCGTTCTTGATCAGATGCGCCCCGGTGAACAGGAGGACCGGTTTGCCTTCCCGGCGTGCGGCGACCATCGCCTCGGCCACGGTCCGGATCTCGTGTTGCACCGCCTCCGGTAAGTCGAGTCGGAGCGAACCCAGGTCCTTGGGAAAGACCAAGTCGCTCCGCTTCACCTTATTGCTGCGCGTACTCAACGGATACGTCTTGATCCGCATCGCGTCAAACGCCTGGTATCGGCCTTCATATTCCATAACACGCCGTCACCTCTTCAACGTGCCTGCATCCCGAGAGAAATCCGAAATCCGAATTTCGAAATCCGAAACAAGCACGAATTTTCAAAATCCCAAATTCGAAACGGGACGCGGACCGGCGTGAGCGTTTCGTGCTTTGGATTTTCGATTTGTTTCGAGTTTCGTGCTTCGAATTTCGGGTTTCTGCCTCCAGGCAGCCTCGGATTTGGTGTTACGTGCTCGTTCAGCCCAGCAGCTTCTCCAGCCGCTTGATGGATTCAACCATGCAGCGGATCGTGTGATAATTGACCTTCCACGAGTGGCTCATGTGCGTCCACCGGGTGGGCTGGCCCTCGCGGGTCATCAGCGGCCACCACTCGCCGACCGGATGATGAATCATCTTGTCAAAGACGAACCGATGCACCTTCAGGTACGCCGGCCAATAGGGCCTCGGCCCGAACCGCAGGCAGCCTTCCAGCATGCCGATCATGACCTCCGCCTGCTGCCAGAACTCCTTTTCCATATCGTAGACGCCGCCGGCATGCGGGCCCTCAGTGTACACCCCGCCGAACTCGGGGTCGACGCCGTTCTTCATGCCGTGGTCCATCGCCTTCTTGATGACCTTCTTGTAGTCATCCCAGCCCGAGCCGAGCACGTCGGTCGCGTGGGCCAGCAGCCAGGCGAATTCGACGTTATGTCCGGCGGAGGTATTATCCTCGGCGTGGGCCTTCTGGCCGCCCTCAGCGAACCGGTCCCAGCCCCAGACGATGTCGAACTTGATCTGCGGGGCGACCTTCCAATCGATCGTGAACTGCGGGATGCCTGTCGCATACCGCTTGTGGACGATCCGCTTGAGCAGGATGTCGATGTCCTCCAGCAGGGTCCGGCGGTGGACCTCCTGCTTCGTGCACTCGTACATGTTCGTGAACGCTTCCATCAGGTGCATGTGCACGTCGAGGGTCTTGCGGTCACCGCCCTTGGGGCCGGGGCCACACAGGTCCCAGTTGCGCTCGAACATCTCGTAATAGCCGCCATACATCGTCTCGGCGGCGTACTTCTTGACGAGATCGAAGACCTTTTCGGCGTACTCCTGCCCGCGCGGGTCGCCCGTGGCCATCGTGTACTCGGCCAGCCCATACATGGCGAAGCTCAGGCCGTAGAGGATCTTCTTGTCGATGGTGATTTCGCCCTTGCGGTTGGCCATCCAGTAGAAGCCGCCGTACTTCTCGTCCCAGAGCCTATTGAGTACGAAGTCTACGCCGTGCTTGGCGAACTCGGCGCATTGGCCGCCGCCATAGCCGGCCCGGTGCGCCGCCGACATCGAGAAGATGAACCGCATCTGCCCCAGCATCGACTTCTCGTCGGTCCCGGAATCCTTGCCGTCCTTATCGAAATGTGTGACGAAGCCGCCATACTGATCGTCTTTGGCCCGCTTCAGCCAGAACGGCAGCAGTTCCGTCGTCAAATGCGTCTTGCACTCCTGTAAACAGGCAGCTACCTGATCGCGATCAATGGCCATCGTAAGACCCTTTCGCCAAATTGCCCAGCATTCGCCCATCCGAACAACGACGGCGGTATTCTATGCCCCCCCGCCCCCCACCGTCAACCCAAGACTCCTGCCGGGGGCATGTGGGCGTTGGGTCCACGTGGCATGCGCTTCCAGCCCATGAATCATCGGCAGGATGCCGATGCCACGATATGCCCTTACGGGCACACTACGAACAAGACACACCAGCACTTGCGTGAAAAGGCTCCGCCCGGTACAAAGAACATGCCTACGCGAGCGTAGGCATGGCACCCAGATCGAGTTGGTACGGGTTTGATGGGAGAAGCATATGGCGAGGCGGCGGAGTTCAAACACGCGAAGGGGGGTCGAGGTTCTGGTTCTTATGCTCCTTGGGGTCTTTACGCTACTGCTACTGCTGCCGGCGGCCTGCCGACAGGTGAAGGTCCACGCCCGTGCTGTGGATGTCGACTCGAAGAGCCTCAAGCAGACCGTGGTCGTCGCCACCCTGGAATGCCCGCTGCCGGAGCACAAGAACGCGATCTGGTGCTCGACCTTCCAGATGGCCTGGGACAAGCTCAAACAGGACATCATCGGCGAACCAATCCAAATCCCGACGGTTCAGGACCTGGCTGACCGGCTGAACCGTTCCCAATTCCCCACCGCGAGCATCGAAGAGAAGTCGTACTACACGGCCGCGGGCTTCGTGAAGAAGGGCATCATCGAAGAGGTTCAGAGAGAGATGAGGCGACGGTTCCCTTCCGAACCGGTGCCCACCTTCGACAGCAGATACGAGACCTTTCCCGATGTGGTCTTGGCGTATGCGTACCTCAACATCGCTGTCGCCTTCAAGGACCCGTACTTCGTCTACCGTGGCAAATTCAGCTTCCTGAACTCAAGCGGCGTGGGGACTGATGTCACGGCGTTCTGTGCCCAAACCAACGGGCCGACCCGAGACGGTCAGCGCGTCCGAAACCAGGCAGAAGTCCTGGACTACGATGCTGGCGAATCGTCCGGCACGGCGTCTTTTGCCGTGGACCTGTCCAAGCAGACACAGCCGTATCAGGTTATCCTGGCTCGCATGCCGCACTGCAATACGCTGGGTGAGGCGGCCAAGATGTTGCAGGACAGGATCGCGTCATCCCAAAGCGACCCAAACCACAGAACACTGCGCAGCCTTGAATATGGCGACACACTGATCGTGCCGGACGTGCTCTACCGGCTGACGCATCACTTCGATGAGTTGCTAGGCAAGCATCTCGGCAACCGGAAATGGGCTGATTACTTCTTCTTCGAGGCCCTGCAGAAGATCGACTTCACCTTGAGCCGAACGGGCGTGGTCCTGAAATCTGAGGCCCGCGCGAAGGCAGCCCCAGCCAAGCCGCCACGACAACGAGATCTGCATTTCGACCGGCCCTTCCTGATTTGCGTCCAGAAGCGCGAGGCGAACGCGACGCCCTTTTTCCTCATGTGGGTGGATAACGCGGAACTCATGAAGCCGTATGCGAGCGGCGACAAGGGAAACTGATCCACACCGCAGGTCTTGTGCCGAATCCACTTGCCGCGCGGCTCCCATGCCGACAGGTGCGGTTGTGCCGTGTTCAGGCGGCCTTGTAAGGATGCCGAAAGGCGATTCTTCGTAGGGTCGTGCGTCCCCGCACGACTTCGTAGCACGGGCATCCTGCCCGTGATCCTAAAACCATGGGCGAGACGCCCATGCTACTCAGGCGAGCGGGGACGCTCGCCCTACGAGGAGGCCGAATCCGCCACCAAATGTCGGCCCTGTCCATAGTCGCCCGGCGGAAAGACTTGCATCGATATCACGAAGGTGCTATAATATCGAGTAGAAATCGGCCGGATGGCGGCCTCGCCACGGTTGGAGACCCGGAGCCGAGGTAGAAGCGCCTCGTGCAGCGCAGGATGGGGCCGGCCCGGATGCCGAAGAGAGTCATGTGCGACGGAGGAGGTGGTTACACCGCTGTGTTGGGGGATCGTGTGCGGATCGGTGACGCGAGTTTGGTCTGCAATCATAATCGGTGATTTTGCCACCCCGGACCGTCGTTCGGGGCCGCATGCTACGGATGGCAAAAGCGTCGGTGGCGCCATGTGTACGCAACCGTCGCAAAATGAGAACACCAAGGGAGTTAGGAGGATGGATAATGGAAGGGCGGAGAATTCGTAACGTATTGTGGATGGCGGCCGTGGTCGGAGTCTGCGCCGCCCAAGCGGCGACGGCCGGCCAAGTGCGGGCCTGGGGCTCGGATTCGAACGGCCAAGTCAGCCGTTTGCCGGCCGGCGAGGGGTATATTGCCGTAGCCGCCGGCGACGCCCACGGCTTGGCCTTGCGGTCCGACGGCACCATCGTGGCCTGGGGACAGAACAGTAGCGGCGAGTGCACCGTGCCGGCCGGGATCTACCGGTCCATCGGGGCCGGCGCCGAGTTTAGTCTGGCCATTCGCACCAACGGCTCTATTGCCGCCTGGGGCAGAAATTCCGACGGTCAGATCTCCAAAGTGCCGTTGGGCAATGATTTTGTCGCCGTCGACGGCGGCGAGTCCTTCGCCGTGGCCCTGAGAGCGGATGGCTCGATCGTCGCCTGGGGCAATGACCGGTGGGGTCAAGTGTCCGGGGCGCCCCAGGGCACGGGATTCAAGGCGGTGGTCGCCGGCGACAGCCACGGCGTAGCGCTGCGGTCCAATGGCTCGCTGGCGACGTGGGGCTACTGGGCGGCGGTGGAGAATGTGCCGACGAGCGGCGTCTTCAGCGCCATCGGCGCCGGGGGCAGCTTCTCAATCGCTTTGCGGAGCGATGGCTCCCTCGCCTGGTGGGGTACCGAGACGTATGGTCACGGTCTGGCCACAGTTCCTACCGGCAAGGACTATGTTGCCATCGCGGCCGGCTATCTGCACGCCCTGGCCCTGAAGAAGGACGGCTCCCTCGTCGGCTGGGGGGCCGGCACGAACAGCTCCGGCCATCCCAATTGGGGACAGGCCGACCCACCCATGGGCAAGAACTATACGGCCCTGGCCTGCGGCCTTTACTTCAGCCTGGCCCTGACCGGCAGCGCCGCCGCCTCGGGCACGGCCGACGACTTCGATGACAACAAGCAAGGGGATCTCTGGCGGCAGTACGGCGACGATCCGGCCGATTGCTGGCTCGATGAAGTGAATCATCGTCTGGAGCTGAGGACGACGGGCCGGACCCAGGCCACGCCGGCTTACTACGTCAGCAACGGTTGGCGAATCGACCCGACGAATGACTTCTCCTTCAAGGTCGATTTCTATTACGGCTTGTACAGCGACCCGATGGGTTGGCTTACGATCGGATTGACGCCCGATGTGGATGAGCTGGCTCGTCGCCACGTCGAGTTCAGCCCGGGGTGCAGCAAGACGTACGCGCACGTGTGGTACGAAGCCATCGATGCCGACCGAACCCAGGCCGACTTTGCCGATCGCAGCAGCAGCGACGGCGTGCTCTACGTGTCTTATGACGCGACGGCGGACGAGCTCTATCTGAGCACCACCGGCTACGGAGCCGGCCACGCCTGGAGTGTCGTGCGGGGCCTGTTGCGAGGCTCCTGGGCCGGCCGGCCGCTCTGGCTCTACCTCGGCGGCGGCTCGAACGGGCTGAGAATCCAGTCCGGCGAGGCCTACTTGGACAATTTCGCCGTCGAGACCGGCGGCCTCGCGGTGACCGCCCTGAGCGATGTCTATCGTTTCTGGTCCCCGGTGCTGCGGCAGCACTTCTACACCATCGATCCGGGGGAGCGGGACAAGCTCCTCAAGAGCTACCTGAAGATCTGGACGTACGAAGGGCCGGCGTTCCGGGCGGCCACCACGCCGGATGCGCCCGGCCTGGCGCCGGTCTACCGCTTCTGGTCGCTCCGGGGCGAGGGCCACTTCTACACGATTGACGCGGGCGAGAAGAATCTGCTCGTGGACAAATACTCGAAGAGCTGGCAGTTCGAAGGGGCGGCCTTCTATGCCTACCCGCCAGGCGCACAGCCGCCGACGAGCAAGCCGGTCTATCGGTTTCTGCGACCCAGCGACGGCGGCCACTTCTACACGATTGATGCCGCCGAGCGGGACCTGCTGATCAAGGCCTATCCCAAGGTTTATACGTCCGAGGGCGTAGCGTTCTATGCCTTCGAATAGCGACGCGGGGCAGATCGGCAAGAGAATCCCGTTACTTCGCGGCTTGGGAGTGCCTTACAAGGGTAGCACGGAACTTGGGCCCGTGAAGGCATAGGCAGGTTGTCTGGCTTGCGTGAAGGAGTGTATGAACAGTAGATGAGAGGTGATGTGATGAAACTCGTACGTCGATGGCCTGTGGCCCTGACATCCTTGCTGTTGGTTTTGGGTCTGTGTCATCTTGGCCGGGCGACGGTCTCCGAGCATCTCTTCGGGGGCCAGATCGTTCAGAGCCAGGTCTACAACGACCCGAACCAGACCGCTCCCCTGTACATCTTCACGTTTCAGGCCGAGACGGACGCCAATGTGGCTTCTATTGACTTCGTGACCGCGGCCGGGCACACCTATACCATCCCCGCCGACGAGCAGACGACCTCCGAGGAGATCGACACGTATCACTGGGTCAAGGGCACCACCCACGTGTGGGAATACTGGGGCTATTTCGAGGACCCCAACGCCCTCCACAACTACGGCGACGGCTCGTACAAGGCCGTCCTCCACTACAGCGATGGGGCCAAGGAGCAAACGACCATCTGGTACGGCGTCCCCGACACGAACCAGCCGATTCCCGCGCCGACCCAGAAGCCCAATGTCCTCTGGCCGCGGCACGCGGATCTCGTCGCCTCTCCCGTGATCTTCGAATGGGACCCCATCATCGACCCGAACGTGGCCGACATCTACCTCAGCGTAATCAACGACAGCAACGATTATATCATCAACGACGTGTACGACATGAATGCCCTCAGTTCCGAGCCGTACGACATGAATGAGGGCCGGTATGAGGTCGAGTTTGCCATCGAGACCTTCTACGCGATCACCAACGCGGATGGGATTCCATTCCACGTGCTCAAAAGCAGCACGATGCTACAGCCCTTCGAGGTGGTGGCCACCAGCGTCTATCGCTTCTGGTCCCCCACGACGGACCGGCACTTCTATACGATCAACAGTGCCGAGAAGGACAAGCTCATCAACAAGTACTCCCAAACCTGGACGTTCGAGGGAACGGTGTTCTATGCCTGGGCCACCCCGTACGACCCGAACCTCGTGCCGGTCTACCGGTTCTGGTCGGACAGATCCAGCTCGCACTTTTACACCATCAGTGAAGGCGAGAAGAACAAGCTGATCGCCAAGTATTCCGACGTCTGGACGTACGAGGGCATCGCGTTCTACGCCTACGCGCCGGGCCGCCAGCCGGCGGATGTCAACCCGGTCTACCGGTTCTGGAAGCCCTCAGACGGCACGCACTTCTACACGATCAGCGAGGACGAGAAGAACAAGCTCATCGACCGGTATTCGAACATTTATACCTTTGAGGGCATCGCCTTCTACGCGTGGCAGTGACGCGTGCCGCGTGATTTCGGATTGCAGATTGCGGATTGGCAGCGTCGCTCCTCTCCAGAAGCCTCTGACGGAATAGATGCTGGACGGCGTCCCTTTGTCACCCCCACACAGAGCCTGCCCTCGACCTGATCGGGGGCGGGGGTCCAGGAAAGCCGAAGCATTACTGGATGCCCGCCTGCGCGGGAATGACAGGACAGAGCAGTCCTTCGTAGGGTGCGTACCACGCACCGCTTCATCGGGTGTCCATGCTCCCAGACAATTGTCCTGCCATGCAGTTACCCTTGCACGACAGCCTCCCTTGGGTTAGAGTAAGCCGCGACAGTTGAACGCAAAGACGGTGCATGGTCTGAAGGAGGTCAGAACGATGAATAGCGGCTATGGCATGTCCCGGCGAAACCTCTTGAAGCGATCACTCTTCGGCGCAGCGCTCACCTACGGCGGCTTGAAGGCCCGCGCCGCAAATCCGCAATCCGCCATCCGCAATCCGCAATCGGGTGCTCCTATCCACCTGGGCGGCCCGGTCTTTGAAAAGTACCAGGACCCGAAAGGCTGGGTCGCGGCCCTCCAGAAGCTCGGCTACTCGGCGGCGTATTGTCCCGTTGGGGCCAATGCCGGTGACGCCGAGGTCAAGGCGTATGAGGACACGGCCAAGCAGGCCGGCATCATCATCGCCGAGACCGGGGCGTGGAGCAATCCCATCAGCCCCAAGGCCGAGGAGCGCAAGGCCGCGTTGGAGAAGTGCCGCCAGCAATTGATCCTGGCGGACCGCATCGGCGCCCGCTGCTGCGTCAACATTTCCGGCTCGCGCGGCGAGCTCTGGGATGGGCCTTCGCCCAAGAACTTCACGCCAGAGACCTTCGAGATGATCGTCGAGACCACCCGCTCGATCATCGACGCCGTCAAGCCGACGCGAACCTCCTTCGCCTTGGAGACGATGCCCTGGGCCTACCCCGATTCACCCGACTCTTACCTGCGTCTGTTCCAGGCCATCGACCGCAAGCAGTTCGGCGTGCACATGGACCCGGTGAACCTGGTGTGCAGCCCGCAGCGCTACTACGGCAGCGGCGCCCTGATCCGCGAGTGCTTCGAGAAGCTCGGCCCCTACATCAAGAGCTGCCACGCCAAGGACATCCGCCTGCAGGAAAAGCTGACCACGCATCTCGACGAAGTCCGCGCCGGCACCGGCGGCCTCGACTACGCCACGTTCCTGAAAGAGCTGAGCAAGTACCCCGGCGTCCCCCTGATGCTGGAGCACCTCTCGAAAGCCGAGGACTACGACCAAGCCGCCGCCTACATCCGCGGCGTTGCCAAAACCGAGGGCCTGTCCTTCGCGTAGCACGGGCGTGACACCCGTGTCTCCCGCGCGGTCCGGATTCGTAGGGTGGGTTCTCAACCCACGCGTTCTCCCGATCGATGCGCTCTCACTACATCCGCGGCGTGGCCAAGAACGAGGGCCTATCTTTCGCCTAAAGTAGGGCGAACGTCCCCGCTCGCCAACAGGCGCCGAGCAGGGACACTCCGCGCAAAGGCAAGGGAACGAACCGCCGCGCATCCTGTCATTCCCGCGAAGGCAGGGCCGCGACTGACCACACACCCTTGTCATTCCCGCGAAGGCGGGAATCCAGAAATCCATCGCATGCTCATACCCGCGGTTCACAAGGGACGCTCGTCAAAACCTCGAGTGGTTTCTTGGTTTTGCGCTTTGAGCCTCCGGCGTGTCACGCCGGACGTCGTTTGTGATCGACAAAGAGCACGCCGGCGGCTGCAAAGCAATATCTCCGCCTCGTTAGAGGCGATTGTCGACACAAATCCCTTCGGACAAAGCACTTACGACGGAGTATCCGTCGCACGGCGAATGGATAATCCACGTAGATTGCGTAACCGGGTGCCCAGAGATTCTGAAAAAAACATTGACAGCACACCCCCGCGACCGATAAAATCATACTTGGAGTGTTGTAAGACTGTAGGGAGACATCTCTTCGCCACCCCGGTAATTCTTCACCTCTACGGACGGAAGAAACGGCGGACTCGCGTCACAGCACATGATGCGTGAGTTGAACGTCTGATATGGGCATAGACGCCCCAAAAGGAGGAGCAGCATGAAGAGAGACGCGCAGAGAGAGAGAGAGTAAATCATAGAACCAGGTTACTTGCTGCATTGCTTCTCGCAGGTGCGTTGTGGGTATCTCCTGCACTTGGGGCAATGTTTCAGGGCTTGGGTGTTCCGAGCGAATCATGGGGAAACTACGCGTACGGTGTGTCGGGCGACGGCTCGGCTGTAGTCGGCCAAGTCACTCTTTCCAGTGGTTACCCGGTGCCGTTCCGCTGGACGCTCGCACATGGATTCCAGTACTTGGGCAGTTCGGGGACGGGGAACGCGGCCTACGCGGCATCGGCTGACGGGTCCGTTGTCGTCGGGGCAAGCACCAATGGGGCGTTTCGGTGGACGACGTCCGGTGGGATGGTTAATTTGGGAACTGCCAGTGCCGCTCGGGGCGTCTCTGCAGACGGGTCTGTCGTCGTCGGCGGCGGTGGTGGCGGGCCCTTTCGCTGGACGTCCGGTGCTTGGCAGCCCACCCCGTCCTGGTTGGATGCCCGCGACGTTTCCGCTGATGGGTCGGTCGTGGTGGGCCAGATGGATGATGGAGCGTACGGTCAAGCCTTCCGCTGGACCAGCGGAGGGACGGTAGGGCTCGGTTTTCTGAACTCAGACTACAGATCCAAGGCTTGTGCCGTCTCCGCAGATGGCTCTGTTGTGGTCGGCTGGTCCGGTGATGGTTCATACCCAGCCTTTCGCTGGAGCGACGCTTCAGGAATAGTCCTTATTGGTGGCCCCACAACCGGGCACACCGACATGTTCGGGGTCTCCGCCGACGGGGCAGTCGTGGCGGGCTATGCTGCGTCTGAGGGTCAGTCCTTTGTGTGGGACACAACGCACGACATGCGTACCCTATCACAATGGTTCACCGACAATGGGCTGGCCGCCTACGTAGCGGGGTGGGACGCGATGGTGGCAACGGACCTGTCCTACGATGGGTTGACAATGGTCGGCTATGGCCTCCACAACGGGTCTTACGAGGGTTGGGTCGTAAATCCTGTTCCGCTCCCAGGTGCGACGTTACTCGGAGTCCTCGGTCTGAGCGTCGTCGGCTGGCGGCTGAGACACAAGATGGATTAGCGGACGGCTGATAGATACTTGTCATCACTATCTGGGGCTGCGCGCCAGGGCCGTGCAGCCTCTTCTTCATTGGTGCCTTGCTTCCGGCACATTTCCTCTCTCAGAAGGGTACTCCTTCGGCACATCAGGCGTGGCCGGAGTTCTCGGGACTGGATGGACCCCGATGGACGGCACGCTTGCCATAGCGGTCGCGGATCTTGTCGACGATCTGGTCAAGTCGCCTGAGTTTCTCCTGCTCCGGGTCGGGGAAAAGCAATTGCTGGCCCGCGTGTTCCGGCTCCAGGCCGGAGGCGGCGAAGCCGAGCAGACGAAGGGGCCCGCCATACCGGGTCTGCCACTGGCGGAACACATGCTCGGCGGCCTGCCACAGGGGCTTCGTCAAGTTCGTCGCGTCACGCAGCGTCTCGCTTCGGGTCACCGTGCGAAAGTCGCCGTAGCGTAGCTTCAACGTGATCGTCCTCGCCTTAAGCTGATGACGGCGCAAACGCTCGGCGACCTCTTCAACCTCCTCCAGCAAGACACTGGTCAGGATCGACTCATCGCGGATATCCGTGGCGAAGGTCTGCTCGCTGGACAGGCTCTTGCGCTCCCGGTCCGGCTCGACCGGCCGGTCATCCTCGCCACGAGCGAGCCGCAGCAGTTCCTCAGCGGCGTTGCCCACAATGGACCTGAGTCCTTCGCACGTGCTGGCGCGAAGCTGGGCGATGGTGCGAATGCCGTAGGATTGCAGCGTCGCTTCCGTGACCTTGCCGACGCCCCAAATCTTACCGACCGGCAACGGATCGAGGATTTCCTGCTTGTTCTGTTCCGTAACCACGACGAAACCGTCGGGCTTCTTGAGGTCCGAGGCCAGCTTGGCGAGAAACTTGTTCGGCGCGACCCCAACCGACGCCGTCAGTTGGGTCTGCTCCCGGATCTGTCTTTTGATATCCTGCCCGATCTGCTCGGCGGGGCCGAAGAGGTTCACGCTGTCGGTCACATCGAGAAAAGCTTCATCGAGCGAAAGCGGCTCCACCAGCGGCGTATACCGCTCGAAGAGGGACTGAATGACGTGCGACACCTCGGCGTACCGGTCCATGCGAACGGGCAGGACGATGCCCTGTGGGCACAGGCGGACCGCCTGGGCCATCGGCATGGCGCTGTGGACGCCGAACTTGCGCGCCTCATACGAGGCGGCGGAAACCACGCCCCGGCCCTTCGGATCGCCGCCAACGATAACCGCCTTGCCCTTCAATTCCGGCCGGTCCCGTTGTTCGACCGACGCGTAAAAGGCGTCCATATCCACATGGATGATCTGGCGGACAACCATAGATGTAATACACAGGAAGAGGATTGCGTTTATCGCTTTGCGGGTACCGACGGGGAGGAAGGGAGGCCCGGCATGGGGCCGAGCCCTCCCCGCCGTATACCACCGGCTTCGGCGCTCGGGTCGCTCGCCAGCGTTGCCCTATCCTCCGAGCCGGCATAAGTAGTTTACCACACGTAGCAGCAAGGACAAGACCATCGGGCAATCTCCTTAGGAGGAACGCGAAGCCGTCTGGCGAATCATACTCATGTCATTGCTTCACGACGCTCGCAATGATATGGGTGCCTGTGCCACGGACTGACCTTGCATCCGCCCCGGTAGGCTCCCCGTCGGTACCCGCAAAGCGATAAACGCAATCCGACTGTCCTCTCTGCGCGACGCTCTCGGTCCGGGGCTGCTACATTCGACGGTAGGTCGTAGCACAACGGAAGGAGCAAATTGGCAGGCCTGAATTCGACCCTTTCTGCGGACTTCGGCGTAGTATCGATTGCGGCCGGCAGGTTATGGGAATGGATTCGATCCGCAATTGGAATGAGTTCCGGCGATTTTGACGATATCATATTCCTGTTCTTTGGCGATGGTGGCCTGGGGCCCCAAACGCGAAGAGATGCGTTTGGGAACCCGTTTCGGATGGCCGATTCCAGCCGCGATGAAGTGTTCTCCGGGCACAGGTACGAGAGTCAGGCAGTGAGCAACAACGGCAATAATAGACTGGAGAAGATCCGGGAGCGGATCAAGGAGTTCCCGACCGGGCCGGGGTTGTACTTTATGAAGGACGCCGATGATATCGTGCTCTACATCGGCAAGGCGAAGAACCTCCGCTCGCGCGTGTCCAGCTACTTCCAGCCGAGCAGCAACCTGGAGGCCTCGCGCGGGCCGCACATCGTCGAGATGGTCAACAAGGTCGATCACGTCGATTACCTCCAGGCCGAGAGCGAAGTCGATGCGATGCTCAAAGAGGCCCGGCTGATCAAGGATGTCCGTCCGCTCTACAACATGGACCTGATGGACGATAAGACCTTCCCCTACCTGGAAATCACGATCCGCGAGGATTTCCCGGGGGTCTACATCACCCGCAAGCCGCACGAGAAGGGAACCCTTCTGTTCGGTCCGTTCACGAACGTCAGCGACCTGCGCGGGGTCCTCGTAGAACTGCAGAAGATCTTTCAATTCCGCACCTGCACCCTGGAAATCCAGCCCGACGACCCCAAGCGGCGTTTCTTCCGGCCCTGCCTGCTGCACAACATCCGCCAGTGCGCCGCCCCGTGCGGAGCCAGGATCGAGAAGGACGAGTATCGCAAGATCATCAAGGATTTCGTTCGCTTCCTCCGGTCGAAGCGTTCGACCATCCTTCATGACCTGCAACAACAGATGGAGGAGGCTGCGAAGAACCTCCAGTACGAGGAGGCCGGAATGCTCCGCGACCGCATCCACCTGATTGAGAGCCTGGACTCGCGCGGCACGGTGAACGAGCATGTCCAGCCGGAGGCGTTTGCCTCCGACCCGACCGAGGCCCTGGTCAAGCTGCGGGATATCCTCCAGATGTCCAATCAAGTCCGTATCATCGAGGGGATCGATATCGCCAATATCAGCGGGGCCGAGGCGGTCGGCTCGCTGGTGAAGTTCATTGACGGCCGGCCCTTCAAGAACGGCTACCGGCGATTCAAGATCAAAACCGTCAAAGGCATCGACGATTACGCGATGATCGCCGAAGTCGTCCGGCGCCGGTACAAGTATGCCCTGCGCGGTGAAGAGCTCTGGCCCGACCTGATCCTGATCGACGGCGGCCTGGGCCATCTGCACGCCGCCGAGACCGCCCTCAAGGGGATGATCGCCGACGCCGACGCGCAGCGGCGCTTCGCACCGGGGGCGGCAGGCGAGCCGGTCGAGATGCCCCAAACGAAGATGGCCTCCATCGCCAAACGAGAAGAGGACATCTACCTCCAGGGCAGCACGCAGCCGCTGAAGCTCGGCGCCCACTCCCCCGTCCGCAAGCTGTTGCAGTACGTCCGCGACGAAGCCCACCGCTTCGCCCAACACTATCACCATATTCTACGCAGCAAGAAGATGCTCAATGAGGGCTGACGCCGATGGATTATTGATGATTGATGAAGGATGATTGAAAGGAGCGCGGAGTCCGCCTCAAATAATCAATTATCCTCTATCAATTCCTGGGGGGCACTCATGGAAGAGGCTGATAACACCGACAAGGGACCCTTAGAGGGACCTTCCACGCGCTGCACGATCCACGGCCACGGCGTCTCAGAGGTCGAGGTTCTGGAGTCGTGGTCCAACGCCATCGTCCACGTTGTGGAGTCCGTGGCTCCGGCGGTGGTCAGCATCGCCAGCCGGCTGACGTTCCGTGACAATGGACGATCCTTCGAGCAGCAAGGCAGCGGCTCCGAGGCGGTGATTGCCCCCGACGGGTACATCCTCACCAACAGCCATGTCGTTCACGATGCCAAGGAGGTGGCCGTGCACTTCACGGACGGGTCGGTGCGACCTGCCGAGATCGTCGGCGAGGACCCGCCGACCGACCTGGCCGCCCTGAAGGTCCTTGCCTCGGGCCTGCCCTACCTGGAGACGTGAATGCTCTGCGCGTCTGGCGCTTTGATCTTGGCATTACCTTCGGATCATGCCCATAATAGGACCGTGTTCTGATCTGGGCACTTGATGAGCACAACAAGTCCCGTTTGGAGAGCCGTGGGATGGAATGGCGAGATCTGAGAGTCCTGGCAGCATGCCTGCTGGGAGCGACCCAGCAGGCCTCTCTGCTATTGGCGATTCTGGTTGTCGCATCTATCGCCACGGCCCTCGCGGCGGTGCTCCTGGGCCTCAAAGTCGATCCGGCCTACTTCTGGGGCCTTCTGCTTCTGCTCCCCTTGGTGATCGCTGATGTCAGGATCTACCAGCGAGTCGTTACCCAGCGGGCGCTGAACCAACTCCGGGAGAATTGGGGCAAAGAACAGGCCAGGAAGCGAGCCTGGCCGATGATCGAGAGTCTGTACCGGCTTCGCCCATCCTCCGCGGAGAATGACACTTCCATCGATGACCAGACCTGGAACGATCTGAATATGAACGAGGTGTATGCGAAGATCGACCGGACCCTGACAAACCCTGGAGAATGCGTCCTTTACGAGATGCTGCGAACTCCCCTGCTGTCCGCGAATGAGTTGCAGCGGCGAAATCAGGTCATCCGGCTCTTTCAGGCCAACCAGACGACCCGTGAGAAAATCCAGATGGACCTGCAGCATCTGGGCCGATCGGATACCAACGTGATTGCTTCCCTGATCTGGGGCCCGATGCACCCTTTGACCTCCGTGAGACATCTGTACTCGTTCTTGGCGCTGCTGGCGGTGGCTGCGGCCGTCGGGGGGCCCCTCCTCTGGGGCATGCGGGGGATCGCCGCGATCGTCATTGTGTACGTGGTCAACCTGCTGGCGACCTACCGGATCAGAGCACGGCTCGCTTTTGAGATCGCCGCCATGCGGTACCAGGGCTCGATGATCCTGGCCGCCAGGCGAATCGCCAACCTCGATGGCCCGGCCCTCGCTGACTATGGCCGGCGGCTGAAAGACGCCAGCCTGGCCACCAGAGAAATCGCCCGTAAGACGTTCCTTCTGCTGCCCGAAGCCTCCATGAGTTCCGATCTCATGACCCTCCTCTATGCCCATGTGGACACCTATTTCCTGCTGAACGTGCGGACCTACCACTGCGTTCTGGAAGAGATGAAGCGCCGCCGCGACGAGCTCCAGGTCATCTACTCATTGCTCGGGGAATTGGATGCCCTGCAAGCCGTGGCCTCTTATCGTGCCGGACTGTCTGCCTACGTCGAGCCCACGTTCCTGGAGGGGGAAGTGCCGCTCAGGATCGACGAGGCCCGGCATCCTCTGCTTCAAGACCCGGTCCCTAACTCGATCACCATTCGCGAAGGAGGCGTGACAATCACCGGCTCCAATATGGCGGGTAAGACGACGTTCCTGCGAACCCTCGGCGTCAACGTCGTCCTCGCCCAGACAATCTGCACCTGTCTCGCCTCCTCGTATGCCGCCAGTCCGTTTCGGATCTTCTCACTGATCAATGATGCCGACAGTCTCCTGGAAGGGAAAAGCTATTATCTGGTGCAGGCGGAGCATCTGCTGAAAATGATCAGGTCCTCCGAGAGGCAGGGCCGGACACTATGCCTGATCGACGAGCCGCTGGCTGGAACCAACTCCTCCGAGCGAACCGTGGCTTCCCTGGAGATTCTGCGCTACCTGGCCGCCCATAACGCCCTGGTCGTGCTCGCGACGCACGATCTGGAGCTGGCGCGCGGGCTTCAGGACCGCTTTACAGGCTACTATTTCACGGGACAGGTCACCGGCAAGGGCCTGGAGTTCGACTTCCGACTGAGAGAGGGGATCACCCCCACGCGCAACGCCATTGACCTGTTGAGATACCTGGGCTTTCCGGAGGAGGTCGTCGACCGAGCAGCAAGACAAGTCCCGTGACTTGAGCGGCGCGTGGTACGGACCCTACGAATAACGCATGGCCGACGGTGGCTTGTAGGGTGCGTACCACGCACCATCTTCAGCGGGTAGTAGTAATCCCCGGGCGAACGTGTGATGGCCCTGTTTTGTCTCCCTTGCGGGCTTGCGTAGAAGTGGAGTGGAGGTTAGAATAGGGGAATAAGCACGTGTCGGGAGATTGCCCCAGACCGTCAGGAAGCACGCGGTCGTGAAGGAAGGAGAATGGTGTATGAGCCGCCGAAATGCGTTTACGCTGATCGAGCTTCTGGTTGTCATCGCCATCATCGCCATTTTGATGGCCATTCTGATGCCCACCCTCAGTCGCGCCCGGGAACAGGGCAAACGGGGAGCCTGCCTGAACAACGTCAAGCAACTGGCAATCGCGTGGAATGTGTATGCCGACGAGTTTGACGGCCGGATCGTCAACGCGAACACCGCCCGCGGGACAGCCACCGTCCACGGCGACAGGGATTGCTGGGTCTACTGGACGGACTCGACGACGTCCACGCAGGAGCAGAAGCTCCAGGGAGTCATCGACGGATTGCTCTATCGCTACTGCCCCAACGCGAAGCTCTACAAATGCCCGACCGGCATCCGCGGTGAGGTCGAGACCTACTCCATCCCCGATGCCCTGAACGGCTACTACTACATTCCGGGGGCCAAGGAACAAATCAAGAGCCTCCGGACCCAAATCCACAACCTCAGCGAGCAGATCGTCTTCCTGGACGAAGGCCGGCTTAGCCCCTCCAGTTGGACGGTTCATTACGATCAGGAGCGCTGGTGGGACCAGATCACTGCCCGTCACGGCGACGGCACGAACTTCTCCTTCGCCGATGGCCACAGCGAATACTGGAAGTGGAAGGACCCGCGCACGTTGGACGTGGCGAAGGCGGACTATTCGATCTGGCAAAATACGACCCGCAACGGCGCCGATTCCTACTCCTACGGCAACGAGGATCTGCACCGCGTTCAGCGCGGCGTCTTCGGCAAGCTGGGCTACACGCCCGCCGCCCATCCGTAGCCGCATTGTAGGGGCACCCCCCCCGTGGTTGCCCTCTAAGGACGGGCAGGCACAGGGGCCTGCCCCTACGGGCACGTTACGCCTGCACCATGTGTCACTTGCTGCTCGCCTCAGCCTCGAAATAGTGGAGGAACGCTTCGCACAATTGCGCGCCGAAGAGTTCCCATCGCTCGGCCGAGGTGTAAGCGTTCAGCCCCGCGATCCAGTTCGCGTTGAGCTCCAGCACGCAGGCGTGGACGCCGAAGCGGTCGAGCAGACCCTCGCCAATGACCCCCGGGCTGCTGGAGGTCGCACGCGAGCAGTGCTCCGTGTACCAGGTGTACTTGCGCAACACCGTTTCCAGACGGCTCATGCTCTTGAGATACTCGTCCAAGCCCTTGGCGGGCCGATCCACGTGAAGGCCGCCGGATTCGTCATTGTGTAGGTCAATCATCAGGTCGGGCCGGGGTCCCAAACGCGAAGCATCGCGTTTGGGGTCCCCACTCTGCCCTTTCGCAATCATCGATGCCAGCCAGCTTTCCAGGGCGTAGTTCTCCGGGTTGACGGCGGGATCGGCGGGCTTATCCCATTTGCGGTTGAGGTCCGACCCGAGCTGGTTGAAGCGCGTCCGGCCGCGAGCGACGCCGTCCTTGTTCGCCATGGGCATGATGTAGACGCAGTACGTGCTCAGGTACTGGTTGGCCTCTTCGTCAGGGCGAAGCAGTCGCTTGATGAGGCCCTCGACCACCCAGTTTCCCCCCGGCTCCCACGGGTGGGCGCGGGCCCGTAGAAGCACGCGATGGGCGGCTTCGGGGTTCCCGACGCGGATGATCTCCAGCTCGCGGCCCTCGACGGTCTTGCCGATGGTCACGATCTCCACCCGCCGGTCGTCGTGAACCCGGCGCTTGAGCGCTTCGAGGTCGGACAGGCGATACGGCGGCAGCCGGGCCAGGTACAAGGAGCCTCGGTCCACCCGCACCTTGAACCGCAGGAAATTGTCGGCGGTCTTCTCCGTGGGAATGGCGTGCCACGAGCGGCCGTCTTCGGAGACGAAGCAGACCGTCCGCTTGTCGATCGGCGAGCCCTTCTGGCCGTTCCATACGTTATCGAAGTTGTGCAGCACGAAAGTCAGCTCCGCCCCCGGCTTGGCCTGCGCCTGGAAGAACCAATGCCCGTTGGCGCGATTCGGCGAGGCTCGCTCCTGGTCATAAACGAGATGGACGTTGACCACATTGTTCGCGTCCGCCTCCCAGTAGAGAGGCGAGCCGTTCTCGAAGCTGGTGTTGAGAAAGATCAGATCGGATGGCCAGGTGAGGACTTCGGCGCGTCCCGTCGCACAGAATGTCAGCAGGAGAACAGGCCAAAGGATCACCGCCCACACACACGTCTTTGAATTGTCGCAACGACTACGGCGAACCGAATGGTTATTGCCTTCTTCCCAGCACATGCCTTTTCCTTTCATTGCGACTCGGTGACGATCAGAGAGTATCACAGGGGCAGGTACCGGACAAGGCCGTAGCGGGACATTTCCGGGCGGCAGCGTCAGGGCCGAGGGCCGTGGCGATGCTCTTTTGTGGCGAGGCCATCTTGGCCTTGCTCTTTCATCGCGTGGGCATCCAGCGCTCGAATCGCGGGCAGGATGCCCACGACACGCAAGGGCGAGACGCCCTCGCCACATGGAAGACCATCGCCAAGCTGCGCTTGACGCTGCCACCCATCGCAGAGAGGGTAGCGCGTGGGCTGAGACCCCCCCACCAGGCCCCGTGATGGATCTAACAGGACCTTGACCCGCTCGGACCAACCGGTAGGATGGGACGCTCTCGCCGGGTTATTAGGAGCTCGGCACAGGAAAGGATCGGCAAGGCAATGACAGGCTGCAACAAGAAGCTGGGTGTGATTTTCGATATGGACGGCGTCCTGGTCGATACGGCCTGGGCCCACCGGCGCTCCTGGTACGACCTGGCCCAGACAGAGGGACTCGCGATGTCCGAGGAGTTCTTCCGCCAGACGTTCGGCATGCAGAACGATGCGATTCTCCCGATGCTCCGGCCGGGAATATCGAAAGAACAGATGGAGCATCTGGCGGATTGGAAGGAGCTGCGTTACCGGGACATCGTGAAGGAGCACGTGGAGCTGGCGCCGGGGGCCGAGGCCCTGCTTGAGGACCTGAAGCGTCAGGGCTTTCGCCTGGCCATCGGCTCATCGGCCCCGCCGGAGAACCTGAACCTCTTCTGGGACCGGCTCTCGCTGGCGGACTGGTTCGATGCTCGCGTGACAAAAGAGGAGATCAGCCAGAGCAAGCCTGCGCCCGAGACCTTTCTCAAAGCGGCACAAAAGCTCGGCCTGGCCCCGGCCTGCTGTGCGGTGGTCGAGGATGCGGTGCCGGGCGTGCAGGCCGGGAAGGCCGCCGGCATGCCGGTGGTCGCCGTGACCACGTCACGCCAGCGGGAAGACCTGGCCCAGGCGGATCACGTCGTGGATAGCCTGTCCGAGCTCAAGGCGTCGGATTTCCTGGCCCTGCTGAGATCGCCCTCGCGTGAAAGATGTCGGAAAGAGACTTGAAACGTCAACCTTCCAACTTGACACCGTCTTCGACCCCGAGCCTGCCGGTGATCTATGGCAAGCTCTTCTTGACCGCTGTGTTCTGGGGCGGCACGTTCATCGCCGGCCGGCAGGTCTCGCATGCGCAGCACCTCGGTCCCTTTACCATCGCGTTCCTGCGGTTCGCGATGGCCTCCGTTCTGCTGCTGGGCCTTACACAGATCAAGGAGGGCCGGTTTCCGCCGGTAACCAGACGGCAGCTCCCGTTGGTCCTCCTGCTGGGTCTGACCGGCGTCTTCGCCTACAATGCGTTATTCTTCAAAGGTCTGGATCTGATCGAGGCCAGCCGGGCCTCGCTGATCGTCGCGACCTGCCCGGCGTTCATCGCCATCGCCTCGGCCCTGCTTCTCCGCGAGAAGTTCAGGCCCATCCAGGCCATCGGCATACCCTTGTCCATTCTCGGGGCCGCCGTAGTGATTTCGAAAGGCAACCTGGGTCAAATCGTCGCAGGCGGCGTCGGCCGGGGTGAGTTGTTCATCCTCGGCTGCGTCCTAAGCTGGGCGGCCTACTCGCTGCTGGGCAAGGTGGTCATGCGCTGGCTCTCACCGCTCGCATCCGTCTCGTACTCGTCGCTCGCCGGCGCAATCGCCCTGGCGGTTCCGGCTCTCTACGAGGGCCTCCCGCAGACGGTCCGCCACGCCTCCCTGTTGGACTGGACCTCGATCACCTATCTGGCGGTATGCGGAACAGTGATCGGCTTCGTCTGGTTCTACCAGGGCGTCCGGCTCATCGGCACGACGCGGGCCAGCCTATTCATCAACTTCGTCCCCATTTCCGCCGTGATCCTCGCCTTCCTCATGCTCCAAGAACCGATGACGTGGTCCCTGGCCGTCGGCGCGGCCCTCGTGCTCTCGGGCGTGTACTTGACAAATCGAGCCAGGCACAGTTGAAGGTGCCGATTCCAAAGGCGCCTTTGGGCGAGTCATTCAGCCTCTGTCACAAGCCAGACGAACACGGTCCGTCGCTCGACGCTGAGCCAAGGCCTTGGAGGTCATGGATCTCACGTGTTGAGGCTTCTTCCCCAGCCGCCGGGCGATATCGTCGTACGACATCTGCTCGACATAACGCAGAAGCACCGCGTCACGTGCCAGTTCCGGCAACTGCGCCGTCGCATCGAGCACCCGCCCCAACTCCTCTTCTCCAATGACCGCTCCGAGTGGCGAAGGGACCGTGACCGACGCATCGGGATTCTGGACGGCGGCCGGCCGGTTGACGCGCTGCGTCCTGCGCCACTCGAACGCCAGGTTCGCCGCGGCCCGGTAGGCATAGGCCAACGGGTCTCGGGCTCTTTCCAGCCCGCCTGACTGGCACAGCCGCGTGACCAGTTCCTGCAGAAGGTCTCCCGGGATATCCTCGCGGCGGGTCAATCGGGCCAGAAGCGTGTGCAGACGAGGTCCTTCCGCCTCCAGCAGATCCAAGACCTTCTTGTAGCGGTCTGTCATGGTTTCCTCGACACCTGGCGCCCGCCGCGGCCGTTTCCCAGGACTCACCCATATAGATGAAGCGACGGCCTGGCGCGCACCCGTCAACCCGCGGAATATTCTGACGGCCGGCGGGGTGGGCGGGAAAAGAAGAATGTTCTTGTACCCCCTGGTCCAGCGAATTACTCTTGGGGCATGTGCAATCAACAAGAGTTGCTTTATGACGATGGGAGGTGATCCATGAGCCAGCAAGTCAACCGTCGCACGTTCCTCACGCACACCGCCGCCCTCGGGGCCGGTGTCACCATTCTCAAGTCGGGCATCCTGAAGGCGGGCAATTCGCCGAATGAGAAACTCAACATCGCCGCCATCGGCGTCGGCGGCCGGGGTGCTGACGACCTCAATGGGGTCAAGAGCGAGAACATCGTGGCCCTGTGCGACGTCAACGAGAAGAACCTCGCAGCGGCCGCCAAGAAGTTCCCGCAGGCCAAGACGTACAGCGACTGGCGCAAGTGCCTCGACCAGAAGGACATTGACGCCGTGGTCTGCGCGACGACCGACCACACGCACGCCTTCGTCAACATCTGGGCGATGAACCGGGGCAAGCACGTGTACTGCGAGAAGCCGATTGCCAACTCGGTGCAGGAGGCCCGGCTCGTCCGCGAAACCTACCTCAAAAACAAGAGCAAGCTGTCTACCCAGATGGGCACCCAGATTCACGCCACGGAAAACTACCGGCGCATGGTCGAGCTGATCCGCCGGGGCGCGATCGGCACCGTCAAGACGGTGCACGTCTGGTGCAGCCGCACGCCGGAAGGCGGAAGCTATCTCCCGGCCGTGGAGCCGGTACCACAGGACCTCAACTGGGACCTCTGGATCGGACCGTCGCCTCTCCACCCCTACAATCCGGGTTACGTCAAGGGCGGCTGTCTGACTTGGAACCGCTTTTGGGATTTCGGCAGCGGTCAGATCGGCGACATGGGCAGTCACATGATGGACATGGCCTACTGGGCCCTCGACCTGCGGCTGCCGACCTCGTGTGAAGCCCAGGGGTCGCCCCTGAGCACCGACACCTGCCCGCAGTGGCTGACCGCGCAATGGACGCATCCCGCCAACGACTGGCGACCGGCCATCACGCTCAACTGGCACGATGGCGGCAAGAAGCCCGGGCTGCCCTCCGAGATCTTTAGCCGGGAGGCCTTGTTCAAGGGCGTTCTATTCCACGGCGACCAGGGCGATCTGATCTGCGACTACACCTTCCGCGTCCTGATGCCCAGAACCGAGGGCGGCAACATGACGCATTATCAGTCGCCCAAAAAAGAGGATCTGATTCCGCCGTCGCTGGGCCATCACCAGGAATGGATCGTCGGCTGCAAAACGGGCAAGGCCCCGCTGTGCAACTTCGACTACGCCGGCGCGATGATCGAAAACAACCTGCTGGCCCTGGTCTCCTACCGCCTCGGACAGACGTCGAAGAAGAAGATCCGAGAGAACAAGCAGGACAAGGAGGTCGAGGTCACCAGCGGCAAGAAGCTCGAATGGGACGCCGCCAGCCTCAAGGCGACGAATTGTCCCGAGGCGGACCAGTTCATCACCAAGAAGTATCGCGAGGGCTGGGTCCTCAACGGGTAAGGATTGAGCCGCAGCGATCGAATGCAACGGTCCGGGTGGCAGCCCCAAGCGCCGCTTGTTTGTAGTGACGCCGTCAGGCGTTCTCTTCTTATGCTCTTACGAGCACACTACAAACCAAGACCTTCGGCCTTGAGGCTGCCACCCGAAATCATTTCAGCCGACTCTTGACGGGGAAGCAGTTATGTGTACGCGCAGGATTCTCGTCCGATGGTGCTCTGCTGTTTTCGGGATCTGCGTCTTCTGTCCTGGCTTGCCTTGTCTCGGCCAGGAGCCGCCCTTCGAGTGCTTCGCCGTGACGGACCTGGTGCGGGTATTCGAGGATGGGTACCAGTGCCCTGCCCCGCAGAAGCGGGTCGAGGTGTTCGGCATTCGCAATGAGGTCCTTTCGGCACAGTGTGTCGTGAAGGCCGGGCAATCGCTCCGGGATCTGACCGTCTCCGTCGGTCCGCTGAAGCACAAGACCGGCAGCGCCGTCTTGCCGGCGGATCGCGTGACCTGCAATTTCGTCGGCTCGATCCTGATGGCCGAGAACTCGCCCAACCATCGCAAGACAGATGTCATCCGTCCCGCGCCGGCGCGCTTCCCGGACTACCTGTCGGAGGCCCAGCAGATGGCGGTGGAGGCGGGTCGGTACCAAGCCGTCTATCTGACGATCCGCGTGCCACAGGACGCCCAAGCGGGCGACTACGAGGGCGTCGTAACGTTCCGTGCGGATAAGGGCGAACGGACGCTGCCTCTCGTTCTTACGGTCTATCCGCTGACCCTGCCCGACGAGCGGCACCTGATGGTCACTGAGTGGTTCTCCACGAACCGTTTCAAGCAGTTTCACGGCGTGGACTCCTCCGATCCCGAGGCCTTCTACAAGATGCTGGGCGTCTATGCCCGCAATATGGCGGACCATCGGCAAAATGTCTTTCGCGTCTCCTCCGATCTGATTGCGGCTACCAGGCACAAGGACGGCAAACTGACGTTCGATTTCTCCCGGTTCGACAAATGGTGCGAGGTCTTTTGGGCTACCGGCCGGATGAGCCTGCTGGAGACCGGCTTCGTCGCCCGCTTCCGCGAGGGCGGTTGGTCGAGCAAAGAAATCGTGCTGCAGGATTTTCGCGTGCGCGATGAGGAAAAAGCCGCCTCGATCACGATGCCGGGCAAGGAGTACCTGCCGCAGTTTCTGCCTGCCCTGGAGCAGCACTTGCAAGAGCGCGACTGGCTCGACAAGACCGTCTTTCACATTGCCGACGAGCCCTCCAACCACAACATCATGACCTGGCGCGAGGCCTCGGATTTCGTGCACCGCTACGGGCCGAGGCTGCGACGCATGGACGCTATCGAGACGCCCCACTGCCTCGACCGACTCGAAATCTGGGTGCCGAAGATCGATCACTGGGCTACGTGGCAGCAGGCCTACGACGAGGCCCAGAGCCGCGGCAATGAAATGTGGATTTACACCGTGGGCATCTTTCAGGCGGGCCGCTACCCGAACAAGACCGTGGACGTTCCGTTGATCCAGTCGCGCACCATGCACTGGTTCAATTATCGCTTCGGCCTGACCGGCTATTTGCACTGGGGGTACAATTCCTGGACGAACGATCCTTTCGAAGCCCCCGGCCAGCACCGCGGCGATGGCTGGCACGTATACCCCACGAAAGGCGGCGTCCTGGATTCGCTGCGCTGGGAGCAGATGCGTAACGGCATCCAGGACTATGAGTACTTCCGCCTGCTGGAAGAGAAGGTTCGGCAGATGCAGAAGGGAATGAGCCAGCGAGTTTCCGCGCTGATCGAGCCGTCGCAACGCGGCGTCGAGATCGCCGCCGGTGTCGTCCGGACGACGGACGATTACAGCAACGATCCCAACGTCCTCTACGCGGCCAAGAAGCAAATCATCGACGAACTCCTGGGCCTGGATCAGTCGCCACGCATGCTCGTCCAAACCAATCCCATCGAGCATTCGCCTGTGGCCGACGGCGCTGCGATCGATGTCCATGGCTGGGTCGAGCCCGGCACCCGGATTACCATCAACGGCACGGAGATCCCGGTCGCCGAGGACGGCCTGTTCCTGGAGAACATCTCGCTCTCGTCGCGCAAGACGATCACGGTCGAAGCCCGCAGCCCCAGCGGCAAGAAACAAGCGGTACGCCGTTTCCTGCCTCTGCCCGAGCCGGCGAAGAATTGACCTCCTGCTCAAAGGAATGACATAATGTCCGAGTTCCCGGAAGCCTCGGCTCCCGATATCGGTGTGTCCACAAGCTTCTGGCGCTCCCTAGGACGCCGCCTGGTGAGTTTCTTCGGACGATGCGCGAGGCCCTGCACACGATTCTGCCGCCTCGCCTGGCCCGGTGCTGCGATCGGACTGATCGTGGCGGCCCTGTTCTTTCCTGCCTATGCCGGGCTGTGTATGGGGACCGGGCTGGGCTCCGCCATCGACGTGGCCGGCCTCCTGCTCCTCGGGGCCGTTGTCCTGGGCCTGGCGACCTTGATTCTCTTACTCGGACTGGCCCTGACCAAGCACATGCCTTCACGATTCAAAGCCCTGGTGGTCATTGCCTTCGGCAGCCTGATCGCCATCGCCAAACCCTTTGGCTTCTCGCCGGAATTTGCCTTGCGCCTGGGCGGACTGCTGGTCGTATTGCCGATGTTGGCGGGTGCGAGCATCGCGGTCTTGCTTCGGCGCCGATCCAGCCAAGCCGGCATCGTCTCCTGCGTCGTTGCCTCGCTCACGCTGCTAGCCGCCCTCTCCGTCGGCGCCGTGTTCATCTATTGGTTGACGATCCCGGGAGACGACCCCTACCTCAAGGAGATCCGCGCCGCGACCGGCCAGCCGGTTCCTCCCCTCACCGCCCCCGATCCGTCCCAGGCCGGCCCCCACGAGGTGGCCACGCTGTTCTACGGCAGCGGCACGGACCGCCACCGGCCCGAGTATGGCCCAAACGCAGATCTCAAGACCGACTCGGTCGATGCTTCCGCCTTTCTCACGCACCTTGGAGGCTTCAAGGCTTGGACCCGCCGCCAGTACTGGGGCTTCGAGCCCACGCACTTTCCCCTCAACGCGCGGGTCTGGTATCCCAAAGGAGAGGGGCCGTTCCCGCTGGTCCTCATCGTCCACGGCAATCACAAGATGGAAGAGTTCTCCGACCCCGGGTACGCCTACCTGGGCGACCTCCTGGCCAGTCGGGGTTTTATCCTGGCCTCCATTGACGAGAACTTCCTCAACAGCAGTTGGGCGGGCGACATCGGCGGCGAGAACAACGTCCGCGGCTGGCTGCTGCTCAAGCACCTGCAGTTGTGGCGCGACTGGAACGAGCAGGACGAAAATCCCTTCCACGACAAGGTGGACCTGTCCCAGATCGCCCTGATCGGCCATTCGCGCGGCGGCGAGGCGATCGTTCACGCCGCCGCGTTCAACCGGCTCCTGTATTATCCGGAGAATGCCAACCTCCCGCTCGACTTCGGCTTCGCCATCAAAACACTCATTGCGATTGCCCCGATTGACGGGCAATACGAGCCCGTCGGGATGCCGACCCCGATCGAGAACGTCAACTATCTCGTCCTGCAGGGCAGCCACGACGGCGATGTCGATTTCTTCGCGGGCGCACGCACCTACCGGCGGGTCAAATTCACCGACCGCAATTACTGGATGAAAACGGCCCTCTATATCCACCGTGCCAACCACGGGCAGTTCAACACGGTCTGGGGTCCGTACGACGTCGGTCCCCCCTTGAAGCACTTCCTCGCGCACGGCGCCCTTCTGAGTCCGGACGATCAACGCCGGATCGCCCGAGTGTACCTCGCGGCCTTCCTGGAGGCCACGCTGCGCGGCAGGAGCGAGTACCTCCCCCTGTTCCGCGATCATCGCCGCGCGGCGCCCTGGCTGCCCGACACGGTCTACTTCAACCGCTGCGCGGATTCCCATCTGCGGGTCGTGAGCGATTTCGACGAGTCGATCGACATCACCAAGACGACGGTGGAGGGCGGCTCGCAGACGGCCTCGAAGCTCGGGCTGTGGCGACACCGCCGGCTGGAGGGCCGGGGTGGCTGGTCGTTCCAGGATCGGGCCGCCGTCCTCGGCTGGAACACCGGGTCCGGACCCCGCCTTGCGCCGGACAAGGCCCCCAGCTACACCCTCACCCTGCCCAACGACATCGCTGACCGCTGGCAGATCGGCCCGCGCTCGATCCTCTCGTTTTGCCTGGCCGACACGTGCGATACGTGCGACCCGCCCAAGGACCAGGAACCCGCGCCGCCGCCCGAACCGAATGCCTCGACGGCCCGGGAGCCGAACACGCCGGCCTCGGACGTGGGCAAGCCGCCGATCGACCTGACCGTGGAGCTCATCGCCTCCGATGGCCAAGTGGCGCGTCTGCCGCTGAGCCACGTGTACCCGCTCCAGCCCATCCTCAAAGTGACTTTCACCAAATGGCCCTATTGGGAGCGCATGCGCTACAAGTCCCCTACGGAGCCCGTCCTGCAGACTTATGAGATCCCCCTGTCGGACTTCGTGGCGGCCAACCCCCAGTTCGATCCCGGCCGGCTGCAGCAGATCCGGTTCCGCTTCGACCGCACGCGTACCGCCGTGATCCTCCTCGACGAGGTAGGGCTCATGCACTGACCCGGCAACCTAAGAGGCTCTAATGAGTTCTGGCGAACAAGACGGGTAACCCAATCCCACCCGTTGCTGGGTGCCATGTCTACGCCACCGTAGACGCGTTCGACTCGATGGGCAAGACATGCTTACGCAAGCGTAAGCATGGCACGTGGCCATTGCTGAATCTGCTTGTCAGAACTCATCAGGACGGACGGAGTCGCGACGGAGGCCACTCCCGAGCAATGTCCACCATCCGGGACTCTCCTGCCCAACAGAAAATCACGAAATATTTCGTATTTGCTCTTGCCAAGCGCGTGACATTCTGCTATTTTGAAGCGCGCAGTTAGGGCTGCTAGGAAAAGTGAGTAAGATCACGGGATATGTGGTTGCCGGATTGGGTATGTCCGGTGAAACCTATGAAGTGCGGAGCGGATCGTCAAGCGGTCGATAAGGACGCGTCTGCGAGATTAGGTGCGTCCATCGTCGCGACTGTGACCCAGCAGGTGTACATTGGCTGGGGGCTGTGGAGCGCGACGTTCCTTCGTTCTCTGGGCCTCGCATGGCCCGGTGCCGCTACGGGACTGATCATTTTCGCGCTGCTGCTGTCGGTTGGCGCCGGGCTGTGGCTCAGGACGGGTCTCGGGACGACAATCGACGCCGTCTGCAGCCTGCTTCTCGGGGCAGCCGTGTTCACCGTGGCGACCTTGCTCCTCATGCTCGTGTTGGCCCTGGTCCGGCGCGTGCCTCTGCGCTTGACGGCTCCATTTCTCGTTGCGCTGGGCGGTCTGGTGGCCGCGGGTATGGCGTGCGGTCTCTCCCCGAGTGTCTCCCTTCGGCTGGGGTCGCTGCCCGCCCTGTTGTTTGCGATGACCGGCGCCGCCCTGACGCTCCTGAGGCGGCGCGGCCCCGGCCGAACCGGCGCCGTCCGCGGTGTCATCGCCGCGTTCCTATTGCTCGTCGCCGGTGTCAGTGCGGCCGTTTTCGTCTTCTGGCTGGCCGGGCCGGGGGAGGACCCCTTCATCAAAGACACCGAGCCGGTGCTCGGTGGGCCGGTAGCCCCACTGGATGTCCCCAATCCAGCCGAGGCAGGTCCCTATGAGGTCGCCACCCTATGCTACGGCAGCGGCACGGACCGCCACCGCCCCGAGTACGCGGCAAAGGTGGACCTGAGAACGGACAGCGTCGATGCGTCGCCTTTTGTCACCGCTTCTCGCCAGGGCTTTCAAGCCTGGGCGCGCCGAACGTACTGGGGTTTCGGGCCTGACCGTCTCCCGCTCAATGCGCGGGTCTGGTACCCCCAGGGCGATGGGCCCTTCCCGCTGGTCCTCATCGTCCATGGCAACCACAAAATGGAGGAATTCTCCGATCCCGGGTACGCCTACCTCGGCGAGCTCCTGGCCAGCCGGGGCTTCATCCTGGCCTCCATCGACGAGAATTTCCTCAACGGCAGTTGGTCCGGCGATCCAGACGAAGGGTCCGACCTCCGGGGCTGGCTGCTCCTGAAGCATCTCCAGTTGTGGCGTACCTGGAACGAGCAGCAGGATCATCCGTTCTACCAGAAAGTAGACCTCGCCAACATCGCCCTCATCGGTCATTCTCGGGGCGGCGAGGCCATTCTGCGGGCCGCGCTGTTCAACAACCTGACGCATCACCCCAACAATGTCAGGCTGTCCTTCGAGTTCGGCTTTGCCCTCAAAACCCTCATCGCTCTCGCGCCTGCGGACAGTCTGTACGGTCCCGGCGGGCCCTCCCTCTTCGTCAAGAACGTCAACTACCTGGTGCTGCAAGGCAGCCATGATGGCGATCTCGGGTATTTCGCCGGCGCGCGGAGCTATCGGCGCATCGTGTTCACCGAGGATGAGTACCGGATGAAGGCGGCCCTTTATATCTATCGTGCCAATCACGGTCAGTTCAACACGGTCTGGGGCCGGGATGACCTGGACTGGCCGCGGCGCTATCTGCTCAACCGCGGACCGCTTCTGGAGGGGGAGGATCAGCGCACCATCGCCAAAGTCTACCTCTCCGCGTTCCTGGAGGCCACGCTGCACGGCGACCACGGGTACGTCCCTCTGTTCCGCGACCCGCGCTGTGCCGCGTCCTGGTTGCCCCACACGGTCTATTTCAGCCGGTTTGAGGATTCCAACTTCTGCCCCATCGCCGACTTCGATCAGCCTGCCGATGTCACCCTGACCACCGTCCCCGGCGGCTCCCAACGCGGGGAGCACCTGCAGATCTGGGAGAGAGAGGAACTCCAGGGTCGCGGGGGCCTGATGCACGCCGATTGTGCCGTCCTCCTCGGCTGGGACGCGAGTTGCCGGCCCCACAGCCCCCCGGCGGAGGTCCCCACGTACACCATCACGCTGCCCGAGATTCTGCCCCGCGGATGGTGGCTGGATGAGCGGGCGATCCTGTCCTTCTGCCTGGCGGACACGGGTCAGCGGTGCCTGCTCCCCTCGGACGACGGCGCCGGGCCGGCGCGCGGATCCCCGAGCGATGTGGGAAACGACCGCGGGCGTGTCGATGATCCAGAAAAGGGGAAGGCCCCTATTGACCTGACCGTGGAACTCGTCGCTGCCGATGGCCGTAGCGCCAGGCTGCCGCTCCGTCACATCCGTCCGATTCAACCTATCCTCCAAGTGACCTTCACGAAATGGCCCTATTGGGAGCGCCTCCGGTACAGGTCCTCCACCGAGCCTGTGCTGCAGACGTATGAGATGCCGCTCTCGGACTTCGCGGCAGCTAACCCGGACTTTGATCCCGGCCGGTTGAAGCAGATCCGGTTCCGCTTCGACCGCACGCCCGCCGGCGTGATCCTGCTCGACGACGTGGGGCTCACGCGCCGGCCCGATGAGATATAGAACTGCGAAATATTTCGTCTTTGTTCTTGCCAGCCGGACAGGCCTCTGCTATTCTATTTCCCGGAGTTACGACTCCATGGGAAAAGTGAGTAGGATCACCAGGTATCGCGGTGGCCGGACTCGGTATGTCCGGTGAAACCTATGAAGTGCGGAGCGGATCGTCAAGCAGTCAGTGAGGGTGTGTCTGCGCGATCAGGCGCACCCTTCGTGACAACCGTGGCACGGCATGTGTACACTCCTCTGAGGCCGCGGGTGTCAACGTTCGTCCATTTCCTTCCGGTCGTGTCGTTCGACGCGCCGACCAAGCTGATGGTGACATCATGGCCGCCATCGGTCTGCGCCGACGATGCCCATCGGAGAATGGAGCACGTCGATGCCTGGCCCTCGATCCTACCTCGATCTCGTCGTCGGTTGTTTCCGCAGGACTATCCACCGAGGCCTGCGACCATAGCGAGATCCGCTGCGAGGCGGGAAAGGAGGCAGTATGGACAGGGTGTCCTTCAGTGTTGTGAGAACGCTACGTGTCATGTACCTCATCCTGGCTCTGGGTGTGCCGGTGACAGGCGCCGATCTGGTCCGGGAGGCCGTAGACAAGGTTTCCACCGGCCAATACCAGACCTACGAAGCCCTTTTGGAGAACATGGGCCTGGGGTTCTACGGGGGTCCAGAATATAACCAGGGGTCCCGCGGCCGCGACGGCTGGATCCACGGGGGCACGCTGGGAAACCAGGAAGCCCAACTCTTCCTGGTGGACCAGTTTTCTTCCATGGGCTTGGATGTCTCTGTGCAGGGGGCCTACGGCAACGTGGTGGCCCAGTGGCCCGGCACGGAGACCCCGCAGAAGATCTATATCCTCTGCGCCCATTATGACACCACCTCTGGCGACGAGGAGCCCGGCGGCGACGACAATGCGTCCGGCACCGCGGGTGTGCTCGAAGCCGCCCGGGTCCTGGCGCAGTACCGTTTCCAGTCCACCGTGCGCTTCATCGCCTTCAACGCCGAGGAAGACTGGATGGAGGGCAGTCGGGAATACGTCAACGCTCTGCCGAAAGGTACGAACATCGCCGGGGTAATCAATCTCGACATGATTCTCCGGCCGGCGTGGGACTACCATCCGGAAGAGCCCGTGGATTTGGAGGTGGAGACGCGGAAGACCCCGGCCTGTACGGCCTGGATGGAAGCCTTCGTGCAGGCGGCCACGGCCTATTGCCCGAGGCTGGTCATCGACCCGAAGAGCCATTACCCGGATGACTGGACCTCCGGCGACCAGGGACCTTTTCTTCTGGCCGGCTATGCCGCCTTCACCGCCGTCGAGAATACGGCCGAGGAAATGTGGTACTGCCGCAGCAATCTCTATTACCACACCGGTCAAGATTCCGGCACGGCCTTGGCCAACAGTGCCTCCGGCCCCGGCGGCGCCATCTACGACTATGACTTCGCCACCAACGTCGTGAAGGCGACCGTCGCCACGCTGGCGATGCAAGCAGTGCCCGTCGCGCCGCGTTTCCCGTCAGAGCAAGGACAAGACGCTCTCGAAAAGGATGCTGTCCACGGTGCGGCCCCAGTCAAATGATGTGCCGAGGGCCGCAGGAAAAGACCTCCTCTTGGGGTCATTGAAATTGTGGAAGATTTTTCGCGCGCTGGGTCCCAAAAACCAACGAGCCGCGGAATCTCACGCGTGTCTCGGCGATTGTCTGCGCATTTTCTTGCGTGCGGCGCCACCACTGCCCTTGACTTGCGCTGCGGCTCGCGGTATAATACGTGCATACTTTTTTGGGGTGGTGCATAGCTATGAACGAACTGTTCCTGACTATGTTCGTGATGCTCCTGTTCTTGGTGAACGTCACCGTGAGAGCACGGTGAACCTCGGATCGACACTCTCCAATCAAGAAGGGGCATCACGGCTGGCCGCGTGTCGGCTAAGACAGCCAAGGAGGGTATTTCCCGGTATCGTTGCGAACGGGGTCCGAGAGGGCCATCCCCGCGCGATTCCCTGCAATCTCTGCAATTTCCCAACCATCCGCCTTCCGCCGATTTTCACTCGTCCTATCCCGCCCACGCGCCACAGTTGACGGCCGCGCCGCCCACGCTATGATGGACAGATGCTGGTCTTGCCTGCCTTAACGAGACAGGTTGCGACCGCGGGACACGCCCCGGGCGTGAGCAATGGGTACCCGCGCACAAGACAACTCGGTTGGGAAAGGATGGGACGCCATGGAACAGATCAATCGACGGAAGTTTATCGAGGCAGCCACGGCCGGGACCTTCGCCATGAACAGCCTCCTGCACCGCGCGTCGGCCGCGGAGCGGCCCAAGCTCAAACTCGGCCTGATCGGTTGCGGCAGCTACGGCATGTCGGACACCCGGGCAGCGTTCAAGGCCGGAGGCGTCGAGATGATCGCTCTGTGCGACGTGGACAGCCAGCATCTGGCCCAAAGCGCCGCGGATATTGAGAAGCTCCAAGGCTCCCAGCCGCAGACGTTCAAGCACTACCAGGAATTGTTGACGACCCCCGGCCTCAACGCGGTCATCATCGCTACGCCGCCGCACTGGCACGCCCTGCCCTTCCTGGCCGCCGTCGAGAAGAATCTGGACATCTATTGTGAGAAACCGCTCGCGTACGACATCCGGGAAGCCCAGGCCATGGTCGCGGCGGCGAAAAAGAAGGATATCGTGGTCCAGATTGGGTTTCAGCGCCGTCAGAGTCCGGCCCTGCGGCAGGCCCGTGACTACCTCCAGCAGGGAAATCTCGGCCGCGTGGTCCAGGTGGACGCCCAGATTCACTATTCGGCCGGCTTGCTCGACCCCACGCCGCAGGACCCGCCGGCCGCGCTGGACTGGGACCTCTGGTGCGGCCCGGCGCCCAAGATCCCCTACTCGCCCCAGGTCGGCCACTTCGCCTGGCGCCTGGAAAAGACCACCGGCCACGGCCATCTGGTGGATTGGGGCATTCACCTGATCGATGCAACCAGCTGGATTCTCGGAGCGACGATCCCGCGCTCGGTCCAGGCGATGGGCGGAATCTACCAGTACAAGGACAAGATCACCACGCCGGACACCCTCACCGTCCAGTTCGATTTCGATGCCTGTCCGGTCGTCTGGAGACATCGCATCTGGGGCGCCCAGGAGTACACGCCGGAGGTGTCAAATGGCATCTTCTTCTATGGCGAGAAGGGCACGCTCTTCGTGACCGACGACCGCTGGGTCGTCGTCCCGAAGGATAAGAACAAGCAGCGTGAGGAGCACAAGGCCACCGCCGATCTGGGGACGGCCCACATGGCCGAGTTCCTTAGCGCCGTCCGCAGCCGCCAGCAACCGGGCTGCACCATCGAGGACGGCTACCGCTCCACGGCCACGGTCAAGCTCGCGATGATCGCCTACGAGGTGGGCGCCAAGATCGTGTGGGACGAAAAGTCCCAGCAGATCGTCGATCACCCCAGGGCGGCGGAACTGCTCAAGCGGCCGTACCGCGCGCCGTGGAAACACCCCTACGAAAGCTGAGTCCCATCAGACTGGAACCGGCGCCAATTGGCAAGGAGACTGCAATGGCTCATAGACAAAGGACTGGAATCGTGCTGCTCGCGTGTGCGTCCTGCATCATGGCGACGGCAGCGACCCTGGGAGTGCTCATGGCAAGCGAACGGAACAAGGACAAGCAAGTGACGGTGTCAGCCAAGCGCGTGCGTTTGGAGCACGTCGGGCTGAACGTCGCCGACCCGATCAAGGCGGCGCAATGGTACGTGAACAATCTGGGCATGAAAGTCCTGCGAGAGGCCCCGGCGCCGGCCAATACGCGTTTCCTGGGCGATGCCGCCGGCCATATGATGCTCGAGATCTACCACAATCCGCCCGAGGCCGTGCCCAACTATGCCGCCATGGACCCCCTGCTCCTGCACGTCGCATTCATGGTCGATGACGTGGAAGCCCTGCGGAGCAAGTTGCTCGCCGCCGGCGCCACCGCGGTGGGCGAGGTCACGACCACGCCGGCCGGCGACAAGCTCGCCATGCTCCGCGATCCCTGGGGCTTGGCCATCCAATTCGTCCACCGCGCCGACCCCATGCTGTCACTCAAGTGAGCGGCACGGAATCTGGATAGCTTTCGCGTAACCGACGCGGTATCATAGTCCGGCAACTTTAGCGGGCAGAAGGCGGAAAGGAGCCGGCTATGATCACGTGGCGGGGAGATGCACGTAGACCAAACCACCCACAGACCGGAGCCAACCAGAGTGT
>Ga0315280_10000632_pt1 | contig 65161 bp, 49 predicted proteins | sample YL17G06_40_MG_FD_203697 | JGI IMG/M metagenome (GOLD analysis project Ga0315280, IMG submission 203697) | Sediment microbial communities from Yellowstone Lake, YNP, Wyoming, USA - YL17G06_40 | ecosystem: Environmental > Aquatic > Freshwater > Lake > Sediment | place: USA: Wyoming | collected... | reverse complement strand
TTTTGAAGAATATGGGCCTCGTATTCTTGCTTAAAATATTTCAGGGTCGTTAAGACCGGATTGGGTGTCGTCTGTCCGAGGCCGCAGAGGGAGGCGGATTTGACCGAGACGGCCAAGGCTTCGAGCTCGGCCAGGTTCTTTTCCTCTCCCTGACCTTTGGTTATCCGTGAAAGGATGTCATGCATCTGTCTCGTCCCGACGCGGCAGGGCACACACTTCCCGCACGATTCTTCCTGAGTAAAATGCAAGAAATACCGGGCTACATCGACCATGCAGGTGTCCTCGTCCATCACAATCATTCCACCCGAACCCATGATAGACCCGACCTGAGCCAGGGTGTCATAGTCGATCGGAAGGTCGAGCATCTGGGCGGGGACACATCCTCCCGACGGGCCTCCGGTCTGGACAGCCTTTAACTTCTTGCCGTCCTTTATTCCGCCGCCGATATCATAGATGATCTCTTTGAGCTTGATCCCCATCGGCACTTCGACCAGGCCGGTGTTGTTAATCTTGCCCACGAGCGAAAAAATCTTCGTCCCCTTGCTTTTCGCTGTGCCGATCTTGCTGTACCAATCCGCGCCGCGGTTGAGGATAAGGGGGATGTTAGCCCATGTTTCGACATTATTGATGTTGGTCGGTTTTCCCCAGAGGCCTTCCTGAGCCGGGAAAGGCGGACGCTGCCTGGGAAAAGCCCGCCGGCCTTCAATCGAGGCCATCAGGGATGTTTCTTCGCCGGAGACAAAAGCGCCGGCTCCCTGGACGATATGGATATCAAAATGGAATTCCGATCCCATGATGGCTTTCCCCAGAAGCCCGTGCTTCCTGGCCTGTTCGAGGGCCATGGTCACATGCTTCACAGCCAGCGGGTATTCCATCCGGACATAGATGTAGCCTTCCGTTGCGCCGATGGCATAGGCGCCGATAATCATACCCTCGATAACGCTGTGAGGATTCCCCTCTAAGAGACTGCGGTCCATATAGGCGCCCGGGTCCCCTTCATCCGCATTGCAGATGATGTACTTCCGGTCGGCAAGAACATCACGGCAGATCTGCCATTTTTTCCCTGTCGGGAAACCGGCTCCCCCTCTTCCCCGGAGGCCGGCAGCGCTCACCTCCCGGATGACCTCTTCGGCGGTCATATCGAACAGAATCTTGGCCAGGGCCTGGTAGCCGTCGGCCAGGACATAATCCTCGATCCTGGTGGGGTCGATCCTGAAATTGCCTTCTGTTAACAGACGCAGCTGCTTCTGGTAAAAAGGAATCTCCCTCTGGAGACCAAACTTCCGGCCTGATATTGAGTCTGCGTAAACGAGAGAAGGAATGATCTTATTCTTAAGCAGGGTCTCCTCGACGACCTTGGGAATATCTTTTGGTTCCAGCTTTTTATAGAAGATGCCTTCCGGATAGATGACGATGTTCGGCTCCAACTCGCAAAACCCGTGACAGCCTGTGATTTTGATCTCGACTTTGTCGCGGAGATCTCTATTTTCAAGCTCTCGGTGGAGTGCATCAATGATCTGGAGCGAACCGCTGGCCTGGCCGCAGGTCCCGGAGGAGACGGCGACCGTTTTTTCAAAAACGGGACGCTCGGAAAGAAGGCGCGCCTTCCAATGCTGGAGCTCGGAGGGATGGGTTAATTCTTTCATGCGGTTCCTTCCGCTTTCCGGCACTCTTCGAGAATGGACTCGACCTTGTTGCGCGAAACATGGGAATAGTATTTTCCGTTGGCGACGACGACCGGACCGATGGCGCAGCAGCCGAGGCAGTTGACGGTCTCGAGAGTGAAAAGTTTGTCAGGGGTCGTCCGGCCGGCCTTGACCTTGAGCTTTCTCTCCATCTCCTCGGCGATCTGCGCTCCGCCGCGCACATGACAGGCTGTTCCCAAGCAGACGGTCACAAGATATTTCCCGCGCGGCTCGAGGCTGAAAGCCCGGTAGAAGGTGAGCACGCCGAAGATTTCGTTCTCGGTCATGTTCAGACGCTCGGAAAGCTCTGTGACGGCTTCGGGCGGAATATAGCCATACTCGGCTTGGACCTTATGAAGAATGTGGATAAGGTCTTTCTGCTCCCGGCCGAATTCTGCGAAAATATCTTCCATGCCAACTCCAGGCCTGAATCTTTCAGGCTGAAAACAGTTTTTTATATTGCAGGCCGAATCGCTCGGCGATGTTTTTCTTGGTGATCTGGCCTCGATGCATATAGACACCGTTAGCCAAGGATAGATCGCTCTGGAGAGCCTTCTCGACGCCGAGGTCACCAATCTGGTGGAGGTAGCGCACGACGATGTTGGACAAAACCTTGGTCGAGGTCCGGCTCACCGATGAGGTGATGTTGGGGACGCAATAATGGATGACTCCTTCCTCTATGAACGTGGGATGCTCCAGTGTGGTCAAACGGCTGGTCTCGATGCAACCCCCATGATCGATGGCTAAGTCGATGATGACGGAGCACTTTTTCATCGTCTTGACCATTGCACGACTGATCATGATAGGAGCTATTTCGCCAGGACGGAGCACGGCACCGATGAGGATGTCGGCGACTCTTGTCATCCTGGCCAAGTTATACTTGCTCCCCATAAGCGTGATGACCCGGCCTGCGGTCATCTCTTCGATCTTTCTCAACCTTTCCATATTATGACCGACAACGATCGTATGGGCGCCGGCTCCTAACATAGCCTTGGTGGCGCTTCGGGCCAACACTCCGCTTCCAACGATCACAGCTGTGGCGGGGGGAACGCTGACAACGCCCCCGATGATCATTCCGCGGCCGCCCTGGTTCGTCTGAAGATAATGACCGGCGATCACCAAACACATCTGACCGGCGACTTCGCCCAGGCTTTCATAGAAAGGCAGGACTTCATCCTCCTCCTGGATGATTTCATACCCGATCATGGTGACGTTTTTCTGGAGGAGCTCCTTGACAATCGCTTTCTTGGCGATGGCCAGATGATGAAACCCGAACAGAATCTGGTCGTTCTTGACCAACTGGCATTCTTCCTGGTTGAGCGGGGAAATGTTCAAGACGATATCCGAGCGCCCAAAAACTTCCTCTTTAGTGAAAACGATCTTTGCGCCCTGGGCTGTGTATTCCTCATTTGTGTAGCCGGCCTTCAACCCGGCTCCGGCCTGAACATAGATGGTGTGTCCCTTCTCCGCCATGAAAGAAACGCCGCTGGGATTTAAACCGGCCCTGTTCTCTATCTTCGCACTTTCATTGATCACGCCGATATTCATCGTGTCCTCCTTAAAAAACAGATTATATTACCAAATAAAGTTCCTTTGGACAACAAGAAGCTGCGCCAAGATAGCATCTCTATTTCCGTGATTGTCTTTTTAGCCTGGTCAAGGGATTCGCTCCCTTCGTCCTTTCCGGAGACACTTACCGCTTTCAGGGCCTCCCTTGATTCGCAAGGGAGGTAGGTGGGATTAATACTTATAAAACAAGAGATATTTAGAGTGTCTCCGTAGAAAATTTTGGCTTTCTCGGCGGAGGGCTCGGGCCATGGGCTCAGAGGCACGCGAATTTGCCCCGGCGAGTCAAATTCGCTCAAGTCCTCGCCTCGCTCTCCTCTCGCTTCGCTCGAGGGCCCCTGCCCGCTCGGCTCCGGATGTCCTCTTCCACCCATGGCCCTCCGCCCAAGTCATAAAGACGCTCAGAACATACTCGCCGGCCTCTTTGTGGGCTTCCCTCAAAAGCCAAAATTTTCAGGCTAAATCTCTCGATGGTCGCTTCATCCCTTCTCCAAGCTCTCCTATGGCACGAAGGGCTTCACGATCATCATGGAAGCGGAGATGCTCCGATGGCCTATTTATCTCCGAAAAATGATGTTCCCACCCACAATGGTCGTTGTGACCCGGGTCTCCAAGATCCGGTCCGGGGGAATCTGAAAGATGTTCTGGTTGAGGACGACCAGGTCGGCCAGCTTGCCTTCAGAAACAGAGCCCTTGAGTTCTTCGGCAAATTCGGCAAAAGCGCCGTTCAGGGTGTAGCCTCTGACCGCTTCCTCGAGGGAAATTTTTTGCTCGGGAAACCAGCCCCCGGGGTTCTTGCCGTCCGTTGTTCTTCTGGTGACAGCGGCATATATTCCTGTCAGAGGATCGAGCGGGGCCACCGTCCAATCCGAGCCGCAGGCAAGAACGACTCCCTTTTCCAGGAGCGAGCGAAAAGCATAGGTGGTGCGGCACCTGTCTTGGCCGATTTTTTTCTCGGCCCAGCGGCCGTCATCGATGGCATGGTAGGGCTGGACCGAGGCGATGAGGCCGAGTTTCGCCATCCGCTCGATATCGCCTGGACGCAGATGCTGAGCATGTTCGATGCGCCAGCGCCGGTCCCGCGGCCCGTTCTGGACGATCGCTTTTTCAAAAATATCGAGGATGATGGCGTTCGCTTTGTCCCCGATGGCATGAATCGCCACTTGAAGGCCGGCCTTGTCGGCAGCCAGAATTCTTTGCTCCATGATTCCTTCAGGAAACATGTCAGAACTGAGGAGGCCGACCAGGTCGGGATTATCGGCATAGGGCTCAAAAAACAGCGCCGTGGAAGACCCCAAAGAGCCATCGACAAAACCCTTCAGCCCGCCGATTTTAAGGTAATCATTTCCGAAGGGGGTCTTCAAGAAAAGGCGCGCATAGAGGTCCACATCGCTCACGTGGATGTACAGAAAAATCCGGGAGGTGAGCTTCTTTTTCTTGAGCAGGTCCTGATAAACCTCAAAGTTCGAGCTGTCGGCCATATCATGGACGGAAGTGACGCCGCATTCAGCCGCGTGCCTAAGAGCCGTCTCCGCCGCCCTGATCTTCTCTCCAAACGAAGGCTCGGGGATATGCCGGGTGACAAGCCCCATGGCTGCGTCCTTCAGGATGCCCGTGGGTTCGCCGGTTCCGGGGTCTTTGAGAATTTCGCCGCCCTCAGGAGAAGGCGTGTTTCTGGTTATCCCTGCGATCTGGAGGGCCAGACTGTTCGCCAGGATCATGTGGCCGTCGTGGCGATTGACGCAGACAGGATGATCGGGAGTGACGGAATCGATCCAATCCCGGCGCGGCAGCTCCGGCGGGTCAAACTGCTGGTGGTCCCAGTCACCGTTGAGAATCCATTCGCCTGGGCCCGATTGCTTGGCTTTTTCTTCAATCCTGGCTATAAATTCTTGTTTGCTCGTGGCTTCCCTCAAACTGACACTGAGAAGAGAAAAACCGCCGCTCAGAAAATGGGTGTGGCTGTCGATCAACCCGGGCAGGGCCAAATCTCCTTTGAGGTCCATGACCCGGGTGCGCTGGCCGACAAGCTTGCGGACATCCTTGCTCAGGCCGACCGAAACAATCTTGTCGCCTTTTACGGCTACGGCTTCGGCCCAAGGCCGGCTGTTCTCCCCCGTCCAGATAGCGCCGTTAAGAAGGACAAGATCAGCCATTTCACTTACCCTGGTGCACGCCGGGAAAAGTGAGAAATAGATGAGAGAGGTCAAGGCCAAACCCAGTCTTTTTTCCATGATTTTTCCTCTTCACGACAGTTTGATTTTTTCAAAATCACGCGGAATAATCAGCCTTCCTTTGTACGACCGTCTGATCTCCGTCCTTATCTCCGTGGGAGAGAAGTCTATCTCTCCCAAAAAATGGCAGGGAATCAGGCATTTGACTCCGGCTTCCTGACTCCATTTTCCCAGTTCAAGAGCAGACGTGTGCATTTTGTGAAGCTCGGGAAATTGCCTAAAAACGCGCCCAGGAGCACTCGAGTCATGGATAAGAAAATCGATCTCCTGCGCCGCCTCAAAAACCGGCGCGCTGGGCGGCGTGTCTCCCGAGAAAATAAGCCCTCTGTTCTTCTCTTCCCAGTGAAAATGGTAGGCCAGCGACGAAGGATGGTGGGGAACTTGAATGGCCCTGGCGGTCAGGCCTGGGCCGAGCTTGGTTGTCTGCCCGGGAGCCAAAGGCCTGAAGCGTATTCTCGTCTTGATCTTGCTCTCCCGGAGATGAAAAATATCCAGGAGAAGGCGGGAGAAGGAGACGGTCTCCTCAGAAGCGCAGAGGATGATCTCTCCCTCCTCCAGCATCAAGCTGTGGACAAACGAGGGCAGGCCGTAGATATGATCAGGATGGGTATGGGTCAGCAGGATGATGCGGACCCGGCGGGGGTCGAATTTCAGCTTCTTGATCTTCGGGATGACGCTTCCGGGGCAATCGACGAGAATGAGATCTTCCCCGTGCCGCAACAGGAAAGACGTGTTATCTCTCGCCGGCGTCGCTACAGATCCCCCCGTTCCTAAAAAATATATCTCAGCCATGGTTTGCAATAAGTAGAACCATTTATAAAAGAAAATCCCAGCAAAATCAACTTTCTCGCACGGTTCTTTTAATCCCGTGTAGGTCCCTATTTGGAAGGCTTCGGGGATGGCCGTAGCGACCCTTGAAAGTTTAGCCTTCCCGATCTGCCCTTCGAGGAAACCCGGCTTTGCGGGCGCCGAGAAGGGCAGTGAGGGAACGGCGTGAAAAACCTGAAGGGGAGCGAGGCCTTCCCCGAAGCCCGGCAAAGGATTTGACAGCAACTGCCCAATTCGGCTAAAACGGGAGAGTGTCGCCGCTCACTGGGCGGAGAATCGAGGAGGAAGGATGATTAACGCGACGCAAATTCGGAAAGGAATGATGATCAAGCTCGAAGGAAACCTCTACAAGGTGCTCGAAGCCATCCATATTACGCCGGGCCGGTGGAAGGCCATGATCCAGACCAAGCTGCGCAGCCTCAAAGACCAGAGTCTCTTGGATTACAGGTTTCGCTCCGAAGACCGGGTCGAGCAGGCTTTCCTCGAAGAAGTGGAGATGGAATTCCTGTATAAAAGCGGCGACGACGCGATCTTCATGAACTTGGAAAACTATGAGCAGATCCGGCTCACGCCGGAAATTATCGGGGATGGCACCAAGTATCTCGTCCCCAATATTGTCTTTACCATTGAATTGCATGAAAGCAAGCCGGTCGGCGCCAGGCCACCCTTGACCGTCGAACTGAAGGTGGTCAAAACCGACCCTTACCTCAAAGGAGCCACCCAATCAGCCAGCAACAAGCCGGCCACTCTGGAGACAGGACTTGTCATTAGTGTGCCTCAATTTATCAAAGAAGGGGATGTCGTCCGCGTGGATACGAGAGAAGACAAATACGTCGAACGGGCCAAAGGCAACTAAGAGAGAGTCCCGGCCGTCAAAAAGTCTGTCTGAAAACGCCGATGTTGTGGTGGCGGTCGGTCACACGAACGGTGATAAGGTTGTCGCTATTCGAAGGAAGCGCCAGGCTGAACTTGAAACTCTCCTGTTTTGAATCACAAATCCCGTCGACCGGAAAGACGACCCCCCAAGTCCCCGGCCTGAGGAGATATTCGACCTTTTCGATGGAAGAGAAGGAATCCTCAGCCTGAAAGGCGACCGCCAGCGCGTTTTTGTCTTTGACCGCGGAAAAATTAGCAATAACCGGAAGCGAATTGTCGATGATCACAGGCTGGCTCGTCTTCTCTGTTTTCAATTCCAGGCCGGCCGGGTTGGACGGCATGTCGGAAGCTTCGAGTTTAATAAAATAAACCCCGTCGGGAAAAGAGAGCGTATCAAAGGCATAAAGAGAATCGGTCCATCTGTCTTTCAACAGACGCCAAGAGGGCTCTCCTTCTTTTTTTATATAGAGAATAAAGACAAGGTCGTCGTCATTGTCATCATTGGCTTCCCAAGTCACGGTCTGGTAGCCTTTCCTCTCGACTTTTTTGGGTGCAAAAAAGGCCTTTTCTTCCTTCTTCTTCTCTTCTTTGGCCAAGGAGGACTCCTCCGCGCCCCAAATGATTTCTTCCTGCTCGGGAGGCTTGAGATAAACCTGGTTCGGCGGCAGAATCTCTAATTTTTGAATCGCCGGCGCAATGTTGGTCTGGAGGTAAAAAAGCCCGACGCTTTGAAGCGAGGGAGAGGTATTCCCGGACTGCGTTTTGAACAAAACCTTGAACTGAAGGTAGCGGGCTTTCGGGCTTAGAATCTGCTCTTCCTTTTTTTGAATCGGAGGCGACCAATCGCTCCACATGCTGTTGGGCTCAAAAGAATTGCCGGTTCGCGTTTGCAGCTGCAGGGTTGTGCCGGCCGGCAGGGCCGCGTCAAATTCTATCTTGCCCCAAGAAGAAACGGTCATCGTGTCCAGAATATCGCTCACATATTCTCCACTGAACCTCTGTTCCATAGAAAGAACCGTCAGCCGCGAGGGATTGTTGGCCAGAGTATAGACTTTTGGTCCGGCAGGGATGAGAGCATAGACCTGCTCCGAATTGCCCTGGAGAAGCAGAGAGGCCTTTTCATCTTTATCGATGGCATAGATCCGGCCCTTGTTGCCCGTCCCAAAAACAAGCTTCTTTTCTTCTCCCCTCCAGAGCAAGGTGTAGATGAGCTCATCGCTGGATTCCCAGAGTTTTTTGGCTGTTCCGTCCGGGCGGATCCTGTAGAGCGCGCTGGGTTCCTTCTGTCCGGGAGCAAGGGAAACAGGGGGCGACGGGGCGGCTGCACTCGCCGTCACAGTCACCTCCGTGGAAATCTTGGCCAAGGCTAAAGTTTCTGCTGCTTCTTCCCTTTTCGTCCGCGACGGGGAGCCGTCTGCCGCTGCATAAATCTCGCCTTCTCCGCCCAGGGCAATGCTTCTGATCTCTTCGAACGGAGATTCAAAGAGCACGGCGGTCCTCCCGTCCGCGCTAAGGCGATAGACGACGCCTACTCCCCCGCTCCCGGCCATCACTTCTCCCTTTTCGCCTTTTATCAAGCAGAGGATGTGGTTTTCTTCAGCCTTGAGAATCTCCTGGCCTTCTCCCTGGGAGTTGATTTTATAGATGCCGCCGCCCTCACCCACAGCGGCCAGCAAAGAACCGTCATCCGCAAAAACCAGATCCCAGATGTATTTTTCGCCCGGGTCGAAAAACTTCTCCTGCTGGTCTTTTCCGGTAATCTTATAGATTTTTCCGTTGGGCGAGGTCCCGGCATAAAGGGTTCCTTTGCTGTCCATGACCAGGCACGTGACATCCATCTCCGGGGCCTGAAAATAGAGTTCCGCCTTTCCATCTTTGCTAATCTTGTAGATCTTGCCTCCGTGTCCCGTTCCCAGAAAGGCCGTCCCGTCTTCAGTCAAGACGTAAGACAGATAGAAGTCTTCAGAGGGACCCTCCAGCTTGTCTTCTTTGGGAGCGAGGGAAAGGACGCCTTCATAAGAAACAGAAACCCCATCCAGTTTGCCCTTGAGATAGGCGTCTTTGCTTCGCAGTTCCCATTTGCGCGGGACCACGGCTTCCAAACTGAGTGCTGTAAATAATATTGCTAAAAAAGTCATAAGACAGGTCTTTTTCATCCCAGGTTCTCCTATTTTTTAATTTTGACAGGAATGGAGGCCATCCCCCGGAAAACGTACGGGATGGGCAACTGATATTCCCTCAAAGTTGATTTCGTCAGTTCCGTCGGGGCCGAAGCCGCCGCCCGCGGTGAGGCAAACATCGATTTCATCGACGGCGGCAGGTTGGGCAGTTCCTCCCCTTTCAAAAAGAGGCCCGGTTTCGAAGCCATCATCTTAAAATAAATGCGGTTATTTTTTCGAAGGCTGTTGAGCAGACGGATCAACTGTCCCAGGCTGCGGGGAACAAAATCCTGGCTTCGGTACAAGCTCATCTCGAGCTGATGCATCGATGCGGCATCGGCGATGACCAGATAGAACTCGGAGCCTGCGGGAAGAGGCGGAGCCTCGATATCTGCCGTTTCCTGAAAACTCTGCCCTCCGAAGGTCCGGCAATAAATTTTCAATTGCATTCTCTCTCCGGGGGCAACTTCATACTTGTCCAGCCAGACGCGCTCTAAATAGGAAAACTTCACTTCTTCGATCGCCCGGACATTCAGGTCGATCCGGTGGATTCCGACATCCTCGAATTCGTTATTGGTCAAATAGAAGACAACAGCCGTAAGAAGACCGGATAGATTCGTCACGGCGGCATCGAGATTTCCCGAAAAGAGGTCCTCCAGATGAACGCTGGCCCCGCTATCTAAGTAAATATCGCCGTCCAGGGCGCAAGAAAGATTGCCGTAAGACCTCTCCTCGCCAGAAAGAATGGAAGAGACCGACATGTTCACCAGGAGCGGGGTCAAGATTTTGTCGGCGACCAGATTGAGTTTAAATTCTTTGGTTTTATCTTCAGATTCGCTGAGGTGGATGGAGAGCGGCACGAACTGAGGCATTTTTCCGATTTCGCCCAAAACGCCGGAGGTCCGGTCCCGGGAGAACCTTCCCACGACGGCGCCGGTTGTGACCAGTTTAAAAGAACTTTCCAGGCTGGGGACGACAGCCAGGACCTTCGCTTTGGTCATGGCATAATCAGCCGCCCCCAAATTATAAAGAGGATGGCCGAAGGCAAGGACGGTGTTTCCGTCCACATAGGTGACCGTCCCGACGGCGGCCATGTTCAAATCTCCGCCGACGAGCTGAACAGCCACGGGGTCTCCTTCCTGGAGAGCCGGCGCAGCCGGAGGAACCTTCTCCGGAGCCTGCCCCGTCCCGCCCGAAGTCACGGCCGAAAAACCCAGTCGGGCAAAAAACGGCTTCGCTTTTTCCACAGCCGCAGGGCTAAATCCGCTGAAAACAAGAGGAACTCCCAGGGGAAGCAGCATCTGCCCTTGGGAAAAGAAAGACGGCCTGGCGGAAAGGAGATCTCCATAATTGGCCAGGAGGTCCTCCAGGGAAAGGCTGGTCCGAAAAGGAAGAGGAAGACTCAAAGAAGGCCGGTCCCGTTTCTTCTCGTCGGTGATGGCCAGCATCTCGCCGATCGGCGTGATGCCGGCTATCGGTTCTTTGGCGAAGGAGAATGAATAGGCCACGGCGCCGATGAGTTTCCCGTCAATGTAAACAGGACTTCCGCTCATGCCTTGAATAATCCCGGTGTTTTCCAGCCCTTGTCCCGATAGTCTGGCCAGAATGATGTTTTTTTTGGGCGAGACATTCTCGATGATACCGATGATCTCGACCTCAAACTCTTCGATGGTGTTTTCGTGGAAAACGCTTTTCCCCAGACCTTTCATGCCCGGTTTGACTTGCTCGATGGGCATGATCAGAGAAGAAGCCTCTATCCCGGCGAAACAGAAACAAAGGATGAAGATGAGCCTTAGGATGTGCTTAATTTTTTGTCTCCCGCGAAATCGGCCTCGGCCTATCTTATAACTCCCAGGAGCTTGCCGCACTTTTCAAACCCGGCCAGGACGGCATCCAGTTCGTCTTCGCTGTGCGTTGCCGAGTGGCTGGTGCGGATAACCGATTGCCCCTTGGGGACGGCAGGATAGATAACCGGGTTCGTGAAAACTCCGTCCTCGCGCAGAAATTTCCAGAGCAGGAAAGCTTTCTCATCATCCCCGATGATGACCGGGATGATAGGAGTTTCCGGGGGGCCGGTATCGTAGCCCATGGCTTCAAAGCCTGATTTCATTTTCTGTGTTATCTCCCATAAAAGGTCCATCGTTCTCTCCTGTCCTCTTCTTCAGCCCTTCATTGCTGCTGAGCTCTGCCGCCCACTTTACGGCTGACTCTTTCCTTAAAAAGGTTAAAGTTTGACCCTGGCAGGCAATTTTCATACAATCGAGCCAATGAAAGCTTTTGTCACCGGCGGCACCGGTTTTATCGGGAGCCACCTCATCGATTTTCTATCAGCCCGAGATGCGGAAATTTTTGCCCTGGTTCGAAACCCGGACAAGGCCGCCGGATTAAGGGGGAAAAAAATCAATGTCCTCAAGGGAGATCTTTTTTCTCTTCCTTCCTTCCCCAACGGGATCGACATTGTATTTCATCTCGCCGGCAAAACGAGAGCGCTCAAAGCGACGCAGTATTATACTGTAAACCAGGAAGGGACGGCAAGTCTTTTCCGGGCCCTGGTCGCTTCAGGAGCCCGGCCCAAAGTTATCTACCTGAGCAGCCTGGCCGCTTCCGGCCCGTCGGAGAAAGACAAACGGGCCAGGGAAAACGACCCCCCGCATCCCGTGACTCCTTACGGCCGGAGCAAATTATTGGGCGAACAGGAGGCCCTCAAGTTCAAAGACAAGTTTCCTCTGGTCATCGTCAGGGCGAGCGCCGTCTTCGGGCCGGGAGATAGAGATTTTTTCGAATACTTTAAGATAGTCAGCAAAGGAATTCTGCCCACGGTCAGGGGAGGCAAATTAGCCAGTCTTTGCTATGTCAAAGACCTTGTTGAAGCTCTTTATCTCTGCGCCGAGAGAGACCTGCCCAGCGGAGAAATCTTCAACATCGCCGCGCCGGAGCCTTGGACCTGGGAAAAACTGGGTGAAGCAACGGGTTTGGCTCTGGGCAGAAAAATCCGAAAAGTGAGAATCTCGATGGCGTTCGCCTTTCTGGTGGCTCTTCTCTCAGAACTTGTAGAACATCTTAAAGGTGAGCCCGGACGTTTTAACTGCGACAAGTATACCGATCTGAAGCAGCCAGGCTGGGTGGCAGATGTCGACAAGGCCGCTGCCTGGCTCTCTTTCCGGCCCCGGTATTCCCTGGAAAAAGCGTTGCAAGAGACCATAGATTGGTACATCGCCGAAAACTGGCTGTAGATTCAGCTCAGGATTTTTTTTGGGCGACCGAAGAACGGGTCGCAAAAGTCGCATAAAATTTGGCTGTGTTCTTGACCAGCCAATCCTCTTTTTTTGACCGGGCAAAATACTTGATTCTTCCTTCCAGAATATGGCTTCCTTTCTTGGCCTCCAGGTTGACGGTAAATGGGACCTTGATCGGGTCTTTCAGGTCAAGATATTCCTCTCCTTCTCCGTCCACGGTGTCGATTTCAAGGTCTGAAGCCGTGAAGAAGTTCTTGGGAAAGACGAGCTCCTCACACGGCTTAAACTCGATGATGAAATCAGGATGAGGGCTGACCGTGATCCCGGCCTGCAGGCTCAGTTTCAACAGGACAGTGCCTTCTTCTCCCCGCGAGAGCTTCCGGGGAATGACCGACGCTTCGATCTGTAAAAAATCTTCTTGGGCCCTGAGACGGGGAAATAAGACAGAAAAAAGAAACAGCAAAAAAATGAAAACGCCCATCTTTTTCAAGAAAAATCCTCCGTGAGCCGGTCTTTTCTTATGTTACTCCGGCCCTAAGATGGAGTCAAGAAAAGGGAGAGGGCCGGCCCTCCCCTCGGCGCCCGGAAAATACTGTCTTTATTTTTCAAAAATCATCCGTTATAATTGTGACGGACTGGCGATGAGCACACGAACTTTAATCACCGGAACGGGCCACTTCGTTCCCCCGCGGGTGGTCACCAATTTTGACCTCGAAAAAGTGATGAATACTTCGGACGAGTGGATTCGCCAGAGGTCGGGGATCGTGGAAAGGCGTCATGTCGAAATCGGCGTCATGACTTCAGACCTGGCTTACGAGGCCGCGCTCCGGGCCATCGAGGACGCGGGAATCGATAAATCAGAGATCGATTTCATCATCGCGGCCACTCTTTCTCCGGACCATTATTTTCCCGGCATTGGCGTCATCGTCCAGGCTAAATTGGGGCTGGCTCCCATCGGAGCCCTGGATGTCCGGAATCAGTGCTCCGGTTTTATTTACGCTCTTTCTGTGGCTGATCAATACATCCGGACGGGTGGCTACAAAAAAATCCTGCTGGTTGCGGCTGAAATTCAGTCAACGAACCTCGATTACTCTGACGAAGGCAGGGATATGGCCGTCCTCTTCGGCGACGGCGCTGCGGCAATCGTTCTCGAGCCCCATGATTCGGGGGACAGCCGGGGCGTTCTCTCCACCCATCTTTTTGCCGACGGACGCCACGTCTCGGATCTCTGGCTGGAGAAGCCGAGCCCGAAAGACAAGCCGACCGTCACCGAAGAGTTGGTCAGGGCCAAAAAGTTCTTCGCCCGGATGGATGGAAAGAATGTTTTTAAAAATGCCTCGGAAAAGATGCCTGAAGCGGTGCGGATCGCCTTAAAGCACAACGGCCTGACTGTGAGTGATGTCGCCCTGCTCATACCTCATCAGGCCAATGACCGGATCAGCCAGATAGTGGCGCATAACCTCAAAATTCCACTCGAGAAAGTCATGCGCAATATCGACCGCTACGGCAACACGACGGCCGCTTCCATCCCCATCGCCCTCGATGAAGCCGCGAAAGAAGGCCGGATCAAGCCGGGCGATATCGTCGTTTTGACGGCCTTCGGGTCCGGCTATACCTGGGCGTCTGCGGTTATCCGATGGTGAAAGTAAGCATCTCCGTTTCCGTGAAAGCGCAGGTTGGAAAGAGGGTCCTGTCGCGGCGCGTCCCCGTCCGTCCTCGCTCCGCACCCATCAAGAGAGGGGTCCCCTACGCTGGGGGCGTTGCGGGGACTGGCACCGCGCCACCCTTTACAGATCAAGATTGTCACGAAAACGAAGATGCTTACATGGTGAAAGAACATCTTGGCTTGATCCACCCGTTTATGGTAGGATTGCCCCCAATGGACCTTTGAAATATAGGCGCAGAGGCTGCTTGTGAGTTACCTATAGCCTAGGTTATAAAAGGAGGCTTCCATGAGAAAACTGTTCATCCCCTTCGTCCTTTCCGTCTTCGTCATCTTCGGCCTGGGGCTTCTCTTCTCCCAGCAGAACCAGGAAGAAGAAAAATTCCAGAAGACGATAGACACCTATTTCGATGATCTGTGGAAATTCTATCCTACGGCCGGCACTCTGGCCGGCTACTACAAATATAACGACAAGTTGGAGGACTTTAGCAGCAAAAACCTCGAAAAACGCCATGATGAACTGGATGGTCTCAACCAGGAGTTGGTCGCCAAGGTCGATAAAACCAAAATCGGCCAAGAGTCCATGATTGACTATGAGATCATTATTGACAGCATGGACCTGGAAGTCATGCGCCACGAAAATCTGCTTCCCTGGGAATACAACCCGGTTTCTTATAACGAGATTTTCTACCAGAGCATCAAAAGCCTGCTGGTCAAGGATTTCGCTCCTCTGGACGCCCGGCTGAAGAGCGCTACCCAGAGAGCCAAACAATTGCCGTCTTTTATCAAGCAGGCCAAGGAAAACCTGAAAACTCCGCCCCAGGTCTTCACTGAGACCGCCATCGCGCAGTTTTCCGGCATCCTTGATTTTTATAGAAACGAAGTTCCTAAGCTCACCGAGCAGGCTTCCGCCGATGTAAAATCTGCTTTTCAAGCCGAAGTGGCCAAGGTGATAGTCGCCCTGGAAGATTACCAGATCTTCCTCAAGAGCCAGCTCCTGCCCAAATCCACGGGAAATTTCAGGCTCGGGGAGCAGGCCCATTTGCGCCTGCTTCGGCTCACCAGCGAGAACAGCATACCTTTCGAGGAGCTCCTCGCCCGGGCCAAGGCTGACTATAACAATATCCGGCGTGAGATGGCGCTGGTGGCCATGCCCTTCTATAGAATTATGTATCCCAGCATCAATATGGAGCAGCTCTCCACCCAGTACAACGACGAACAACTCCGGAATATCTTTATAAAAGGCGTTTTTGATAAGATCGAGACCGAGCACCCGGCCAAGGAAATTTTTATCGATCAGGCCAAAACGGATGTTGACTTTGTCAAGAATTTTCTGACTCAAGCCCAGTTAGTCCAGCTTCCCGACGCCGGCCTCACCATCGAACCCATCCCCCTAGCCGAACGAGGTGTCGCCTTGACTCGCCTTATCGCTCCCGGCGCCTACGAGACGGGCGGCGCTTATGCAGCCCAGGTCTCTCCCGTTCCCGCGGCCTGGTCGGCTGAACAAGCCGATTCTTTCCTTGAAGAATACAATAATTTCTATATCTATTTTTGGGTGGTGCGAAATATCTATCCAGGTCAGTTTGCCCCTCTCTATTTCACCCAAAAATATCCCTCCCTGGCGAGAAAGGCTTTCCCCAACATGCCTCTCGTCAAAGGATGGCCGCTTTATGTCGAAAACGTGCTGATCTACTCGGGGTTCGGCAACTATGACCTCCGTCTCCGGATCAACCAGCTCAAGTCCCAGCTTAAGATTGTCATCGACTTTCAACTCGAAATCAATATCCATCAGGGCGGTATGACCAAAGAGCAGGCGATTCAATACATGACCGGAGGCGGCTTCCAAACTCAAGCAGAAGCGGAGAGGAAGTGGAACAGCATTCTCCTCAGCCCCGGTGACGCGGCCTATCCTTATATCGGCATCCAGGAAATCTGGGACATGGAAAAGGATTATAAGAAGCTCAAGGGCGACGCTTACAACCAGAAAGAATTCCTGCAGAAACTTCTGAGCTACGGCGCCCTGCCGATCCGCCGTCTCAAGAGCCTGATGGCCCAATAAGAAGGCGCCGAAGACAATCTGGAGGCCGAGAGATAGCCAGAGCGGTTATCGACTTTTTTATTGTTTCTATAGATTCTATATAAAAAGCAGCGTATAAGAAGGAGGAGTCCATATCCTTTTCCATGACTAAGCCGGTCGAGCTGGCGGATTCTCATGCCCATCTGGATATGGAGGAATTCGACCGCGACCGCGACGAAGTCATCCGAAGGGCCTGGGAAAACGGGGTCAGGGCCATCCTCTGCCCGGCCGAAATGACGAACTCAACCAGCCCCGCCGCTGTCCTCGACCTGGCCGCAAGATACTCCTGGATTAAAGCGGCGGCCGGCATCCATCCTCATCAGGCCAAAGAGTTCGCGCCTTCCTTTATGGACCAGGTCAAAGAGCTCGGCCGGGCCAAGAAAATCAAGGCCGTCGGCGAAATCGGCCTGGACTATCATTACGACTTCTCCCCGCCCGAGAAACAGAGGGAAGTTTTCCGCGCCCAGCTCGGTTTAGCCCAAGAACTGACCCTTCCTGTCATCATCCACAGCCGGAATTCGGGGAAGGATGTCATCGCCGCCGTCGAAGAGGAGACATTCACTCGAGGCGGAGTGCTCCACTGTTTCACCGAGGACCGGGAGACCGCCGCGCGAATGATGGACCGCGGTTTTTTGATTTCCTTTTCCGGCATCCTGACCTATGCCAGCGCCCAAAACCTCCGGGAGATCGCCAAGAAAATTCCCTCAGAAAAACTCCTGGTGGAAACAGATTCCCCTTATCTCGTGCCCGGGTCCCGGCGGGCGAAAAACAAAAGGAATGAGCCCGCTTTCGTCCTGGAGACGGTCGAAGTCCTGGCGTCGCTCCGGAATGTCCGGCCGGAAGAGATAGCCCGGACCAGCCTGGAAAATTTTCGCCGTCTCTTTTCTGTTTGAAAAAAAGAATTGTCAATGTTAAGATAAGGCGGCATGAGCCAAGAACATTCTTTTGATATCGTCTCCAAGATTGACTGGCAAGAGGTCTCCAACGCCGTCCATATCGCCCTCAAAGAGATCACCAACAGGTTTGACTTCAAGCACAGCCGGGCCGAGATCACTCTGGACAAAGATAAACTGATCCTGATCGCCGAGGACGGCTATAAGCTGAAAAGCCTCGTCGAGGTCCTGGAACAAAAGATGGTCAAGAGACATATCCCCCTTAAAGCGGTGCAGTATCAGAAAATCGAAGACGGGCCCAACCGAACGGTCAAGCAGGAGGTCCATTTTCAGAACGGTATCCCCATCGAAAAAGCCAGAGAAATCGTCAAGCTGATCAAGCAAAAAAAATTCAAGGCTCAGGCTGCCATTCAAGGAGACCAGGTCCGCGTCTTCTCCTCGAAGATCGACATCCTGCAGGAGATCATCGCCTATCTCAAGGCGGAGAATCTTGGAATCAACATGGAATTTGCGAATTACCGATGAAACCCGAAACCCCCGGAAACGCCCCTGGTATTCTCGAGCAAAGAAAAGACCTCAGCGACGTCTACAAGAACATTCAGGGGGACCTGGACAGGATCGAAGGGAACCTGCAAATTTTTTCTAACTCCCCTAACCGGCTGGTTTCCGAGATCAGCACGTATCTTTTCCAGAAGAAGGGCAAAAGAATAAGGCCGGCTCTCCTCGTCCTCTGCTCCAAGCTCCTCGATTATCAGGGCGATGAGCACATTTTCATGGCCGCGCTGGTCGAGTTTATCCACACCGCCAGCCTCATCCACGATGATATCATCGATAACGCCGATTTCCGAAGGGGAAGAGAATCTGTTCACACCCGCTGGGGGCCCAACATATCCGTTCTCTTGGGCGATTTTCTCTACATCAAAACCATCGCTCTTTCCCTCCAGAGCCAATATCCCCAGATTATCCGCATTCTTACCGATATCTCGACGAAAATGATCGAGGGAGAATTAACCGAATACCATATGAGCGGCAACCTGGAGCTTGGAGAAGACGATTACTTTGACATCATCCATAAAAAAACAGCGGCTCTTTTTTCGGCCTCTTGCCAGATCGGCGGCATTCTCGGGCAGGCTTCGCCTGAAGAAGAAACCTCGCTCATCGCCTACGGCAGCAATGTGGGGATGACTTTCCAGATCATCGATGACCTGCTCGATTTCAAAGGAGACGCCCGGAACCTGGGTAAACCGACTCTCTCCGACCTGAGCGAAGGCCGCATCACCCTGCCGCTTATCTACACTCTCAATAACGACGGGAATCACAACCGCAGCCGCCTTCTTCATCTCTTGAGAGAAAAAAAGCTGCCGGAAGAATCCAAAAGAGAAATCCTCGAAATCATCAAGTCTAACGGAGCCCTTGACTATGCTTATAAAAGAGCAGAGGAATTTTCACTCCGCTCCCGGGAAGATATTTCTCTTTTCCCGGAATCAGCCCACCGGGAAGCCTTGAGCCTGCTCTCCGAATTCATCCTGACGAGAGAGAGATAGGAACGGCCAAAAAGTCCCCGTTTTATGCTTGAAATTGAAGTCAAAGTCAGAGTGAAGGACCTTGAGGCGCTCCGGGAAAGCCTCCTCAAATCCGGCGCCCGAATCGAGAAAGACCGTTACCGCGAAGAGAACACTCTCTATGATTTTCCTTCTCAAGCTCTTTACCGCCAGAGCAGCGCCCTGAGACTTCGAACCGCGGGTCGTAAGACCTTTTTGGCCTTCAAGGGAGCCCCGCAAAAATCGAGACGGTTTAAGGTCAGGGATGAGTTCGAGACCGAGGTCAAAAACGAAAAGCAGACCCGAAAAATCCTGCATTCTTTGGGCATGAGCCCTGTCTTCAGCTACCAAAAATTCCGGACGGTTTACCGGAAAGGCCGGTTGAAAATCTGTCTCGACGAAACGGCGGCGGGAAATTTTTGCGAGTTCGAAGGCGAAAGGAACGAGATTATTAAATTCGCCAAAACTCTGGGGTTTGTCCGGGCTGACCTGATCAAGCTGGATTATATCCAGCTCCTCGAAAAGAAAGGAAAAAAGCCTTAGCTCTCTTCCTCTTCCTTCTCTTCTTCCTCTGAGTCCTCAAGTTCCTCGGGAATGACGACGTGAAGCGCTCCTTCCTCTTCTTCCTCTTCCTCTTTGGACTCTTTTTCCTTGAGGCTTTCCGGTTCTAAGGCTTCCTGTTCTTCTTCCTCGAATTCCCCGCCGACTTCCTCTCCGAGAAAGACGCGTTCTTCTTGTTCCGGGATTTCTTCCTTCTTGGGCTTAAGGATTTCGTAGTCCACCAGCCCCATCTTGACCTCGCTTTGAGCGATCCGGACGGGGTTTTTGGATTTGCTCTTGACTCGCGGCTTAGCCCCTTTCAGGAGCTCTTTCGCTCTCTTCGAGGCGATAATAACAAACCTGTACTTGCTGTCGATATTGCCATAGGTCTTCAATTGAAACTGCTCTCCTCTTTTGTTCCAGGAATAATAATGCTGTAGGATAGCAAAAATACTGATAAAATTCAATTTATTTCGGTTTTTTTATTTACCTAAGAATTGAGGTGTGATAAAATTCGAGTTCGTATTTTATTGAAGAAAATTACTTCCCATGTCCATCGATAAAAATCCTCATAAAATCATCCTGGCTGTCGGAGGAGGCAAAGGGGGAACCGGCAAGAGCTTTCTCGCGGCCAACCTGGCTATCGAGTTGGCTGCCCGCCGGGGGGATGTCGTCATCATCGACGCCGACCTCGGGGGGCCTAACCTGCACACCCTTTTATCCGTCAGAGAAAACGGGAAGGATCTGGGCGATTTTGTCAATAATAGCGTCCCCCGCTTGGAAGACACCCTGACGGCTACGGCCCACCCTGGGCTCAAGCTCATCAGAGGGAGCGAAAACTCGCTTTTTTTGGCTAACTTGAATCACTATAAAAAGCTGAAGCTGATCCGGCAGATCAGAAACCTCCCTACCGAGAGAGTGATCATCGACCTGGGGACGGGAAGCGCCTATAACACCCTTGATTTATTCGTCATCGCCAAGCCGGGTATTTTGGTGGTCACACCGGAGCCGACGGCCGTCGAAAATACTTACTATTTTTTGAAATCTTGCGCGGTGCGCATTTTGAAACTGTATGCTCAGTATTATAAGATGCAAGGCCTGGTCCACAAGGTGATCCTGGACCTGGAGAACAACTCGAACACCTGGAGGGCTTTTCTCGACGGCCTGGCCTCGGCCAATAACCCCGCCGGGCCGATCCTCCTCACCGCTCTCAGTAATTTCAAACCCGGCCTTGTGGTCAACAAGGCCCGGAACGAAAAAGACGCGCTCCTGGGGCCATCCATCATTGACGTCGTCCGAAAATATTTCCTCATCGAGCTCGACCTTCTTGGAACTGTCCCCTACGATGAGAGAGTCCACTGGAGCCTGAAAAAATTCGTCCCGTTCATCCTGGAATATCCGGAGAGCTCGGTCTCTGAAACCATCAAGGCCATTGCCCAAAAGCTGGCTCCCGAGCTGCCTGGGAGCAGGGAAAAAAATTTGTCTCTCCAACCGGTTTAGCCCATGGCCAAAAAGATCGAAGAAATGGATTTTTACGAGCTCCTGAATCTCCGCCTCCATGCGTCCCCGAGAGAGATCGAAAAAGCCTATCTTTTGGCCGTAGCAACATACCACGAGGAAGGCTTGGCCTCTTACGGCGTTCTCTCGTCTGAAGAAAGGCAGCTCATCCTGGACAGAATCGAAAAAGCTTTTCAAACGCTGGCCAATCGGGAGACAAGAAAAGCCTATGATTCGGCCATTCTCTCCGACCGCCCCGAGTTCGAGCAAAAGGCCTATTTCCGCAAATCCACGCAAAAACTGGAGATCGAAGACGCATCCGAGGAAGAAAAATTTTGGGACCGGATGAAGTCTTGGCTCATCCCCGCCAGGCGCCGGAAAAATAAAGAGAACCACAAAGACAGAAAGAACGGAAAGGACAGGCCGCTCTCCCGGGAAGAGGATCATTATTACTACGGGGAATTTCTAAAAATGGTCAGAGAAAAGAGGGGCATCGCCTTGGAGCAGATCGCCGAGGACTGCCGGATCAGCCTGGCCTCACTTCAAGCGCTGGAAGAAGAAGATTACGATGCCCTCCCCGACGGCAACGATCTTTCCCGCCTGCTCAGAGTTTATGCCCGATGCTTAGGGTTCGACTCTGAGAACGGCCGGGACTAGCCTTCACCCGGCCTGGCTTACAAAAATTTGAGGATCATTTGAATACCCATAAGAAGCAAAAGCGCTCCGAAGATCCCGCGCAGGGTTTTGGGGGATATTTTCTTGGAAAAAGCGGCGCCGACTTGAGCGCCAAAAATCGTCCCTAACGCCAACAGGAGCGCCTGGACTAAATGGACATGATGAACCAGAGCATGCTTGGCGACCCCGGAGAGGGAAGTGAATATCATCGTAAACATCGAAGTGGCCGTGGCAAAATGAATCGGCAGGCCCAGAACAAAAGTCATAATGGGAACACCCAGCACACCCCCTCCGATGCCCAGGAATCCTGAGGCCAGTCCGGCGAAGAAGTTCAGCGCCACACCCAGGACCAGCGTCCAGCCTGATTTCATCAGCTCGGCATCTGATCTCTGAGGCTGGGGGATTATCCGGCCGGGAGCAGGAGATTCCGGAGCAGGACCGGTCGTTTCCAAGAGTCGTCTCCGTCTTTCAAAGATCATCCGTACGGCGACGATAAGAATAAAAAAGCCAAAGATCAGGCCCAAAAGCCGTGGGGAGATCAAAGACGTCAGATAGGCTCCCAAATAGGCGCCGGGAACCGCGGTGACGGCAAGCAGAAGCCCGGTTCGATAAAAGATGCGCCTTTGTCTGGCATAAGAATAGGTTGAGGCCAGAGCGGTAAATACTATGGAAGCGAGGCTTGTTCCGACAGCGTGTTGGGGGACAAACCCGAAGAGAATGGTGAGCAGGGGAACGATTAAAATACCGCCCCCGACGCCGGCCATCGAGGCGATGATGCCCACGAGGAAGCCGGAAACAGGGAGAAGCAGTAAGGCCCACATCGAAAAAGTCAATACTCTACAACGATGTCATCGCTTGTATCGAACTTCCCATCCCTGCCCGCTGAGATGAGCCGAAAATTGGAATCGGACACTCTCACATACTTGAGGGGTCTGCTCCAGCCGTCTGAGGCGTCGCCGGCCAGGAGGCGGCTGGCGCTCAGTTCTTTCAAATCAGCTGGCGTCCGGCCTTCGTTGGCGACGAAATATTCGATCGCTTTCTCCAACGTCGCCATGTTTGCCCGCGTGACCTGGACCTGGATCTTCTCATAGGCGTCCGTTGTCCCCTCTATGTAGCTTTTCTTTCCGGCCTTGGCGAAGAAGATAAAATAGACCACGACGACAGTCAGGACGAGGAGAGCCAAGAATCCTCTTATTTTCATGTTGACCTCAAACCAGTGATGGAGTTCTTTCTCCCTTATATCAAAGGGAAAAAAGAGTGTCAAAGGCAAAGTGGAGAGAGCAAGCCTCTCCCCGTGTGGACACGGTGTGGACAAAACGACTAAAAATGGCTCAGTTTAATTACCTCAGGCTGAAAATAAAAATAAGGGAAAATGATTGATAAATAAGAGGAATGGGGACTGACCCGTGTAGGGCTCGAACCTACAACCTGCGGATTAAGAGTCCGCTGCATGCCGAGAATGAGTTATTTGTTTTCAATGAATTACCCTTAACTGATCTTCTTCTTGTGCCAATTCAGTGCCATCTTTCCCCTGGCCATCACCTTTCTGGCCGCTTATCATCTCTAAAACCTTAACTGCGTCCCGAGTGTGATCAAATCCAGGATGACTATACCTCATCGTATGAGGGTCTCCCCATTGTTTGGACAAGAAAGAGGCTTGGATAAGGTGCATTGAGAGCCTGCTTGTTTTGTAACAGGCCTTCCAACCTCTTCCTGGCATCCTTAAGCTCGGGAATACCTGGGGTTGGCGGCTTTCTATGTATAAGGAAGCTATGCCTTTTGGCCTCTGGCTTCCCCCCGCGCCTCCAAGGGAAAGATATTAAAAATTAAGGTCTTATCTGGCGGGGGCCGAGCTCGAGACCTGGATCTCCCTGAATTCCTTGTTTTTCAGCGCTTATTTCTTCTCCTGGGACGTAGTGTACGTGAACGCTTTGAGCAGCTCGAGGGGCAGGGGGAAGATGATCGTGGAGTTCTTCTCGGCGGCGATCTCCGTCAGCGTCCCCAGGAACCTGAGCTGGAGGGCCTGGGGATTCGTGGAAATGATATCGGCGGCCTGGGTAAGCTTGCCCGCTGCCTGGAACTCGCCTTCGGCATGGATGACTTTGGCCCGGCGTTCGCGCTCGGCCTCGGCCTGCTTGGCGATAGCCCGGATCATGTTCTCCGGAAGATCGACATGCTTCATCTCGACGAGCTGGACCTTGATGCCCCACGCGTCGGTGCCCTTGTCGATGATCTCCTGGAGCTGGGCGTTGAGCTTCTCCCGCTCCGAAAGGAGGTCGTCGAGATTGACCTGCCCGAGGACGCTCCTGAGCGTGGTCTGGGCGAGCTGGGAGGTCGCGTAGAAATAATCCTGGACATCGATTATGCACTTGATCGGCTCCATAACCCGGAAATAAAGCACCGCATTGACCTTGACCGAGACATTGTCCTTGGTGATGACGTCCTGCGGGGGGATGTCCTGGGCAACCAGCCGGAGGCTGACCCTGACCATGCGGTCGATGGGGGAGAACACCAGGATGATCCCCGGGCCCTTGGGCTTGGGAAGCACCCGGCCCAGCCGGAAGATCACGCCCCTCTCGTATTCCCTGAGGATCTTGATGGAGCTCAGGATGTAGAGGACCACCAGTCCGACGATGATGATGGGCGGCGTTAAGAAGTTCATGTTCCCCTCCCTGTTCGGATTTTGATTATGCCCTCTTTGGGCAATTGTATCTTATGCAACATTTAGACAACTTGTCAACCTGAGCTCTTATTTGAATCATGACTGAAAATTTTTACATTTCCATTCGCCTTATTCTATAAGGCATTGTTTCGCGTAGCGTCCCGCTGCTATCCGGGGAGATCTGGGCGAACCGGATTCCCCCTGCCTCAATTTCTAATAGCCTATTCTTTCAGCCCAGCCAGCCTCTTCCTGGAATGCACAAGCTCGGGGATGCCAGGATCGGCGTCTTTCCAGAGGTCGAGCAATCTCTCAAACTGTAGCTTAAATAATGTCATGAGTTGTCCAAATCTATTTGACGACACACATCGAGATGCAAGGATTACCTAATTTATTAGCCTTTTGCGTCCTTTTCAGGCATTTCTTCGACGATTTTTCTCGTCAAGGTTTCGCTTTCAATCCACTTTACTGTAAGGTCAATTAGAGCTTTTAAATCTGATAAGTCTTTATCCTGCCATTTTTTAAAGTAATAGCTCTTGTCATTCCCTAACCATGCCACTTTCTTCACGCAATCTTTTATCCTCTTGTCATCAATAAACTCTGCGATACATTTGCCGAGGGATTGATTTCCTACGACTTCAGAGTTTTCACATTTTTCCTTAATTAAATAATCCTTGATTAAAAATTCGAGAGCTTTTCTGTACCCAGGCCCGCAAACTTCCATAAGCCTTCTCTCTTCGGCTTCTTTCGCTTCATTGAAGATGTTACATAAATTAAGGGAAATATTTTCTATTGTTTCTGAAAATTCCTTTTTTTGAATTTCATAAGGAACGCTTCTTATATAAATGTATATAGTTTTAGGTTTTTCGTCGCTGCTCTCGACTGAAGAAGTGTAATAAGAAATAAAAAATTTTCCACAACTTTCGAAAGGACACATAAATATGGCTTGGATTAAGGGATATTTAAACCATCCACTCTTGTACTCCGGCTTTATCCCCTTATGGCAGATCGGACAATTATCTGGAAGCTTATCAATTCGGCGTGCTGTAGTCGAAATCGTTAGGCCATGCTGATATTCAACATTAATTTTTACTGACATATAATTATTGTTTTTATATTAGCATATTCCTGAGGAAATTTCAATTTTAGGGTTTTTAAAATCTCTCTTCAGGGAATAGAAAAAAGGATCGTGTGCCGTCAGGCGCCTCTCCAGGTTCTTGCGAACGGAGTCTGTGACGGAGGAAGCAAGGGACTGGAGAGTTATGCAGCCACTTGAAAGCTGCCAAATCAGGATTCGCTTCGCTCACCCTGATGCTTCCGCCTTAGATTTTTCTCTTTCAGGAGAATCCCTTAACTCGGAAGGCTATTATAAGCTTATTTAATAAGGGAGGCGCAGACGCGGTATCACTTAGGATAGAGACTGGCTTTTAGCCTTCTTGCCAGGTCAAGATCGAAATTGACCTTAAGATGAACCCTCTTCATTGCCCCCGGTGTGCCAATATAATTATTTAAAAAAGGACTTTAGTTTTTGACTGTATTTAGAATGCTTTAATTTTCTTATCGCTTTTTCTTGGATTTGCCTGATTCTCTCACGTGTAACCTTGTATTGCTGCCCGACTTCTTCAAGGGTATGATCGTTGCCGTTTCCCAACCCAAATCTCATTTTTAAAATACCTGCTTCTCTCTGGGTGTGAACTTTCAACGCTTCCTCAATTTTCTCTTTCAAATCAATAGAGATGACTTCATCGACAGGCGAAAGGGTGTCCCTATCCTCGATAAAATCACTCAGCCGGCTTTTTTCTCCCTCTCCTATTGGGGTCTCGAGTGAAACGGGCATTTGGGCAAATTTCATTATTTTATATACTTTATAGACGGGTAAATCCATCTTTTTTGCAATCTCTTCACCTGTTGGTTCTCTACCTTTTTCCTGGACAAGGCTTTTTGAGACTCTATTTAACTTGTGTATGACTTCTATCATATGCACAGGAATCCTTATCGTCCTGGCCTGATCAGCAATTGCACGTGCTATTCCCTGTCTTATCCACCAATGGGCATAAGTTGAAAATTTATACCCTCTTTGGTATTCAAATTTATCCACTGCTGTCATCAAGCCTATGTTTCCTTCCTGGATCAAATCAAGAAACTGGAGTCCGTAGTTGCTGTACTTCTTGGCTATGGAAACCACGAGTCTCAAGTTAGAGCTGACAAGTTTTTTCTTCGCTCGATCGCAGATCTCCTTTCCTTTAGCGATGGTTTGCAGTGTCTTTCCTAATTTCTGTGAATCAAAGCCGATCTCTTTCTTGTATAATCTCAGAAGCGTGTGGATTTTTTTGATCCTGAGTTTCAGTTCCTCTCCTTCTTTCTTGTCGTTGACTCTAGCTAAAAAGGCATTCAATTCTTGCTGACTTGTTTCTGATTTGTCGATGACCTTTAGCTTTTCACTGAGCCTCTCGGTAATTTTTTCTCTATAAACAGAGCGGATATTAAGTTCCCTGATGAGATGACTCATATTAACGATGAGACGCCCACGTGCGACAGCATATTTCTTTGATGCAGGGATTTTTTCTAATTGGGTGCTTAACTTTCTTATTTCACCGATTACGGCTAGAATCCTCTGCTTTTTCTTCTCAAGTATTTCTCTGGCGAATTCCTCTTCAGTGGAGTCGAACAAAGCCAGGGTGATTTCATCATCTTTATCTACTTTCTCTTCCAGTGAAAGAATTTCATTGTGGACAAATCGTGTTTTTGAAAGGGCTTTAATAATTATCTCTTCTCCTCTTTCTATTTCCTTGGCTACGTCTATTTCTCCCTCTCTTGTTAACAGCTGAATGTTACCCATCTCTCTCATGTAGATTGTGACAGGATCCGATGTTTGCCCCGGACCCTCGAACGAAATGTTGAATCCAACCTTTTTCATGGCGATTAGGATATCTCTACCTATCAGGGATGGCCGGCAATCAATCTGCCTGATAATAGCAAACAATCACCAAGATAAATTAGGCATCTTTCAGGCAGAATTTTCCCTTCTTTTGACCGAAATAATAGGTGTATTTACAAATTTGTAGGTGCAAATAGGCAAACCTGGCAACCCCTGAATCGGCTTTAATGCAAAATTTGATTATGATCTTGAATGTCCGAGTGCCGCTTATCAGAAGCGTCTTCCGCCCCCGAACCCACCTCGGCCGAAACCTCCTCCACCTCGGCGGTCGTCACTACGAGGGCGAGCCTCGTTGACCGTAAGAGTGCGGCCCTTTAGGTCTTTGCCATTAAGCCCGGAGATGGCAGACTGGGCTTCGGAACTGTTGGGCATCTCTACAAATCCGAATCCCCTCGAATCGCCAGTGTACATGTCTTTGATGATTTTGACAGATGTGACCTGCCCGAAGACTTCAAAAGCCTGTCGCAAATCGTCTTCAGTGGCCTCCCGTAATAAATTGCCTACATACATATTCATTCTGACTTCCTTTTAATATCGGAATTTTAATAAGGGGGGATTTAATTTTTGCTTGTTGAAATTTTCCCTAATCCCTTGTGATTCTTGCCTCTTCTTAAAAAGGGACAGATCACTTCAATTTCAACCTAGTTAATAATAGCACAGGAAAGATTTGGCGTCAATGAAACTCTGAAGAAAAACCTTGATGTAGTTCTTACTCCGATAGACATTGCCTTATTGATTGCATAATCTTTCTGATCGAAAATATATTGCCCTCTACCTAAGCCCATAGCATTAAATTGAGCACTCTTCTCACGATTCTGTTCCTCGATATACAGTAGGATTAATTCTCTTGTTTCTAATTTTTTCATTAATAGACCTCCCCCATATGCCAAATATGTGCCAAAATGAGGCTGAAAACGGCGGAAAATGATTGAAATAGGTGGCCAGGAAAAGTCATGCTATCCAGTTGATTTTATTAATGAATATCGGGAAAAGGGGAGTGACCCGTAGAGGGCTCGAACCTCTAACCTGCGGATTAAGAGTCCGCTGCTCTACCAATTGAGCTAACGGGCCAAAAATCCCCCCTAGTTTAGATAAGTCCTCTCCTCTTGTCAAACTCTCCCGACAGGTCGGCGCGGGTTTCTGAGAATCGGGCCAAAATTCTAAGATTTGGCATATTAATTCGCCGCGTGTGCGTAATTTCTTATTCTTGTTCCTGTCCCCAGAATTTGCACGGCACCTGTTTTCGGCCTATAATGTTGGCCGGAGCGAAAATATCTCATGGACGCGGACATCCTCATCATCATCGTCCTTGCCGTGGCCGCCGCCCTCTTCCTCTTCCTGTTCTTCCTGGCCCGCTCCATCAAAAACACTTCGGCAAAAATCGAGGACATCAAGCGCGCCCAGGCGGACAACCAGGCCCTCTCGCTGATGCAGCAGCAGATCGGCCAGCTCACGCAGCAGTTCGGCCAGCAGCTCCAGAGCATGAGCTTCCAGTTTCAGAAGACGACCGGAGATATCGGTCAGAGCCTGGGCGACGTCCAGAGCCATCTCGGCAAAGTCGAGGTCGTGACCAAGGAAGTCCTGGAAAAAGCCAGAAACATTTCCAGCCTCGAGGACCTGCTGCGGGCGCCCAAATTCAGGGGCGGCCTGGGCGAATTCTTCCTCGGCGATTTGCTGGGTCAAATCCTCCCCCCGGCCTATTATCTTCTGCAGCATCGGTTTAAAAGCGGCGAGAAAGTCGACGCGGCGATTAAACTCGGGAACAACCTGGTCCCTGTGGACGCCAAATTTCCTCTCGAAAACTTCAAGAAATATGTTCAGGAGGAAACGGCCAAGGAAAAGGAGACTCTGCGGAAAAAATTCGTCGCCGATGTCAACAGGCACGTCGATGATATCGCCTCCAAATACATTCTTCCGGACGAAGGGACTTATAACTTTGCCCTGATGTACATCCCCGCCGAGAATATCTATTACGAGACCATCATCAAGGATGAAGCCTTCGGCGAAGAAAAGAGCATTTTTTCCTACGCCCTCCAGCGCCGCGTCATCCCCGTCTCTCCCAACTCTTTCTATGCCTACCTCCAGGTGATCGTGCTCGGGCTCAAGGGCATGCAGATCGAAAAATCAGCCCAGGCCATCTTCCAGACCCTAGCCCAGCTGCGTGGAGACCTGGGCCGCTTCAGGAATGATTTTCAAACCATGGGAACGCACCTGGCCAACGCCAAGACAAGGTTTGACGAGGCGGAAAAACGCCTGGAAAAGTTCACCGACCGGCTCGATCTGATGACGGAAGAGAAGCCGGCCGATCTGGCTGAGCCTCCAAAACAAGAAAATAACTGAGGCTCTTCTTCTCCGTCTATATTCTCAACGCGCTCAGTTTCTCGGGGCTGCCTATGAAAATAAGGATATCGTTCTCCTGGATTTTCCTGCCTTTAGGCGGGTTGAATTCATAGCCTTTGGTCTCGGCTTTTTTCAGGGCCACAAGAAGGGCCCCTGTTTTCTCCTCCAACTTTGCTTCCTCGATGGTCTTGCCTGCGAGAGCTGATCCCTCACTCACGGCCACTTCTTCAACGCGGAGGACTTGTTCTTTATCGCGGAGCATCATGTCGAGAAAAGTCACGACGGCCGGCCGGACCATGTCCGAGACCATCCGCATCCCGCCGATAAACGTGGGAGAGACAACGCTGTCGGCGCCGGCCTTTTTCATCTTATCGTGCGACTTGATATCGATGCCCTTGGCCACGATTCGGACGCGCGGGTTCAGGCTGCGCGCGGTGATCGTTACAAACAGGTTGGCCTCGTCCGTGGGCAAAGAAGGGAGGATTCCCTTGGCCCGGTCTAAACCTGCCTTGAGCAAGACGGCATCCTCAGAGGGGTCTCCCTGGACGAATAAGATATTCCCCAGAGACGCCAGCTTCTCAATTCTCTCCCTGTCTGGTTCAATAACGACAAAACCCCGCTTGGTCAGGAGCAGCTCCTGGATGATTGTCTGAGCCGTCTCATCGCTGCCGCAGATGATATAATGATCCTTGAGTTTGGCTATTTCTTTCTCCATTCTTCTTCTCCCCAAGATACTTTTAAGCTCTCCCTCGACAATGAACGCCGTTATGGAGGAGACCGCGAAGGCAATTGTCCCCAGGCTGAGGATGATGAACAGGATGGTAAAAATCCGGGCCGCCGGGTTGGCGCTCATGTCGACGACTTCTTCGTAGCCGATGGTCGAGATCGTAATGGCCGTCATGTAAATGCTGTCCAGGAGCGTCCAGCCATGGCCGCCGAAAAACCTGAACCCGACCACGCCGACCAAAAAAATGGCTATAAACAATAAAATAGAGATGTAGATTCTTTTTCTGCTATTCATGGGATGACTTGATGCCCTTCTCCATTGCCCTAGATTATATACAACAGGAAGCCTTCCCGCAATAAGATTGCGGTTGTCTCTTCCCCGCCACCTTTTTTGAACTGCCAGTTGACTTTTTCGCCAAAAAAGAAATCTTATAATACCGCTCATGACGGTTATCGACATCGGCATCCTTGTTTTCTTCCTGGCCTTTCTCTTTTTCTTCGGCTCCATGTTCTTCAAATGGGTCAAGAACCCGGATGACTATTACGTCGCCGGAAGATCGCTCCCCCCTTTCATCCTTGCGGCCGTCCTCACCGCCACCAATGTCAACATGTACAGCTTCATCGGCCAGTCGGGGAAGGCCTACGAGCAAGGGATTTCCATCGTCTGGCATACCTGGACCGGAAATATGGCCCTCGTTCTGGCCGGGCTTTTCGTCCTCCCCATCCTGCGCCGGCTCGAGGTTAAGACCTTCCCGGAATTCCTGGAGGCGCGCTACGGCCTGGGCATGCGTGTCATCATCGCCGTGCTCTGGATTTTCCGGCTGTCTTTCTGGCTGGGGATCGTGCTTTACACGGGCGCGACCGCGGCCATGGTCATCACCAAGACCGGAGAAAATTCCTACCTGATGTGGGCCCTGATTTTTTCCGTGATAACGATTATCTACACGACGGCCGGAGGGATGTGGTCGGTGGCCTTGACCGATGTCCTCCAATTCAGCCTGATGCTCCTGGGCGCGCTCATCTTTTTCCCGATTATCATGATCAAGGCCGGAGGATTTCCGGGCATAGCCAGGGGTCTTCCCTCTTCTTTCCTCGACCTCGTGCCCCAGACGGGCCAGCTCAACTGGATGTTTATCCTGGCCATCTTCTTGCTCGGAATTCAATGGGCCTGCACCGACCAGGGCATGCTCCAGAGGGCCTTCTCCGGCAAAGATGTGAAGAGCGTCGCCAAAGGGCTCATCCTCTCAGGAATTCAAACAACTCCTTTCGCCCTTCTATGGTATTTACCCGGGCTGGCGGCGCGGGTGATCGACCCGGGGATTCAAGGAACGGATACCGTCATCCCGACAATGCTCACACGCTTTCTCCCTACAGGCGTTTTCGGACTCATCATCTGCGGCCTGCTCTCAGCCCAGATGTCCACGATCAGCTCCAATATCAACTCGACGGCGACACTGTTCACCAGCGACATCTACCAGCGAGTCCTCCGGCGGAAAGCAACGGGTAAACAGGTTCTCAGGGTGGTCAGGCTGGTCACGCTGCTGGTCGGGTTCTTTATGGTCGCGTTCTCGTTTTATGCTAGAAAAATGGGCGCGGTAAACGCCTATTTGACTGTCATTGGCATCATGGACATGCCCTTGTTCATCGTGGCCATCGTCTATGGGATATTCTGGAAAAAGGGGAATTGGTTCGGCGCTATCACTGGATACCTGGCTGGAGCCGTCACCGGCGCGCTGAGTGTTTTCGTCTTTTTTGCCGGCCACGCCAATGCCAGTACGTATGCCACCTTCCTCAGCGCCGGAGCAGCGCTCGTTTTCACGCCCATTTCGAGCCTCATCGGGAAAAGATTCGCTCAACGCGACCGGGCAGACTTCATCCGCAGTGTCTGGCGGCCCACCCAGAAAGAAATCGAAAGGGGCGAAGCCTTTTACCTCATCCCGCGCACACGGGGCGGCCAGGCCATGCTGTCGATCTTTGTCTTCGGGCTGGTGGTTTTTTTGGTCAGCATCGGGCTGGGAGGCCTGGGGCTCGGAAGGATGGCGGGCTGGCTGGCGATTGCCGCCATGATCGTCTATTTCGCCGGCGGCCTGCTGCGGCTTTCTTATGATTAGGAGGTGGTCGAGATGCGCATGGATTGGTTGAGTCTGATGATCTGGCTCATCGGGGTGGCCATCTTCGTCATTTGGATCATCTTTCCCCTCCGGGAATTCGTTAAACTGATGAAAGAAAAGATGGGCAAGGGATAAAGAAGCGAAGGATGCCGCCGCTGTATCCGGACGGAGCAACTCCGAATCTTACGAGGCAAGATGGAGAAGGTCTTTGACCTGCTTGAACGTCGTTAAGATCCGGTCGATCTGGTCGTCCGTGTGAATCGCCATGTAGCTCGTCCTGAGCAGGGAATAATCCGACGGAACGGCCGGGGGGAGGGCGGCGTTCGTGTAGATGCCGGCTTCGAAGAGCGTTTTCCAGGCCTTGATGGTATTCATCATGTCGCCGATGATGATGGGAATGATCGGCGTTTGGCTGTCCCCGACGTTGTAACCCATGGCCCGGAGCTCCGTCCTGACCCGCTCCCCGATTTGATTCACCCGCTCCACGCGTTCGGGCTCTTGTTCTATGACATCCAGACAGCCGAGGACGGTCGCGACGTTAGCCGGCGCGAGACTGGCGCTGAAGATAAAGGGCCGGGCGAAAATCTGGATCCAGTGGATAGCCTCCTTGGGACCGGCAATGAACCCCCCTGTGGAAGCGAAGGACTTGCTGAATGTGCCCATGATGAGGTCCACGTCATCGACGCAGCCAAAGTGATGGGCTGTCCCCCTTCCGCCTCCCAGGACGCCGAGTGAATGGGCGTCGTCGACCATGAGCCGCGCTCCATACTTCCGGCAGACCGGAGCGATCTCCGGCAAGCGAGCGATGTCGCCGCCCATGCTGAAGACTCCGTCGACGATGACGAGCTTGGCCGGTCCTTGCGGCAAGGACTTCAGTATCGCTTCCAGGTCGGCCGGGTCGTTGTGCTTGAAATGACGGGCATGGGTCTTTTTCTGGACCTTGGCCATGCGGACACCGTCGATGATGCTGGCATGGACCTCTTTATCGGTAATGATGATATCGCCGCTGTCCATAACGGCGGGGATGGTCCCCAGGTTGACTTGAAAGCCGGTGCTAAACACGAGCGCGGCTTCCTTTCCGACAAACTTGGCCAGCCGCTCCTCGAGCTCAAGGTGCATATGAAGGGTTCCGTTCAGGAACCGCGACCCTGTGCAGCTCGTCCCGTACTTCCGGATGGCCTCTATCGCCGTTTCCTTGACCCGGGGATGGTTCGTCAGGCCGAGGTAGTTGTTCGAGCCGATCATGATGTACTTCTTGCCGTCGATGACGACTTCGGGTCCTTCAGCCTGTTCAATGGGAATGAAGTAAGGATATAATCCGAGAGCCTGCGCCGTGCGCGGATTGGTTGGGTATCCATACTTCTGGGCAACCTGAGGGTCTGAATAGAAGCCTTTGCACTTTTCAAAAAGATCCATACGCTCCTCCTCTCTGTGTCTGTCCGCCCTGACGGCCGCTTTGCCCGGACGTTATTCAGGGCGTCCGGATGAGGACATCCAGATTCTAGTGTATAAAATATCTGGAAGAAGAAGTCAATTTGAAAAATACCAAAATTCGCTGCAATTCGCGCATCTTGACTGCAAGTTTCTTCTGTTAAAACGCCATGGTTATCAAATTAATAAAAATAAAATCTATATTATGAATCGAGATGTTGATCAGGGACTGACCCCCAAAATTTGAACCACTCCGAGTGCTAAATTTGAGGATGCTATAATAGACATCATCAGCCGGGGGACGATCTACAAACTCAGGGACCAGGGCCTGCCCTGCGTCAAACTCGGGAAAAAAATTCTATTCCGGTCAGAGGACGTGGACGCGTTCATGGAGGCTCATCTCGTCGCGCCTATTCGCCTTCCCGCGGCAGTGCGAAAGCCCAAAACAAAGCGCCGACGATAAGGACGTTGGCCTAGTGCCCGCCGGCCGTTCCGTTGACACTCTGCAGAAACTTCGCATTGTTGGGCAAGGAGCGAAGCTCTTGTCTTTCATCCCCTACCCAAAAGCGTCAACGAAGTGCTCTGGGTTTCCAAAAGTCTCTCGCGGATGGGGACCAACAATCGCTCCTCCATGATGATCTCCAGCAGTAGCAACCCTCGCTGCGGGTTCGCCCGCATCCGCTCTACGGAGCCTCGCACTGAGTATCTTTTTCAAGCTGACGTTTACGGCAGCGAAACCTCCTCCTCCGCAGATTGCTTATCAGGAGTTCTTGATGGCCGCTGAGATTTCGGCCGAATATTTTTTATGATTTTTTTCCCCGAAGGAGGCGTCTGCGTCATTTCCGGCGTCCTAAAGTTCCCCACCGGCTTCTTGGCTCTTTTCCTGTTTTTCTCATATCGGTTGAATTAATTCGGCGATAAGGGTATTGTAATTAAGAGAATGAAATTGGGAAGAATTGGGCAATTTTTGTGGGTCTTTCCCCTTTCAGCCTTGGTTTTTGTCGCTGTCGAGGGGCGGGCCGCAAAAGACCAGCTTCCTTCCAAGTATAAAAAGTGGCTGGACGAGGAAGTCGTGTATATCATCAGTCCTCGCGAGAGGGATGTCTTCAATCAGCTCAAAACAGATAGAGAACGGGATCTTTTTATCGAGGCGTTCTGGAAACACCGGGATCCGACGCCCGCTTCTCCGGAAAACGAGTTCAAAACCGAGCACTATCGTCGGCTCAATTACGTCAATCGGTTTTTTGGCCGGTCCTCCCCTCTTCCAGGCTGGAAAACGGACCGGGGACGCATTTACATCATTCTCGGCGAGCCCAACGATATCCAGAGGTACACCGGGAAATCCGAGGTTTACCCGACCGAAATCTGGTTCTATCAGGGAAAAACCGAACAGGGGCTTCCCACCGGTTTTAACATCGTCTTTTTTCAGAAAGACGGGAACGGCGAGTATAAACTCTATAGCCCTGTGCGGGACGGCCCCCAGGCTCTCATGACCACATATAATGGAGACCCCTCCAATTATCTGGCGGCTTATCAACAGCTTAACGAGATCGACCCAACCCTGGCCCAGGTCTCGCTCTCGCTTATCCCCGGAGAAGATCCGGGAGTCTTTGGCCGCCCGTCGCTTTCCTCCGACCTCTTGATCCAGAAGGTGGAATCACTCCCCACCAAGCAGATCGAGGACAAATACGCTCAGAAGTTCCTCCAGTACAAGGATATTGTTGAGGTCGAGTATACTGCAAACTATATCGACAGCGATTTTCTGGTAAAGGTCCTCTGGGACCGTTCGGGACGGCCCTTTGTCCACTATGTGCTTGAACCCAAAAAACTGTCGGTTGATCAGTATGAGAACAAGTATTACACAACACTTGCCCTCAACGGGGCGGTATCGAATTTAGAGGGCAAAACAATCTTTCAGTTCGATAAGACGATTTCCTTGGAATTCACCGAAGAGCAGATGCAGAACATCAGCCACCGGCCGTTCGATATCCACGATATGATCCCCCTGATCCCGGGAAATTATCGATTTTCGATCCTGCTCAAAAATGAGGTTTCCAAAGAGTTCACCTCGTTGGAACAGAACCTGGTCGTGCCAGAGGGAAGCCGGTCCCTCGAGATGACCGCGCTCATTCTCGGCTATAAGGTCATGAAAGCAGACGAGGAGTCGAAAAAAATGAAGCCCTTCCAGCTGGGCCCTTATCAGGTTTACGCCCAGCCGAACCGTGTTTTCCTGAAGCAAGACGCCTTGGTCCTGGCGTTCCAGCTCCAGGGCCTAACTCCCGACCTGAGAGAAAGCGGAGAGATCAGGTACCTCTTCAAAACCGAGGATAAGGAATTCCGGTCGACCTCCAAGAAGATCGCCGAGTTCTCCGATACCAGCGACTTCGTTCAAGAATTTCCCCTCGCTGATTTTCCGCCGGCCCATTACGGGGTCCAAGTTTCCCTGGTCCTGGACGGCCAGGAGCTCCTGGCCAAGAGCGATGAATTTGATGTCACTTATCTGGAGGCCATCGCCCGGCCCTGGGTCTATTCCAGGATCTTGCCCAATGCGGCCGATCCCTTATATGTATACATCACCGGACTGCAGCTTTTTAACAGCGGCAAGCTCGAAGAAGCCCGTGACAATCTGGAAAAGGCTTTGCAAGCCAAGCCGGACAGCGTGGATATCGCTTATTATTTGGCCAGGGCCTACATGCGTCTTTCTGCCTATGAGAAAGTGGAGCAGGTTGTGCTTCCTTTCTTCAACAAGCCGCAGGCTCCCAAGTACGAGCTCTATTTTCTCTTGGGCCAATCGCACTTTTCGAGGGGCGAATGGCAAAAAGTGATTGATCTGTTCAACCAGGCCATCAATCATTATGGTGTAAATACAAGCATCCTGAATCTTTTAGGTGAGAGCTATCTCAGGCTCGGGAAGACCGAGGAGGCCCGTCAGGCCTGGAATAAGTCCCTAGAGATCAACCCACGACAGCCCCAGGTCCAAAAAGCGATCGAATCTTTGAAGGAGCAAAGATGAGCATTTATTTTAGATGGGGGAAAAAAGAGGCCGACGGAGTTATTCCTGCTGACCCTTGGTTTTATATTTGTTCTGGGTTCGCTGGCTCTTTCCTCCTGCCGGCTTTACAACCTGGAGCCAAGCTCCCGGGGCTACTCTGGTTGAGCGCGTCGCTCGCCGACCCTTTCCTTTTCGCATCGCCCTCGGCGGGGTCCCCGGTGTCCTGATAGCGGCTTATGTCGTAATGTCGTTGCCGCTGACCACATTAAAAGGTATTGTCATCGCCGTTATCGTCTACACGTCTGTTTCCCTGATCAGGGATGCCGGAAGGGGAAAAGGCGGCGAGCCGATGAAGGAAGTTTCCGTTGAACCGCAAGAAAATCAAAAAGATCATCGCCTTCTCGATTTTAGCCGCCGGCCTGGTTACCTTTTGTGCGCCTCCGGCCCGGCGCTGGCCGACGAACCTGTCCGAATGTTTCGAGCCCCTCTTTGACCTCGTCAAGGGCCTGGCGGAGACAGGCCGCCGGACCGCGCAAAGAATCTACGGCGCCGGCGGCTGGGTCCATCATTTCAACACTGACCTCCGGAGGCCGACGGCTCCCATGGGCTGGTACGGCTATTTCGAGACGTGGGCGGGTGCCGGAGCCTGGCTGTCCACCCAGCTGTGGGAGCATTATCTCTACACCGGGGATGAGGAGTTCCTCAAACAGGCCTACCCGATCATGAAAGGCGCCGCCCAATTTTTCCTGGACACGCTCGTCGAACATCTCGTAAGAAAATGGCTCGTGACCTGCCCCTCGAATTCTCCGGAGAACTGGTACAAGGCCGAAGGGAACCCAAGGGACTGGAAAGCAGACCTCTTTGAAAAAGGCCTGATCACGACGATCGCGGCCGGCCCGACGATCGATCTGCAGATCCTGCAAAATAAAAAAACTTATTGACTTTTCATCTGGCGACCATTACTTTATTACTGCATGAAATAATCTTTGCAAGAAAGGCCAGCGTCTCGGTATGATCAAAGAAGGGGCTCACCGTAAAGCTCAGACCCAGGCTGGGAATGCCAAGTTTATCAGCGAGATCAATAAAACCAAGGTTATCAACCTCATCCGGGACAACGACAGAATCTCCCGGGCGGACCTGGCCAAGAAAAGCGGCCTGAGCGCGCCGACGATCTCTCGAATTGTGGAAACTCTCATCCGAGAAGGCCTGACGACAGAGATCGGAACGGGTGAATCCAACGGGGGCAGGCGGCCCACGCTTCTCAAATTCTCAGGGGGTGACAGCTTCATCATCGGGATCGATCTCGGGACGATGAACATTTACGGGGTCCTGACTAACCTCGACGCGAAGGTTATTGCGGAAATCCGGCGGCCGACCCAGGTCGAGGAAGGGTTCTCCCGGATCATGGAAAGAACGTCGGAGATCATCAACGAACTTCGAAATCGTCTCGGCCATAAAAAGGGCAAGGTCTGCGGGATTGGCATGGCCATCGCCGGCCTCATCAACCGGGAGAGGAACATCGTCGAATTTTCCCCAGATTTTCACTGGCACAACGTCGACGTGCGCGCCGCGTTATCTCAGAGTAATGAAATTCCTGTCATGTTTGACAACGTGACCCGTGTCATGGCCCTGGGCGAGATGTGGTACGGGGCCGGACGGGATTACCGGAACTTCATCATGATCAACGTCGGCTATGGGATTGGCGCCGGCATCATCATCCAGGGGAGTCCCCTCTACGGGCTCAAGGGCATGGCAGGAGAGTTCGGCCACATCACTCTCGACAAAGACTCCGATGCCCAATGCGAATGTGGCAATTTCGGCTGCCTCGAAGCGCTGGCTTCCGGAAACGCCATAGCCAAGGCAGCCCAGAAGGAATTGCGAGGCGGGGTTGTGAGCGTTCTTTCGGAAATGTGTAAAGGGGATCTGTCCCGCTTGACCGCCGAAATGGTCGCCGATGCCGCCAAGCAAGGCGATGGGACAGCCTGGACGATCTTCGACAGGGCCGCCGAATACTTAGGCCTGGGAATCGCCGGCCTGATCAACCTTTTCAACCCAGAAGCCGTCTTTATCGGAGGGGGCGTGGCCCAAGCCGGGGACATCCTCTTTGACAGGGTCCGGAAGACCGTCAACGCCCGGGCCCTGAACAAGACCGCCGGCGAGGTGGCCATCCTGCCGGCGACGTTCGGCCTCAAATCGGCTGTGATCGGGGCCATCTCTCTCATCCTCAGCGGAGTCGTCAACTTAGATTATGAACATGTCAATTTCTCGGCCTGCCGGTGATGTGGCCCGGCGGCCGGGTGCCGCCGGGCCAAGGGAATAGAAATGGCGATGAACTTTTTTCCTGAATGCGTTTCAAATGGTATCTTTCTTAATATAAGAAAGTATATTTATGTGACTCTAAACAACAGCGACTCCCCAACATCTTTTTTGATTGTCTTCCGGTCAAGAATAAAAGAAAAAAACCAGGTCGAAGGAGGTGATGATTGAGAATAAGGGATTAGTGTTATGGAGGAAAGGGGACTTGAATTTAGGCACGATGGAAAGGAGGAAATTGACATGAGAAAGACGAAAATCTTATTCGTCATCATGGCCTGTCTTTTGTTCACATCGCTCGCGGGCTCGCAGGAAATGCAGTCCGGCTCGATCAGAGGCCGGGTCATCGATGACAGCGGACAGCCGCTTCCGGGCGTCTCCATCACGATCTCCGGCCCCGCCCTGCTCGGCAAGGTCACGGCCGTGACCAACGCGGAAGGGATGTTCCGGGCGCTGTTCGTGACGCCCGGCTCCGATTACGAAATCAGGGCTGAGCTGCCGGGATTTGAAACAATGATTAGAAAAGGAATCATTGTTAACCTGGGGAAGACCATAACGCTTGAGATACAGATGAAGCCGTCAACGGTCAAAGAGGAGGTTACCGTAACGGCGCCGACGCCCACGGTCGACGTTGTAAAATCATCCACATCAACCGTAGTAACAAGTGACGTCATGGCGTCTTTACCTTTGGCCCGAGACATCGATTCAGCAGTCAGACTCACGCCGGGCTCAGTCGGCAGCAGCATTTATGGAGGCGGTCGAGGGGAAATCGGTGCGGTCCTTGACGGCATCCAGATGGTTGAACCGGATGTCGGAGGAATAGCGCTTGGGTATGATGTCGGGATCGCCTGGGACATGGTTGAGGAGGTCGAAATCCTCACGACCGGCGCTTCCGCCGAGAACTTTTATGCTTCTTCGGGTATGACCAATATCTTAATGAAGTCGGGCGGCAACAAATTGTCGGGAGAGGTTTCCCTCTATTTTACGACCCAAGACCTAGCCCAGGTCCATCTTCCGGAACCGGACCTTGCCACGCTTAATCTCGCTAAACCCTCTGTTCCGGTCTACGATTATGATGCCTCTTTGGCTGTTGGCGGTCCGATCATCAAGGACAAAATTTGGTTTATGGGAGAATTCCGTTACATAAATAGCAAGATGACCGGTGATTTCAGACCGACTGTCATCAACGGGAAGCAATACAATAACTATGACCGAGCCTTCCCCAATTATGTCGGATTCCTGAAGCTCTCAGCCCAGCTGTCCAAGAATATCCGGGCCTCCGCCATGGGACACTTTTCCATGATGGACGCCCCGTACTACTATACCGGCTGGAATCTCACCAACGAGGCCAACACGCACAACAAACCCAAACGCTTCAATTTCGGCGGCACGGTCTCGTGGACCATCGACAGCAACACGATCCTTGACCTCCGCGCCGGCGGGCTTTATTTCAAGTGGACAGGGAGTCCCACCAAAGACGCCAATCCCGACGGGCCTACGTTCTCCGACGACTTCACCGGCTATAGTTGGGGCACGGATGCCGAGAATTACACGTGGAAGCCCAAGGCCAATATCTCGCTGACGGCCACCAAGTTCTTGGACAACGTCCTTGGTGGAGACCACGAACTCAAGGCCGGACTGGAGTGGGAGAGGAACCGCGGCGATTGGGGTTTCTATAGGAAGCAGCCGCTGTGGTGGACCTACTACGACGGAAGCCCGTATTATTACAGGGCCCAAAATAATGGAGTGACTGACCCGGTTTACGGCGACGGCCTCCTCTACTACGCAACCATGGGGACGACCTATGGGTCCTCTTATGAGAGCGGGATCACGTCTCGAATCGGAGGGTTTATCCAGGATTCGTTCAAGATCAAGAGGCTGACGATCAATGCCGGAATACGGTTCGATACGGTTAAAGGCTGGACTCCGGGAAGGACGAAGGGCGCAACCGCTGATCCTGTGGCCCTGGCTATCGGCGAGACCTATTTCAAGCCCGTTTACGGCCTCAATCCCTATGACGCCATTTCTTATCCGACTTGGAACAACGCGTTCCCTTACGGCCTGCTAATCTCACCGCGATTGGGCTTGACCTACGACCTTTTCGGCAATGCCAAGACCGCGCTCAAAGCCTCGTTCAGTCGCCAGCCCGAGGGAGGCCTGTCTCCTATGGGAACTTTTTCGATGGCCTATCCCATGCACTGGTACGGCTTCACGTTTAATTGGTGGGATCTAAATAATAATGGCCAGCCCGATCTGCCTGGGATCGATAGGTATGAAGAAGCTTATGGAGAGACGCCGCTCCCCATCGTGTCCGATGCCTACCTGAGGTCCATTGACCCGGATGTCAAGGTTCCTTTTGTCACTGAGTTCAATGTCGGCCTGCAACATGAGCTTTTCAAAGATGTTGAAGTCGGCGTTCGCTACATTTATAAAGACCGCAAAAACGTCTTGGACAGCGTGCTGTGGGATGAGGCTTCCGGGCGGTATTGGTATAGCTATGAAAAAGCTCCTGAGTGGTGGATCCCCTTCAAGACGACAGTTCCCGCTTATGGCATATACCCGGCACAGGAAGTCACTATGTATTTCCTTTCCAATAACGCACCGGCCGAGTTTTACCGCCAGACCAATGTTCCGGAAGGGCGGATGAAATACCGTTCTTTTGAGATCAGCTTCAATAAAAGACTGTCCCACGGCTGGCAACTCGGTGGCTCCGTTAACTTCTCCAAGGCCACGGGGAACTACCCTGTGAGTTATGCCTCCTGGGCGACATTAGGTACTTTTTCGAGCGCCAACTCTTTTGTCAATTCCTATGGCGAGCTACCTTATAGCCGGCCCGTCCTGATCAAGCTCTTCGGAACCTACAATCTGCCCCACGGTTTCATGTTCTCGTTTTTCTACCAGCACATCGACGGGTCGCCCTGGGGACGAACGGTTACCGTAGAGCCGCCGGCGGGATGGGCGGAAGCCCATAATGCCGCAACCTATCCCTATAGTATTTACGTCGAAAAACCCGGAACGCGGCGGAATGAAGCTTCCGACAGCCTGGACTTGAGGCTCGAGAAGGACTTCCGTCTCGGTCCCGGCAAGCTGGTGTTTTATGTAGACATCTTTAACCTTCTCGGCGCCTACACGCTGACCGTTTCGAAAAACCCTGGTGGAACGTGGCGTCCGGCGGATGAGAATACCACCGAGGGAACGTACAAGCCAGGATCGTTGGGACTGCGCGGCTTTTCCGGTTCCCGGCTGATCAAATTCTCCGTCCTTTATAAGTTTTGAGGGAGATAGTATAAGCATTCTGAGGGAGGGGCATTCCCCCTCCCCCGTTTTTATCTGAGCATAGACGACTTTTCCGGCGGGTGAAAGTAGACTTTGACACAACTCAAGCGTCAGCCAGGCCGACTGATGAGCGGTTGAGAAGCTTCCTTGAAGGAAACGCCCCGCAGCTTATCGCCCTTTACTTTCAATTTGAATGGCACCTTCTCATTTCGAGCTCGAGACCAGGTTCGCAGCGTCCGAATCTTCAAGGCATCTGGAACGAGAGCCCGAATCCTTCATGGGGGAGAAAGTTCACCACTAATATCAACCTGGAAAATGAATTACTGGCCCACTGAGGTCTGCAACCAGTTGAATTCAGAGAATAAGCGGGCTGATGTCCACAATTACCAAGGAGGAACTTATCCCAATCTCTTCGACTCCGGCCCTCCATTTCAAATAGACGGCAACATGAGCGGCTCGGCAGGGGCTGCCGAAATGTTATTCCGGTCGCATGCGGGCGAGATTGACTTCCTGCCCGCACTTCCCAAAGCCTGGCCCAAAGACAAGGTCAAGGGACTCTGTGCCAGAAGTGGATTTGAAGTTGACATGGAATGGGAAAGCGGCCAGCTCCTAACGGCCACGGTTCATTCAAAACTCGGCAATTCCTGCAGGATTCGGGTTCAAGCGCCAGCCATGGTCACATCGGATGAAGAGGCCACCATGACTTCAAACCCAGTTCAAAATGCATTCGAGTTCAAAACCTTACCAGGAAAAAGTTATGTCATATCGCGAGCAAAATGAATAAGGAAGGGAGACTGGTATGTTAGGAGCCAAACTGGCAATTCCCGTTCTCGATCTGGCTGTTATTGTCGTTTACTTGATTGGGATTCTTGTCGCCGGAATTCTTTCAGTGAGGAAGTTAAAATTAACAAGCCAAGTCTACTTCCTTGCAGGCAGGTCCCTAAGCTGGGGATTAGTCGGCGCTGCACTTTTTGCCGCGAACATTTCCACGATCCATATGGTCGGTTTAGCAGCCTCCGGGTACTCGGACGGTCTTGTCTGGGGTAATTTTGAATGGATGGCGACTTTCACCTTGATTCTGCTCGGATTGGTGTTTGCACCCTTTTATTTCAAAAACCGGATCTCGACCCTTCCAGAATTCCTGGAAAAGCGCTACGGGCCTGGCTCACGGATGTTCCTAGCTTTTATGGCTATCATGGGAGCTTTGTTTATTCATATCGGGATGAGTCTTTTTGCGGGGGCTGCCGTTTTCAAGCAATTTTTTGGCATCGATGTCTTGACTTCCATTCTCATCATCTCCGTGATCACGGCAATTTATACTGTCTTGGGCGGTCTCAAGGCCGTTGTGGTCACAGAAACAATACAGACTGTAATCTTTGTGCTCGGGGCGGCCACACTCACAATCTTTGCCATTCTGGCGTTACCCGGGCATGGAATCCATTCCCTTGCCCAGCTCAAGATGGCCGTAAAACCGGACCAACTGAGCATGCTTCAAGCCCACAGTTCGGCAGGCCTGCCCTGGTATGCGGTTTTCCTGGGTTATCCCATTCTTGGGGTCTGGTACTGGTGCACGGATCAAACCATCGTGCAGAGAGTTCTGGGTGCGAGGACCCAAATGGATGCCCAGAGAGGGCCGCTTTTCGCCGGGCTTTTGAAAATCACGCCAGTCTTTATCATGGTTTTTCCCGGAGTCCTGGGGTATGTGCTTTTCAGAGACATTATCGGTGCCGATAGCAACCAGACACTTCCGGTGTTGATTATCCGGCTCATCCCGACTGGCCTGAGGGGCCTGATTTCAGCCGCATTGCTGGCAGCCTTGATGAGTACTATTGCTGCAGCGCTTAATAGCACTGGCACTTTGGTTGCAGTTGATATCATCAAACGCCTCAGGCCTCAGATTTCAGACGAAAAGCAGGTGAGAATCGGCCGGCTCAGTGCTGTTGCAGTCATGCTTCTAGCCATGGCCTGGTCGACACAAGGAGGGAGGTATTCAAGCATCTTTGAAGCCATAAACACCATAGCTGCTTATCTGGCGCCTCCGATTACGACCGTCTTCCTGTGGGGAGTCTTCTGGCGTAGGGGAACGAAGCAGGCAGCTTTGACCACATTGATCACAGGGTTCTCGCTGGGCGTGGCCTCGTTTTTGGTCGATTTGCCGGTTATCGGAACAGAAAAAATAATCACCCACAGATGGGGTATTCCTTTCATGATGCAGGCCTGGTGGATGTTCTGCCTCTGCAGCGTAATTTTTGTGATGGTGACTCTCTTGACTCCAAAGCCCGATATCCGGAATATCGAGGGGCTGACCTGGAAAAATCCTTTGCAAGTTATTGCCCAGGGCAGGCTGAAAGGCCTCGGTGACCCGAGAGTGATAGCCGGGCTTCTTCTCGGGATGATGGCAGTTCTGTACTATATTTTTCGGTAACAACGGAAGACCTGAAGGAGCGGTTGTTTGAGTTTAGGCCAAAAAAGCAGTCCTGTGGTTGTGGGAATAGGAGAAATTCTCTGGGACCTGCTTCCAGGAGGGAAACAGCTCGGAGGTGCTCCGGCCAATTTTGTCTATCAGGCTAAAGCTCTTGGCGCTGAAGGATACATCGTGAGCCGTGTTGGCAAGGATAAACTTGGCACTGAGATTCTCTCTCAACTTGAAGCCTATGGCTTAGCAAAGAGCTTGATTCAGGTTGATCGAATCCATCCTACAGGGATAGTAACCGTCCATCTGGATCAAGAGGGGAAGCCTCGCTTCATCATCCATGAGAATGCTGCCTGGGATTTTATTGAGTTCGATCCTTCGCTGGCCGACCTGACCTCCAGAGCTGATGCCGTTTGTTTTGGCTCTCTCTGCCAGCGCTCGCTCGTTTCTCAAAAGACAATCCGCAATTTTCTTGAATCCACTCGAGCCGACTGCCTCCGTGTGCTTGATATCAACTTGAGAGAGCCGTTTTACAGTAAAAACATCATTGTTTCTCTGCTTGAGAGATGCAATGTACTTAAGCTCAATGATGAGGAATTGAAAACCCTTGCGGAACTCCTATCTGCCCGGGGCAGGGAGTCCGATATCCTGGCACGATTGACAGAACAGTTCTCCCTTGAGCTTATCGCTTTAACCAAAGGGTCAGAGGGAAGTCTTTTGTTTGCCCGGGGCGTTCAGTCCGTTCACCACGGTTTTTCGGTGAAGGTAGAGGACACAGTTGGCGCAGGGGATGCTTTTACGGCCGCATTAGTGTTAGGAATACTTCAAAGAAAAGAATTGGACAGAATTAATGAGGAGGCCAATCGTCTGGCAAGCTTTGTTTGCACCCAAAAGGGAGCTTGGACGAAAAATCTTCAGGCTGAGACTTGAAACATGATAGATAATCCACATTTTTTGAAGGAGAGTTCACAATGAGAAATTTTAATTATTATCAGCCCACCGAGATCAGGTTCGGCCGGGGAAGGGTTCAGGAAATCGGAGAAGTGGTGGCCCGTTTTGGAACGAGATGCCTGCTGGTGACGGTTCCTGAAATTCCCGCCTTTGCAGAGCTTTTCAAAACTGTTAAAGAATTTTTGGGGTTGAACGGCATTCAGGTTGCCCATTTTGATCAGGTCATTCCCAACCCGACCATAGAGGTTGTTTCAGCCGGAGCGAAGATTGCTAAAAATTTCCAGGCTGACGTGGTTCTGGGTTTGGGAGGGGGGTCGAGCATGGACACCGCTAAGGCGATTGCTGTCGAAGCCACGCATGAAGGAACTTGCTGGGATTATTTGTTTTTCCGGAATGCCCAGCCAACCAAAAAGACCCTCCCGATCATCGCCATCACCACAACTTCAGGCACAGGCTCCCATGTGACGCAGGTAGCTGTTGTCACAAACCCAGAGGAAAAATATAAATCCGCCCTCTACAATTCCCTTCTCTACCCTAAAGTGAGCGTCGTCGACCCGGATTTGATGCTGACTGCGCCTCCTCATGTCACGGCCTCGACCGGCTTTGATGTTTTTGCGCACGCCTTTGAAAGTTATATCAATCCCAAAGGGTCTCCCTATACGGATTTGCTGGCCCTCGAAGCGCTGCGGATTGTGGCCAAGTATCTGCCTGGAGCTGTCGAAGATGGGACAAACAGCGAGGCCAGAGTTTGGATGGCCTGGGCTGATACGCTTGCGGGCTTGTGTATCGCGAATGCGGGCGTGACTTTGCCTCATGGGATTGGAATGGCCATGGGTGGCCTCTATCCTCATGTGGCTCATGGTGAGGGATTGGCCTGTGTGTACCCGGCGATTATGCGTTACACTTATAAATCAGCGGCCGAGAAATTTGCCACAGTCGGACGCATCTTCGATCAGAAACTCAAAAAAGTCGAGGATAAAGAAGCCGCAAAAAAAACCTGCAGCGTTGTCGATACTTTTCTCAAGAACATCGGCCTTTGGACAAAACTAGAGGACTTGAAGATTCCCAAGAAAGAACTGAAAGCGCTGGCCAAAGCTTCTTTGGTTCTTCCAGACTATAAAAGCCATCCCAAGGTGGCGAGCTTAAATGAAGTCTTTGAGCTCTTGCAGAAAAGCTGCAAGCAGTAAAGGAGATACAAAGTCTGAAAACCTAATCAGGCAAATTGCCCATGACTGTGTTGATACCTCTTGAGGATAAATATAGTCTGCAATTCTTTCATTTTATATAAGAGGATAAACTGAGATTGCCACGCTTTGCTCGCATGACAATCTCCCCCTTTTGATAAAGAGGGAATAAAGGGGGAATTGAAGCCGCACTTTCTAGGCAATAGGTAACAAGGAGAAAATATGATAAAAAGGATCAAAAAGAAAAATAATCGGTCGTGGAGGACCTTTACTATCTGTTTCCTCTCAACAATGTTTTTTGGGGTGTCCTATTTGACTTCCGAAGACACGGGGAATCCTGCAGCCTGGTGGAAATTAGATGAGGTGGCGAACAAAGCTGTATTGGATAGTGCCACTAAAATATCCGACCCGATCAGCGGGAATTTTAGAATTGTCCAGGGCGTTGCGGGAAAAGCCATCAAATTTGATGGCTATGCTACAGAAGTTATCCGAAGAGCGTCAGAAGCACCTCAATTATCTGAAGCATTCACCGTTGAAGCACGGATTGCCATCGCTGCTTATCCCTGGAACTGGTGTGCGGTTCTGACTCAGCAAAAAAATAAGCAGGCAGGTTATGCTTTTGAGATCGGCCCTCTGGGTGAATTCGCTCTTAAAGTTTTCGCCGGAGGCCAATGGCGGGAGTGCATATCAACATTAAAAATTCCTTTAAAGACATGGGCGCATATAGCCAGCACTTTTGATAAGAATAAGGGCATTGTCATCTATCTGGATGGAAAGGTTGCCGGAGAGTTGTCTTTTGCGGCCCCGATGGAATCTGCGCAAGATGTAGACCTTTTAATCGGAATGAACCACACCAAACAGAAGCCTGTCTTCATCCACCGCGAGTTTGGGACTCTTCCCGCCTGGTATTCGCTGGATGCCATCCTGGATGAGGTCAAAATTTATAATGTTGCTCTATCCTCTCAGAAAGTTGAACAGGCCTACCTCGCTCTAAAACCATCCACTCCTCCCGATATTCCTGCGCGCATTCTTTCTTCAGGCCCTCCAGGGTCTGGCCGGTTCGGCGCATATTACACTAAGCTCAAGTATTACTGGGAGTGGGATGACCAGTTTAGAGTCTCAGATCATCCGGATGTCGTGGTGCAGTTTGACGGGTCGCCGGTGCGGGTTGTCTTCTGGAGAGGAACACGCTATTCGCCGGCTTGGGTCACAGAGAACAACCTCTGGATGGCCGACCAGAGTGTCGAAGCCTGGGATGAGATCGAGGGCTGCTTTGAACATATGCAGGACCCGAAATGTCTCTATTCTCATGTGCGGGTCATTGAGAACACAGAAGCGAGAATTGTGGTTCACTGGCGCTACGCACAGGTCAGCGCCCACAACCATCTCTGGAAAGTGGATGAGAAGACAGGCTGGGCCTGCTGGGTGGATGAATATTATTACTTTTATCCTGATCAGACCGGAATACGAAAGGTAATGTGGCAAAGAGATTCCCTGGGAGAGACCAGGCAATTCCAGGAATCCATCCCGCTCTGCCATCCGGGACAGCTTCAAGGCGATGTGATCAACCCGGATTATGTAACCGTAGCCAACTTAAAGGGAGAGAAGCAGGTCTTCTCCTACATCAAAAACCCGCCTAAAGAGACAACCAAGTGGATTCCAGAAAATCCTGTGATTCAGATGCACAACTTGAAGTCCATAAATAAGCCCTTCATCATCTTTGAGCCGGGAAGCGAGATGGGTTATCTTAGGGATATGAACATAGACAATTTGTCGCGCCCGGGATCTTGCAACCATTGGCCGGAGGGACAGGTTCCTTGCGACGGGAGGACGGGTATGACCTCCGACCGCGCTACAAGCTTCCTGGGCTTTCCGATCACAGACCCAGTTATTCATGAAGCCGGATCCAGAAACTGGGTCAACTCCCTTTACGGGATGACCGATAAACCCGTGGAGGAAGTTATCCGTTTAGCCAGGTCCTGGTCTCATCCGCCTCAGCTAAAAGTGATCGCAGGTGATGTGGAAAGCGAAGGATACGAATTATCTCAAAGGGCTTATTTCTTGAAATGTAAAGAGGAGACAAAGCCCTCCGCACTGGAATTCGAACTTGGAGCCAATGAAGAATCCCCTGTCGTCAATGCCTGTCTCGTGATCAAAGATTGGGGAGATACAGAAGCTTTAATCTCGATCGACGGCAGGCCGCAGGAAAGAGGAAAAAGTTTTCGGTTGGGGCGAATCCAGAAACTCGAAGGAACGGACCTTGTGGTCTGGGTTGAGAAAGAATCCTCAAAACCGATTAGAATAAAAATATCTCCTGAAAATATTTAAAAGGAAAAAATAGAAATGAAGACGCTGAGAATAAACATTCCCATTTTTATCTTTTCATTCCTGTTCAGTTGTGTTTCAACCTCAGCCAGTGCGGATGATCAGGGACTTGTGGCCTGGTGGAAGTTTGAGAAGAACGAGAAGAGCAAAATCTGGGAAAGCATTGGGCGGGTCGAAGACTCCATCAGCGGGAATTATAAATATGTCAAAGGTGTTTCCGGAGATGCGGTCAGGTTTGATGGGTTTACGACAGTTGTGACTCGTGCGGCGGCAAAGGCAGTAGTCCTTGAAGGATCCTTTTCAGTCGAAGCCTGGGTGGCTGTGGCGGCTTATCCCTGGAACTGGTGTCCGATCGTAGCCCAGGAAAAAGACGGACAGGCTGGCTATTATTTTGGAATTGGCCCAAAGGGTGAGGTTGGATTGAGCATTTCTCTGAACGGTGAATGGAAGACTTGTGTCTCCCGGGACAGAATCTCTCTTAGAAAATGGACCCATATTGCTGCTTCTTTTAATCAAAATCTGGGGATTAAAGTATATCTGAATGGCAAGCTTTCCGCGGAATTGCCAGTTCAGGGAGCCATCATGCAGGCCCGAGACATAGACCTACTCATCGGCATGAACCGCGAAAAACGGACTCCTTCTAATCCTGTCCGGCCTCAGGCGACACTTCCGGCCTGGTATTCCTTTGATGGCATCATCGACGAAGTGAAGATTTACAATCGGACGTTGGCTCAAAGAGAATTCGAAAAAGCTTTTCAATCCGTTCAGTCGGCCTCAGCGCCTGATATCCCCCAGCGCGTCATGCCCTCTGGACCAGCTGGCCCTGGCCGTTTTGGCGCCTATTATACCCAGTTGAAATATTATGAAGAGTGGGACAATCTTTGGAGAATCGGGCCGGATGCAGATGTTGTTGTCCAATTCGATAATTCTCCCATTAGAGTTATCTTTTGGCGAGGGACCCGATACTCCCCGGTCTGGGTTATGGAAAACGGGCAATGGATGGCAGACCAGAGTGCTGAATCTTTTACCGATGAGGATGGTTGTTTTGAACACATGCTGGATGCTCAGTGCCATTTTTCCCATGTCCGGATTATTGAAAATACAGAGGCGCGCGTGGTTGTTCACTGGCGCTATATCCCGGTCTGCGTCCGGCAAAAGTTTTCGCAGGTGGATGAGAAGACCGGGTGGCCCGATTGTGTGGACGAGTATTATACATTTTATCCTGACGGAATCGGAATCAGAAAAGTCATTATGTATACCTCCGGAGAACCGTTGGGGCCGCAGGAGACTATTGTGCTCTGTCAGCCAGGCACGTCTCCTGAGGATAATGTGGCTCTCGATGCTCTTACTCTAGTGAATCTCAAAGGCGAAAGCCATGTCTATTCCTGGGCCAAAGAGATGCCTGACTTCAGCAAAGGAGTCAAACCCGAAAGTCCTGTCATCCAAGTAGTCAACCTAAAGTCTAAAGCCAAGCCTTTTTTGATCTTTGAGCCGGGGTGCCGGATGCGAGTTTTTAACATCGAGCTGAGAAAAGATATCTCCAGATTTCCCTGGTGGAACCACTGGCCTGAAGCCCAAATCCCTTCGGATGGGAGGTATTGCCAGGCTCCCGACAGGCCTTCTCATTTTTCGCTTGCCTGGGGAGGGCCGCCGGTGCATAAGGGAGAAGGATTGATGTGCTGGTCAACCTGGGTCTATGGGACTACAGAGCGCCCGGCTGAGGAGCTGGCTTTGTTGGCCAGGTCCTGGGCCAAAGCTCCTGAGGTCAAAGTGAACGGAGATGATTATATAAATAAAGGTTATGATCTGTCGCAACGGGCGTATGTGATAGAGAGCCGCAATCCTGGAAATCATCCCGCGGCATTGGATTTTGAAATCGCAGCTAGTGCAGATTCTCCCCTGGTCAATTGCTGCCTGGTCATCAGAGGCTGGGGAGAGAAGAAGGTTGCAATAAGGATCAATGGCCAGAAGATAGAAAAAGGAAAAGGTTTCCGAGTTGGTAATCTCCGGACCCTGGAGGAAGATGACCTTGTGGTTTGGATGAACAAGGTGGTGACCCAAGCTACTCGGATTCTGATTCAACCTGAAAGGATATAATAATTATAAAATTTATATAAATACTGAAAAAGATGATCTCGATACTGCTGCTTATTGGAACTCGATTCTCTTCTCTCGCGAGATACTTTCCCCCTCTATCCCCCCTTTGTGAAAAGGGGAGATGAAAGGGGAATCAAATATTTTCGAAATCGAAAAATTGAAAAAGGAGAGGATTGATGCTACAGGCCATTTTGGAGAAGCCGGAAAAAATCATTATCAGAGAAGTCGAGAAGCCCGTTGTGGGCCGCGTTCAAGTGCTCATCCAGGTGAAAAGGATTGGAGTCTGTGGTTCGGATATTCATGCATATTATGGCAAGCATCCCTATATCCAATGCCCGATTGTCCAGGGTCATGAATTCTCCGGGCAGATTGTGGAGAAAGGAAAAAGTGTTAAGAGCTTCGCGATCGGCGATAATGTCACAGTGATGCCGCAGCTTACTTGCGGTCGATGCTACCCCTGCACCCACGGAAATTATCATATCTGCAACGAGCTCAAAGTTATTGGTTGCCAGGCGGACGGCGCTGCCCAGGAGTTTATCGCTGTTGATCATAAGCTCGTAGTGAAACTTCCCCAGGGAATGTGCTATGACCAGGGCGCCATGGTCGAACCGGTGGCTGTCGGGGCACATGCTATCGGCAGGTCGGGAAGTGTTAAAGGAATGAATATTCTTGTCCTGGGAGCTGGCCCTATCGGCAACCTCACGGCCCAGGTGGCCAGAGGACTTGGAGCAAGATCGGTCATGATCACCGACATTAGCGATGACCGGTTAAAGGTCGCTAAAGAATGTGGTATTGATCTTGTTGTCAACGTGAGCCAAGAGAACCTGCTTCAAATTTTGGAAAGATCTTTCGGCGAGAGCCGTGCAGATGCTATCCTGGAGTGTGTGGGAGTCCAGGCCACCATAGAACAGGCCATAAGAGTTGCGAGAAAAGGCACGGATATCATTGTGGTCGGAGTTTTTGGCGAGAAACCCTCGGTCGATATCGGGCTGGTCCAGGATAAAGAACTCCGGCTCATCGGTACGTTGATGTATAAAGAGAAAGACTACCATACAGCAATAAAGCTGATTCAGTCCCGCAAGGTTCATCTTAATCCTTTGATGTCCAAGCATTTTCCTTTTCAAGATTATGGCAAAGCCTATAAATTCATAGAACAAAACAGAGTTAAAACAATGAAGGTTTTTATCGATCTGTAAGGAGCAGCGAAGGATTGTCTTCGGGTTAAGCTTCAAATAATGACAAGGCACAGTTTTGTCAAGTTTTTAGGCCCGGGAATGGCTTCTCTTTCGTTGCCCGGGTTTAGAAACCTAAATTTCAAAAAAGAAGTTCCGAGGAAGCCCGATATTCTCTTCATCATGAGCGACGACCATGCTGCCAACGCCTTTAGCTGCTATGGGATATTGAAAAGGGAGAATTGCGGCACTTATTCTTTTTCTTCCTCTGGACCGTTCATGCCCAACTGACGGCAGACAAGGAGTTCTGACGATTGACTTTTTTAACGGTAAAAACTTTGATGCTCTGGTTGCCAAGAATATCCAAAAATGGGCGGAGGTCAACGCCTGGGGATCAAAAGAACGAACATGAGAAAAGTCTCACTTTCTAGCTTTATGATCTTTTTATTCTTTGCCAGTATTACAAGTTTCTCTTCATCCTGTAGCCCCCGAGCGCGGGAGGCTGTCGTATCTTATCAACCGAGACCCTGGCTTACCCAGGTCTGGAAGTCGGAAGTTCGCGGCGACTGCCCGTTTGAAAAATCCTCGAATATTGTGGGTATTGCTTTCACCCGAAGGTACGCTTCTTATACAGATGCAGATACCTGGTATCCATCCTGGGCTTCAGATGGAAACATGTATTCTGGATGGACGGATGGCGAGATCGGCGAGGAGAGCTGCCATTCGAGCGGAGGCGAGAGGGCGCACACTGGAAATGCTAAGATCATCGGAGATGACCCGCTGAATCTGCAGGTTATTTCTCTGGGTAGCTGCCGGGCCTCAGCCCTCCCTTATAAAGGCCGCTACCCTTGTGCCAACCTCGTCCACAATGGAATCTGGTATTACGCCACCTACTGCATCGATTTTGACCCGGATGTCCCGGAATACAGCTGGGCAGTCCTAGGTCCGGTCCCTGGTTTCCGCATTTCGTATGATTATGGAAAGACTTGGATCGACAGCCCACTTTCGCCCGAGAAGCCGCTTTTCCCCGAGTCGGGAAAGAGCGGGCAAAAAGTAAAGATGGGCACACCTCATTTTGTTGATTTCGGACAGAACCTGGAATATTCACCCGACGGCAAGGCTTATTTGGTCGGGCACGGTGCCAGTGACCCCGACCCCAAACCCAGAAAGGCCAATCTGAGCTGGATTGCCGGTGATGAGATCTATCTTGCGCGAGTCAAGCCGAGTCCGGAAAATATAAACAACATTGCCAAATATGAATTCTTCTGCGGATACGATCAGGATAAGCAGCCTGTCTGGTCCGCTGATTTTTCAAAGATCAAGCCTGTTATCCAGTGGAACAACCGAATGGGCTGTGTGACCATGACTTACAACGCGCCCCTAAAAAAATTCCTCATGTGCATTACCGATGGCTGGCCCGGCGTTAAGAACATGAATACCTATATTCTGGAATCCGATGGCATGACAGGGCCGTGGAGGCTAGTCACGTTTATGAAAGATTTTGGAAAGCAGGGGTATTTTGTTAATTTCCCTTCGAAATTCATCAGCCCTGACGGTCGGACAGCCTGGCTTTGCTATTCGGCCAATTTCCACCAAGGATATTTTACCAATCGGGCCGTCGCTGATCCCATCGGAAGCCGGTATGCCCTTTGCCTTCAGGAAGTCCGGCTGCTCGCTGCCGGCGAATTTGAGCAGTATAAGGATAATGACACAAAACAAGAAGCAGACCCTCTCAAGAGTTCAAAAAACATTGCCCTCAGGGCCAGGGTCTATGTTTCTTCCGTCAAAAAAAGCCATAAACCTTTCACCGAGCTGGTGGATTATTTTGGAGAAGGAGCTGTGGACGGGATTGTGGACCTCAACACCATGAGCCCTAGGCACGAATGGGCTTCGAACGGCGAAAGAGAATCAGTCATGATTCGTTTGATCTGGGAAAAGCCGGAAAAGATCCATCGTGTCTGGCTTTTTGACAGGCCCGATACCAAATCAAGCCACATCACATCAGGTCTGCTGGTTTTTAGCGATGGGTCGATCCTGCGCGTGGGTGAACTTCCCGATGCTGCTACCGCGTGCAAAGAGACTTCTTTTCCTCCGAAAAAGGTCACCTGGGTGGCTTTTCTGGTCAACTCCGTCTCCGAAAAGACCACGGATGCCGGGTTGGCAGAAATGGCGGTCTTCAGCTCGGACGAATAAAAGGGGAGTGCCCCTGGTATTTTTTTGTGGATTGAGAATGAAATGAATATTTATAAGAATTGGAGAAGAAGGAGAATATTCATGGGCAAAAGATTCATCAAAGTAATCATTGCTGTGTTGTTATGTGCATTTCTTGGAAATTATCTTCCGGGCCAAGAAAAAAAGTATGATCCCCTGCTGAGCCTGGAGAGGGTTTTTGTCACCAAGGAGTTTGCGGCAGAACGTTTCGGTCCGGCGCGCTGGATGAAGGATGGGAATTCCTATACAACAGTGGAGAAATCAGATGCGGTCAAAGATAGTAAGGACATCGTCCTTTATTCTGCAGCAACAGGGAAGCGCGAGATCCTTGTTTCAGCTTCGCGTCTAATTCCGCCAGGCGAATCAACGCCGCTTCAGATAGAAAATTACGAATTGTCGGCCGGTGGGAAACTCCTGCTCATTTTCACCAACACCCAACGAGTTTGGAGGCAGAATACACGCGGCGATTACTGGATCCTCGATTTAGCGAACTTGAAACTGAAGAAACTCGGGGCGAGCTTTGAACCTTCAACGCTCATGTTCGCTAAATTCTCACCTTCCGGCCGTGGCGTTGCTTATGTCTCCAAAAATAATATCTATGCTGAAAATATCGAGAGCGGCCGGATCACTCAACTCACCTGGGATGGCTCGGAGACAATGATCAACGGCACCGGTGATTGGGTCTATGAGGAAGAGTTTTCTCTTCGCGACGGATTCCGCTGGAGTCCGGACGGAAAATACATCGCCTTCTGGCAGTTCGACAGCTCCGGCATCAAGGATTTCTATCTCATCAACAACACTGATTCCCTCTATCCCCGGATCATCCCTATCAAATACCCCAAAGTTGGACAGATGAACTCGGCCTGCCGTGTCGGCGTGGTGAGCTCTTCTGGAGGCGAGGTCAGGTGGTTTAAAGTCCCCGGAGATTCGCGTAACAATTATATTCCCTGGATGGATTGGGCAAATGATTCAAAAGAGATTATCCTCCAGCACCTGAATCGTCTTCAAAATACCAACGAAGTCATGCTCGGCAATATCTCCACAGGAGAGGTGCGGACGATTTTCACGGACCACGACGAAGCCTGGGTTGAAGTCGTGGATAACATTCGCTGGCTGGCGGACGGAAAATACTTCACCTGGCTGAGCGAGCGGGACGGTTGGAACCATGTCTATCTTGTTTCGCGTTCGGGAGGCGAGGTCAAACTCATAACCGCTGGCGCTTTCGATGTCATCAGTGTGGAAGGCGTCGACCAGAAGGGTGGCTGGCTGTACTACATTGCCTCTCCCGAAAATCCTACGCAATGCTATCTCTTCCGAACTCGTCTGGACGGCAAGGGGAAGGCTGAGAGGATCACCCCACTGAGCCAGCCAGGGACGCATTCCTACCAAATGTCTCCATCTTACCAGTGGGCTTTCCATACCTATACAACATTTGACACACCTCCCGTAACAGAGCTTGTCCGCCTTCCCAAATATTCTGCGGTGAGGACTCTTGCGGCCAATCAAGAATTGATCGATAAGGTCGAAGCTCTCAAGCGCAAGCCCACCGAGTTTTTCAGAATCGACATCGGCGATGGCGTGCTTCTTGATGGCTGGTGCATCAAGCCGCCGGATTTCGATCCGAATAAACGCTATCCTCTTTTCATCCATGTCTACGGCGAGCCTGCCGGACAGACAGTGCTTGACAGATGGGGTGGAAACACTTACCTCTGGCATCTCATGCTGGCACAGCAGGGATATATTATTGCGAGCCTTGATAACCGTGGGACACCTGCCCCGCGCGGCCGCGAGTGGCGGAAATGTATCTACCGGCAGATTGGCATCCTGGCCTCTGCCGACCAGGCTGCCGCCGTCCGGACGATCATCCAAAAATGGCCTTATGTAGATTCCTCCCGCATAGGCATCTGGGGCTGGAGCGGCGGAGGCCAGATGACGCTCAATGCCATGTTCCGGTATCCGGACCTTTATAAGACCGGAATTGCCGTAGCTTTTGTCAGCGACCAGCGCCTGTATGATACGATTTATCAGGAACGCTACATGGGACTTCCTAAGGATAATGAAGAAGGCTATAAGAACGGCTCGCCCATCACTTTTGCCGGACAATTGAAAGGAAATCTACTCATCGTCCATGGCACGGGCGACGATAACGTCCACTACCAGAGCTTCGAGAGGCTGGTCAATGAGCTAATCGCCGACAACAAGCATTTCTCCATGATGGTTTACCCGAACCGCTCGCACGGAATCTACGAGGGAAAAAACACCACCCTCCACCTCTACGAGACGCTCACGCGGTATTTGAACCAGAACCTTCCGCCCGGCCCTAAACCTGAAAGATAATAGAGGAAAATAGGGGAAGAAACATGAGAAAGCTTTGGATGATATTTGTGCTAGCCTCTCTAATTTTCTGCCCCTTGTATGGGGAAAACATCATCAACCCCGCCGAAGGGCTGGTGCTGGCCAACGATCATGTCCACTTTGAATTTGAACCTGAAGGAAGGGGGCTTTCCAAGATGATCGACCTCAAGACCGGATACGACCATATCCGCGCGGTGGAAGGAAAGCACCTTCTCTGGGAGGTGGCGCTGGGCGTGGGCCGCGAGATCTATACCATCACGAATAACTACAAACCCTGCAATCATGCCTATCTTGAAAAGTTACCCGATAGATCTCAGCGCGCTGTGATGCAATGGAACGATCTCCGCTGGTGGCTCGAGAATAAAGTGGTCACAATACAGGTTTCTGTAGAGCTCCCTGCAGACGACGGAGTGGCCAAGTGGCGGATTTGCGTCGAAAACAAGAGCAATTACTGGGGCTTATGGGCGATCCTTTTTCCGATCGTAAACGGATTTCCGGCGTCTGGAGAGTATGATATCGCAAGGCCGGTTTTTGCCAGCGGAGGGCAACTGCTCAAGGGCATGGCTGATCCGATCAATGCCCGCTATCCCGGTTCAACATGGCCGATGCAGTTCATGTCTTTCAACTGCGGGAGTAATGCCGTTTATTTCGCGAGCATGGATCCCGAGGCGCGGGCGAAAGATTTTGTGGCCGAGCCCGTCAAGAATCTGACCAGTGAGAGGTTCCCCGTTGTTTTTGAAGGTAGAAGACATAAGAAGTTCGTCCCAGAGCCCGGCGAGAGGATTTATATCACCCATTATCCTGACAATATGGGAGTGAAGGGATCTGATTACCCGGACTATTATCCGGTTGCGTTTGGAGTCTATCAGGGAGGATGGCTTGAAGCGGCGCATCGTTATCGGCCCTGGGCCTTAGCGCAGAAATGGGCGCAGAAAGGACCTTTGTCGCACAGAGCGGACATCCCCGAGAAGATCAAAAGCATCGGCTTGTGGGTCTGTGACCAGTGGGAATGGACTGGAGCTCAAGGGTCGGCACAAGATATGAATCGGCCGTTCATCGAGGCGGCCCAAAAAATGGGCGTTCCGATGGGGATCCAATGGTACAATTGGCACCAGAATCCGTTTGACAATGGCTACCCGCATTTTCTCCCGGCTAAGGACAGATTCAAAGAGCGTGTCGAACAGTTGGTCCGGAGCGGCCTTGCCGTGATGCCTTATATAAATGGTTCGAGCGCCGACATGAATATCCCTGATTTCGACATGTTCGCCCCCCATGCGGTCCGCGATGAGGCAGGAGGAATGCGGCTTCATTATTATTCGGATCAAGCGGGCCGGCTGTTATCGATGTGCGGCCACCAGGTCTTCTGGCAGGATACGATCGCGACGCTCGTCGATGACATTTTCACTCAGTATGGTGTCAACGCCATTTATGTCGACCAGGTCTCGGGGTTGTACCATGAATTGTGTTTTGACAAAAATCATGGCCATCCCCTCGGCGGCGGCAGTTACTGGGCGGACGGCAACAGGGAGCTTTTGGGAAAGGTCAAATCCATAGCGCATAAAAACGGGAGGGAATGCCTTGTGACATCCGAAGGGTCGGCCGAGGTTTTCTTCGATGTCCTGGATGGGAATCTTTTATGGTCCCAGCCTTCTGAACGGGAAATTCCTCTGATGTCGGTTGTTTACTCCGGATACACATTGTTTTACGGCAGCCCCTGTGATTACAAAAGGAGTGACAATTATTTTAACTATGCCCAGGGGCAGGCTTTGATGGACGGGAGGCAAAACGGATGGATGGACTTCGGGCTGTTCAAGCCCGAATATTCTCGGAAAGCCGATTATTTGAAGCAATGCGGCCAATTCCGCGTTGCCTGCAAGAAATTCCTCACCTATGGCCGCCTCTGGGGCCCGGTGCAGCCTGCCAGGACGGTTCCGACATTCACCGAGGATAGCATGGGATGGGGTATGTATGAAAAGCCGAGAAAGGCCGTTCTGCCGGCTACCGAAGCACGGCTGTGGCAATCGGAAGACGGCCATCTGGCTGTCATCATGGCCAATTATGTCGATGAGGAAGTTGCCTTTTCTTGTTCCATCGACCCATCAAAATACGGCCTTCCATCCGGCCGTTATCAACTCACAGAAATCACTCCTCAAGGCACGGTCTCAGTCGGGAAAGTTTCGGGCGCCATTGAAAGGACTGAAATGATCGCCCCCCGGAAAATTAAAGTGATTGAAATCGCGCCAATCCAAAAAGCCGCAAGCAGCCATCGCGGTGAAACGGCAGAACGCTAGGCAATAAGTAGAAGTCACAGGGTTAGTGGTTCAGAAAGACCTATGCAATATTTAAATAAAACGAGAGGCACTATGAAAAGATCGTTTGTTTATTTATTCTCTCTATTAGTTGCGTTCTTTTGCTTGAGCGGCGGCGAGCAAAAAATAAGCTTACAAGATGATGCTTCCAAGAGCATCAACCCGACGTCTTTGCTCTGGTACACCCATCCTGCGGATAAATGGGAAAATGCGCTTCCGGTCGGGAACGGCCGTCTCGGAGCCATGGTCTTTGGAAAAACGGATGAAGAAAAGATTCAATTCAACGAGGAAACATATTGGTCCGGTGGGCCTTATTCCCAGACCGTCAAAGGCGGCTATAAAGTATTGGCCGAGATTCAGAAGCTCATTTTCGACGGAAATTATATCAAAGCCCACAAATTGTTCGGCCGCTATTTGATGGGCTATCCCGTTGAACAGCAGAAGTATCAGTCTCTGGGCGACCTAATACTGAAATTTGCTCCTGGCGGAGAGGTGAAAAATTACAGGTTCGAGCTTGACCTGGACAGCGCCATCGCCCGAGTGAGCTATGAGCAGAGCGGCATTCATTTTGTCCGTGAAGTCTTTTCCAGCCCCGTAGACCAGGTCATCGTGATCAGGCTAACTTCAGATAGGCCTGGGAGTATTTCGTTTGTGGCCAATTTGCGCGGATACCGGAATGAGGCCCATTCGAACTATGCCACGGATTATTTTCAGATGGATGGATACGGAAAGGACGGCCTGATCCTGCGCGGGAAATCGGCTGATTATCTGGGAGTCGAAGGAAAGCTCCGCTACCAGGCTCGTTTGAAGGCAATTCCAGAAGGGGGAAGCTCGACGGTTAATGACACCGACCTCATTGTCAAGAACGCCGATGCTGTGTCCTTGTGCCTGGCTGCTGCAACGAATTTTGTGAATTACCAGGATGTGAGTGCTGACCCGAATCAGAGAGTTGAGGCAGTTCTAAAATCAATTGAAGACAAGTCATTTGAGGAAATTAAGAAAGCGCACATTAAAGAGCATCAGGAATTATTCCGGAGAGTTTCAATCGACCTCGGTTCGACCACGAATTCCTTATTGCCCACCGATGAACGGCTTCAGAAGTTTGACGGGAAAAACGACCCCAATCTTGCCGCTTTGTGTTTTCAATTCGGCCGCTACCTACTGATTTCCTCATCACGGCCAGGAACTCAACCGGCAAATCTTCAGGGAATCTGGAACCAGTATATGAATCCTTCGTGGGATTCAAAGTACACCACCAACATCAATTTAGAAATGAACTACTGGCCGGCAGAAGTAGGAAATTTGAGTGAGTGCACTGAGCCTTTGATCCGGATGATCAAAGAGCTTACCGACCAGGGGAGCGAAGTGGCGAGGGAACATTATGGGGCAAAAGGCTGGGTTTTTCATCAGAACACAGACCTCTGGCGGGTGGCCGCCCCGATGGACGGGCCGCAGTGGGGGACATTCACCACAGGAGGCGCGTGGCTGTGTACTCACCTTTGGGAACATTATCTTTTCACAGGCGACAAAGAATTTTTGAAGGATGTCTATCCGGTGATGAAGGGATGTGTGGAATTCTTCCTGGATTTTCTGGTCGAACATCCTAAATACGGGTTGCTGGTGACAAATCCATCGACATCGCCAGAAAATTTTCCGGGGAGGCCCGGCAATGACCCATTTTTCGATGAAGTCACAGCGTGGATGAGTCCTGGGACCACGATCTGTGCCGGGTCCACAATCGATATCCAAATCCTGAATGACCTATTTGGTTATGTGGCTCGGGCAGCTGATATCCTAGGCACAGATCAGGAATTCAAGAAAAAAGTCTTAGACACACGCCGACGTCTTGCTCCCATGCAAATCGGCAAAAAAGGGGACCTGCAGGAATGGCTTGAAGACTGGGGCCAAAAGGAAAAAAACCACCGGCATATTTCAAACCTCTACGGCTTGTTTCCTGGCAATCAGATCTCGCTGAGAAAAACACCCAAGCTGGCAGAAGCAAGCCGGGTGGTGCTGGAGCAGCGGGGATTAGATGGGAACGGCTGGTCCTCTGCCTGGAAAATGGGCTGCTGGGCGCGGCTGCTGAACGCTGATAAGGCCATGGAAAATTTCAACTACTGTATTCACAATTACACATTCAACAGCCTCTTTTCTATCTGTTCTAAAGCTCTGCAGGTGGACGGAGCTTTTGGCGTGGCCGCCGCCATCGCCGAGATGCTCCTCCAATCACATATGGAGGAGATCTGCTTCCTGCCCGCGCTGCCCAAGGCGTGGGACGAGGGCGTGGTCAAGGGCCTTCGGGCGCGCGGTGGTTTCGAGGTGGACCTGGCCTGGGTCGAGGGCCGGCCGGTCTCGGCGACGATCCGTTCGAGCCTCGGCGGCCCCTGTCAGGTCCGCGCCGGCATCGCCGTGACGGTGAAGGACGGCAGCCGGGAGGTCCCGGTCCAAAGGATCGGAGATTCGGCGCTGCGTTTCGAGACGAGGCCCGGCGCGGTGTACACGCTGACACCCGATCGGGCCGCCAAGTGACCGGCCCCGGAAGGGAGCGATTTTGAAACTGATGATAACGGATGGAGAGGGGCTTCTCTGAGCCCCTCTCATAAAGAGGGCCGGCGCCCATAGGCCGTCCGAGGCGACCAAGCAGGCCGTGCAGTTCGAGTCCCAGACGATGGGGTTCGGGAAGGTCCGGGACTCGAGCCGGACGATCGATTGAAAGTCCATGGTCTTTGTCCTCCCGTCCTCGACGTTGAATCTCCCATCCTAACCATGTCGATAATATATCGCCGGCCGCGCGGCGATATCAAGAACGTGTGGGGCTGAACCCCAACGTGTTGAGCCCAACCCTGCCACCTTACGGAAACCGGCTTGACTTTATCCGGCATCACCGCGGCCAGGTCTGCATTTCCGCGCGGGCCGCTTCCATGTCATACAACTCCCACGAACTGCCGTCAGTGAACGAGGAAACCAGTTCCCATTTGCCGTCGCGGACGGCGCGGTTGCCTTCATGCTTCCAAAAGATCGATTGCTTTCTCTGCATGGGTTTGCCGGTGAACGTCGGCCGGACACTGATGCCTTCCATGGGCTAAATCTTATTACCATTGAACCTGGCGGGATACTTCACACCCGACAGGTCAACACACGTCGCCATCAGGTCAATGAGGTGGCCGGGATGTTTTCATCGGGTCTTCTCCCGCTGATAGGCATTTGCTTTTTGACGCCGCGCGGGTAACAAGGATGCGAACGCACAGGCCTGACGGGGGGAGTGGCAAAGTCATGGAGCGCCTTTGACCTTCAACGTGTACTGGCTCGAGAGCGCGTCCAGCATCAGGGTCAGGACGGTGCAGGTCATGCCGTTATAGGGAACCCCCAGCGGTTTGCCAGTCATCGAATCATAATGCTCGCTGATGCCATTCTTGAGGGCGTTGGCCACGGTCTTGTCAGCTATATTCGCGGCGATCTGGCGGTAGCCATAATTAGCGAAACCGCTCGCCACCTGGTAATTAGGGGCGGGCCAGACATCACCGCGCCAATATCTGTTTGAAATCCAGCGCTTGTCGTTCCGATCCACAGTCGGGATCGGCAGAGGCGTCTGCCAATGCTCCGTCATGAATGCCTCCGCCATCCGCCTGGCCATCGCCGGGGTGGGAACATCCGCCATCAACGGCATCCAGCTTCCGATGGTCGCTACCCTGACCTTTTCCAGGGTCTCCCGTTTCACCGCCAGGAACGTTCCGCTCTCCTCGTCCCACATATGCTTGCGAACGGCCGCGACCGATTTCGCGATACGCCGCTGGCGTCGCTCGGCCATATCTGTATCGCCCAGTACTTCCGCCAGGCGCACCAGACTGTGCTCGGAACTAATCAGATATCCCGTGATCCCCGGCAGACAGATGTCGCCATACCAATTGCCTTCGCCGTGGCCTTTGCGAACCGGGTGCGGAGTGAGCTTGAGATCATCAAGGTTGCACTCGAAATCGAAGGTTTCGTAACGGGCATGCTGAGTATTTCCGCTATACGACCCGACTGAGACCAGGCCGGCATTGGCCACGTCCCGTTCGCGCCAGTACCATTCATGAAACTTTTCCAGCGGCCCGAGGCTCTGCCGGAGGAGTTCTTTGTCCGCGTTGCGTTTGAATACCCGCTCCAACCCCCAACCGAGAATGGGAATTTGCGAATAGGCCGGATAATCGTTCCAAGTTTGAGTATTTGTTGGTTCGATCATGCAGGCAATCATGTTATGTGCATAATCGGGGCGCTTCTCATTCCAACGTTGCTGGAAATCCCAATAGTTCTGGAAGATTTCGCGAATGAGTCCTTGCTTTTCGGGCAGGATCGCCAAGAGGTCCACCTCAAACATGGTATCCCAGATCCACTGCCCGTAGAAATCATTGCCCGTGCCGGCCTGCAACCAGCAGCGTTTCAAGGTGCCCTCCGGTGGTCTGATCTTGCCCAGGACACATTGACGAAACACATCCTCAGCCAGTCGAATGAGTTTCGGGTCACTCGATTTAAAAAGCGATTTGATGGCGATGGATGGTACTTCATCTGCGGCAAATCCCGCCCCTGGCCACCGGGACATCATCAGCCATCCCATGGCTCCCTCCAGGCTTCCGGCTATAAACTTTCTTCGATTCATAGCTTTCCCTTTCATAACGACTCAGGTGGCTATCACCATGATGCCACCAAAACACGGCAAGATTCTACCCCCCTCCCCCCCGCAAGACAAGCAAAATAAAGTTTTTTGCTGGATTCGGACTACGGCCATGCCCTACCGTATGAACCATGACAGGCGTCATCGTGGGACAAGGCTGGAAATCGAGTGCCGGGACCTATCTTTTCTTGAGCCGGAGAATGCCCTTCTTGCAGTCGATATCCATCTGGCAGCTACTTTGAGCCGCCTCCGACGTCGTTTGGAACCTCCAAATCGACGTCGTAATAGATCGCGGACATCGGCCGGCCTGAAACCAGTTCCGTATTGTCGACCCTCACGACGGCATGATAAAAACCTTTCTTCAAACCCGCCGTGGAGATCCTGTTGGTGAGGATTTGGCTCTTGCCGTTCCTGGCTACGGTCACGGAGAGCCAGCCCGGAAGCCCTTCTTGGACTCTCCAAAACGGCAGTTCCGCGCTCCCCTGGTTACGGATCGTCACCGCCGCTGAGAGCGTTTGTGCGGCCATGCCGGTCGCGCGCAGCGATACAAGGTACGTATCGGCGATGATGATGGGGGGCAGCGGAAAGTCTTTGGATTTGGAGATGCGGAGCATGGCCACATCATTTGGAGGAACGGTGACGGAAATCCCGCCGGCGTGGGGACCGGTTGTCTCATGCGTCCACAGATCACGCATGTATAAGCCTGCCGTGCCACCAATCCCGATATCAGACCACGGGACGCGCACGTCCGCCGGCGAAGATTGCTGATTGAAGACAAGCACGGCCTGGCTGCCATCGAACAATCGCTTGCCGGCCCAGATGCTGACGTGGCCGTTTCTCCGGATAATACGTCCCTGGATGCCCAATGGATCCTGGTTGACGCCGATCGCCTCCCGGTTGGTCAGGATTTGGATCGTCGACTTCGACATGTTTCGCAGGTCGTTCCCGGCCATGAGCGGGGAGGCCATCATGCACCACAGGCTGAAGAAACTCCGGTTCTGGGCCTCGCTCAGCCCGGGCATTCCGACGATCATCATGTCCGGATCATTCCAGTGGCCGGGACCTGCCCATTTGAACAATGTCTCGTTGGCGAAGGTTATTTTCATCGCGTTTTCCCAGTCCGCACGGCCCGGTCCACAGATATCTTCCGTCGTTCGCCAAAGGTGGCCAACAGCGGCGGCCCACTTCCACGGGGATCCCTCGCCCCATGAGCAGAGGCTGTGGACGATAGGACGCC
>Ga0315280_10000631_pt1 | contig 65191 bp, 65 predicted proteins | sample YL17G06_40_MG_FD_203697 | JGI IMG/M metagenome (GOLD analysis project Ga0315280, IMG submission 203697) | Sediment microbial communities from Yellowstone Lake, YNP, Wyoming, USA - YL17G06_40 | ecosystem: Environmental > Aquatic > Freshwater > Lake > Sediment | place: USA: Wyoming | collected... | reverse complement strand
TAATTCTCCTCCATCGCTGGAGACAGGAAGTACGTGGTTCCATATCTGTCTCCGGCTGACGTGATTATTCTGTTCTTCTCGAGGACTTCAAGATGATGCCTTATTGTCCTGTAATCCATTCCAAGCAAGTTCGCCAACTGATTTGCGTTTTGCGGAGTCTCCTTTAGGGTTTCAATTATTTTGGCACGAGTCGCGCCGCCTCTCGTGCCTGCGATGAGCCACCCAAGCAAATATTTCAACGGACGCGCGCTAGCAGACATCCATACCGCTCCGCATAGATTAAGGAGTTTTCGTTAAATCTATTTGAACTAGGGTAATAAATATGACCCTCAATTTCTCACCGTCAAATCTAACGGGAGAATATGACTGGATTAGGAATAGAATCGGGTCTAATTCTGAAAAACTCCTTAATAATCCACAGACGTTTCAACCAAGATGACGACAATTTGGGGAAATAAGGAGGTGATTGAACTGGAAAGAAAAATCAAAACACTAATGATTTCAACAGTGCTAATCTTAGCAATATTGTCTGGAGTAGCTGCAATAGTGTACGCCAACGGAGTAGCCAATGGCACAAGCACGGAACCTGGCATCATGTTAGGTTATGGTGGCTGCCCTAGTGGTGGACATGGATTTGGACGACGAGGATTTGGATGGGGAGGCGGATCTATTACTGTCAGCCAAGAGTATAATGACACTGTCATCAACATAGTGCAAAACGACTCAGACGTACAGAATCTGCTTGCTGATGGTTATAACATCACTGACGTAAGACCCATCATCAACACTATAGTTGAAGCAGACGGCACTGCCACTATGAAAGCAACGACTGCAATAGTCATGTTATCCAAGAATACAACAGGTAGAGCGTTTGTAACGGTGAATGTTGAAGAGGGAAAGGTGACGGAAATAGTGATCTTGACGCGAACAGTGATTGAAAAACCTTGAATGCAATGGACACAAAATCAATGTGTACAGTGGATAACGAAAATTTCCTCCTTTTTTGTAATAAGTTCCAAAGTACATTGAGAAGGAGCGCACGCGCGCTTTTTCATTCTTTATTTCAGAATCGCTTTTGTTTGTGAATGGCTATTTTGCACAATTAAATTAGGGTTAGAATTGGGTATAATTCTGAAAAATCCCTTAATAATTCGCTATTGTTGAACAGTTTGGAGGTTGAGAACAGGTCGGCAACACCCTATTCCTCAAAAAGGACTCGTGAAGGCTCAGAAAAGCTGAAGACTATTTTTCCTTTCTCCTTTCTCCCTTCAGCTGATCTGGACCTTGACGAGAACTAAAGAAGAATGGACAAGACAACCAATAACGGAGATGATAACAATGGACACATGTAAGGTGTTGATACCTTTGTCGGCGGGCAACAATGAAGAAGGTGACAACCTATCATTCGCTTTTTTTGGCCAGATTTAGTATGTTCTGGCACAACTAATGAATGCATACATTTGATTGGGGACAGATTTGGGTCTAATTCTGAAAAACGGTTTAATAATCCACTGTTCTTGAAGAGACATTGCAGCCAAGGGAGATGGTAGCAGTGAACAACCACAAGGTTTTCAGTCCCGGTGGAACGATGCCAAAATTGACTGCTTGCCACTCCCCTCTTTTTGGATTAAATGCGGCATACATGTAAAGGTGAATCATTTGGGTGCTTTGACAAGAGCAGTCAGGAATGTTTCGAGGAGGAAAATGAGGGCGTTCCTGGTAATTATCGCCTTGGGCTTCTCTATGGCAATCATGATTTCCATTCCCGCGGGTATAATAGCGAACCAAAAGTCCACACAGAACCTAACTGAAAATTTCAACAGTACTATCAGTAATATGGAAGAGGAAATCAATAAGGCATCTACACTAATAGAATGTTCAACTTCATCTGGGCAAGGCATGTTTTCTGGTTCACCCTCTGGTGGACCCTCCGGCATGCCAAATTTTGGATTCGGGCAAGGAGAGGTTTTCATAAATGAAACCGTTGGCGATGAAATTCGTTCTATTACAGGTGTTAAGGATGTTGTGCCATTCCTTGAGAAGTCATCCGAGGAGAACACTTCGGAAACCATGGATACCCCACGTGGAAGCTTTACGATTTCTAGACCTCTCTACACGATTATAGGTGTTTGTTTGAATTCCACTTTCATCGACGACTATTCCATACTGCCAACAAATATAACAGCGGGGGGGGCTCTACAGGAGGGGGATAGTAGGGTTGTTCTCATGAGTTCAAACCTCACAGACTACTATGGAGTAGGAGTCGGTGACAAAGTAGAGATTTACGGAGAATCCTTTACGATCGTCGGGATCTATGAACCAACGAGTCAGGGCCGCATGGAAACAAGAGAGGTGTACATGAACATTTCTGATGCTCAGACGATAACTGATAATGCAGGAAATGTTAGTAGGCTTGACATCTACGCAGAGGATGTTTCTAATGTGGATGGAATAGCCGAAGTGATAAACGCAGCGTATTCAGAGCTTTATGTCACGACGTATAAAGACCGCTTGACGAACCTCGAGAACATGCAGGAAATGTACACGCAAACGTTGAATAATGCTGAATCAACCCTCAGCCAGACACAAGCAACCGCAACCCAAGAGATCATCGTAGCAGTCGCCGCTACAAGCTTAATCGTCTTGTTTGTGATGCTATATACCGTCCGTGAAAGAACAAAAGAGATTGGCACACTTAAAGCGATAGGTTTCAGCAGCTGGAATGTTATGAGTCAATTCCTGCTCGAAGGAATACTGATAAGTCTAATGGCAGCGGTAGTCGGCATTGCGATAGGAAGCATTGGAGCACCCTTTTTGTCATCGCTTTTACTTCCTCACATAAGCCTGTTTGGCGGTTCATCATCGGGCCGCTTTGGACTCAGTTTTGGATCTGCAAACTCTGGAATGACTGGATCACAGGCCGCTAGCGCTACGCTAGACCCTCAACTTGTGCTGTTGGCATTTGGCGCGGCTGTTTTGCTGGGGGCATTGGGCAGCTTGTACCCTGCTTGGAGAGCTGCCAGAATAAGACCTGCAGAGGCGATGAGATATGAGTGAGTTCATTTTAAAAACAGAGAAATTGACCAAGGTTTATGCTATGGGTAAACGCAAAATCCCCGCTCTCTCTGGGGTAGACCTTCAAGTGAATAAGGGCGAGTTTGTTGCGATTATGGGACCTTCCGGTTCAGGCAAAACGACACTGTTGAACGTTTTGGGGTGCCTTGACACGCCGACTGGTGGGATGATGATCTTGAATGGGATAGATGTCACGAAATTGCCCGAGAAGAAGCTCTACAGAATAAGGAGAGACGAAATCGGTTTCATCTTTCAGACCTTCAACTTATTGCCCTACCTTAACGCTGCCGAAAACGTGGAGCTCCCTATGGAAGGCACAAAGAAACCAAAGGTCGAGAGAAGAAAGAGAGCACGCGAACTATTGGGAATGGTCGGTCTGTCAGGAAGAGAAGCGCATAGACCACAGCGGCTAAGCGCAGGAGAACAACAAAGAGTCGCCATTGCGCGGGCGTTGGCAAACGATCCCGCCATAGTTTTGGCAGATGAGCCTACTGGAAATTTGGATACAGAGAACAAGTATGAAATTGTCAGGCTGCTCGGTAGGTTAAACATCGACCAAGGGACTACGATTGTGATGGTGACTCATGATAGCCAAATAGCTTCACACACGGAAAGAATTCTTTTTCTCAATGATGGAAAGATTACGAGGGAAAAACAAGGTTTTCATCTTGTAAAGAAGAAGCTCATGTGTCCCTACTGTGGCGGCAGAATTCAACTGAGCGACGTAAGATGTCCTTCTTGCAGGAAGAGACTGTGAACACGTAAGGAGGATCGTAGGTTGGAAACTACTCAAAAATCAAGAACAACCCGCTTCTCAACGGCTCTTATAGCGACGACCATCATAGTCAGCCTGATCGCGGACGGATTGCTGGGTTATTCAATAAGTAACTCAACTACTTCTGGAAAGATTAGCGACCTGCAGAATCAACTCTCAGCACTTCAAGAACAGATGTCGAATCTCCAGTCAACGCAGAAGACAGCAAGCCAAAACAACACGTACATCCTAGGAGACAATGTTTCACTTTCCCAGTTATACAAGCAAGTCAAAGACTCTGTCGTCACAATCCGAGGAGTAATAGTGCAATACGATATTTTCCATCGTTCCTACTATACACAAGTCCAAGGTTCAGGTTTCGTCTACAACTTTACTGGAGAGATGGTGATTATCACAAACTATCATGTAGTCCAAGACACGATCAACATTACAGTAACCTTCATAAATGGAAACGGATACGCAGCCACAGCGCTGGGGTCGGACCCTTACGCAGATCTTGCAGTGCTTTCGATAGACGCACCACAGAGCGAATACAGTCCTCTTGAAATCGTGAGTTCGTCAACATTAGAAGTCGGTGATCCAGTGATAGCGGTCGGCAATCCTTACGGACTAGCTGGATCAATGACTACAGGCATAGCAAGCGCACTGGGCAGAACAATAACTGAAGATATGACAGGTGGTTATCCAATAGCAGATGTCATACAAACGAGCGCTCCTATAAACCCTGGCAACTCCGGAGGCCCGCTTCTGAATTACCAAGGTCAAGTCATTGGCATCACCACAGCCATCGTAACCGATTCACAAGGGTTAGGCTTCGCAATCCCTTCCAGCACAATACTGCGAGAGATCGGCTCCTTGGTTACGAAGGGTTCTTATGATCAGCATCCTTGGCTAGGCGCGACGGGAACAGACATGACTTACGAAATCACCAAAGCAATGAGCGCAAGCGTAACCTACGGATGGCTAATCGTTCAGGTTACAACCGGCGGACCAGCCGATAAAGCAGGCTTGCAAGGGGGAACGAAACAAGTCCTTGTTGCAGGAGAGTACGTGACGATCGGCGGCGACATCATAACAGCGATCAATGGAGCGAGAATCACTAACGGGGACGATCTGTCAACTTACCTTGAAGAGTACACTTTGCCAGGTCAAACAATTAACGTAACAATATCGAGAGGCAACCAAACGATGACCGTTGCAGTTGAGCTGGGAACGCGACCCGCACCAAGCGCATAGGATTTTGCATTGCGCCAACGATTCCAAGCGTTGAGCAGAATTAGTCATGGTTTGATGTCAGATAGTCAATTGATGTTCTGAGCGCGTTTCTAGCGCTCGTTTCTTGGTTATCTGCTCGTGGGACATGTCTGTTTTCCTCCATGTATTGATTGGTATTTCTGTTGTTTCCTTACAGGTTTCGAAAACCATGCATGTAAGGGTCTTCTCTATGCCCTTGAGAAGCCTCAGCCTGTCGATGATGAATTTCCCTATTGTGTCCACGTTCTCGGCTTTGAGCTTTATTAGCAGGTCCCAGTCTCCGGCGATGATATGAACTTCCTGAACCTCTGGAAAGCCTGCTATTTCTTTTGCTATTTCTCTCTGAGAAATCAAGACCTGATCGTCTTTCATTCTGTAGGTCACTGAGGCTAGGATGAAGGCGGTTGTTGGGGTGTGAAGTTTCTGTGGATCAAGAATTGCCCTGTACTCTTTTATGATGCCCAGCTTTTCCATCCGCTTTATTTTTGCAAAAACGGTTGTTATCGGAGAATGAACCATTCTGGCGATTTCTCTGGCGCCCAGTTTGGAGTTTTTCTGTACCACTGCCAAGATGGCTAGGTCTTTGTCGTCAAGTTTCGATTCCATGCTGTAAATATTACATCTTTACGGTATAAAAGGCTTAACTTTTTGAAAAATTTATCAAAATTTTTATAGAAAATTTATAATCAGCAATCTCAATTTGACTTTGCAGGAAACTTCGGAGGAGACGGCGTGAGCAAGGTCAAGGCGATCCAAAGAAGCGTGGCGATGGCTGAAAGTGGGTTGGTTGAAATGCCGAAGCCGCTTGAGCAGTTGCGGGAAGACGAGGTGGAGAGAAAACAGTGCATATGCAGGGTGATGACTCACGCGTTGAGGCATCTTACCGGCGAGTTTGTAGGCAGCGGGTTTGAATGGCTGTTGCCTGTCATATTTTCGAAAACGACTGACCCTTTATGGCCAGATCCTGGCGCGTCAATTGAGAAGCGGATTGAAGTCGAGATTTATGGAGAGACTGCCAGGGCCACACAGAGCATGATAGTTCATAAGATGGTTGCTTGCTCCTTAGTTCAACCTAGGCTGTTTATTTTGTCGCCGAACGTGAGAATCGAAAAGAAGGAAAGAGCAAGCAGCGGAGCGCATGCCTATGAATTTACCCAACTGGATTTTGAAGTCAGAAACGCCACTTCACGAGAAATTAGAAGTCTTGTTGAGAAGGTGCTCTCGGGCCTAGTAAGCAATGTAAAGAGCTGTTTGAGTGAAGAGTTAATCTACCTCGGTAGAAACGACGATTTGGCAGTTCCTCCGATCCCGTTCAGGCTCTATGATAGGAGAGAGCTTGAACATGAATATGGAAGAGACTGGGAAACCCAGTTCGTGCGTGGAATCTGCAACCCTACATGGGTGACAAACATACCCCGAGAGTTCTACGACTTTGAAGACGTCGAAGAAGGCACATGGGACAACTATGATCTGCTACTGCCCAAATATGGAGAGGTTCTCTCCGGCGCCAGAAGAGAGTGGGAATACAGCAAACTAATCAGAAAAATGCAAAGAGACAATGTCAGGCAAGAGAGCTTCGAATTGCTGTTGAAACTAGCCAGAGAGAGGAGGCTTAAGCCTTCAGCCGGCGCTGGAATCGGGATAGAAAGATTGGTCAGCTGGATAGTAGGAGCTAAACACATCGGGGAAACACAGCTGTTCCCGAGAATTCCAGGGTTTGTGTACGATCTGTAAGAAAAGATCCTTAAGACAGATCGTGGTGCTCCGGCCGGGATTGGAACACGTTTTTACTAGTAGAAATACGCCTGACATGTGCTTGGCGAGGGCTCGAAACTATCCAGGGATACCATGAACCCCAGTCAGGATACCATTCAAACTCTCAGCTTCAGTCGCAGTCTCTGAATGATTTGCTGGATGCGCAATAACGCCTGCGCTAAAATGTTTTGCAGTTCAGAAAACTATAGGTCCGTTCTCCTTTTCTTAATAGTCCAAAAAGCCCTTCATCCGTCATTTTTGACATAATCTCGTTCTCTTCCATGTGGTGATCATTGAAGGACAATATTCCATCAGGCTTCAACACTCTGTGCAGCTCTTCTAGACCCGCCATCTGGTCTGCCAGATCGTGAAAGGTATCATACAGCAATACTACGTCCACGCTATCATCTGACAATCCAGTACTGCAATCAGAAAGAATTGTTACCACATTTGGCAAGTGCTTTTTCACAACAATTTCCTTAACCATTTTAATGGCAACGGGACTGATGTCCAACGCATATATCTTTCCAGACTTTCCAGTCAACTCAGCAACCGCAGACACGTAACCCCCAGGCCCACAGCCATAATCAAGCACATGGAGGCCATCTTTCAACCCTACTTCTTTCACGATATCTTTACGTGGTCTGAGAAAATCTCGAATCTTGAATTCCAAAGCCATAAGCCTGAACTACAAGTCTGCCATTTCAGTTGCCACCCAGTCTTATTCCCTGCTTAAGCATACCCGTGATGTTATCCTTTAGGTCTTCAAAGCACGCACTCAGCCGTTTTGCATCTTCCTTGGACATGCCTTGCTGCATAAGCTGTTCCTCAAAAGCTTTCCGTGTTTTTTCAACTCTCCTGCCCAAAGTAAGGTACATCCAGAAAAGACTGAGAGACATCCGAGCCAAGTAAGGAGAAGACTTTATTACCGCTGTGACCGCTGAAGCTGCACTCATTTTTTGTCGACCTGCCATTAGAGGAAGAAGGAAGCTATTCCTCTTCCTCATTCTTCTTTTGCTGAAATCCCTTGCTGATATTCTCTTTGATTTGCCTGCCTATTTCGTCTCCTTCGTCATGACTCCATCTGCCTTTCCCGGCGCTCCTGAGCATGTCGCCAAGGCTGGTAAAGGTTCGCATGTATTCTTCGGTCATCTTCACGGCAACCTGTTCAGGCAGTCCACCGTCTTTCAGTTCCTTATAGTATGCTGCCGCAGCCTTACCCATGTTTCTTCCAGCCTCTTCAGAGAACACCGAGGAAAGTATGCTTTTGATCATGGCGGGAACTTCAGAGGAAACGACGCCGAGTATTTCTTTGATGTTTTCCGGTTCCATCTTTTCATGTTTGTGTTCATGTTGAGACATTTTCTTCACCTCAAGGACAATATAGGAGTGGTCACGGTAGTTGGGTGTTCTGTGCAAAAGTGACCAGTCTATTGGTCAGTCCTGTTAACTAACTCATAAGTTGGAGCTTTACCTTCCTTTCTCAGTAGGATACCCTGTTCCTGCAGCTTTTTCACTCTTTCGCGCACTATGCGCCTGCTTGCTTTTCCTCTCATCATAGTTACTTGTCGTGTGATTGCCGAAATGTTCAGTGCTCCTTTGACAGCTATGGCTTGGATGATGCATCTTGAGATGTCATCTTGCGCAATGGGTTTTTGGCGCAGATATTTTTCGGCGTTCTTTAAACGTGTAGCGATCTTCAACGGTTCACCATACACTCCTATACCTAGCCTAGCTAGTCCCAACGCAGCAGCCAACCCTTCATATTCAGGTTTATCGAGAATCAGTTTTTCAAGAAGATCGAGCCTATGGATTATTTGATCGAGTTTCTTGCTTAGTTCTTCTGCGTAGGGAGTAGAGTCTTTTCGACTCAAATCTTTCTATGCTTTCCTTTAATATTATTATCACTAGAGTGGCATTTCTGTTTAAATGGTTGACTATCCTTGGTCTACTTCAAAACGGAACAGACCTGCACATATGCACTAAGACCAAAATCTGTTCTGTGGCGAAAAGAAGCAAAGCAAGCTATGTTTGACCGACCTTGTGTACTGATCTAGTCGGGCCTATGTGAAAACAGCCAATAGGCTCCATTCCTCACTGCTTATCATGCCTGACCTGAAGTGTCGAGTCCTCGTCTGAATAGCGACAATGCAGGCAAGGCCTATTCGTTTCAATCACAATAGGCTAATTCTTGCTCGCAAATGATAGTAGGCGGGAAAAGTCTGAAGTGAGGGTTTGAAGCTATCCCGAGTTACCATCATTCTCAGTGTTTCTACCAGTAAAGACGTGCCCCGATTTTCACCATGTTTTCGGATGTGCTCAAATCAAGCTTTTCTAATGAAAATAAGGCAGAAACGAGCCTGATTTGAATGGTGCTCCGGCCGGGATTTGGACCCGGGTCTCCGACTCGAAAGGCCGGAATACTTAACCGGGCTATACTACCGGAGCCCCCTTAACCCGGCACCATGCAGATTATGCCTTCATTCGAATAAACCTTATCCCTTTAAGGCTGTATTCAAACACTCTTCCTGCGGCGCAAGTATAGTCTCTGCCTTGTTCAAGGTAGGCGCATAGTAGGCTGTCTTGGCCGAGTTCGTCATTACCGTCCTTATTCCAAGCATTTCTGTCCACGACACAATGGTACACATGTCTGCAAGCACGTGGGCTCCGGTTCTCTCAATAATCTTGACGTAGTCTGCAGCTTGTTTCATATTGTGGCGTGAAGTGCAAACCCAGCACTCTATTCCTCGCTTCACTTTCTTGCTTTCAACGCGTCTCGCGACCTGTTTGATTTCGTCTAGTGAGCAGTGAGGGCAACCTATGAAGACCAAGTCCGGTTTTTGGCGAGCTGCGGTTGACAGGCCTTCGATCGTGCGTTCTATATCCTCGGCTTCCACACCTACCTTTTCAATTCCTTTCTTTGGCGGGCAGGCATCTCGGCGGAACATGTTGGTCATGCCAGTGGTGGCAAGCGCGGCGCCCAATTGCTTCAAGCAGTCTTCAGAGGCATTTTTCAAATCACGAATCAACGGGATTCTGTCCCCCAGAATTTTGCCAAGGTGGATTCCGAGGGCGCCGAACTCCGTCTCATTCTGCAGTGGCTTCTTGACGTTGACCAAGATGGTTGGCTCTCGATTTTCTGCCCTGTGCATCCCATAATCAGGTGTTTTTCCGATTATCGCGGCTGCAAGCGCACTTGGCCCGCCCTCACGGTTTGTCCACACGCCAAGCACAGAGTTGGCGTAGACTACGGCTGAAGATTCTGCCCACGCAAGATGGGAGCCAGCTTCTGGCTTTTGCAGGTAGTAAGGCGTGCACGTTAGAGACCGTGTGAAGCCCATTCTTTCAAACTGTTCAAGAATAGTGAACTGTTTCTCGCGGATGTTTTTTGATAGTTTCTTGCCTAAGTATTCAGGGGAGAAGCTTTGCGGGTTCAGTGTGGCTTTGACCTTTACCCTTCCATCAGTATCAGCCAAGCTTTTCAGAAATTCTATCGGCGCGTCTCCCAAGGTCTTGTATGAGACTCCAGAAACGTGCGCTGAACTTATCGGGATTAGCCTTGTAGCGTTGAACAGTTCGCCTAGGCGGATCAAAATTTTCATGCATATTTGGTTTGCCCAGCCGAACTCGCCATTGTAGATTCGCTCTTCCTCTCGCGTCAAATGCAACTTCTTTCAACTCTTCTCTTTTTTCGAAACCCTGACATAGCCGCTAGCGCCGTCGACTTCGACGACATCGCCGGTCTTGATCTGCTCAATGTCAATTTTGGTGATCATTGGGATGTTGGCTATTATTGCTCCAACTACTACGACAGGGTCAGCTGTCTGGTTGAGTATTGCTTTCGGTGCCGAGCTTTTCTTAGCAAGGGAATAGAGTACGTAGCTGCCGACTGTTGAGCCGTGTCCGTGTGGGAAGCACAGAATCTTATCCTTTATGCGTTTTCCATACAGGTCGTGGTTTTTCTCGATGATTTTGCCGTCGGCAGGGTCTACTCCTCCCAGAAAGCTTATGGGCTTCGAGGACACTAAGGCTTCTGCTTTGCAGTGGCCTTCGACAATCCCTCGTCCCTTTAATGTTAGGTCTTTCATCTTCGAAGCACTCTAGTAGGAAATTTTCGTTGTTGAGGGAATTTTGCCCAGAATTTTCGAAGCTGCGTTACTGACCCTTTCTCTGTTTTCTTGATCGGTGTAGATGCGCAGTATGTTTATGAAGCCCTTGAGCGTTTCAAAGATTTTTGAAATTTCACTTAGGCGTTGTGGAATCTTTGTGTCGTTCTGTGTCTTAAAGAACACTGGGATTTCCATGCTTTCCATGAGAACTGAATGGTGATATGGGACAGATGGGACTGTTGGCACGTCAATTATCACGGCTTCAGTTTCCACATGTGCCTCCTTTGCTATGTCGGTCTGAAGCTGTTTCCTGTATGTTTCTCGGCTGAATATATTTGAAACCATGGTGTCCTTTTCGTAGAAAGTCCTTTCGTAGGCGCATTTGAGCAGTCTTCTTCTTTCCAAATTCTTTATTGTGCCGCTGGATTTCTTGCAGTTTTTCAGCATCGTCCACACCGTGTAGTCGTCCATGGCCAGATACTCTTCTGGAGTTTTGAACTGTGTCAGCCCGAGTTCTTCGTTTGCTTTTTCCATGGCTATGGCCAGCATTATCTGAGCTGCTCTGCCGACGCGGTGGAAGTATATGCTTTTGAAGGATTCTATTCTGGCGATGATGAGCGATTCGAGAGCTGACAGCGCTCCCAAGTCTACTGCCAAGTTTCCTTCCAAAACGTCTAAAGCGTGGATTAAGCGGAAAACGTCGATGTAACCATATTCGGCGCCGGTGTGGTAAGTGTCCCGCACGACAAAATCTAGTTTGTCCACGTCAACGGCGCTGCTCACTATCTGGTCTAGAAAAGTCTTCTTGGGCCTGTGAAGAGTGCCCACCGCCAGTTTTGCAATTTCCTCTGGCTTGTATCCTATTTTGCTTAGCGCGTCTTTCAGCTCGCCTTTGCTGATTATCCACGACGTAATGTCTTCATGCGTCTTGTCCAGCTTGTTGATGAGCAACTGTTCGAAGACATGTGAGAACGGGCCGTGTCCGACATCATGAAGCAGAGCTGCAATCTTCACCATTTCTGCTTCTTCTTCGTTCATGTGTTCAGAAATGTTCGGGTTTTCAGCCACTTTGCCGGCCAAGTACAAGACTCCGACAGAATGTTCAAAACGCGTGTGATTCGCACCAGGGTACACGTATTCTGCGCCTGCCAACTGGCGCAGTCTGCGCAGTCTCTGAACAGGGAAAGAGTCTATGATGTTTTTCTCCTCTTCAGTTATGTACACGTATCCGTGCACGGGATCTTTTATTTCGCCCCAAGAGTTTCTTGGCATGGAAGATTTTCTCCAAGTGTTGTTAAAGAATTATTAATGCATCTCCACTCTTATAATGCCTAATGTTGAAGGTCACAGGGGGCAGCGAAAGTGAGTGCGCATGGGTTTTTCGTCTGTGTTGAAGGGTTGGATGGCTGCGGGAAGACAACTCAGACGAAACTTCTTGTCAAGAGGCTGAGAGGAAAGGGCTACGACGCCATTTACACTGCTGAGCCAAGTCGAGGAAAGATTGGGAAGTTCATCAAGAGGCACTGTCTGCACAGTGAGAAACGTGTTTCAAGCGTCATTGAAGCGTTGCTGTTCGCGGCTGACCGCTTCGAGCATGTGGAGGACGTGATCGCTCCTGCTCTTAGAAAGGGAAAAATTGTGGTTTCGGATCGTTACGTTTACTCCTCTCTGGCTTATCAGGGCGCAACAGGGCTTGACTTGGGGTGGATTGAGAGGGTGAACGAGCATGCGGTGCGTCCAGATTTGGCTATCTTTGTTGATGTTGAGCCTGAGGTAGTTGTCAAGAGGCTGAAACGTAGGAAGTCAGTGATGGAGAACTTGCAGACGCAGCGGAAGGTTCGGGAGGTCTATACGGAGTTTGTTGAAAAAGGGGAACTCGTCAAAATCAACGGAAACAGGTCTGTTGGAGAAGTTGCTGATGACATTTTGAAAGCTGTTCTAGAGGTCCTGAACAAGACTGCTTAAGGAGTTTCAAGGGGTCTTAGTACTCTTTTTGAGGCTGTCTCGTTGATTCTACTCGCAATGAGGTCAATAATCTCCTCAGGCAGCATGCGCATGGGTCCTTTTTCGTGAAAAACTCGGATCTCCAGATACTTGTCAAACGCGAAGCGAAGCATGTAGTAATCAAATCTCAAGGGGCTTCTTTTCTGTTCCTGCGTCTTGTAGTATCGTATAACCAGAAGAAAATTCATGGTTGTGAAGGGCTTCTTGCTAATGTAGTCAATCGCTCTGCTTGCTTCTTCATCATCCAAGTAGTTGAAGTCGTTACCCTCTGCTATTCCGAACTCAAAAACAACTACGCATTGTGAAACTGCTGAATCTGCGATGCCGCCTAAACTGGCGGTCTCATTCAGTTTGCGCAACGCCTGAATCAGGGTTCGTTGCAGTTTTTTCGTTGGAGTTGACACTGCAAAATCGGTGATCTTGTGAACGTTTTCTGGAAAACTCTCGTAGACTCCGAGCATTTGAAAGCTTTCGCCTACGCCTTTTTCGCTTTTCTCAATTTCTCAAGGTTGTCAAGCAGCCCAGACAGCGTCGTACCCAGTTTCTGCAGCTCATCCGCGTTCTGTTCCAGCTCCATCTTCTCCTGAATTCCCTGAATCTTGGCCAGAAGAGTCGTTTCAAGCCTATCCATAGTCATCGAGCTTGCTATTTTCGTTGAGTCTTCCCCCTCCTTCACCATAACAACTTTCTTTTCGCATTTTGCACACCACAATTCTCCGTTCTTGAACCTAAAAAGCGGTGAAGCACATGCTGGGCACGCGTGTTCGGTCAGCGTTGAACCTTGCCGCAACAGGTCAGCCATGCGTTTGATGTCCTGTTCTTCAGGTTCTTTGCGGGGCAAGTTTTAAAACCTCAAACTAAATAGATATGAAAGCCTATATAACAAGGTTATCGCGGTGCTTGCTGGGGTGGCAAGTGTGGTAAGGAAGAAGAAGATGGAAGAATACGAGGAAAGGATGAGGCAGGCGCTGGTCGTGCTTGGAGAGGTTTCTGAGGACACTACCACGCCGAGAAACATTAGAAGGGCGGCTAAAGACTCTATGAACGCTCTCCAAACAACAGAGTACACACCGGCCGTCAGAGCCGCAAACGCCATATCAAACTTGGACGAGATCTTGCAGGATCCAAACATGCCGCCTTACACTCGCGTGAAACTGTGGAACATTATGAGCCTGCTTGAAGCAATAAAAGATTAGACCGCTCGGAACGTCGTATTCTGCAACCACTCTGCTTGTCGTGCCTCGCTAAATCTATATTTCAGTTCACCCTAATCACACTCCGCAGTGGATGCCAACTCTTGGGAAAGGGGGCAAGCGTTACAGTGAATTGCAGATTCAGGGTCGACGAGGCTTTTGCACGCAAGCTGGATTCAGAAGACCCGCTTGCGAAATTCCGCCAGAGATTTTACATCCCAGAAGGAACAATATACTTGGACGGAAACTCTCTCGGTCTGCTATCCAAAGACTCTGAAAGTTCAGTCCTCAGGACATTAGACGAATGGAAGACTCTTGGGATAAGGGGCTGGCTCGAAGCGAAAACCTCATGGTTCTATCTTGCAGAGCAGCTTGGTGCGAAGTGCGCAAAGCTCGTGGGGGCAGAACCAGAGGAGGTCGTGCTGACCGGCGCAACGACGGTGAACATACACTCGCTCGTGCACACTTTCTACCAGCCCAATGGAAGGAGGAAGAAGATACTTGCGGATGAGCTTAATTTTCCAACAGACATCTACGCTTTAAAGAGCGCAATGAGACTTAGAGGCCTGAACCCCGTCAAAGACCTCGTTCTTGCTCCAAGTGCGGATGGCCGATTCTTGAAGGAAAGCAAAATTGCTGAATTGATGACCGATGAGGTTGCGCTTGTTTTTCTTCCATCAGTTCTGTATCGGAGCGGGCAGTTGCTTGACATTCAGTATCTCACGAAGGAAGCCCACGATAGGGGAATACCGATAGGGTTTGACTGTTCTCATTCTGCTGGGGCAGTGCCGCATTACTTTGACAAGTGGGATGTGGACTTTGCCCTTTGGTGCAGCTACAAGTACCTCAACGGCGGACCCGGAGGCGCGGCTTTTCTATACGTGAACAAGAAACACTTTGGGCGTGAGCCCGCGCTCGCGGGGTGGTTTGGATACGTCAAAGAAAAGCAGTTTGACATGTCTCTAGATTTTGAGCATTCCAAGAGCGCGGCGGGATGGCAGATATCCTCTCCCGCGGTTCTCAGCTCGGCTCCGATTGAAGGTTCCCTGAAGATAACCCTTGAGGCTGGGATAGATAGGATAAGAGAGAAGTCTCTGAAGATGACCTCGTATCTGATGTTTCTTATCGAGGAAGCCCTGTCTGAAGAACCCTACAATTTCTCAATAGGAACGCCTCGAGAACCTGAACGACGCGGCGGACACGTTGCAGTCGAACATGAAGAGGGAAGACGAGTAAGTGAGGCCTTGAAGGAAAAAGGCGTGATTACTGATTTCCGTCCGCCAAACGTGATAAGAATTGCTCCCATACCCCTTTACAACACGTTTCATGAAGTCTGGAATGTCACACAGCGCCTAAAAGAGATAATTGACAGGAAAGAATACGCCAAATTCCCAATTGAAAGGAAGGCAATATCCTAGGCTTGGACACATATTGACGAAGTTAGCCAGTTTTTTCAAAGCAGTGAAAAACCGATATATAGGCTGCTGGAATAATTATCTCCTCTGAAGGGGGTAATTTGGAATGAGAGCATATCATTACACGGATGTTGAGGCGAAGGACGCTGGTGAAGGAACTTTCAAACTGAAAGTGAGATGGCTTATCACCAAAGACATTGGCGCGCCGACCTTTGCCATGAGACTGTTCGAGATGAAGCCAGGCGGGTACAGCCCGCTACACAGCCATGATTGGGAACATGAAGTTTTCATTCTTGAGGGTGAAGGCGCCGTAATCGGAGGGAGCGAACAAAGAAGATTCAAGCCCGGCGACGCTGTGTTCATTCCGTCCAATGAGAAGCATCAGTTCAGAAACACGGGCAAGAAGCTTGTGAAGTTCCTGTGCCTCGTGCCCTATCATGAATAAAGGCAATCTGCACCGTTCATGTGCTCGCTAGAAATATATGCTAGTTGTTACATCTACTTCTGGGTTTCAGGGGGACAACCCTGTTGAAATATGACGTAATCATTGTCGGCGCAGGTCCGGCTGGAATTTTCGCTGCTCTTGAGCTGACAGAAAAGAACAATCTAAGCGTTCTGATGCTGGACAGAGGGCAAGACATAAACCAGCGCAAATGCCCTGCAAGCCGCGGTTTCGAATGCGTTCACTGCGACCCATGCGCGGTCTTGTCTGGCTGGGGAGGCGCCGGCGCTTTCAGTGACGGAAAATTGACTCTGTCAGCTGAAATAGGTGGTTGGCTCAACGAGTACATATCCTGGAAAGAGTTGGAGGAACTTGTGAGCTACGCCGACAGCATCTACCTCAAGTTTGGCGCAACTGAACATGTTTACGGGGGAGACATTGAGAAGATAGAAAAGATTGAGCGAGAAGCGTCGTTGGCAGGGTTGAAGCTTGTCCGCCAAAGAATTCGCCACATGGGCACAGAGAAGTGCGCTCAGACTCTTCGGAAAATGCGGCAGGCACTCAACGGCAAGGTTGAATTCAAACCTAGAACCGACGTGAAAGGCCTAATAGTGAAAGATGACGTCGTTGAAGGCGTCGAAACCGTAAACGGCGAAAAGTTTTTCGGCAAATATGTGATCGTTGCGCCTGGAAGAAGCGGGGCGGAGTGGCTTCAGGCAGAAGCACAAGCCTTAGGCTTGAAGACGTTTAACAACCCAGTTGACGTTGGAATTAGAGTTGAAGTCTTGGCTTCCGTGATGGAGGAGCTAACGAACATTCTCTACGAACCGAAACTAATTTACTACTCAAAATCGTTCGACGATCAAGTGCGCACTTTTTGCGTTGCGCCTTACGGTGAAGTCATAACCGAATCCTATGACGACGTCTTGACGGTCAATGGCCAAAGCTATGCCGAGAGAAAGACGAAAAACACGAACTTCGCCATTCTGGTAAGCACCTCTTTCACCGAGCCGTTCAAGGAGCCTATAGCCTACGGAAAATACGTTGCCAGACTCTCAAACCTTCTCAGCGGCGACGTGATAGTGCAACGTCTGGGCGACTTGGAGTCTGGAAGACGTTCAACTCCTGAAAGGATGGCTAGAAGTGTGGTTACTCCGACGTTGAAGAATGCCACGCCAGGCGACCTCAGCTTTGTTCTCCCCTACCGTTATCTTGCTGATATTCGCGAGATGCTTCAGGCTCTGGACAAAATCGTTCCCGGGATCAATTCGCGGGACACGCTCTTGTACGGTGTCGAGGTGAAGTTCTACTCTTCACGACTTCAGTTGAGCAACTGTTTAGAAACAAGGATTCGGAACTTGTTCACGGTCGGCGACGGCGCAGGCGTAACTAGAGGGCTTATTCAGGCTTCAGCGTCAGGCGTTATTGTGGCGAGAGAAATAGTGAAGAGAGAAAAGAAGAAGGCGTAAGACCTGTGTCGGTAATTCAGGAAATACACTGCTCCCACTGCGGGGCGCCTATAGCTTTTAAACCAGGCGAAATATTGGCAACGTGTAAGTACTGCGGCTACACGGTTGTGATAGAAACTGGAGAAACTTTCACCTTCGAACATTCTATGCTTCTGAACAAGTTTGACCCAGCGCAGGTTGAAGAGCCGGTCCGGGACTGGATGCGTGCAGGTTTCCTTAAGCCCGGTGATCTGGCTAAGAAATCAAAAATTGTGGAAAAAACCCTGCTGTATTTGCCTTTCTGGGTTGTCTCAGCCGAAGTCGAAAGTGTCTACAAAGGCGTTTTTGAGCGCATAGCTCCACCCGTTGTCAAGGATGGAAAACTGGAGAATGACTATGAATGGCTTGTTTTGGCGCGGAAAGCATCCGAGTTTCCGACAAGAGAGTACAACGTGCCGTTGGAAGGAAAGATCCCCTATGATTTTAGGAAGATAGAAGGCTTTGCCAAAGTCTTAAACAGCGAGATTGACAAGGATGAAGCCGTGGAGCTTGCTAAGCATGAGATTGAAGAGCTTCATCGTTTCCTAATTCAGAAGGATGTTGACAAAATCATTGACATAAAAACCGAGATAAAGGTGGACCAAGTGGTTTACTTGCATGCCCCAGTCTGGTTCGTAAAATACGAGTATAAAGGCAACGCTTACCAACTGCTAATTGACGGCGCCACCGGCTCATCAATAAAAGGCGACATACCTTCAACAAACCTCTAAACATCGCGAAACTTTAAAAGTAACCCCTAATCCATCTATTAAATCGAAAAAATCGATGTGAGGAACCTGCTCTTGACCGAGAAAAAAGACATTTACGAAAAAGCAGAGAAACAGATGCGGCTTGGTGAACGGATCCTAGCGGAGATACCTGGTTTCCACGGTTACAAGGAGAAGGAGTTGCGACGCGAATCTGACAGGCTCATCAGAGACAACCTGTATCGGAGGCTGTTAGCAGCGAAAAGCGACGTGAAAAGCATTTTCCAGAAGTTGTCTGACCGTCGCGCTTTTGACGTTCTGACGGACATGGATCGTCTTGTCGCAAGGTTTGACCGCGTGACAGAGAAGGTTAATCATGCTTCTTATGGGTATGCGGGCTTTTTCGATGTGGTGAAGGTTGAAGAGGAGAACCTTGACAGAATGATTGATTTTGACAACCAGCTGGTTGATGGCGTTGACAAGATAGCTGAAGAGGTTGCAGCATTCAAGGCAGAAGTTGCACGGCAGGATTTGACGAACGCGGCGGCGCGTGTGCAGCATTTGGGTGAAATTTTGGGCTCTTTTGAGGGAACGTTTGACAGTAGGCAAGAGGTAATTTTAGGAGTGAGTTGAGATGCCGCAAGTCATAGAGTGGAAGAATCCGGGTCCAGAAGACGTTCTTTGGAGGTATCCAGACGAGGAGATCACGTGGGGCGCTCAGCTGATTGTCCACGAATATGAGACAGCAGTGTTTTTCAGGGACGGCAAAGCCTATGATGTTTTCAATGCAGGAAGACATACGCTGACAACGTTGAATCTGCCGTTGTTAACTGGTCTGCTCACGAGGATTGCTGGTTACAAGGAGAAGCCTTTCAAGGCCGCGGTGATTTTCATTTCAACCAAGGTGTTTGCCGGGAAGTACGGCACGCAGGCCCAGACGACAGAGCTTGCTCCGCTGAAGGTTTATGGCGGTTTCTGGTTTAAGGTTGAAAGTGCGCAGCTGTTCGTGAATGAGGTTGTGGGTGGGCAGAACGCGTACACAAGTGAGGATGTCAACAATTACCTGCGCGGTTTCTTGAATGAGAAAATCATCGACGAGCTTTCAAGGTACGATCTGTTGACTGTCTTCACAAGGCTTGACGAGACCTCGGTGGTTGTGAAAAACGCGATTTCAGACTACTTCAAGCGTATTGGTTTGGAACTGACGGATCTCAGGTTTGAAGGGATTGACACTACGCCTGAGTATCGTGAGCGGCTGTTCTGGCTTAGAACTGGAAGGGCAGCGCCTGAAGAGGTGCTGAGGATGGAGACCGTGAAGAAAGCTGCCGAAGAGCTTGGAAAGTCGCCGGGTGCGGGCTTAGGAACTGGCATGGTGCTTATACCTCAGGTGATGACGCCGTATGGTCCAGCGCAGGCGCCAGCAGCTGCTCTAGTCATATGTCCAAAATGCAACGCGAAAATCCCTGCTACTTCAAAGTTCTGTTCAGAGTGCGGGACGACGATAACTCCGCCGTCAGGCGGAACAATGAACTGTCCTAAGTGTGGCAAGACGATTCCTGCTGGATCCAAGTTCTGTCCTGAATGTGGCGAGAAAACCCAGTAGAGGGCGTGATTTGAGAATTGGCTAGCTCTGCAAACAGGGGCCTGCTGTCGATAGGTGCCTTCTTTGTCATCCTAGTGGTTTCCATAGTTCTTGGGGCATTCGTTGTCGGTTGGCTGACGGTTCCGCCGATGATAATTGCGTTGTGCGGTTGCTGGATGCTGGTGCTTGGCGGGATGCAGACTTCAAGTCCGCAAAAATATGGGCGCAGTGCGTTCAGTCTTTTCGGGTGGGGGTTGCTGTTCATCGCTGTAGGCAGTGCATGGTTCTTGTATGGGTACGGGTTTGGCTGGATTTACTCTCTAGCTGTAGTACTGCTCGTTCTTGGTGCTTTGGCAATCGCGGCTGCGTTTCGAAGGAAGTAGTCTGCTCTTCCTCTGAAACGCTTTTTATCTGTAATAACATTTTATGCTGTTAGAGGATTAGGCTCATCATGAGCGAGGAAATGATTGGCCGCGGAACATGGTACGACAAGATGGCTGCGGACATTGTCGAGAGAGAGCGCAAGCTTGGCAGAAGTCTCCAGCTAATCAGAACTGAGATGGGTCTCGGAGCTTCTGGGTTTCCGCACATTGGCAGCTTGGGCGATGCCTCCCGTTCTTTCGCGGTTACCTTGGCTCTCAAGGACCAGGGTTACGGTTCAGAGTTAATTGCGTTCTGCGACGATAAAGACGGTTTGCGTAAGGTTCCTGTTGGTTTGCCGAAGTCTTTGGAGAAGTATTTGGGGTTCCCTGTCTCAAAAATTCCAGACCCGTTTGGATGTCATGAAAGTTACGGTCGCCACATGAGTTCGCTGCTGCTTGACGCTTTGGACAAGTGTGGAATAGAGTATCGTTACGTGTCTGCCTTAGACGCCTATGAGAAGGGACTGTTGAAAAAGGAAATTGAGACTTTGCTTTTGAATGCGAAAAAGGTAGGCGAAATAGTTAAGGAAGAGGTGGGGCAGGAGCGTTACACTGAGGTTTTACCGTATTTCCCAATATGCGGCAATTGCGGGCGTATATACACTACTAAGGCTTTGGAGTATCTGCCGAAGGAGAACAAGGTTACGTATGTTTGTGATGGTATGGAGATAAAGGGCAAGTGGCTTGAAGGCTGCGGTTTCAAGGGCGAGGCAAACGTAGCGAAAGCTGAGGGTAAGCTGAGCTGGAAGAGCGAGTTTGCGGCGAGGTGGAGGGCTCTTGACATCAGGTTTGAAGCTTATGGCAAAGACATTGAGGACTCGGTTCGGATTAATGACAGGATTTGTCGCGAGATTCTGTGTTTTGAGCCGCCTTCGCATGCTAGGTACGAGATGTTTCTGGACAAGAGCGGGCGGAAGATTTCGAAATCAACAGGCAACGTTTTCACTCCGCAGGTGTGGTTCCGCTATGGGTCGCCTCAGTCGTTGCTATTATTGATGTTGAAGAGGTTTGTTGGGACGCGGACTTTGAATGTCACGGATATTCCCACGTACATGAATGAACTGGATGACTTGGAAGACGTGTACTTCGGAAAGAAACCGGCGAAGGACGAGAGGGAACTTGTCAAACTACGTGGGTTGTATGAATATTGCTGGGCGCTGAAGCCTCCGCAGAAACCTAGCGTCAAGGTGCCTTACAATTTGATGGCTTTCTTGGTTAAGATGGCGCCTAAAGGCGGTGAAGAGGAATTCATAGCTGAGAAGCTTCGAGGATATGGATATTTGCAGAAAAGTCAGACGCTTGATGACGGTCTGAGAAGGCGAATCGAGTATGCGTCTAATTGGATAAAGGATTTTGAAGAGATAAAGGAAACGGCTGTCGGCCTATCCATTGCGGAGAAGGCTGCAATGGCTGAGCTGGTTGAAGTGTTGAAGAGTGAAGATGATGCTGAGAAGATTCAGAACGCCATATTCAACGTGGCTAAGAAGCGCGGTTTGCAGTTGGGCAGTTTCTTCAAATCCCTTTACATGATTCTTCTAGGAGTTCCGCATGGGCCTAGGCTGGGGCCTTACTTAGTTGCGATGGGAAAGCAAAACGTGATTGACGCTTTGCAGAGAGCGTTAAGCAAGAGTTGAAACTGCGAATAAGCAGGTCTAACCCTCTTGTTGCATCAACTATATCTCTTGTACGATGGGCTCGTAGTCTAGGCTGGACTAGCACTTCTATGGCGATATTTTCCGTGCAACCTCTATTTTTCCTGAGAAATCTGCATTCTCGATTGCTTCTGGCCTAAATATCATGTTGTAGATGCTGGTCATGTGCGAATTCTGCGCGGACCGATTCTGTGCAAAGACTGCGAAATATTCTTTGGTAAGTTCTCTGACCTTTTCTTCATCGTTTGCGTATTTCAAATGCAGTAGCTCATGTATCAATGCAGCCCTTGCCCGACTCCCAGCATACAATGTGAACTTGTCTTTCCCAGACTCTTGCATGAGTTCTTGACAGAACTTCAATGTTTTTGGGTAGATCTGGATTCTTCCTCTGTTAGTGTTGCAATGCCCTGCAAGCCCATTTCCATTTTTCCTTTGAGACGGGAAAACTATGACTTGCACGTCTCTGACCATGTGCTCTTCTATGTTTTCCTTTCTCAACATCCAACTAAGAAACTTTTGGAATGAAGGCCTTCTCAAGGTTCTAAGTACAAAAGAGGCATATTTCATGTAAAAACAAACCTGCTTCTGAGAGGGGTCCCCAAGTTTCTCGGGATGAACAGTTATTTTCATTTTGTTAGAGAGCATTTTTGAACTTAACTCACGCGCTTCTATTCTGTGTTGCTTCTCACTCTTAGCTCTTCCCCAACTGGTCAAAGTGCACGAGCCTTAGCCGAGTTTATATCATTAAAAAAGGGTAGTAATCCAGTTGTATGGGCCCGTAGTCTAGGCTAGACTAACACTTTTGTGGTGACATCTCCCGCAAAACCCCTCTTTTTCTGTTTTCAAGCCGATACTACGAGCATCCCAGAGGCCCTTTTTACACCGAGACCATTCTAGGGCCCTGTTTAGATTTCTGGGTTATGCCACGTGGCATACTTGGCGCGCACTTTTCTAGCGACTCTATAGAACAAGCCGTCATAACGTTCAAGGGCAGGCAGAAGGCCATCGCCTTTCCTCCGTCCAAATGAAGGCGCCAGAATCAATAAGCGCTTCTTCTTAGGCAACTGGCAGTTACCTAATATGATGACTAGCAGAACTATGCAGAAAGCAGCAGCCTAGCCGCCGTGCGGCGGAACCGCAAAGCAAATAGCGCGAAGCCTATTTCAGATATTTGAATGAAAGACTATGCCAAATTATTTTGGAAAAATCGGCGAGTATACTCGGAATTCTAGGTTGACTGCAGAAATGAAATCGAGAAACATGAAAACAGCGGATTTTGAGCTTCTTCAAAAAGCTAACAAATCGGGCTTTTGCTCTATTTCCAAAAAGGCAATTAGACCCATGTTGATTTTGGCTCTTTTTTTCAGCTTTTGTTAGGAGGCTAGTTCTCGAAGAAATGAGCTTCTTTCCAAGAAACAGCATGGACTATTTCTTGTTTCAGAGTTTAATCGGATCAAACTAATTTTTGTGCAAAAGACTTCTAACTACTTTACGGCAAGTTTTGGAAATGCTTACGAAACATTTCGAGAATAGTGCGTGCGCGGGAGACATCACAATCTAGAGTGGGTTCAAACTTCATAACGGCTGAAGAACAAATGCTTCAAGCCCTCAGCGAGAAAGAAGTAGCAGCCCAGTATTCCAAAGATCAACCCCAAGAACCACAGAGGGGGCTTGACAAACTCAAAGAACAATCCAAGAGGGGAGTAAACAACGACCAGAGTCATCAATGACATTATGATCGAGGCTGCAATTATGAGATTGCTGGGTCTTGACTCATAGAACTTCCTTCTGGTTCTGATGGAAAATGTAACTAATATCTCAGACATAACAGACTCGATGAACCAACCCGTTCGGAAGAGTTCAGGGCCAGCATGGAGAAGGTAGATCAGGGATGAAATCGTGACAAAGTCGAAGATGGAGCTGATCAGGCCGAAGAACAAGGCGAACCTAGCTATTAATGATATGTTCCACCTTTTGGGAGTTCTCAGGCTTTCCTCGTCAAGGTTATCAGTTGATATCGTGAGAAGTGGGGCATCAGAGAGGAGATTGGTTAAAAGTATTTGAGAGGGCAAAAGTGGTATGAACGGGAGGAACAAAGATGTTACTGCTAACGTGAACATGTTTCCTAAGTTCGCGCTTATGGTGTTCATGATGTACTTGATCATGTTGCCAAAGGCCTTTCTTCCCTCAGCTACTCCGTCGGCAATGGCGCCCAAGCTCTTTTCAAGCAGGATTATTGAGGACGCTTCCTTAGCGACTTGAACTCCTGATTCAACAGAAATTCCTGCATCTGCCAATTTCAGCGCTGGGGCATCATTGACGCCATCGCCAAGAAATCCCGTTACATGACCGTTTTTCTTCAAAGCACTGACTATAGCATATTTCTGCTCAGGGGTCACACGCCCAAAAACATCATACTCTTCCACGGCTTGGCGCAGCTCGCTCTCTTGCATGCTTTCGACCTCTGCCCCTGTGAGCACTCTTCCTTGAAAGTCAATTCCAAGCCTACGGCAAACATCTGCCGTTACGACAGAATCATCCCCGCTGAGAATTTTCAGCTTTATTCGTAACAATTTCAATCTGGAGATGGCGGCAGCAGCATCCTCCTTCAGCGGATCGGAGAGAACAACCAGTCCGACAAATGTTAAGCCCAATTCGTCTGCTGCTGAGTAGTCCGGTTTTTTCTCGATTTCCTTACACGACAGTGCTATCAACCTGTTTCCAGTTTGGCCGTACTTTTCGATCAGCGAATTGACTTCCATGATTACCTTCGACATAGACTGAGCCTCAATTTCATCACCGACCGCAGTCGACACATCAAGGATTGACTCGGGGGCTCCTTTTGAAACCAAAAGTCTGCGGTCACCACTTTCGACTACGACGCTCATTCTCCTTCTATTGAACCCGAATGGAATTTCACGGATACATGCATATGCACTGAGGCTTACTTCGTCGAACCCCTTGTCTCGGGCGTAATCCCAGATTGCTACATCAATAGGGTTGCCGAGTATTCTGTCTCCTTCAACCACCGCAGAGTTACAGAGGAGCGCATATTTGATCAATTCTGGATCCGAATGATCGTTTGGATCGACGATATCCTGAACCTTGATCTTGTTTTGGGTCAAGGTTCCAGTCTTATCCGTGCAAAGTACGTCGACATTTCCCATATCTTCTATTGATTCAAGTCTTTTTACTATGACCTTCTTCTTGACTAGTCTGATTGCTCCTTCAGATAGCCCGACAGTGATTACCACGGGCAAGGCTTCTGGTATGATGCCTACTGCCAAGGCTAATGAGAATAAAAGTGATTCTAAGACTCCATGGCCCAGAACTGAGTTAACTAGAAATACGAAGGCTGTCAACAACAAGATCACTTTCAGGAGAAAACTCCCAAAATTTGCGATGTTCTTCTGAAAGTCAGTCCTTGGAGGCAACAAGGAGAGAGTGGAGGCTACGTGGCCGAAGTACGTCTTTCTTCCAGTGGCAACAACCAATCCTACTCCAGAACCATTAATCACCGTCGATCCAGTAAGGGCAATGTTGGACAGTTGATGTGGGAGGGGTTTGTCGAGCGCAACTGGTGTGGTGTTCTTCTCGACCGGCGTTGACTCGCCAGTCAGCACTGATTCATCCGTCTGGAGTTCGTCAGCGTCCAACAGTCTGATGTCTGCCGGAACAACATCACCTATTGCCAAGTGGACAACATCTCCAGGCACCAGTTTGCTTGTGTTAATCACAAGCTTCTTTCCACTTCTGACAACTATCGCGGTGTACGACAGGTACTTTCTAAGCTCATCAACGGCTCTTTCCGATCTATGCTCTAGAGCGAAGCCCAACACAGCATTGGCAAGTACGATGGCAACTATGATAATTGCCTCAGCCATTTCTCCCAAAAAACCAGCTAGTGCTGAAGCGAAGACGAGCATGTAAACCAGAGGGTTCTTCAACTGAGATGCAAATATGCTGAACGATGTTCTGCGTTCAACTGAAGGAATCTCGTTCAGCCCATATTCCTCAAGTCTGCGTGCAGCTTCTGCATCATCAAGCCCCATCGCTGACGCATTCAGCTCTCTAAGAAGTTCATCTTTCTGCAATTTCCAATAGTTGACTTCCTTAGTTTCAGACATAAATCTGTACTCAGCCTGTAGACTCGCTGAGGTTCATCAGGAGGTTATACGTCTCTCCTCTTTAATGATTTCTTCGCCCTCTTTCTTCTGTTGAAAAAATGGGGTTGCGGGAGATTGTGGAGATATCGCCACGTCAGTGTTGTGTGACCGAACTGTACTACCACAAAGAGAAAAAGAAGGGAGTTGCGGGTGAAATCTCCAGATGGTGTGAGGTTCAAAGCCAAGCACATGCAACATTTCTGAAAGCTCAGTTCGGAGCAAAAGTGAGACTAGTGAATCCTGACGGAAATGACGAGATAGAAATTCAAGGATACAACACCAGCTCAAAGACTACCGTGAAAGATTTGCTCGCAGAGATGAAGAAACATGGGCGAAATTAGAAGCGTGGCAACCCCACGCTCTTTTTCTATTATCTTCAGTCGTTTCTTGTTGGCTAGCACCAGTGGGAATTATCAAAAGGGGTGATAGAGCCATTATACTTCAGGGAGTATTTTGTTCGAGCGAGTGCGTAAGAAGCTCAGGAAGGAAGTGCCAAAAGGGGAAACAACTGATAGGATTCCGTGGAGTTTGCGGACATGGCAAGGTGCGGTCATCAGAGCCATTATTTCAAGCGGTCGCCCACTATCATGGAAGGAAATTCAAGAGGCAACAGGTCTTAGCGAGAGCTCATTGAATAAGGCACTCGGTGACTTACGTTCGTCTGGGGAAGTCTGCAAGATTGAAAGCAAGAATGAAACGCATGCCAAATATCAAATCGCTGACAAATTCTATCCAGCTTATTCGGAGTTCTACAATCTTAAGTCTGAGCTCATCAAATGGTTAGGTCTGTGGAAAGAAGTCAGGAAATTGGATTTTTCTCTCGAACATGAGCATTTCTTCTTGGACGGAAGACATCTGGACGATTTCTCGAAGGAACTAATCTCTCATGCCAAATCTGAAGTTCTGTTAGTGAACCCATTCGTCCAAGATTGCGACCTCAGCAACACCTTAAGAGATGCAAAGAAAAACGGAATAAAAGTCCATATCATCACTCGCCCGCCACGGGACAAGTATCCTGAGCATCTCAAGAACAAACAGGAATATCACTCGAAACTTGTGCAGGAAGGCATCAAGCTCACTTACAAGGAGAATGTTCATGCAAAACTTGTCGTGGTTGACCGTGCTGTGGCAATCGTATCTTCAATGAACTTCTACGCAGATTCGTCAGCAGGTGTATCTTGGGAAGCAGGTCTTGTTTCAATAGACTCAAAAACTGTCGAGTCAATACTCAACTCCATTTCCAAACTCGCCTGATTTTGGTTTGGTTGGTTGGGTAAAACTTTACCCACACACTTTCTTTGGTGATGCTTGCGCGTGTGCAGGACTGCACGAATAAATGTATTTTTAAATAGAAAAAATGGGCAGATTTCCTGAATTCGAGTCTAAATGATCGTCAATAACCCAATGCCAATCAACGCGAGCACTGCAACTATTACTATGAAGATTATCACTGCGATTATAGTTATTGCCAATGCCATTATCCATCCGCAGTCAAAGAAGTGTTTGATCAGTGCAAGCCATACTACGAACATTATGACTGCTGCAATTAGGCCACCGATGTAGGCTCCGACGACTGCACCTATTACTGTTCCGAGAACCACTATCCATATCGCATCAGTGAGCTTTGCTTTTTCTTTTCCTACAAGTGCTCTTCCAGCTAGCCAGAGTACAGGCGCGACAATTATGGTTCCTACGACGATCTGAATCAATAACGCAGCAAGATCCATGGGGTCTACCTTCAATCAGTCACTTTGGCAAGTATTTCCTTTTTAAGTCTAATGGTTTTGGTTGGTTTGTTGGCTGGATAAAACTTTACCCCCAAAACCCAAAACCCAAAAACGAGCGAGTTTTGTTGATACGTTATAATGCATTATGTTACAACATAGCACGCGCTATTTTCTCCGCACTCTGGCTACACTGCACAGTTTCAATCTTATCCTAGGAATGGTCCCGTCTCTAGCCATCCGATGATGATTTGGGCACAAAACGACTAGATTGCTTGCCCTGTTTGTTCCTCCTTCTTCTCTAGGAGTTATGTGATGTATGTCGAGAGTTATTTTCTCTCTACAATGAGGGTAGCAACATTTCGTTCCGACGCTATTTATTAGATTCTGCTTTTTCCTCTGTGACAACGGAGGGGCTTTCTTGATAGTTCGTTTCCCTGCTTCTAGCCTTCCCTCTTCCTTCAGGGATTCTATGTGTATGAGTTTGCGTATGTCACTATCCAGTCTGTTTAAGATGATCTGGAATCCTTTCCTATCGTATTTGCCATGCGTGACAAACAGACCGCCTTCAATCGCATTTTTAGAGCTGAATCGATCATTAAACTTCTCGAAGTCTTTTATGAACTCGTCAAAATCATAAACTGTAGGTGCTCTCTTGTCGAAATGATAAATCAACATTCGCCTATCTGTCCGCACACGTCTCGCCATTCACAAACCAGTCTTTGACCGAAATCTTTTTCGCGAGTTCCAATAATGTGGTATCCTCTTTTGGCTATTCGTCGCATGAGCTTCTCAAATTCGCTCATGAAACATACTATGCAAAGCACTATCTTTTAATAATTTGCCATTTGGGTTTTAGGCTAAGACTTAGCACGCGCATTTAGCGATCAGCGATGGTCGAGTGTTCCAAATCCTTTGTCGCGCGGGCAGTATATATTAGGTCGCGATGTGTAATATTGAATAACCTCATCTAAGTCAGAATAATGAAAAACAGAAGGAAAGGAAGAAGAAAATGTTTCCGTTGCTATGGTGGCTGATCTGGATAGTAATGTTCGTGTTTCCTACGACTGGGCACTGGATCAAAAACAGGTGGCGATACCTGCTGCTCGGCTTTCTCGGCGCGCTGTTCGGATTCGCTGCCATTGCAGCCGTCACGATCGACGTCTACATGGTTCTCTGGCTCATATTCTTCAAACTGTTCATCACCGCAGCAGAGTGGCTGTTCTCGTACATGAACATCTATAGATTATCCGACAGCGAGGAACGAGCTATGCACGAGAAATATGAGAACAGGAGAATCAGGTCGATGTTTGGTCGGGGAAACAGAAGGGAAGAGTACAGATGGCTGGCCGCATCTGCAGCGATAGCCACAATCGCCTTTTCAGCAGTCATGCTGTGGCAAACCCAAGCCGCTTCAGGTGTCAACAATGCAGCTTCATTCAACCAGATGTTAACGTTCGAACCCGCGGGAACACCCCTGTTCCAACACGAAATTCCCAACAACATGTTACGGCTGACAACCGAGGAACTGGCGAGGAGCATCGCACTAAGAAGTGCAGCACACTTCGGAAGCGTGAAGGTCGGATCCGCACACATAACCATATACAAGGGCCGCCTCGTCTGGGTCGTGACAATGATCCCGCCGAACCTTTATGGTGACAACACCATCAAGGGACTCGTAATCGTCGACGCAAACAACCCGGAACTCGACGTTGAGATCATAGACAAGACTTTTGAAGTCGGTGAAGGACTCATGTACTTTCCACCTTTCTACACAGGAAACATACAGGGAAACGCCTACTGGGGAATATCCACAGCCGACGCCTACGGCAGGGCCACCCTTACACCCGACGACAACGGTAACTGGAAGTACGTGCTAACCGCGACCCAAGTTCAACAATGGACGTTCGTCGCGCAATCCAAAGGAGTGTACGTGTACAACGAGGTCGGCCAAGCCGAAAACTCCTACAGCATGAACCAGATACCAGACTGGGTCACTCAACGCTACGACGAAGGCTGGCTCAAGAGCATGATCACCGTGTGGGGTGCCACAAGAAGAGGAAACGGCTTCGACATCTTCGCACGGGGCTTCGCTTGGATACCTGCATCAACCGCCAGAGTGGAAATTTCGGATGACGCCCGATGGATCGTTGACCCTGACACAAACAGGATAACCGCGCTGGTCCCTGTGGACTTCGTGGGCGAAGTGCAGACGATGGCGGGAATGTTCAAAACAACCGACAACGGAATAGAGTACTACGACACAACGGGTCTGGACATTAAGAGTGGCCTGCAGGCACAAAACGTCGTCGAATCCCACATCCTGATGCCTACGACGGGCGCGTATGAAGCAGAAATGCCCCTGATATACCCAATAAACGGCGAAAACGCCTGGCTCGTGCCCATATATTGGCGCACCGCACAAGGGCAATCCACATCAGCGCAAGAGACCATCAAGTTGGCAGGCCTCGGAATCGTCGACGCAGTAAACTTGGACCACTACACGATAGTCATGACTGGTGAAGGATATCAGGGCGCGGCTTTGGTCGCGGAGGCAAAACGCAGGTTCGAAGCAGGAACAGTTCAGCCCTCAAACGAGAAAACGGTAACTGGAACACTGGACGACAGATTCTCATATGTCAACAACGGCAACACGATCTACGTCTTAACCATCAACCAGACCGACTACGTAGCCTACACGCAAACCCTAGACTTCACAACCGTCAGTAGAATCGAAAAACTGCACATCGGCGACCCGGTAACGATAATGGTAAACTCGAACAACAACCAATTTATACGATTCCCGCCTTGACTCCGCGCGCTTGAGAGTCAAATGTCGCGGGCTACCATTTTTCCTTTGTTTAGAAAGTGAGAAATCAGAAAATCATACGTTTACAACGATTTAGCTAGTTCTCTGACTTTGTCTTCAATTTGCTTGTAGATCCTCTCAGCATCTTCATATTCCATGAAGTATGGATCTTCAATATTCCATACGGTTATTTTGCTTTCACATTCTGGACACAAAGTGAGAACACCATCTTTATGCCTTTGATCCATAGCAACTATGCAATCATATTCGTCGAGTCGCTTGCTTCTGAGACTTTCAGGAGCCTTCTTGAGATACTGTTCAGCATCACGCTTCTTCAAATAGACTCTTACTTCTTCTGAAATCGGAATGGCAACATGTAGTCCTGCTGAATCAGCTTCCAAATCAGGTCTCATCTTTTTCAGCAAGGCTTCTGCTAGTGGACTTCGATGGGCATTACCAGAGCATACAAAAAGAATCCTCATTGAGTTACACTTTCTGATTCTCCGCCCTATTAGCGGGCGCATGGGCGAAAATCGAAACAATTCTAGCTTAGCCACTTTGTCACTTCGTCTATCCGCGGTCTTTTTGGCGGCTGAGGAACCACTTCAGGATAGCCCAGCAAGCAACCATCCAAAGCGAATTCGCCAACAGGAATTCCGATTAGACCACAGAACTCTTTGTCGTTAGCCATTTGCTCTGTTATTGACAAAAGCTGAAATCCAAGACCTAAGGCAACTGCTTTTAGCCACATGTTTTGCAGACAATGAGCAAGAGAAAGCTGTTCAACAGAAGGAATGCCGCGTTGCTCAGCCACCACAATATAATACGGTGCCTTACCAAGATTGGGCACCCCTTGCTGACTTATGAACTTCAGACGGATCAAATAAGCCTCTCCACGGCTCTTCAAAGAAGCGTTTCGATTCAGTTGTTCCTCAAGCTGAACATACAAGGTCCCAGCGCGGCATTTTAGCAGAGTGGCAATCTGAGCCAGTGATTCGCTTTCTCTGGGAATGACCACAAACCTGCGAAAGTCTTCGCGCGAAACGCCAATTCCCGAATACGGTGCAAGCAAACCAGCTTGGATAACTTTCTCAATCAATTCCCTGGGAGGAACCTCTGACGTGAATCGTCTAATCGTTCGTCGAGATTCAATCAGGTGATCAATGGCTTGATTACAATCGCCAATCTCCGGGAAAACCAATACACTCACAGCCCGTCCTACAAACACCAAACCTCATATTTTAAAATAGCGCGCGCTCTTCACGTACAAGGGCATGTACAACCTGAGAAAAACATTCAGCAGACAGCGAAAAAGAATCGCAAGCAAGTTAGGAAATCCCAGGATTCTTCAGATTCACTTTCACACTTTGCGGCACTGGCGGGCAACGATGGAATATCACAAGACGAGAGACCTGCTGCACGTGATGCAGTTTCTAGGCCACAGAAACATAAAGACAACTATGAGATATACGCAACTGATAGCCTTCGGTGATGACGACTACGTGTGTAAGATCGCAGACAACGTTGACCAGGCCAAACAACTAATAGAGTCTGGGTTTGACTACGTAACAGATATAGACGAGCACAAACTATTCAGAAAGCGCAAGTAGTACCCTAGTCTATCCAAATGGGCCCGTAGTCTAGGCTGGATTAGGACACTGGCCTGCGGAGCCGGAGATCCTGGGTTCAAATCCCAGCGGGCCCGCCAAGACCATCGGTGTTGGCTGTTCCTCAGGTGTAGTTTTGTTGGTGGCGTGGTTTTTTCTTTTGTTTAAGAACGTTGTTTCATGTTGGATGTTTGGTTATGTTGGCAAAACTGCTAAATTGATGCGGTTGCTATCTGGTTTTTCTTGAGGAGGTAATGCTGACGTGAGCCTACGGGTTAGGATTGGTCTGGCGTTTTTGGCGGTTTATCTTATTTGGGGTTCGACGTATTTGGCCATCAGGTTTGTCGAAGAGTCGCTTCCGCCTTTCTTCATGGCAGGCACACGGTTTGCTATTGCTGGAATCATTCTTTATGTTTGGACGCGATTGCGTGGCGCTTCGCGGGCAACTGGACCTGAATGGGGCAGGGTGTTTGTGGTTGGAGGGTTGATGCTGTTGGGCGGGCATGGCGCAGTGGTGTGGGCGGAACAGTGGGTGCCTTCAGGTTTGACTTCGCTTTTGATTGCCACTGTGCCACTGTGGATGGCGTTCTCGGATTGGATGCGCGGGGGTTCCAAGCCAAGCCTCAGGCTTGCTGCTGGTTTGGTGCTGGGGTTTGCAGGCGTGGCCTTGCTTATCGGCGGAATAGAGGGTCTGGGAGAGAGTCACGTTGATCTCATTGGAGCGGCGGTGTTAGTGTTTGGAGCTTTTCTTTGGGCTAACGGTTCGCTTTACTCGCGTTCAGCTAAGCTTCCGTCTTCGCCTTTGCTGTCCACTGCTATGGAAATGATGGCAGGCGGCATGTTGTTGCTTGTGGCGAGTTTCATTACAGGAGAGTGGGTGCGGGTGAGGCTGGATCAGGTGTCTTTGCACTCGATGGTTTCATGGGTTTATTTGATTGTTTTCGGCTCGCTTGTTGGATTCACATCTTACATCTGGCTGTTGAAGGCGACAACCACGGCGAAGGTTTCAACTTATGCCTACGTCAACCCCATTGTAGCCATGGTTCTCGGTTGGGCACTCGCAAACGAAGCAGTCACGCCTAGGAACGTGTTGGCCGCCGTCATTATTTTAACATCTGTCGTTGTCATAACCACGCATCAGGCGACTAGTGCCTCGAAAAGAGAATTTTCTTAAGACAGCGTGTTGTATACGATAGACGCTGGAAGGAGAATGGCTGGTTCAGAGGTTCTCATCAACGCTGAAAGCTTGACCAAAAAATACGGTGACTTTGTGGCAGTGGACAACATCGACTTTCAAGTGTACAAGGGCGAGTGCTGTGGTTTCCTCGGACCCAATGGCGCTGGAAAAACAACAGCAATCAAAACGATCCACTGCGTTTTGCCATTGACATCAGGCAAGCTGACCGTTGCAGGCATGAACGTTTCTGAGAAGCCAAGGGAAATAAAGAAAATGATAGGCGTTACCCCGCAGGAGGATAACCTTGACCCAGATTTTTCAGTCATCACCAACCTTCTAGTCTACGCCCGCTACTTTGACATCCAAAAAGCTGAAGCCCTCAAACGAGCTGAAGCACTGCTCAAGTTCTTCCAACTGGATGGAAAAAAAGACGTAATAATCGATGAACTCTCAACGGGGATGAAACGGCGACTGATTCTAGCCCGAGCCCTGGTTAACGAACCCAAGATACTCCTGCTAGATGAGCCTACAACCGGTCTCGACCCTCAAGCAAGACACTTAATCTGGGACAAGATCCGAGACTTGAGAAAACAAGGGGTTACCATAATCTTGACCACACATTACATGGACGAGGCAGCCGAGCTCTGCGACCGCACACTAATCATGGACAACGGCAAAATCATCGAAGAAGGCAAGCCCTCAGAGTTGGTTAAGAAGCACATTGGCGAAGAAGTCTTGGAAGTCGACTACGACGAAAAAGTCATGAAAACATTGCAAGAAGAGTTTCCAGAAGCTCGATTGGAAGTGTTGGGTGACAGAATCCGCGTTTTCACCATCCAGCCTCACGGCGTTTTCGAAACCTTTCTGAGAGACTTTCCATCAAAAGGTGCCACTATCCGAAACGCTAACTTGGAAGATGTTTTCCTGAAACTGACTGGGAGGCAGTTGAAAGAATGAAAGTTGCAGAGATTGCCTCGTTGTTCAAGTTGCCTGAATTGACTTATCGTGTTTGGAAGGTCTGGCAGCGCGACTTTGATGTCTTTATGAAAACGTGGAAGGTGAACTTCTTCCCGCCCCTGCTGGAGCCCATCTTCTACCTCGTGGCAATGGGCTACGGTCTAGGCAGTTTCGTTCAGCCTATTGAGGGCTTACCCTACATACAGTTCATAGCGCCAGCATTGATTTCCATCTCGATTATGTACTCCTCATTCTTCGAATGCACCTACGGCTCGTTCGTGCGCATGTATTTCCAGAAGACCTTCGACGCCATCATAGCCACTCCGATAAGCATAGAGGAAGTCATAGCTGGCGAGCTTTTGTGGGGAGCGACAAGAAGCATAATCAGCTCCACCATAGTCCTAGCCGTCGTAGCAGCCTTCGGCCTGATCTCCAACCCACTGTTCATCCTAATCCCACTCGTTGCTTTTCTTGGCGGTCTGATGTTTTCCTCAATGGCCATGGTCTTCACCTCATTGGCTCCAAACATAGACTTCTTCAACTACCCTGGCTTTCTGTTCATAACTCCCATGTTTCTGCTCAGCGGAACATTCTTCCCACTGACAAGCCTGCCTCCATTCATGCAAGTCTTTGCAAAGGCATTCCTGCCCCTCACCCACGTAGTTGATCTTTCAAGAGGTCTAATAATCGGAAACCTCGAATCATCGCTGCTCATAAGCCTCGTCTGGATAGCCACCGTCACACCAATCTTCTTCGTCTTGAGCATCAACATGATGAAGAGAAAACTGATCAAATAGGAAAACACAACGAAACCCAGAGGAAGCGGCATGTTCAGCATGGACGAATTTCTGGAAACTATTCAGCAACGCTAATACATTGTTCAGAAACTCTCAAGCAGTTCATCTATGTCTTTTCCTATTTGCTCACCGACGTAGCCGCCTTCCAAAACGAAGAACGTAGGCTTTTTCAGCGCCGCAATCCTTTTTCCTATTTCCCTGTAGCCCTTCTCGGTCAAACCCAGCGAGGCCAAATCCCCTATACTCGTGTCAAACCCCGCTGAAACCGCCACAACCTCAAACCTGCCAATGTCAACCATGCCCAAGGCTCTGTCAAGAGTCTCCAAGTATGCCTCGTCCCCGCAGTCACCCCACAGCGGGAAATTCAAGCAGTTCGCCTCAGAAACGGCGCCTGTGCCCGGATAGTGCGGGTGGCGATGCAGCGAAATATACATCACCTTGGCATCTCCAAGGAAAATCTCCTGCGTCCCATTTCCATGGTGGCCGTCGATGTCCAAAATCAAAGTCGGCTTGCCCAAATGCTTAACCGCTATGGCAATGTTGTTCAGGTAGCAGAAACCTCTAGTATGTGCTCCTAAAGCCGCACCGTTTCTTCCTGCATGGTGACCAGGCGGCCTCATAATGGAGAACCCTTTAACCTCAGCCGCCAAGATGGCTCCTCCAGCTGACAGTTTTGCATATTCGAAAATGTTCTCATACGCTGGAGTGTCGCCGTCCTCTATGAGTCCCTTCTTGAGCATCCAAACGTACTCGTCATCATGAACCCTGAGCAAGTCCTCTTCTGGTGCAGGTTCAGGTTCAAGAAACTTGTATCCTCTCTCCTTCAAAATCTCGTAGGCTTTCCTAACCCTCTCCGGGCCTTCAACATGCCAGGACCCGTACGCTAAGCATTTCTCTGAAAAGACTATTTTCGGCTTCATAACCCAATTGCGCCCACAACTGATAAAGTGTGGTTTTCAAATTAAAATATAACCTCGCCCTAGAAGGTTTAGACAATCCACGTGGAAACTGGAGCAAATGTTATTGATTGCCGAAAACCCGTTCGCCGTCTTCCGCTCAGAATGCGAAAAAAGCCTACGAAAAGCGCTGAAGAAACAATTCCCAAAAACCGAAATCGCAAGCGTAGCTCTTGAAAAACCACCGAACCCAGACTTCGGCCAGCTAGCATCTTCATTATGCTTTGAACTTTCCAAACAAGTCGGCCAGAAACCTCTTGCCCTTGCGGAGAAGCTAGCGGGCGCTGCAAGTAGGCCAAAGTCTTCCTTGATAGAGCAGGTTGCTTCTGCAGGAGGAGGATACGTCAACTTCCATGTCGACTTCGACAAGTTTTCAACCCTGACAGTCGAGTCAACAAGAAAACTCGACACCGAATACGGTTTTGTCAAGACCGAAGACCCACTGAAGATAATCGTGGAACATACAAGCGCAAACCCGCTTCACCCGATACACATAGGACAGGCCAGAAACCCCATGCTCGGCGACACCATAGCCAGACTGCTCAAGTCAAGAGGACACACGGTTCTCCGCCACTATTACATTGATGACGTAGGCCGTCAATCGTCCGTGGTCGCTTACGGATACGAAAAACTGGGCAAGCCGAAACCTGAGGGAAAACCCGACCAGTTCATCGGCAAGATCTACACGGTCACAAGCTGCTTGGTCGAGATCAACCGCTTGAAGAAAGAGCTTGAACGGGCAAAGACAGTATCAGCAGACGAAGAAATCGCAAAGATCAACAAGAACTTGGACGAGTGGATGTCTGTCGCTGCTGAGCTAAGAGGAAAATTCCCTGCGCTTTTTGAAGAGCTTCTGGAAAGGATAGGCAAAGATAAGAATCCTGAAGGCTCTGTTAACAGGTTAAACCGAGCTTACGAAGACGGCGATGAAACAGTCAAAGAACTCGTCAGAGAAGTCAGCGAACTCTGTCTGGATGGTTTCAGGGAAACTCTTGGCAGGATAGGCGTTTCTTATGATTCTTGGGATTGGGAAAGCGACTTCGTTTGGAGCAATCAAGTTGCTGACGTGCTTGACAAGCTCGAGGATTCGCCGTATCTATTCGTGGAAGGCGGGGTTCGCGAGTTTGACGCTGAGAAAGTGATTCGAGAACTTGACCTGAAAAGACAGCTGGGTTTGAGAGAAGGCTATGAGGTTCCGCCCTTGACTCTCGTGCGTGCGGACGGCACAACGCTCTACACGACACGGGACATTGCCTACACCTTGTGGAAGTTCGAAAAAGCGGAGAAGCTAATTAACGTCATAGGGATGGAGCAGAACTTGGCTCAACTGCAGTTGAAGATTGCTTTGCACGCTTTGGGGTACGGCAGACAAGCAAACAATCTTGTTCACTTCGCCTACAACCTCGTGTCTCTGCCAGGCTACAAGATGTCAAGCCGAAGAGGACACTTCATAGCATTCGACGAAGTGATGGACGAAGCAGTAAAACGCGCCTTCGAAGAGGTTTCGAAGCGGTCGCCGCAACTGCCGGAGGAAGAGAAGCAGCACATTGCAGACTTCGTCGGCATAGGTGCAGTACGTTACGCGCTTATTGAGGTTGACACTTCAAAACCCGTTGTGTTCACGTGGGACAGAGTGCTAAACTTTGAAAAGAATAGTGCACCTTACATACAATACACTCATGCCCGAGCCTGCAGCATAATACGAAAAGCCAGCGGGAAGCCCGAGAAACCCGCGTTTGGACTGCTGAAAGAGAAGCTAGAGCACGAAATAGTCTTAGCAATTGCCAGTTTCCCAGACACGTTCATCGAAGCCGCGGAATACCTTAAACCCAACCTTATTGCAGAATATGCCAATGCCCTGTCTGACAAGTTCAACACGTTCTACAACGCCTTTCCAGTGATAAAAGCTGAACCGAAAGAGCTAAGCGACGCAAGACTTGCCCTAACCGACTCTGTACATATGGTGCTTAGGAACGCACTGAACCTCATTGGGATAGTAGCGCCAGAGAAAATGTAAAAAGGCATTTGTGCACTCTCGCTTTTGAAGAAGAAAATTTCTTATACTGCACTATTAATCTAACACGAGAGGCTTTGGCGGATGACGGGCTCATACTTCAAGAAGAAAGTTGAAGCTATTGACGTTAGGGAAAAAAGCGTTTCTAAGCTTCTAGCCGAGATGGGCAGAACCGCTTATCAGGGAAGGAAGCTCGGCGAGGCTGTTGACGTTTGGGAGGCCATGCTGAAGGAGAAGGAGCTGACAATCATCATGGGTTTTGCTGGGTCAATGAGCACGGCTGGACAGTGGAAAATGGTTAACTGGCTGATAAAAAACCGCTACATTGACGTTCTTGTTTCCACAGGAGCAAACGTCTCCGAAGACATTGTTGACGCGATGGGACTGGGTTATTGGCAGGGTTCACATCAGGTAGACGACCAGCAGCTTCTGAAGGACGATGTGAACAGGTATTACGACGTTTACGGGAAGGAAACGGATTACAGGGAGATGGAGCTGCTCTTAACCGACTTCTTGATGACTGTGAAGAAGGACTATCCGTACACTTCTGCCGAGCTTCTGTACCAGTTGGGCAATTACCTAAACAAGAAAGGCGTGAAAAGCATAGTCGCGGCAGCTGCAGCAAAGAAGGTTCCGGTCTTTTGTCCTGCAATAGCTGACAGCGCATACGGTGAGACGTTTCTGATGGCGAAAAACCAGGGGCATCCGATTGTGTTGGACAGTGTGAAGGAATTTGACCAGTTCGTTGGCATCGGCGAGAAGACAAAGGAAGTCGGCGTGGTCTACATCGGAGGCGGAGTGCCGAAGGACTTCACACAGCTCCTGGCCATATCAGTCTCGCCCAAAACGATGGATGAGGGGGTTCCAGGCAGGAAAGGCCACCTGCGCAAGGGGATAAAAGAGTACTACTATCCTCATCGCTACGCAATTCAGATAACGACGGATTCACCTCAGTGGGGAGGTCTATCAGGCTGCACTTTGGAAGAGGCGATAAGCTGGGGCAAAATCGACATTGAAGGAAAGAGAGCAGTATGCTATTGCGATGCGACGATTGCTTTGCCGTTGATAACACATGCGCTCAATGAAAGAGTGAAGTTTAAGCGGAAGGCCCCTGACCTTTCTTGGCTTTTCAAATCAGTTTCCTAAACCTTCCCAATTCTGTCTAGTAGAGAACTCACCATTATTGGCAGGATGAGTGAAGCGTCTCCTTCGATCATGATGCGTTTCGCCTTTTCGCTTATTTTCCCCCACGAGACTGCTTCTCTTGGCCTTGCTCCTGAAAGGCTTCCGTCCCACTCGTCTGCAGTGCTTATGTAAACTGCGTAGTCGAGTCCGTCTCTGAACTGGTTCCACCAGAGCGTGTGATGCTTTGAGATGCCTCCTCCAACCAGCAGCGCGCCAGTTTTCTTCGCCGTGTAAACAATGTCGTTGAGCTGGCCCGAATCTTTCAGGAGGTTAAGTCTGAAGTCGTGGTCCTGTGAGAAGAGCCATGTTTGATAGCCCACTGCGCCGTCTGTGATGCCTGGCACGAAGACTGGTATGTTGTTTCTGGCGGCCCAGTAGAGGATTGAGGTTTCGTTGCATATTCGCGATCCTATTTCTCGGCAGAACTGGCTCGATGAGACTTCCTTGACGCCTTCCTTCCACAAGCTTTCAAGCAGTGTTTGCATTTTCTTTTCTATTATTATGCCGTAGCTGTCATTCGGAACCAAAACGTTCCCAAGACGATTTATTCCTTCTTCGCGTAGCTTGGTGTCGTTCATCACGAATGAACCCTTGTAATATTGTTTCCAGCTTCTGGCGATGTCATGGTCAAGCGTCCCGCAAGTAGTGACCATAACGTCGATAAGCTTCCGTTTCGCAAGCTCTTTGAACACGCCTCGTGTTCCAGTAGCAACGAGGTTTCCAGTGAAGGAAAGAAACTTTACGCATCCGCGCTCCCTGACCATGCTTTCTAGGATGTTTACACCTACTGCGAGTTTTCCAGCCGTGAACCCCCAAGCCTTCTGCATCTGCAAAACGAGCTTGTCAACGCTCATGCCCTTAGAGAAAGTGTAATCTTCAACAACTTCTTTCAGTTTCAAACGCTTCTTCCCCCGTTCAGTCAAGACAGATTATCAACGTTGAGATAAATAGGTGTCGAAGCCGTTGCTGCTTGATAGTCTAATATGCTGGTGAATGTTTGTCCGGTTCGTGTACACGGAATATGACGATGAGAACCATTGGAACGGTTAATCCGATGGTTACGTAGAACGGCAATTGAGGCCACAGGTCGTAGAAGTAGTTGCCCAGCAGCATGCCGACGCCCGTGAAAATGTAGCCCATGAAGTTGAGGAAGCCCCTTACTTTGCCTCTGTTTTTTGGTTCCACAAGGCTCGCAGTAAGTGTCATGGCGGAGGACATGACCAGCAGAAAGACTAGGCCGTTGAGGCACATCGATAGCATGATGGTGTAGAGGTTTCCGTGGACAAACAGCAGTGTGGCCAAGGCAAGCGTCAACGGTCCGGCTAACAAAGGTATCTTTGGACCGATCCGATCAATGGTCTTGCCGACTGGGATGGAAGCAACCATCATGGTCAGTAATAGAGGGACGAAGGCCAGCCACCACAGCTCTTCAGAGACTCCAAGCTGGTGGATTGCATATATTGCGTTGATAACGTTGATCTGTGAATTTGCGAACATCAGCATGATCTGGACGGTGAACAGCCACAAAACAGATCGGGGTACGGTTTTCCACACGTTGATGCAGCATTCTCTGAAGGCTTGGGGATATGAAGAGATGAAGTATCTGAAGCGAATAGACTCTGTGTTCTCCACGGTCTCTTTCAGTCTGAGCCGCCAAACTGCTGCAATCAGAAACAAGACTACGACAAAAGAGTAGACTATTCTCATGCCCGGAACCAGTCCAAACGCCATTAGGAGAAGCCCACCGATGACGGGACCTGGCGTGTTGAATGTTCCGTGAATCATCTGTATCAGTGATGAACCTACTCCTCTGCGCTCTGGAGGAAGCGAGTCCTGAACCATGGCAAAAAGGGCTGGCTGATATATCAGGCACAGGCCCTGCACTGTGCTTCCCATGAGGATGAAATGCCATGTTGGGGCAAGCGCGTAGAAAATGTAGGAAAGGGCTACTCCGAAAGTCATCGTTGTTATGAGCCAGCGTCTTCCGTACTTGTCTGCAAGATAGCCTCCTGGAAACGCCACGAGGGCCATGGCGAGGAAATTAGCTAAACCTATTATTCCCAGCGCTAGGCCTGTTCCTTCGAGGGCTTGAACGTAAAGCTGATAGTACGGGACGGGTGTTTCGCTGGCGATGTCCATTATGATCCAGCTTACTATGAGAATCCGGTAGTTGCCCGAGATGAACGAGAACTCTCGTTTGAGTAGGTCCTTTAGGTCCATGCGTTCACTTTTCTGTGAAAAGTAAAAGTGTGCCGATATAAGGGTTGACCCTTACGCTAGGTTGATTCTCATGGCTTCAGAAGGCAGTGTTATGAGACAAGGAAGTCTTTGCATAAAGGTCGTGGTTGGAAGAGTTAGTCTACTAGATATTTGATGATCTTTGCGTACATGTCCTTGTCTCTCAGATCTTCGTAGCCAGCGTAGATGCTTGGGTTGTCGTTCACCTCAACAACGACGTAGTTGCCGTTGGCTTCCTTGATGTCCACGCCGTAGAGTCCGCGTCCTATGACTGCGCAGGCTTTCAGCGCCAGTTCCTTCAACGCCACGGGGGCATTCTCCTTTTTGAGCGAGACCGTTCTACCCCACACGAAAGAGGGTTTGCCTCGGCGTTTGGCGCCGTGTTTCCATCTGCCCTTTGGAATCATGTACTTGCACACGTACAGTACCTCGCCGTTCAGCACGCCGACTCTCCAATCGAAGGTTGTGGGCATGAATTGCTGCACGGCTAGGACGTCGGATCTTCTGAAGTATCTTTTGGCAACTTCTCTGAAGCTTGTTTCGCAGGCGGCTTTTTCCACGTATCTTGAGAAGCTTGTGTATGGCGCTTTTATCACGACTGGTTTTCCGAGGGTTTTGAAGATTTCTTGAAGTCTTTTGTGGTGCAAGTCTTCCTTGCTGATGAAGATTGTTGGGATGTGGGGGATACTGTGCTTTTGGAACAGGGCATATTGGTGAATCTTGTTTCCGCAGATCTTTATCGACTCTGGGTCGTCAACGACCTTCAGCCCCAGTTCCGATGCGGTTTTGGAGACTATGTACGCGGTGTAAAGCGGGTCAGTTGTGGCTCTTATGAAAACGGCGTCGTACTTCGGGATTTCTGAAATGTTTTCTCTGAACAGGAAATTGAACTCGTATCCAAACGTTTCTGCTGCCCGTTTGAAATTCTCGAGAGCCTTTTCTTCTCTTGGGTCTGAAAAATTGTATTTTTCAACAAAGCAGGCTATTCTAGTCAAGTGTGTGTTCACCGTGTTTCGAGATTTGAGAAATCTCTTCAGAAATCATTTTTAGGTCTGATGGGAGAAGCTCCTCTTTCTTCAACGGTTGAAGACCACACAAGTAAACGTCTCCTTCAATACGTTGGACATGCAGTTTGCAGACGGGAATCTTGAAGACTTCGTAGACTTTCTCGGAAATCCTTCTGAAACTTTCGTCTAGCTGGCACTTTCCGAAAATTGACTTGAACGAGATCATCTCACCCATGAAGGGCTGCGCGCAGACAGCGAACTTGTAGTTCATTCCTGAGCTCTTGACGGCTCTGTAAAGGCCGCTTCTGTTTCTTGCGATTTTGAAACCATCATAAGAAAATGGGTTGACGGCGAAGACGACCACTGGAAAAGCGAATGTCGAAGTTATCTGCTTAACGGAACTCGTCACTAGGTAGGGCAGGGTTGGGATTCCGGCTTTTGAGGCTTTAAGCAGCAGAATAGGCGGTCTGCTGGCGTCAATTATGTTTTCGCTTGACGGGATGACTGGGTTGCCCAGAATCTCCGCGTGCAGGGACACGTAGTACCCTGTTTTCATGTACCTGTAATCATTGTTGATGTTGAGTATGAAGTCTTTAATTGAAGAGTTCAGGAACGCGGCAGGCTCCATTTTGGACGTGTTTTTTGTTAGGTCGATGTTTGAGACGACCAGCACCCATAGGACACCAGATGACTGAAACTTCGGTATTGCGTGTGTCATATTTAAAACTAACTGTACGTTTATATCAGAAATTTAGGCAACAACTAAAACGGAAGAGGAACTGGCACGTACAAGACCCTTGAAGTCCTAGGTCCAGAGCATGAATTTTCATTGGTCAACGATGAATTGAAAGCCTTGCCTATCGTTGACAAGGTTCTTAAAGATTTTCACGGGCGCGTCGTTAACTTCGTCGAGCAGCCGCATTTCACGTTCGGAAAAGAACTTCAGCTGCATGTTATGGAAGTCAAACCCAACGCACCGTTCAGGTCGCCTGTGAGCTTCGAGGAAACCATGCAGGAAGCTGTGTTGGCTCTTACTGATTTTCTGGAACGCAAATACGACGCAGATCTTCTTGGCACTGGTATGCACCCTTTGCTTAGGCTTGAAGACACAGGCGTGTGGCCTCACCGTCACAGGCAGATTTACGAAGCATACAGCAAAGTCTTCAACCTCAAACGCCACGGATGGCTTAACATCCAAAGCTTCCAACTCAATCTTCCGTACCAGGACGAAGAAAGCGGAATACACTTGCATAATGTTCTAGCGAATTTGTGTGCTTACTTGCCGGCGATTGCTGCTTCTTCACCGTTTTATGAAGGCAAGCTTGGTGAATACGTTGACAATAGGCTGCATTTTTACATGCTGAACCAGAAGGAAGTGCCCTCGGTCGCTGGAGATGTGGTTCCCGAATATGTGGGGTCACTCAATGAGTATGAGGGTAGAATCATTGGGAAGTATTCGCGAGACCTATTGGCCGCTGGAGCTGGGGAACTCCTTCTCGGCAAAGATTGGGTAAACTCGCGTGGAGCGATTTTTCGGTTTGACAGGAGAGCTGTCGAAGTGCGAGTGATGGACGAGCAGGAATGTGTCAAATCGGACGTGGCGTTAAGTTGCTTCATCCGGTCGGCGCTCAGAGGTTTGATGAAAGAGAAAACTGAGCTGTTGCCTCATGAACTCCTTGTAAAGGATTTTAACTCAACAATAACGAGGGGACTTGCGGCAAAGGTTCATAATCCACAGGGACACACTGCGCGTGAGGTCTGCAGCTATTTTTGCAGAGTTGCGTTAGACAACGCGGAGGACGAAGAGAAGAAGTATCTTTCGATCGTCAAGAAAAGGATAGAAGGTGAAAACCTAGCCGAGACCATCCGACGGCGGGTTCAGCTCCGAGCACAGAAGACCGATCTGAAAGAAGCCATCGTAGGTGTTTACTCAAGGCTTATAAAATGCCTCGTTGATAATGAACCCTACTTCTGAAAAGGGCGAAGGGCAACTCCTATGTCCCACAAGAAGGAAGGCAAGAGGCAAAACAATTTTTTCAATGTCTGCAGCAGGTGCAAGACCAGCTACAGTTGTTGCCACGAAACGACGCCGCCTGTGACAAGCGAAAGAAGGAAGGTTATAGAGGCCTATTTGAAAGCAGAAAAAATGCCGATCAAGGACCCGTTTGAAGAAACAGAATACGCTTTCCCAAAGTTGGATGCGGATGGGTATTGCATTTTCCATGATAAGAAGACGAGGAAATGCCTGATTCACCCAGTGAAACCTGAGACCTGCGTGGCCGGCCCCATGACCTTCGACATAAACGTGAAGACTGGAAGAATTGAATGGTTTGTGAAAATGGAGAAGATATGTCAACTAGCAGGGACAGTGTACAAGGATGAGGAGTTGCGGCGAAAGCATCTCGAATCGGCCAAGAGGGAGGTGCTCCGGCTCATGGCTCAGCTTACCGCTGAAGAACTGAAGGCTATACTGAAGAAGGATGAGCCTGAAACCTTCAAGATAGAAGAGGACACCCTTGAAAAAGAGCTGCTACGCAAACTGACCGGCTAGTCACTGTTGTTAACGGTGGTTTTGGCTCTTGCTTGCTGCTGTACTCTTACCGTTAGGCCGTCGCGCCGCTTGAGAAGCTTTTCAAATTGTTCGTCGTTTATTTTGTCTTCCACGAGCATTTTGATGATGGTTCCTGATATGCTGTTCATTTCTTGATGGAATTTCAAAAGGCCCTTCGAGTACATGTCGTAGATGCTTACCATGCTCTTGTACAGGCGGTGGCACAGCTTATTTCGGTTTCATATCCTTCTTCCGCGAAGCACGGTGAACGTGAGAACCAGCGGCGAGGCGGTAGCCGCCCAGCCTCCCGGCGTCAGGCGCACGAAATCGAATTCTAGGCGTATTTCTGGCACTTGTAGCAGTACCATCTCTGATATTGCTGGATATAGCTGAGTGGGCCTTTACACGTTGGACAAATTGGCGGGGTTGCTTGCTGACCACTGGGTGCAGAAGACGCTGCCTCGACAATCGGTTTCAGCAGAACAAAATCTCCTGCGGCTTGAACCTCATCCCACGAGACTTCCCTCACCACGCCTTCCTGGTTTTCTATGTTTAATGAAATACCAACTTTACCTACAGTGAAACCAATGTCCTTGACGGTTCCCACGACGTATCCTTTACTGTCTACGACTTTCATTCCAATGAGTCTATCTTTGGTTATACCCTTATCTTTCGGTTGTTTGGCCACAGCTAAATCACTCCCGATAAAAAGTAGTATTACGTGCCGTTAATAAGCCTTAACATTCCAAATGAGGTCTTGTCTTCATAATCATTGCCTACTAATCTTAGTAGCGAATAGTCTCCACTAGATCGATAGAAAATGATAATAATAAGCCGGATGAAATAACGCGTGGGATAAAAAATGTCAACAGGAAGCAGTTCGCAGTTCGATATGAACCATTGGCTCTTACGCTTTCTCGCATTCGTCATTGACAGCATAATAATCGGCATACCGGCAGCAATCATATACTATTTTGTAATTATACCAATCCTCTGGCCCTCCACATATTTATTTGGCGTTTATCTGTATGGGGGGGCGCCTTGGTGGGGTTACCTACTTCTCTCGTTTCTCTTAGGCATACTCGAGCTACTCTACTTCGTGCTCATGGACACTTCCTCTGGTGGAACGCTGGGAAAGAGAATCTTGGGATTGCAGGTGCAGATGGTAAACGGCAGCAAAGTAACGTTTGACAAAGCATTCATCCGCAACGTAAGCAAGATCTTTGGGCTTTTCCTTCTACTAGACTGGATATTGGGAATCGTTGCGAGTGGTCCCGACCAACGCCAGAAATACACTGATCGTATTGCAGGAACCACCGTGGTCTCAGTGAAACAGGTATTCTCATCTGTTGCAACGCCTCCACCGCCTCCACCTCCTCCACCGGCGCCCTGAGTTCCTATCATTAAGGCCAAGTCCAAAGGACGAGTGCGCACCGCAGACCTCCACTTTTCTTCTGTTTTTGTTTGTGGTGCATATAGTAAACAAATGGCGCAATCTTCCTCCACACCGTCACGCTAGAACAGGGGCAATCAAGTTATCCTGTTCTCTGTTAACCATGTGTGTGCGGTTAGTCTAGCTGATTCAAGATACTGGCGGGCCCGAGGGGATTTGAACCCCTGTTCTCCGGCTTTCTTCCATTCTGTCGTCCGGAGGCTTGCGCACCGCTTCTTTTCAGCGCGGTTCGGCGCCTTAATCCGTACTGGGCAACGGGCCCCTTCCTGCAAACTAGAGTTGAGCCTATTCAGAATTAATCCTTATGGTAACACGCAAAACTTCACGTACAGATTCAATCTATAACTAGAGGGATCTAAACTGCTCTGAGCGGGCTCTCTCGGGCTATGTTTCGGTCAGTTCCTCGTTTATCCACCAAGCCTTCTTCTTGCCCGACTTTTCGCCTGGGTAGTAGTCTATTACGGGTTTTCCAAGCTGCTTCCTCGATGTTTTCTGCAGTCTTCTCAGCCTGTTCAGAACCAGCCACCTGTTCGTTTTCAAGTATTCAGCTATCTCTGGCGTGGTTCCGCCCTTGTAGTGGACAAGATAATCCACCATCTTATGGTCTAAGTCGTCCAGCGCAAACGTGTGCGGGTTTGCCTTTCCACGCTCATAAGTGAGCATCTCCAAGTCTGCAAGATACTTCTTTATCTTGGCAAATTCCTTCTCCATATTGCTGAACCTCTCTTCAAGCTCTAGAATCTTGTCTGGCTTAGGCGTCTTCTGCAGCTTCTCCATTATCGCGTCTCGAATGAAGCTGCTCCTGTCGCCCTCTGGAACGCGCAGAATCATTTCCTTATACACTTCTTCTGGGATTTTTGCAGATATAACTTTCACTTCGTCCATAACAAGCGTCCCCGCCACACATCTATGGGCGCTTTTATTATTTGATGGTTTCTTCGCGGTTTTCCTTTCGGAACTCTTTTAAAAGCATCACACAAACACTAGACCGAAACCTTGTAAGGTGTCATTCATGCCGAGAAAAACCACAATCTCCCTGATCAAGTGCGACGTAGGCTCACTAGCTGGCCATCACATCGTGCCCAAACCGCTCCTCAACATCGCCGAGAAAAACCTCAAAAAGGCAAAAGAAGAAGGCCTGATAAACAATTACTACGTCTTCAACGCGGGCGACGACCTTGAACTGCTCATGGTGCATGAAAAAGGAGAATCGAACCCCGAAATCCACAAGCTCGCCTTCAACACCTTCCAAGAAGCCGCCAACAAAGCACTAGCCCTCAAACTTTACGGAGCAGGCCAAGACCTTCTCAAAACCGCCTTCGCAGGCAACATCTGCGGGATGGGTCCAGGCGTCGCTGAAATGGAAATACAGGAGAGAGGCTCCGACCCAATCGTGGTTTTCGCTGCTGACAAAACCTCTGCCGGAGCATTCAACTTTCCGCTCTTCCGCATCTTCGGCGACCCAATGAACACCGCTGGACTAGTAATTGACCCGAATATGGCTGGTGGCTTCAAATTCGAAGTCATGGACACCATGGACAACACAAAGGTAATCTTGAAATGCCCAGAGGAAATGTACGACCTGATCGCCCTGATTGGGACAGTGCAGCGCTACGTGGTTTCAAGGGTTTGGCGAGCCAGCGACGACCTAATATGTGCCACCGGTAGCGTGACCAGGCTTTCGCTGATAGCTGGAAAATACGTTGGGAAAGATGACCCAGTCATGATTGTGCGCGCGCAGCACGGCTTGCCTGCCGTCGGTGAGGTTCTTGTGCCTTTCATGCACAGCTATCTTGTTGAAGGATGGATGCGCGGCAGCCACTGGGGTCCGATAATGCCTGTTGGACTTAGAAACTCCGAATGCACAGCGTTTGACGGCCCCCCGAGAATAGTTGCTTTAGGCTTCCAAGCCTCTAACGGCGAAATTGCATGCGACGACAACGGCAAACCAATGATAGCAGACCTGTTCGACGACCCAGCGTTCGCCTTGGCTAGACATGAAGCCGTCGAGTACGCAGCCATGCTCAGGCGCATGGGGGAGTTCGAACCAGCCCGCCTAGGCCCTGAAGAGATGGAATACACTACTTTGCAGCAGGTTCTGGAGAGACTCAAAGAACGGTTTAAGCCAGCTTAACGTTGCCAGAGTCGTTCGGATACAGCTGAACGCCTCTTATCTTAGCTAGCTCCTCACACCGGTTTTTCACGATTTCATACAGTTTCTTGCGGAGCTCTTCGCCGCACATTTTCTGTTCTCTGACAAGCAACGTTTTTCTTGCGAGTTCGGTGTCGCCTAATCCTGTGAACCACGCTTCAAAGTCTCCGCGGTTAGTGTGAAATTCCACTGAACTTGGGTCAATGCCTTTGATCTTGTCGCAGAAGTCTCCGAGACTTGAGGCGTGAATGTTCAGCGGTTTTGCAATGTTCGCGTAGAACTGAAATGATTTTTCAGCTGGCAAGTACTTCGAAATTTCAACTGCCTTCTCCTTGTCGACTTCAGGCAGACCCAGTGTCTTCTTGCCTTTCTCTGTTATGACGTAGAAGCCCTTTTCAGCCGTCTTCACATACTCCATCTTGGTAAGCCCAATTATGTGCATCATGACTGAAGGAAAACTCACTCCCATGTCCTTCGCTATTTCAGTGGCCTTTGCAGGCTTGTCAATCACCCACATAGTTTCAAGAATCAGCCGTTTAACAGGTGATATGCTCATTTCGTTGCACTCTCTTCTATCAATATTATTATGTGCCTAATAGCTTTTCAGACTTTCCCTTCACCGCAACCAGACCGGCAAACGTGAGAGGTTAGTAGACCGTGAAAAACGAGGCCAAATGCGCTGGCAGAAAAGTGATTTAAGCCTCGCAACAATAAACGAAAAAGGCGGTCAGAAACAGACTGAGATGAAACCTCGATGAACTGTTGGGACCAAATACTGCCGAGAAGAGAATACAGTCCTGAGGAACCAGACGAATTTGTGGCGTCCTCAATCAAGTCACTGAAGCGAAGACGAGTGTCAAAAGCTCTTGATCTGGGTTGTGGTGCAGGAAGACATCTGGCTTACATGGCGAGACAAGGGTTCCAAGTATGCGGGATAGACCTCTCATTGAGTGGAATAGACATGGCGAGAGGAAAGCTAAGGGAGCAAGGGCTAGAGGCTCTTCTCGTGAAATGCGACATGAAAGTGTTGCCATTTATCAACTCCTTGTTTGACGCGGTCATATGCACTCGCACCATTTACCATCAAACACTCGAAGAAATACGTGAAACAATCATGGAAATTCGCCGCGTGTCAACGACCAAAGCCCTCGTAGCGATAGACTTTCTATCGAAGAGAACCTACAGCTACGGAAGCGGAGTAGAAGTTGAGCATGACACGTTCATCGAGCAAGACGGCCCAGAGAAGGGGGTTCTCCATCACTTCACAGATGAGAAGGAGTTGAAGGAACTGTTTGAAGCCTTCAGAACAGTCAACATAAAACTGCAGGAACGTGAAGTAAAAGGCAAGCTCCGGAGCCGATGGATAGTCACCGCTATGGTGTAGATGTATCAGCGGTTAGGAAAGTAAATAAGTAATGTTTTAGTATGAAATAGGGAATGTTCGGTTAGGGAGAACAGCAAGAAATGAAGCTAGCCGTGCTTGTCTACGAGTATCCGCCAAAGATCGTCGGGGGTCTAGGCACTTACGCCGCCGAAATCACACGCAAGTTTGTCTTGATGGACAATGACGTCACTGTTTTCTCGATGAATGACGATGCTCGCAGCCTTCCAACGCGGGAAATTTGGCGTGGCATAGAGATTCACCGTCCATTGCATATTGACATTTCCGATTCATTGCCAGACATGGTCGCAGACGACATCATAAAATGGGGCCGAGGCATCAACCTGTTCTCCAAAATACTCGTTTACAATTATCTGAGCGCCTCAAAACTCGTCAACGAACTCATTAGAAAGGAGAATTTCAAGTACGACATTGTAGTTGCGCACGACTGGCTCTCAGCCATAGGCGGGATGATCGTGAAAAAAGAGGCTGATTTGCCATTCGCGTTTCACGTCCACTCCACCGAAAGCGGGAGAACTCTTGGAAACGGTTCTGAAGTGGTGAGCAACATTGAATTGCACGGCGCTAAAACAGCCGACCTGATTGTGACAGTTTCATATGCCATGAAAGATGAGCTCACGAAGCTTGGATTTCCGAAAGACAAGATACAAGTGGCCTACAATGGTGTTGACCCGCAGAAATACAACCCAGAAACCGTTAGCGCTGAGCAAACTCAGAAAGTAAGGGCGCTCTACGAGATAAAAGATGATGAGCTTATGATCCTGTTCATTGGCAGGCTTGTCGGCGTTAAAGGTGTGGACAAGCTCATTATGGCTATGCCCCACATCTTGGAGAAGATACCGAAGGCAAAACTGGTTATCGTCGGCATAGGCGACCTTCAAGAATATTTGGTCAACCTGGTAAAAACCATGAGGCTGGGTGATTATGTGAAATTCCGTTGCGAATTCATCCCTGAAGAGGAACGAATTCTCCACTACGCCGCGTGCGACGTCGCAGTCTTTCCAAGCCTATATGAACCCTTCGGCATAGTCGTTTTGGAAGCCATGAGCATGGAGCGGCCAGTTGTCGTTGGCGCCGTTGGCGTAAGCGGAATGAGAGAAATAGTCATTCCGATGGGCGATGAGCAGTGTGGTTATCACATAAACCCGGGCAACCCAACTGACATTGCATGGGGTATAACAAGCACTCTGGAGAACCCTGAAAAGAGGAAATGGCTCGGTAAGAATGGCAGACGCAGGGTCCTGAACGAGTTCACTTGGGACATCATAGCCGAAAAAACGCTTGCACTGTACGAGCAGATAATCAAACACTAGATTCCCATTCAGAGACAAGATTGGGTCGGTGAACCCTTGGACACTAATTCTGCAAGCCTAAGAGAAAAAGTTGCGAGGGAAGCTGCCAACCTTCTCTATACAGGAATTGAAAAGGAATTCAAACAAGCAAAACTGAAAGCTTCGAAAACATTTGGAGCCCATTTTCTTCCCACAAACCTTGAAGTCGCGCTGGAAATTGACAGGTTAGCTGAGGAACGTGAAGGATCAGCAAGACAAGAACGCTTAGTCAAGATGCGCCAAGACGCCCTGAATCTAATGTGCACCCTCAAAGAGCACTCGCCCCTCTTGGTCGGAAGCGTTTGGCGCGGAACAATCCATTATGCAAGTGACATAGACATTGCCGTATGTCATGACGAATCTGCAGAAATCGTGAGTATTTTGAAGCGAAGCGGAGTGAGGATAATCCAAACCGAACGCGTAACGGTGACAAAGAAAGGTAAGAGGAGAGGTTCATTCCACATTTACGTTGAGTTGCCTGACAGGGAAAAGGCTGAGATTAAGGTCGTGCATAGCTCAGATGCTTCCAGAAAAGAGAAATGCGAGATATACGGTGATCAAATCCGCGGCCTCAACATAAAAGAATTGGAAAAGATGTTTAGAGAAAACCCACTGCAGAGGTTTGTGCCTTCATAAGTCTTCAACTATATCCTCAATTTTGCATTCATGGTTCTGAAGACGCTTAAATATTCGGTTTCGGATAGGTAAATTGAAAATGCATTGACATGTGCGAAGGCGCGAACATGGTGTTCAACAAAGAATCGTTGAAGAAAATGTTCCCAAACTTGGCAAAGGAGCTTGAATGTGAAGAGAACAAAGTTGGCATACGCTCCGTGCGGACGGACACTGGGACTGGAGAAAACGCCGTGTCAGAAAGATTCGTCCATTATACGCCTGACGTGATAGATTTCGTTCGCCGATGTGATAATGAGCAACAGGCAGAAGAGATGATAGCTTACTTGGAAAAGAGAGGCGAACTAGAGAGGCAATACGCTGACAGGCTCAGGAAGCAGCTTAAGGAGAAAGGTGTGAGAAGCTTCGGGTCCAAGAAGGAAGCGGACTACTATCTTAAGCACGGCGAGCAATAAGAACACCCGTTTCGGCTTGTTTCCGCAATGTTCTCTGCAGCAGAGTGCCCGCATCAGCTGCGTATGATGATGCTCTATTGTCCTTATGGGCCGTTAGACTCGCGCGAGTCTGCTTGAGTCCTGAATGGAGCTTCTGTTTCTCTCTGAGAATGGGTAAGTATATACGTAAGTGGGGTAGTGTAATTCCAAAAGTAAATAAATGAGCTTATGAATAATTATTGAGCCTAAAAATCTGGGAGCTGAGCGGAGGAAAACTGTGTGAAGACGACGGCGTTCGCGTGCATTCTGTTGACGGTCACTATGATGGTTTTCGCCTCTTTTTTGTCTAACATGAAGGCCGTTCAAGCACAATCAGATTATAATATAGAACACGTGAATCATGAGGTAACAGTTTTGTACAATGGTTATGTTTTGATAAATGACACGGTCACAATAAACGTCGTAACAGGGGAAGCCCCCACTGATTTCCTCATAGGGTTCCCATACAAGTACGGTGAGTACGTTCTTCGAAGCGTTGCCCACAACGCGTCTGACTTTTTCGCGGTGACTCTTAACGTACCTTTAGGAGACCGCGTCGGTTTCTATGCTGTGAAAATAGACTTTAATCAGAGTGCTCCGCAGGTTTTTAATGTTGAATTCGTACTTTCAAACAGTCTTCTTGTGCAAGATGCTAGCCAATTTACGTTGGACTTTCCGGCATACCCCAGTCTGGTGAAGCCTGTGGCTGTCTGCAATGGGTCGATTGTGTTGCCGACGGATGCTGTCCTTGTTCAAAGCGTTCCAGGGGGTCTCGCGTATGGGGAAGAGAACCTGCCAGAATTCACCGATTCAGCTGGGTCAGCAACCTTTACGTCGAGCGTTGACAACGTGCGAGTAATGGATATAGAGGAGTTCTCGAGTGAGATGAGAGTAACTGAGCTTGGCGAAATAGATTGCGTAGACACTTACTACCTGACAAACAAGGCAACCGAAGCACTGAACTTCACTGACATAGTTTTGCCCTCTAGCGCTTTCAGTGTGACCTCGCAGGACCAGCTCGGAAGAAAGATGGCGGAACCGACGCAGATTGATCAAGTGACGAACCGTTACAGGGTTACTTTCGAGTCAGCTGTGGAAACTAACAAGTCCTTCGGCTTTTCTGTTGGATATATCTTGCCTGGCAACTACACCGTGCAAAGAGACACAAACAGTTTCGTGTTCAACATTTCCATGTTTCAGCATCTGAATTACTACGTCGCGCAGGCTTCTGTCAGCTTTATCATGCCGGAAGGCGCGAGGGTAGTGACTCTTGAAGATACCTTGGTTGGCGATACATTCAGCCTGTCAAGAGATGTCTACCAAGAGACGGCGACTATAACCAAAGGGAACGTCATCTCTCTGGACAGTTTCAACGCTGAGATCCTGTATAACTATAATCCTTTATGGTTGTCTTTCCGACCTACAATGTGGGTGTGGGCTTTATCGATTGTCGGGTGCACAGTTGCTGTTGCTTGGAGAAGGCCAAAGGCAGCCGTTGCCCGCGTTCCTGCGCCCGCGGCGGTTGTGAAGATTGGCGCCGAATACCTCAAGTCATTTGTAGACTCGTACGGGGAGAAGATGAAGATAGCCTTGGAACTTGATTCCTTGGAGGTCAGAGTGAGCAAGGGCAGGATTCCTAGGCGCCGGTACAAGGTTCTGAGAAAAACGCTTGAGACCCGTCTTGGAACGTTAGACAGAGACTTGGTAGAGTCTAAGGACAGGTTGCGTGGGGCTGGTGGCAAGTATAGTGATTTGATGAGGCAGCTCGAAATCTCCGAAGCCGAAATCAACGAGGCCGAAACCAACGTTAAAAGTATCGAAGCGCGTCACGCTGGCGGAGAGCTTTCCTTGGAGGCCTATCGAAAGCTTCAGTCCGACTATCAGCGCAGAAAAGACGGGGCTGAATCGACTATAAAAGGAATCCTTTTGAGACTACGTGAAGAAATCCGTTAAGTGAACCTAAACGCTTTTATTCTAGCGCCTAGATTTCAATGAAATTCTAGTTAAAGGGGAAACCGCAAATGGTGAAAATAATAGTGAATAGCGAGAAATGCACTGGTTGCGGAACATGCGTAGAGACATGCCCAGTAGGCGTCTTCGAGATTAAGGACAAGAAATCTGTTCCAGTGAAGCCTGAAGAATGCTTGGTGTGCAGAGCCTGCGAGGTTCAATGTTCAGAAAGCGCAATTCAAGTAATCGAGTAGTTCTTAGCCACACGAATCGAAACTAGCTTTCTTAACGTCACTATTATATTTTCCAGAAAGTTCGCTGAGCCTTCTTTACCTCTTCTATGATTTTTTCACCCTGAATCCTCACACTCTTCTTTGGCTTAGGAATGCTGTCGCTTACAGCGTAACGAGAGCCGCTCATTTCCAAGATTGCCGCTGCGACCAATCTTCCAACAAATTTAAGGCTATACCCTCCTTCTAGAACCGCTACGAGCTTTCCTTCGCATGTCTCCGACGCAAGTTTCATTATTCTTTCGCAGACTTCTCGATAGCACAGGGCCGAGAGCGAGAGGCTTCCGACTGGGTCTGCGTAGTGGCCGTCGAAGCCGGCTGAGACTAGCATGAATTGCGGCTTATACTGGCGTAGTATTGGCTCCGCAATTTCTTTCATTGCTCTTAGATAGACTTGGTCCCCTGTTCTGAACGGCAATGGAACATTGACGTTGTAGCCCAACCCCTCGCCTTCACCGAGCTCGTCCACAAAACCTGTTCCCGGAAAGCCTCGCGGGTCTTCATGCAGGCTTACGTACAGGACCTTGTTTGTCCCGTAGAAGGTTTCCTGCGTTCCGTTTCCATGATGCGCATCAATGTCCAGTATTGCTATTCTCTTTAGCCTGTGTTTCCTGAGCAGATATTCAGCGGCGATTGAGATGTTGTTGAAGATGCAGAAACCGCACGCCTCAAACCTGCTGGCGTGATGCCCGGGCGGCCGCACTAATGCGAAGGCGTTCTGAAATTTCCGTTCCATCACGAGATCTACCGCCTTGAGTGTTCCGCCCACCGCATAGAGCGCAACTTCAAAGCTTTTAGGGGAAACCACCGTGTCCTCCAAATCCAGCAATCCGCCGCCTGACCTGCACACTGATCTGACGTGCTTTATGTATTCGGTGTCGTGAACCAGCTTGACGTCTTCGACGCTGGCTTTTGTTGGTTCGACAAAGCGCCAGTCTCTGTTGTGGGAGAGTGTGTCCTTCTTCAATTCGTTCATGATTGCCGTGAAGCGTTTTGCGGATTCAGGGTGATTTCTCCCGGGGTTGTGCTCGCAGTATCTAGGTGAAAAAATCACGGCTGTCCTGTTCATGTTCCATCCTCTTTGAAGGTTTCTTGAAACATTTTCTTCAGGTATTCCTTCAATGAAAATCCACGGTTCTTGGCAAGTTTCTTCAATGTTGCAGCGACGCCTGTCGTGTACTGGATTGCTTTCTTCGGCTTTTTCACAACGGATTTGGGAAGGCCGATGTTCTGTGCTGCTCGCCTCAACACCAGTTTTCTGAGCGTCTCCTTTGAACGCTCTATTTTCAGCTCCAATGGCAGCGCTGTGGCGAATTTCGCTATTTCGTACGCTGCGAATGGTAAGCGCAGTTCTATGTTGTGATAGTTGCAGATTTTAAAGTCACGTTCAAAGTTGGCTTCATGCATTTCTGCTATGTCGTTGAGAATTGTTTCTTGCGCTTTCTCTCTGCCATATTGCAGGTAATCGTCCACGTATCGCTTGTAGCCTCCGAAAAGCTCGTCTGCACCCTGCCCTGCCAGCAACACTTTGAGGTTGATTTCGGCTGTTTTCTCCGCTGTCCAATAAATCGGGATGGCTATGCTTGTTTTGACGGGGTCAGGCTCCTCAATCAGCCACACAACCTTCCTGACAACCTTCTCAACGTCATCCTCATTGTACGTGTAGACGTGGATAGGCAGTTTCAATTCCTCCGCCACCTTTCTAGCGTGGTCTGTTTCAAACTGGTTTTCTAAGCTGACATGAATCAGACGCACATCTACTGAAGTCTTCTTTGCCAGGAAGGCGATTATGCTGCTGTCTAATCCCCCTGAGAAGGCAACTGCGACTTCTTCAAGTCCTGAAAGCCTCTCTTTCAAGGACTGCTGTAGAATATTCTGCAGTTTTTTGGCTGCTGTTTCCATGGTCATCTTTCTGAGCTTAGAAGCTGTCAGCGCTCTTGCTGGTTTGAATTTGAAACCGTGCTTGTCAATAAGTGCCAGACAACCAGGTGGAAAAGAATATGTTTCCTCGATGCCGACCTTCCACAGTGCTTTGCGTTCCGAAGACAGGGCCGCCAAATCCGCGTTTTCACCATAATAGAGTGGGCGCGTGCCCATCGCGTCTCTGCCTGCAATGATCCTTTCAGTCTCTGCTATTACGAAGGTGAAGTCCCCTTCAGATTCGTGTATGAGAGTCTTTGCAAGTGCTTCAGGGCGCAATTGGGTTTCTCTGTCAAAGGTTTCCGCGGTTGGGTGATAGAATCTTCCTTCAACAACCAGTGCCGCATTTTCCAGCCTTTTGGGTTGTGGCTTGTCCGAAATGAGGATTCTTGAGAAGGCATGACCGACTATTATTGGTGAGTCTACTTGTTGGTTCTCCAGGGCTTCAACGGACTTTTCTATTCTCACAATGTTCGGTGATGCTATCCCGAATGTTTCAGTTTTCTCATGCTTCAACGTCTTGAGCATGATGACTGCTGTCTCTGTTGCATTCTCACCTTTCTTGCTTACAACTGCGATTATTGATCCCATTTGAAAGAGCCTTTCTGTTCAAGCTGTTAGTGTGTTGTTTGGTAAAACATTAATCTTTAATCACAGTATTCTTGTTGCGAGGCGAAAATGTACTTGCCTATCCTTCCCGTTGACACAGGCCGTTACGGAACGGCGGAAATGCTGAAAATCTTCGAGGAAGAAACACGCGTTCAGAAGATGCTTGACGTCGAGGCTGCTTTGGCGTGGGCGCACGCTGAAGTGGGCAACATACCGCGGAAAGACGCTGAAGTGATTGCGGCCATGGCCTCTTTGAAGCATGTCAAGCTGAGCCGCGTGAAGGAGATTGAGCGCGAAATAAAGCATGACGTTGCCTCGTTGGTCAGAGCTTGTGCGGAAGCGTGCGGGCCGAGCGGGGCTTACGTTCACCTCGGGGCAACAAGTTACGACATCGTGGACACGGCGAATGCGCTCCAGCTGAAAGGCGCTTTGAATCTTATCGAAAAAAAGCTTGACGACCTTGAGAAGATTCTGATGGAAAAAGCACTGCGGTACAAAGGCACTTTGATGATGGGGAGAACACATGGGCAACATGCGTTGCCGATAACTCTGGGGTTCAAGTTTGCGGTTTGGATGCGTGAAGTTTCAAGGCACATACAAAGGCTCAGGCAATGCAGGGAGCGTGTTGTGGTTGGCAAGATGAGCGGGGCGGTTGGCACACAAGCAGGTTTGGGCGCCAATGCCGTGAAGATTCAGGAACTCGTTATGAAACGGCTGGGGATTAAGGCTGCTGACATTTCGACTCAGATAGTGCAGAGGGACCGTTACGCTGAGTTTGTGTGTCTGATGGCGATGATTGCCTCTTCCTTGGACAATTTTGCCTCTGAAATCAGGGAGCTGCAGAGACCGGAAATCGGTGAGCTTGCTGAAGCTTTTGAAGTCGAGAAACAAGTTGGCAGCTCAACGATGCCTCACAAGCGAAATCCAGAAACCTGCGAGAGAATCTGCGGCTTGGCTAGAATCGTCAGAAGTCTTACTGTCCCTGCCTTGGAGAATGTGCCAACATGGGGTGAGCGAGATTTGACGCAGTCTTCTGCAGAGCGGTTTATCCTTCCTGAAGCATGCATCTTGACTGATTACATGCTTTTCCTGATGAGCAACATAGTTGCCAACTTGCGTGTTGACGAGCAGCGCATGTTGAAGAATGTGGAGTTGACTGAAGGGCGAGGCATGTCTGAGGCAGTTATGATTGCATTAGCCGAGAAGGGCATGAACCGTCAAGAAGCGCATGAGTTGTTGAGAAAATTGACCATAAAAAGCGAGGTTGAAAAACGACACTTCCGTCAAGTCCTTATCGAAAACAGAGCCATAACGGAAAGATTGAGTAAGAAAGAGATTGATGAAGCCCTCGATCCGAGAAACTACTTGGGCACTGCGCTGAAGCAGGTTGAAAACATTGCGAGAAAAACAGGCAAAGAGCGTCAGGCCAGAGGTTTAGGCTAATATTCTGTCAGAGCTTTCTGTTTCCAAACGTCCTCTTGTTCAAGCCTTTCCCAAGTTTTCTTCTTCACAAACCCGCCGACTTGCTCCTTAATCTTCTTAGCCAGAACAGATCCTATCAGTGGCAGGTTCATCAGGTCTTCAATTGGCGCGTGTTTCAAGTCTTCTATGGTCTTGTAACCAGCATTGTACATTATGCGTCCGCGAACCCTGCCGACTCCTTCCAGCTTGACAAGCGTCAGCAATTCCTTCTTCACTCCCTTCTCCACTCTTACCATAAGCTCAACAGTCTCGGGCAGAACTTCCTTTGTCCCGAAGAGCACAGCCAACTCGTGTGCGGAATGAAGCAGCCACTTCGCGTTTTCAATGGTCCTATAAAGGTCGCCAGGCTGCACCCTGAACTTGTCGATTACTAGGTCTTCGCTCATTTCCTCAATCCACCCCTTCAAGACCATGGCTGTTTTGACTTCGCCGAGAAACTCTTCATAGTCTATCCTGTCGTCCCACTCATTTGGCACCTCTGTCAGAAACTCTTCCCTGTACTCTTCCATGAAAAGCGTCAACTCGTCCATTTCGGTCGAGTAAGGTCTCATCACTGGACCCATGTCAGGCGTGTGGGCGATCATGTGTAGGAGACTCAAGTCAGTCAAGTGGGCAGGTTTCTTCTTCAGTGTGTCTCGGATTATGACGGCTGAAACGGGGTCTATGTAGAGCTCGCTTACCCGCTTCCCAAACCTTGTGGCGTTAATGTCGCTGCCAAAGACTTCAATCATTTCCTCATCATAGAGATATTTGAGAATCTTGGCAATTATGCCCTTTATCGCATCAGTGTCATATTGGTGTGCATAGAATGTTCTGCCAAAAAACTCGAAAAGCCCCTGTTCTGTGTGGGCGAAGTCTGCGGCTATCGTTGCGAGTACGTGAGACCTCAGAATCCGTTCAACGGCGAGCCTCGACCAGATGCGTTCAGGCCGTGCGAGAACATAATTTTCTAGCAGATAATCTGCTTCGTCAGCGGTCTTAGCGATGAGTATGGCTTCGCCAACCTTATCGTACTTTGGTCTCCCCGCTCTCCCAGCCATCTGCTTATACTCTAGAACACTGATTGGATAATAGCCATATCCAGCCTCGTACCGCTTGTAATCTTGAATGACCACCGTTCTAGCCGGTAAGTTCACGCCGAAAGCCAGCGTAGGCGTGGCAGTCAAGACTTTGATCTTTCCCTCTCGAAAAGAGTCCTCTATTATCTTGCGGTGAGCACCGCCCAGACCAGCATGGTGGAAAGCTGTTCCGCACCTGACTAACTCGGCAAGTGACTCGCTTATTCTTGTTCTTTCACCCGTTGCCAGAATCCTCTCTGACTCATGCTCCAAGGCACGTCGCACGGGCTTGGACAGAATCTGTTGAATCTCGACTGCGATTCTCTTCGCAAGCGTAGCAGCGTTTTTTCGTGTTGACGCAAAGACCAAGGCTTGTCCGCCGTTCTTCACGGTGTTTAGCGCCAAATTCAGTGCTGAGTCTTTTGTTTTCCTCTCTATTTTTCGTGCTTCCCCGTCCTTGTATTGGATTTCGTCTTGTAGAAGAATCCCCTCTCTTAAGGCGACTGGTCTCCACTCTGTCGTGATGTGGTTCGCCTTAAGCCACTCTGCGATTTCGTCAACGTTGTTTATTGTTGCGCTTAAGGCTAAGACCTGCATATCCGGGTTAACCTGCATGAGCCTTGCCAAAACCACCTCAAGTGTTGGGCCGCGTTCAGAATCATTCAGCAAGTGGACTTCGTCAGCTACCACAAGAGAAATCTCATCCATCCACTTTGCTCTATGCCTTAGAAGCGAGTCTGCCTTTTCATTTGTTGCTATGATTATGTCATATCTTTCGAGCCACGTGTCAGTGCTGTCGAAGTCGCCTGTACTGATACCGATCCTTACGCGTTTCCCATCCTTCTTCTCTATGGAGGCGTATTTTTTGAATTCGTCAAACTTCTCGCTTGCCAAAGCCCTCAAGGGGGTCAAGTAGATTGTCTTTCCACCTGCTTCCACTATGTGCTTGAGCGCGCAGAACTCAGCCACTAAAGTCTTTCCAGACGCGGTTGGACTGGCCAAAACAAGATTTCTTCCGTCAAGGGCGCCAGCCTTTATCGCTTCCTCCTGCGGCGGATAAAGGTCGACGATTCCAGACTTGATTACTACTTCCTTGACTGATTCTGGAATCGCCAAGTCCGTTACTTTCACCAAGATGCGCCCATTTTCTCTTTTATAACAGCAAATACAACATCAACAACTTAAAATGTTATGTTTATTGACGTTTTCCCTTTGGGGTACGTTTTTTTACTAGATAGATGCTACTAGGAATTAAAGAACAAGATTGGTCAAAGAAAAGGATCGGTTTGCTGATGGTTGAAAACGTGAAAGAACTGCTGAAGGCACATGAAGGCATAAAGCATGAGGTCTATCTGGACATCGAAAATTCCAGCATCGTTCCAAGAGAGGTTGTCGACGCGATGCTTCCGTATTATGACCAACGCGCATATGGCAACCCAACCCTAACACACAAGCCGGGCTGGGAAGCCTTCGAAACAATAATGGAATCAGCGCAGAAAATAGCGGCTTTCCTAGGCTGCAGGGCGCTCGAGGAGGTCAACTTCACTCCAGGGGAAACGGAAGCGAACAATCTTGCGATCATCGGCGCGACCTTCCCACTGAAAAACAAGGGCAGGAACATCGTGATTTCAGAGATCGAACCCATAAACGTGTTGCAGGTCGCTGAAATGCTCCAAGAATACGGGCTTACTGTGAAGAAAATCCCTGTCGATGGTGAGGGCTTTGTGAATCTTGAAAAACTAAGCGATGCAGTTGACAAGGAGACAGTTCTCGTAAGCCTTTCGGCAGTGAATCACGAGATTGGAACGATACAGCCAATCAAACAGGCGGTAGAAGTCGTCAAAGACAAGAACCCTGAAACCCTTTTTCATACCGACGCATCAGACGCTTACGGCAAAATCCCATTTGACGTACAGGTTTCGAACGCAGACCTTGCGACCATAAGCAGCTACAAAATCTTAGGACCGAGAGGAATAGGCGCCTTACACGTAAAAGAAGGCGTTAATGTCGGAAGAATTCTAGAAGGGCAAATAGGAACACAGAAACTGTGGCCGGGAGTTGAGAACACGCCGCTGATCGTTGGCTTCACGAAAGCCTCAGAATTGGCTTTTGAGAACTTCGAAGAAAATACGCGTCACATGCGAGAACTTCGAGACAAGCTGATTGATGGTATAACCCAAGGAATACCTGAAACCCGATTGAACGGGCCGAGGGGCGGCAGGAGAGTTCCAGACAACGTGAATACCAGTTTCCTTAGATGCGAGGGCGAGGCCTTAACCATCGAGCTAAGCCTGAAGGGCGTGTATGTTTCAAGTGGAAGTGCGTGCACAAGGCGTCTTCTTCAGCCAAGCCACGTTCTGGTTGCCATAGGCCGAAAGTATGATGAAGCGCATGGAAGTATATTGATGAAAGTCACACGTTACCATACCGAGCAAGACATAAACTACGTTTTGGAAGTCATTCCAAAAGCCGTTGAAAGAATAAGAGGAATAGTCGGTTCTACAGGAGTGGAATGAACATGTCGCGTATACCGTTGCCCTATAATCCGAAAATACTTGAATTGTTCAAGAACCCCAAAAACCTTGGAAAAATGGAAGACGCCACCGTGACAGCCGTTGCAGGGAATCCTATGTGCGGGGACATGATAACCTTCTACCTGAAAATCAACGACCAAGACATCATCGAAAAAGCATCCTTCGAAAGTTACGGGTGCGCCGCAAACATAGCCACTTCAAGCATAGTGACTGAAATGATTAAAGGATTGAAACTTGAAGACGCGTGGAAAATCTCTTGGAAAAACGTGACCGACGCAGTCGGCGGACTGCCCAGCGTGAAGTTCCACTGCGGCATTCTAGCCGTTGGAGCCTTGAAAAGAGCCATCAGAAAATACTACAAGAACAAGGGAGTCTCGCCAGACTGGCTGCGGGGAGAACCCACTTTTGAGGAGAAGCAAGCGTTGGAAGAGGAAGACTTGGCGAAGCTTCTTGCTAAGAGAATGAAGGCGGCAGCAGAAGAGTAATGTTAGACCCATACAAGATCCGAGAAGATTTTCCAATACTGAAACGAAAGGTCAACAACAACCCACTGATATACTTTGACAATGCAGCAACGTCACAAAAACCAAGACAAGTCATTGAAGCCATCAGGAGTTTTTACGAAAATCATAATGCAAACGTCCACAGAGCCGTTTACACGCTTTCGCAGGAGGCATCAGAACTCTATGAGGACGCGCATGAAGAAGTCGCGGAATTCATAAACGCGAGCGGCATGGAAGAAACAATCTTCGTAAGAGGCACAACAGAAGCAATAAATTTGGTTGCCTACTCGCAAGCTCTCCACGATCTGAAGAAGAATGATGAAGTAATAGTAACGTTGATGGAGCACCACAGCAATATAGTCCCTTGGGAAATCCTCTCAAAGATAGCCGGGTTCAACATCAAATACGTAGATGTAAACAACGACGGAACCATAAACTATGAAAGCTTTGAAGGTGCCATTTCAAAGAAAACCAAGATCGTCTGCGTCAGCCACGTTTCGAACGTCACTGGAGTTGTGAACGACGTTCGAAGAATCGCCAAGACTGCGCACGAGTATGGCTCGCTCGTGCTTGTCGACGGAGCGCAATCCGTCCCGCATCTGCCTGTGAACGTTAAAGACTTAGACGTGGATTTCCTTGCCTTTTCGGGCCACAAGATGCTGGGTCCAACAGGCATCGGCGTTCTGTATGGCAGACGAGAGATTCTTGAAGAAATGGCACCTTTTCAAGGCGGAGGCGAAATGATACGAGCTGTCGAATTCAGCTCTAAGACACGGCGATGCTCCATCACTTGGAATGATCTGCCTTGGAAATTTGAGGCAGGAACGCCCAACGTTTGCGGCGGTGTCGGCCTAACCGAAGCTGTGAAGTACTTGAAAAAAGTAGGCATGGAAAACGTGAAGGAACACGAGGAAGCCTTAACCAAATACGTTATGTCAAAAATGCGGGAATGCTGCAAGAAAGTCAAAATTTACGGGCCGCAGACCTCGACAGCCAAATGCGGTATAGTTCCCTTCGGCGTTGACGGCGTAAGTTCTCATGATATTGCCCTGTTTCTTGACAACTATGGAATTATGGTGCGAAGCGGCTTTCACTGTGCCCAACCACTGCATGAAGTGTTCAAGCTGAATTCTTCCGCTAGGGCCAGCTTCTACATATACAATACTTGTGAAGAGATCGACAGGTTCATCGAGATCTTAAAGGAGATCGAGCAGTTCTGATGGGCATCGTAGAGGATTATGTGGCTAGAACCGAGGGAACATGCGGCAAGGAAAAGGATGTTATCGTCATATTCAGATACGAAAAGAAAGATGAAGCGATCAACAGGATTCTTAAGAGAGCCAAGGTTGAGAAATCACTCGCTGGCATAGTCTTTGAACTCACTTTCAAAAACTTCTCTTTCAGGCTTTACCAGAGTGGTAAGGCTATCTTTAGGAGTTTAAAGAATAAGGACGAGTTAAACGCTGTCTTGACTGAGCTCTTGTCGTAAACGCGTCGAGTCAACCACTGCAAGATGGCAAGCAGAGTTCCAGACTGAACCTATTCATCCGCGAAGACTTTGGCCACTTTCTGCAGTTCCTTTGCCACAGACATCAAGAAAGAACATGGACATCCAACTCCTGACCAACTATTCTCCGAAAAGTCGTTTTTTTCATCGAGAAACTGAAACTGAAGAAAGCCAAGTACTCACTTTCTGGCGTTGACGGGTTGCCGACACTCCTACTGATAGACAATGAGTAGCTGCTTCTGCTGATAAGGAAGAACAGCGGGAAAAAGAGAATAGCAGCATTGTGGACAAGCTACGACGCTTTCGTTAAGGCCTTGAAAGTGCTCTTCCTTGAGCTGTGGAAGAGAGATGTTTAGGTTCATGCTTCTCTCCTGAGCTTGCTTGTTCCTACTTGCCATATCGTACGTGCTAGTGCTCTCGTTTCCTTGTCAAACGCCAGCAATAACCCTAGGTAAACCATTGAGCCCACGGCTGTCATTATCAATGTTGTGGACCTTCTTGCCGGATGGACTAGAAACAGGACGAATGCCATGACTGACGAAGCAGCAACGTACTTCCCTATGCTTTTCCACGGAATCTTAACCTTGACAGCCTTGCGCAAGACGCTGTACAGAACTATAAACATCGCCAAGTGTCCTACGGTGTTGATTGCCGTTACGTAAGTCGCTACCAATTGCGGGTTGTTGTTCGCAAGATAGTTAAGTGCATAGAAAGCCGTAGGCAGGGTTATCAGCGCGTGAGCATATGGCAGAGAAAAGGCGATGAACAGCCGGCTTCTTATGACCTGTCTGAACGGTATTTCTGCTTTTTCATCTACTTTTTCGATTCCATAGA
>Ga0315280_10000629_pt1 | contig 65298 bp, 64 predicted proteins | sample YL17G06_40_MG_FD_203697 | JGI IMG/M metagenome (GOLD analysis project Ga0315280, IMG submission 203697) | Sediment microbial communities from Yellowstone Lake, YNP, Wyoming, USA - YL17G06_40 | ecosystem: Environmental > Aquatic > Freshwater > Lake > Sediment | place: USA: Wyoming | collected... | reverse complement strand
GCCATGATGTCCACGAACCAGTCGTCGAACTGGATGTCCGGGTAGTCCTTGGCCACCTTTTTGGCAGTCTCCAGGAACTTGCCGTCTGTGGTCTTGATGACGTTGGCCTTCGTAACCGCCGAAACGCGCTTGATGCCGTTCTTCTTGGCATACTCAAAAGCAAGGCGGACGATGCGCTCTGCGCCCTGTGTGGTTATTACCTTGAAGTCCACTGCCAGATCGTCGGTAACGTTGAAGCCCTTGCTGCCCAGGACGTACTCTCCTTCCGTGTTCTCCCTGTAGAAGATCCAGTCGATGCCCTGCTTCGGCACCTTCACCGGCCGGACGTTGGCGAAGAGGTCCAGCTCCCGGCGCATGGAGACGTTGGCGCTCTCCAGGTTTGGCCAGGGGTCGCCCTTCTTGGGCGTGGTCAAGGGGCCCTTGAGGATGACGTGGCACTCCTTCAGAGCCGCCAGTGCCTCCTCCGGCAGGGCCTTGTTGGCTTTAGCCCTCTCCTCGATGGTCAGGCCGGGAATGTCCCGGAGCTGCACTTTCCCTTCTGTGATCTCTTTCTGGAGAAGGTATTCCAGAACGCGCACGGCCTCTTTGGTGATGTAGGGGCCTATGCCGTCGCCGCCTACTACTCCTACTATTATCGGCTTGAGCTCGCTGTAGTCCGCCCAGTCCTCTCCCGCCTTCATCAGCTCCACGCGCTTGAGCTGAGAATCCAGAAGCTTTGCGAAATGCTCCTTCGCCCTCTCGATGGCCTCGGTCTGATTCATGGCACCCACCTATTCCTCACAGCTAGGGGCGGTTCGGGATGATCAATCTTTTTGTAGGGGCGAGAACCTCGTTGACAGCCTGCTCCTTCGCCCACTCGCGTGGCCGCCCGGCAGCGCCTGGCTGCTGCAAGACACATCGTTGTTAAGAGATCATCATCAGAATCTCCGCCTTTTCAGTCAAAGCTATAAACCAGGACGGCCTGTGCATCGACCATGGAGATAGCAACCATCATCTTCTACGTCATACTCTTCCTGCTCGCCTTCATGATCGCCAGGATCATCCTGAAGATCATGCGCGGCTACTAGGTGAAGCGACAGGCTTAAGATTTGTGCAACCATACTCAGCAGCCATGTTCCCCCAGGTCCTCGCTACGGTAGGCGGCTCGGGAACGCGCTTGTACCCTCTCACCCTGGAGCAGCCCAAGCCGCTTGTGGAGCTATGCGACACAGCCATCATAGCCATTCTCTTCCGGGTTCTGGCCAGTCAGGGCTGTCGCCGGTTCATTTTGGGCAGCAAGGGCGCGAGCAATACCCTTAACCTGAGCAACTACTTCAAGGCCGGCGAGGGCTTCTTCAAGCGCCTGGGCATCAACGACCACGAGGACTTCTGCTACCAGCCGCTCTACGACGACCAGGGCAGCGCCGATTCGCTGCGCTACTGCATGAACTACTATGATGTCAACGATGACCTGCTGGTGGTCTCGGGGGACAACCTCATTGATATAGACCTGAAAAGCTTCGTCGAGTTCCATCACGCTCACAAGCCGGTTCTCACCGTAGCTCTGAAGGAGCTGGGGCAAGAGGAGAGCATCTCCCCGTACGGAGTGGCCAGATTGGACGAGGATATGCGCATTCGCGGCTTCGTGGAAAAGCCTAAGAAAGGAAGCGAGCCGAGCCGCATGATCAACACCGCCTTCTACCTATTCTCACCCAAGATTCGCGATGTGCTGCAGGAGATGGGTGACAAGGGCAGGGACATCGGCGGCGATCTGATACCTTACCTGACGGAGAACGGCTATTCCGTCTATGGCTATCCCATTTCAGGCTACTGGATCGACATCGGTACGCCGGAGAGGCTGCACCAGGCGGCCATGGACTGTCTCTCTGGCCGGGTCAGGCACTTCGACCGCAAGTACCACTACCGCCCCCATCAGTGGATCCATCCCTCCACCTTGAGCAAGATAGAGGATTACCTGAAATCGGGTGACATCGTGCTGAAGGGGAACGTTTCCATCGGCAGAAACTGTCACATCGAGAGAGGCGTGGTCATCGAGAACTCTCATATCGGGCACACCAGCCTGATCGAGCGCGATGTGGAGATAAAAGATAGCATGATCATGAGCTTCGCCAACATCCAGCACATGGTTGCCGTCCATCGCGCCATTGTGGGCCGCCACTCCACCATCGAGGAGCACAGCATTTTGGGTGCCAACGGAGCCGGAGACGGCCGCATACCCGTGATCGGAGAGAACGTCTTATTGCCCGCCGAGTCGGTGGTAGCCCGGGGAACCAGAGTTGCTCCGCTCAAGCACAGCCACAGCATTCTGGCTACCGGCAGGTTCGTGGAGCTGGGAATTGATGAAAGAAATATCTACTTCGCAGAAAAGGTTCATTGAAGCGCTACCAATAGCGCTCCCAGGTATCGTCGATCTTGCGGATCTTATATTTCCTGCCGTTCTCCAACAGAAATCTATTCAGGTCCTGGACATCCTTGAAAAAGCGCTTATCCTGCAGATTGTTGTAAATGTCCTCTGTGGTGAAGCCCTTCAGGTCACCCTTGCCGTAAACGATCCTCTCAATGGTATAGTATATGTCGTCGAACTTCCTCAGGGGATAGGTCCACTCTGCAAACTGCAATCAGCTCCCTCCTTCTGTGGCTAGAGGTTTTGAGCGAATAAGAACCTTTCGTTCTCCAGAGAGAAAGATTTTCATTGAATCGAAGGAGAAGCAGTTCTCATGGACCTCGACCGCCTGCACGAGAAGATTCGCCTCTGCCAGCTATGCGATCTGTCCTTGAACCGCATCAAGGCCGTGCCCGGCGAAGGGCCCTGTCCAGCAGAGATCATGCTGGTGGGGGAAGCCCCTGGCCGAGAGGAGGATCTTGAGGGCAGGCCCTTCGTGGGCAGGGCGGGAAGGCTGCTGGATAAGGCGCTGGCTGAGGCGGATTTGCAGAGATATGAGGTATTCATAACCAGCGTGATAAAATGCCGTCCCCCTGACAACAGAAGGCCCAAGCGCCACGAGATCGAAACATGTCGCCCCTATCTTGAAGCTCAGATGAAGGTGCTGAATCCCCGGGTCGTATGCCTGATGGGAAATGTAGCCGCACAGGCCGTTTTGGGAAAACAGGGCGTCACATCTTTGCGCGGCCAGATCTGGCAGGATCGCTTTCTTGTAACTTATCATCCGGCGGCAGTCCTGAGAAATAGAAATCTGATGAAGGACTTCGTCTCCGATCTCAAATTGGCCAAGAGGCCAAAAGATTGAATAATCTATGGCCACCATCAGGAACAGCCGCTGTCAAAAGCCCTCACTATCGGGAGCCTTTGCCTTGTACAGCCTCACCTACGATCTCTGGAATGAAATCATCGATGACGTGGTTACAGTCCACTCTCCCCTCTTCGAGGCCATGCATCAGGCGGCAGACCAGCTCACGCTCTCGAAAGCGTTTGTGGAGGATCTGAAGGGCAAAGGGATGGTGGAGATCGGAGAAGAACCCTGGCGTTTTCTCCTCAAGATAGAGATCTGGGAGGACAAGATCGAGGGCTTTTGGATCTCTCTTCTGGCCGCCGAAAAAGCAGAGATATTCGAGGAGATCAAGGCGGAGGCTGCAGCGGATCACGGCTTCTCTTGGGAGGCGGTGCAGGGCTTTGAACTCGAACACGGCCTGGAGCTGGACGAAAATATATTCGGAGAGATGGAGGAGAGCTACAGAGTCACGGCCAAGGCCGCAGAGAATGAGGTCATCTTCGAGCTGGTGGTCTTTGACAGCCAGGATCTCGACAACAGCCGGAAGAGCGATGAGGCCTGGGGAGAAGAGCCATCTGCAAATTAGCCTTCCATCAGATATCTTCGCCAATGGATCTTTTCTCAACAGGTAGTGAGAGGACAACATAATAGAGTTCTGTAAACCTGTAGAGGTCCATATTCACATTCCATTCTGCAAATTTTTGCTCCAGACGGCGGAATCCCTCAGCGCTCTCGCTGTTGGGCCTCCGGCCTAAATTAAAGTCCCTCACCAAATCCCGCCTCTCCTCAGAGCCGGAAGGGCACTTTGCCAGGACATCGCCAAGGCCCAAGGTGCACATAATGGAGAGGCGCGGCCTCTTCCTGGCGGGCATTCTTCCTACCTGGAAGGAGACGATATAAGGCAGGATGGGGACCGATCGGCTGAAGGCACCACATGAGCGCTCTTCCGGCTCCGAAGATCCCATAGGGCCGAAGTATCTCCCCACATAAATCCTGACTCCATCGAGGGATGCCTCGCAGCCTTCCATTAGCTCCCCCCGTCGCACGAGATCCCTGGCAGTCATCATGGCGGCAACTATCTTTTCTATTTTCTGCAAAATCTCCTCGTCCTCACCGGGCACAGAACTCCCTTTGAGAGATCTATTATTAAAGATTGCCCGAAGATGGCTCATGCAATCAAGCGTTATTGATGAAGCCTGTGGCAGCTGGCGAGATAAAAATAGGTCATGGAGCAAATCTTATTTTTTTAAAGAAGATGGGAACGCCCTGGATGCATCAGTAGTCGAAATCAGAGCACTGTCCTTCCCGGAACTTGTAGATGAGATAATCTCCGAAGGCATTCTCGTGGCCGTCCAGGGCCAAGAACTCGCCTCTGTTAACCTCAGCTACGGTGGCATCAATCAAGCTATTGACATCTCCGCACTTTTTAACTATGCCCAGCAGGGCCTCATTGAGGATATCGGTCTCAATGTCCTCGTCCAGTATCTCGCAGAGCCTGTCGACCAGTTGAGCATCCCCCGCGGGGAGGCGGGCGGTCTTGCCGATAAATGCGGAGTCGAGATCCCCTAGGTTGTGCTCGAAGTACCCACGCATGCCGGCTTCGACCTCTTCCTCTTTGCCTACCAGGTACAGCATCTTCTTCGCCTGGAAGGTCGCGATATCGTTTATGCGGGCAGAGCAGACGGTTATCTCCTTGGGATCGATCTTGAGATAATCTGCCAGGGCCTGTTTGCGCTTCTCCAGCTCTATGATCTTCATCTTCTCCAACTCTTCTGCATTGGTCATTCCATCACCCTGCCAGGATTAAGGGCTCTGGCGTCTAAAGCGTCTCCGGCTCGATCTCATGCTTGAAGGAGAGCCTGACTTTGGCCCGAAACGCTATCACCTTCCCCTCGGCCAGCTTTGCATCCAGCTCCATAACCTCGGCGATCCTCAGGTTCGTCAGCTTCAGAGAGGCAATTTCCACTGCTTTCGTGACCGCTTCCTCCCAGCCTTTTGAGGAGGTTCCAACGACCTCTATAACATTATAGACGCTGCCGCCCACTTCGCCATCCATAATTTAATAAAAGGCTCTTCCCCTTGATATAATTTGTCAGGAATCTATGCCGAAAAGCTCGTCTCCCTTCTCGACCATCTAGCTTAAGAGAGCGTCCCGCCTTGAATGCATGAGAGAGGGTTCCACTGACGAACAATAGCGAAGTCCTGAAGAGCGTTGAACGTCAATTTCCCGGCACCAGGGCGAAAGGCCACAGAGATATCTTCTGCCGGGAATGGCTAGGTCGATAGAAGCGTTTACCTGCCGGCGGAAAGACAGGATATAAAAAGCGTTAAGGCAGACCGATTCTACTCCGCCTTTTCCTCTTTGACTTCCTCTTTCGCCTCTTCCTTCTGTGCTTCCTTCTTCGGCCCTCTGCCCATGGCCAGCAGGGAAGCCTTGGCCTGGATTCTGGCCAGAGGATAATCATCCCTGGCCACCTTCTCCAGACCCTCGATGGCCCGGCTGTCCTTCATCTCACCCATTATCCAGGCTGCGCCTGCGCGCACGTCTTTGTCTGTGTCGCTCAGGGCCTGGATCATGCGATCGGAGACCTGCTTTCCCCAAGCAGCGATTGCCACCATGGCATTGCTCTTGACCAGATACTCCTCGTCCTTCAGGGCCTCGATGAGCGCCTCCAGGGCCTCGGAGGGATCGCGCTTGGAGAGGAGGATGATGGCATTGGAGCGCACCAGCATGTGCGGATCCTTCGTGGCCTTGATCAGCTTCTCCGTCGACCAGCTCGGGTCGGGAAGCACCGCGGGCATGGAAGGAGCTTCAGCGCCGCAGGTTGGGCAGGTCTCCTCCATCATGGAGCGGGTGATTATGGGGGCCTGGCCTTCTGTCTTCTTCTCTTCCGTCTTCGTCACGTCTGCCTTCGTTTCTTCTTCCATGTTTCACCCCTTGTGGGCTATTCTACTTCAGCCTTTCCTAAGGCGAAGGCCTTCTTGTTGGCTTTTCCAGATATTCTCTGGCGGCACCACCTCAGCCAAAGCCGCAAGGAGAAGATCCTCAGACAGTGGGATATACCTGGAGAGGGCACCGAGCATTACCACGTTCATGGCCTGGGCTGTGCCGGCCTGCTTCGCGATAGCGATAGCATCCATGGGCGCTACCGCCTTGCAGATCTCCCGCAGAGGCGCGAGGATCTCCTGCAGGGCCGGGGTATCTGGACTTGCCCGTGGTCACGGTCACGGGCAGCACGGCCGTGGTGTTCACCAGGGCCACGCCCTCCGGGGAGAGGAAGTGAGCGAACCGCAAGGCCTCTGCCGGCTCCAGGGCCAGGAGCACATCCGCCCCGCCGGAGGAGACCATGGGGCGGAAGCGGCACCCAATGCGGGTATGGTTGATTACGCTCCCTCCTCGCTGGGTCATGCCGTGTGTCTCCGCTCCGCGCACGGGTTTGCCAGCTTTGACCGCGGCCCGGGGGCACAGTCCTCGCCCACGGCAAAGCTCTTGCGGCCTGCTTCGCCTCTTCGCGCTTTTATGACACAGGGCTGCCGGGCGATGACCACAGAGAGTCCTGGAAATCATCGTCGCCGCGGCGCGAGCATCGGTCCAGGAGGCTCCGGCGGCTACCTCCAGGGCAACTTTTTCATTCACGGACCATTCCACGTGCAGCGGCAGGTCGCCTTTGAGGTCTACAAGCGCTTCAATGATCTCCGAGGAGATATTCTCTCACAAACAACCATCCTAATATATTTTAATTCATATTCTATATCTGAAAGATCAATGCCTCTTCTCTCTGATAACCATTTTGATGAGGACACAAAATTAATTAATCTAGGGGCCTCAGGCTCTCTCTGGAATGATCGAGTGGAAATCGGATTTCGTTGGATCTGTTTACAACTACCTGCCGCGAGGCTGCCAGATCTGCCGGCAGGGCGCGAGCCTGGTGCTCTTCGTCACGGGCAGATGCGAGCGCAGCTGTTTCTACTGCCCGCTCTCTGCAAAGAGGCGCGGCCAGGATGTGGTATTTGCGAATGAGAGCCTCGTCGAGAGCATGGAGGACATTCTGGCCGAGGGCAGGGCCATGGGAGCATTAGGCACAGGCATCACCGGCGGCGAGCCGCTTCTGAAACTGGACTATGTCCTGCAATGCTTGCGAGCCTTGAAGCGCGAGTTTGGGCCAGAGCACCACATTCACCTTTACACCGGCCTTCTTCCTCTGCGGGAGGTTTTGCAGAAGCTAAAAGTCGCAGGCCTGGACGAGATTCGCTTTCACCCTCCTCATTCGCAGTGGTCCCATCCTGTAGGGCTGAAGGAGGCCCTGCAGGAGGCGAAGTCCTTGGGCCTTGAGGCCGGGGTGGAGATACCCGCTCTGAGCGCAGCGCCAGAGGTCGTGCAGGCCGTAGCGGCGGCGGATGTCTTCCTGAACCTCAATGAGCTGGAGTTCTCCGAGACCAACTTCGCCGGCCTGACCGCAGCTGGCTTTCGGCCTTTGGATCTGGGCTGCGGAGCCGCAGGCAGTGAGGCGATCGCCAGAGAGCACTTCCTTTTGGAGGGCGTAAAAGCGCACTACTGTCCCTCTCGCTTCAAGGATGCTGTGCAGCTGCGGGAGCGACTGAAGCGGCGCGCGGAAAGGATGGCGCGCCCCTTTGATTATGTGAGCGAGGAGGGCACGGTAATTCACGGCGTCATCGAGGGCGACCTGGTCTTGGCTCTGGAGCTTCTAAAGGAGCTGGAGGTTCCCGAGGAGATGTATTCCCTGCAAGAGAACGGAATTGACATTGCTGCACCAATCTTAGAAGATATTTCGAAAGAGTTAAAAAGCATCGATTGTATTATTTCAGTTATTGAAAGATACCCCTTAGAGGATGGGCTAGTTGTGGAGAGAATACATTTATAATCCTTAAATTCATTGCTAAGGGGCGGTGATTTTGCCGGATGGAGAGCGCTGAAGAACGAATCCAGGAGAGGCTCAGGAATTACCTTAAGCGGGACGGCATAGGTATTCGGAAGGCTGTCTTGAAGCTGTTTTTGAGCGATGGAGCTTATACCACCGAGGATGTCTTCGCTTACCTGGCGAAAGAGGGTTTCGACGTCAGCTACCGCGGAGTCTCGGCCATGGTCGGGCTCATGAACACCCGCCTGGGAATCTTGAGCATCGACGTTTCCGGGGACCACAATGTCTACTCCCTCAAAGGCGACCACAAGGGGGTTGTGAGGTCGGTGCTGGAGAATTATTGACATTGAATGCGGATATTATAATGTTGATATTAATATTAAAATACTTGCTTTGATATTGCTGCCGGCGCCCATGGCAATGTCGTAGCCGCTGTATGTCAGTTTGGGGGCTCGCCTCTTTTCATTCTCTTCAGGTATTTGTTCAGAACCTTATCTGCCAGCAGGTTTATGCCCGTCAGAGCAACGTGAACTATGGGCCCGGCAGTCATCCGCTCGCTGTAGAGGCGGTGCAGTCTCTTGAGGTGCCGCAGATTGTACTCCAGACACAATCCCACCAGCTGCCAGTGCTCGGGCAAAGCGTTCTCCTTGCCAAAGCCCCTTATGCCTCCCAGCCTTGTGTCGGCAATGGTTGTGAAGAACAAGGGAAGCATGAGCCCCGTGTAGTCCTTCAGGGACTCCACCAGCTCAATGGTCTGGACGACATCCTGAGCGGTCTCTCCCGGCAGGCCCAGCACCAGACTGGCCACAGGCAGCCATGACTCCTCATCGAAGAGGCGATAGCTGTCCCTCACCATCTCCGGCCACTGCTCGATCTCAGAGGGCAGGGCTTTGCGCGGCATGTGCATCTCCAATATGCGGCAGCTTCCCGTCTCAATGCCGATCCAGGCGGACATGTAGCTCTGATCGGAGCCGACGCCCACAGCCTCGGAGACCTTGCGAAGCAGGTTCTGGCTCTGATGGACCGTGGCCAGGCTGAGGTGAGAGACGTCTATGGAGCGCGGCCCGAGATGCTTCACCCTTCTCACCAGCTCCAGCACCTTCTCTTCATCAGGCTTCATGCCCGCAGAGCCGTAAGTGAAGACGTCCTCAGAGTGGAGCAGGATATCCCTCTGGCCGTTTTGCAGGTTCACCCGCGCGTCCGCCAGGATATTTTCCAGCGGCCGGTGCCGCAGAGTGCGCATGGTGGGCGAGCAGAAGGCACATTTGCGCCAGCAGCCCCGGCCGATCTCAACGATGCCCGCGATGGCGGGTCCGCGATTTATGGGAATTTGATCTCCGGAAACCACCCTTCCCCGGATCACAGCAGGCACTTCTTCTCCTCGCATGATCCTGCGGCAGACCTCGGGAAAATCGCTCTCGCCTTCGCCGAGGAAGATATGGTCCACGCCCACTTCTTCGCCCATCAGCTCCCAGGCCCCGTTGCCTCCTACTACTATCTTTGGCCGATGCTTTCTGATGAGGGGATGGCTGACCAGAGCCAGAAACTTGGAGCGGTTATGAGGCGGCCCGCGGCCTATGATCTCCTCCAGCTCTCGAACTGCTATCTTTCCCAGGGGGTCGTCATGGGTTATCCCTACGATCTCTGTGTCCGGGCCGATGGCCTTGTCCAGATGATCGGGATGGGCCACCATGACCTCCTCTCTGGCGAAGCCCGACTCCAGCAGGGCGGCTTCGACCTTTCGCATGCCGCAGGGTGCGATAAGCGCGGAGCCGTCCGCCCCAGCGGGGGCAGGAGGGCAGAAGAGCGGCCGGAAGATCCAGTCAGGCATCACTGATGCGGGCATGATGGCGGCAAAGCCCAGCAGCACCCCTCCGTGGTAGCTGCTCATCATGGTGGCATCGCTGGTGAGGACTATTCTTTTGCCTGGCATCTGAAAGCCCAATTCTGGCTAAGGATGATAACGTTGTTGGACAGGCAGGCCCCAATAGGTTTTTATCGGATTGCCGACTTCCGGGCCATTGTGCAAGAGAAGTCGTTATCGGAGATCAACGAACGCATTCGCGACGGCTCGGCCCACGTGGTTACGGCGGAGGAGATGACCGATCTGGTGGACACGCTCGGCCCTGCCGGAGCGGTGCGCGAGGTGGATGTAGTAACTACGGGAACCTTCGGGGCCATGTGCTCCTCCGGGGTATTTCTCAACCTGGGCCACAGCGATCCGCCCATAAAAATTGTCAAGGCCTGGCTCAACAAGGTGGAGGCCTACGGCGGAGTGGCCGCAGTGGATCTTTTCCTGGGTGCGACGCAGCCTTCCGAGGATAAAGGAATTGAATACGGTGGGGCTCACGTCATGGAGGATCTGGTGGCAGGAAAGCAGGTAGAAGTGGAGGCCGAAGGTGCGGGCACGGACTGCTACCCTCAGATGGAGCTGGAGACCGTGCTGCGCTTGGACGACTTCAATCAGGCCATCATGGTGAACCCGCGCAACGCTTATCAGCGCTATAATGCGGCCACTAACTCCTCAGACCGGACGCTGCATACTTACATGGGCACTCTGCTTCCCCGTTATGGCAACATTCACTACAGCGGGGCGGGAGTGCTCTCGCCGCTATCCAACGATCCCCATTTCGATTACATCGGCGTGGGAACGCGCATCTTTCTCGGCGGAGCGAGAGGATACGTCATCGGCCCCGGCACACAGCATAATCCCCAGAACAACTTCTCCACCCTCATGGTCACGGGCGACCTGAAGAACATGAGCACCCGATATCTCAGGGCATCCACCTTCCACAATTACGGCCCCAGCCTTTACCTTGGGATCGGCATACCCATACCTGTGCTAAATGAGAAGATCGCCAAAAATACAGGCGTCCGAGACCGCGACATCACAGTTGCTGTGGTGGACTACGGCATACCGCGCCGGGAAAGGCCCTCTTTGAAGACCGTGAGCTACGAAGATCTGAAGTCGGGAATGATCGACCTGAACGGGAAAGAGGTTTCCACCTCCTCGCTCTCCAGCTTTTATGTAGCCCGCGAGGTTGCTCTGACTCTTAAGGAGCAGGTGAAGAAGGGTGAGTTTCTGCTCTCCCAGGCAGTGGAGCCGCTGCCCCGCGTGGGCAGTGCCCGGCCCATGAAGCAGACCAAGGAGTCGCCCAACGTTGGAGACGTCATGAGCCGCGATGTGGTCACTGTCCTGGAGAATATTCAGATAGAGGAGGCGGCAAAGCTGATCGTGAGCGGCAGCTTTGATCATCTGCCCGTGGTATCAAAGGAAGGAATGCTGATGGGCATCATCACCGCCTGGGATATCTCCAAAGCGGTGGCCAGCGGCAGTGCCTCGCGGATCTCGGAGATCATGACCAGAAGGGTTTATTCCGCCAGGCTGGATGAGCCCATAGAGCTTGCGGCTAGGACCCTGGATACCCACAGCATCTCGGCTCTGCCCGTTGTGGACAGAGAGAATAAAGTGATAGGAATGATCACCAGCAACCATCTCTCTCGCCTTTTGGCGCGGAGGCGATAGAATTGAAGCTCATGCTGCATGTTGCACCGGGAATCGTGCGCTATCCTCTCATAGCCTCAGTCATCCTTGAGACCTCGGCGCTGCTCAATATCGAGCGGGCCAGCATCGATGCCGTGAGCGGCGAGATCGTCCTGGAGGTGCCCCTGGAGAAGTGCACGGAGGTAAAGGAGGCTTTCGAGCGACGGGGTGTAAGAGTTGTGCCCCTGGAGATACCCGTAGTCAGGGACGAGAACGAGTGCGTGCACTGCGGTGCATGCGTCTCCATCTGCCCCACGGGCACCTTCCGGTTCGAGGACTGGCGTGTCATTGCGGATTCGGGAAGGTGCATTCAGTGCGGAGCCTGCGTCATAAGCTGTCCTCATCGCGCCTTGAAGCTGGTAATGAAGTAGCCTCTGTGGGGGAAGCATACTTATAACGCAGTCCGCTCACATCAATGGTTCCCAAGGCCGGCATTCCGGTCTGCAGGCTGTGTTCTTCGATACTTTTCATATTAAATTATAATAAATTTTAAAAAGATATATAATTAACATTCTCAAAGAAATAGGAGATTTTATATGTAGGAACTGCTAATACTGGAGGAATAGGTTAGCAATGTATATTTTGGCTGCAATGGGGGATTGATGTTGGCATACATCGATGACATCTCAGATACGAAAGAGTCAGGATTTTCATCCTGCATAAAAATTTTCTCTGTCTCATCTATCTCCCAGGTTGGGATTGAATTTGTTATATCTCTTTTACAATTTATTTTTATCCAATACTTTTTGAGATGGGGCGATGATCCGGATGTCAGATGACAAGATCGTCTCCTTCTTGGGGTCCTTTGCCGAAATTCTGTCTGATCCCAGAGGCTATGAGCCGGAGCGCCTGAAGGGCCTCTCTTGTGATGCACCCGATCTCATCTCTTCCTTCATCCAGGCCACCCTCTCCTCGGATGAGGTCGTCATGCAGCATAAATTGGACGAGCTGGCCGATCATGCCTCCCGCATCAACAGCATTCAAGCCTGGTTCAACCTGGGAGTGCTGGCTCAGCATCTATTCTTTCATCAATCGGCGATTGAATATTATGAGCGCAGCATGCGCCTGGCTAAAGACCTGGGCGATAATAATGATCTCTCGCGGGCTCTGCATGGCCTGGGAAACCTCTACGCTGAGGTAGATGATTGGGATCGCGCTTGCCAATGCTATGAAGAGGCTCTGCAAAGTCTTGACCATGGGGGCGAGCACTCTTCTGTCGTGCCTGTTTTGAGAAGTCTGGGCGAAGCCTACCGCATGAGAGGTGAGTACGATGGAGCTTTGCAGTGCTATCGCAGGATTCTGGATAAGCTTGACGCCGAGGACAGATCGGGCCTGGCCGATGCTTTGAGCGGCATGGGACGGGTCTGCCAGCTCCAGGGCGACCTGGTCTTGGCAGAGGAATGCTATCAGAAGAGCCAAAGTGAGCTGGAGCGGTGTGGGGACAAGCAAGGCGCGTCCAGGGCTATGGCTGCCTTGGGCTCGATTTATCAGCTAAGGGGGGAGTGGAGCAGAGCTAGAAGCTGCTACGAGACAGCATGGCATAATCTGGATGATCTCGGCGACCCGGCGGGTTCCGCAAAGATGCGAAGCCGCTTAGGCGACGTCTACTTCCAGGATGGAAAGTGGCCGCAGGCCATGGATTGCTACCAAGAGAGCCTGAGGGCCCAAGAGAGCCTGGGTGACCTTGCCGGTATAGCCTCGACCTTGAACAGCATGGGGCTATCCTGCCTGGAGCAAGGGGAATGGGAATCTGCAGCGGCTCATTTCCAGAGGGCTGTGGAGATCATGGAGCCTTTGGGCGATTTTGGCGACATGGCCTTTGCCCTTTCCCACCTGGGAGGCATTCACTACCGTCTTGCCCGCTACGATGAGGCCTTGAAGTGCTACCAGAGATGCCTGGAGATCAAGGAGCGCCTGAAGGATCCAGGCGGAGTCACGACCACTCTGAACAATATGGGGCTTATCCACGCCGACCGGTGCGAGTGGGATTTGGCCGTCACATGCTACCAGAAGGCCATCGATCTGCTCTTGGATTCAGGCGATTTGCCGGAGGCGGCCGAGGTCATGTCCAACTTGGGGAGCATCCATCACCTGCAAGGCGAGCTGGATTTGGCCAGGGACCTTTACTGGCAGGCGCTAGAGATTCAGGATCGTCTGGGCGATCTGCATGGCGCTTCCAAGACGCAAAACAACCTGGGGCTGGTCTATCAGCTCAAGGGCGAGCTGAACCTGGCTGCGGATTACTTCCAAAAGAGCCTGGCCGCCAAGGAGCAGCTGGGGGATAGGCATAGTGCAGCCACCACCAAGGTGAACCTGGGCTTGATCAGTCAGCTCAAGGGGGAGTGGGATCTGGCGCTCACCAACTATGAAGAGTCTATGGAGACATTCGAGGCTCAAGGAGACATGCTCGGCGTCTCGACCGCGCTCAACAACCTGGGAAACCTTTATGCAGATCAGGGCGACGGCCTGCAAGCCATAAAATACTACAACTTGAGCCTGGATGCCCGCCGCACCCTGGATGACAAGCACGGCGTCGCCACTGCGGTTGGCAATCTGGCCGGCATCTACCATCAGCTGGGCCAGCTGGAGAGGGCAGAGGAGCAATACCGCCAGAGCCTGGAGGCCTTTCGGGAGCTGGGCGATCGGCAGGGCATAGGCCACTCCCTCCTGGGGCTGGCCAGCCTGAAGGCTGAATCCGGGGATTTAGAAGATGCCCTGCAGCATTTCCGAGATTGTCTGGCGCTGCAAAAGGAGCGGAAAGATGCGCAAGGCATGATCGGTGCCCTGGAAGGCCTGGTGAGCACCTGCACCCGGCTGGGCCACTGGCAGGAAGCAGAGGCGAATTGTGGGGAGGTTCTGGACGCGCTTCGCACCTTCGGCCAGGCCCAGGCTGTGGCCACGGTCCTGTGCAACCTCGGCAATCTTCGCGCTGAGCTGGGCCAATGGGATATGGCCGTTGAGAGCTACAAGGAGAGCCTGGAGATCTTGGAGCGGCTGGGGGACTGCTACAGCATAGCCGTGGCTCAAAACAACCTGGGCAACATCTGCTATCGCCAGGGAGATTGGACCGCTGCCCTGGAGAACTACCGCTCTAGCCTGGCGGTCTTCGAGAAGGCGGGCGATAGAGAGAGCGAGGCCTCCGTCTTGAGCAATGTCGCCAGCATCTGCTACAAGAGTGGTGATTGGCCGCAGGCCCTGGAGAGCTACCAGAAGAGCTTGGACCTCTTCGAGAGACAAGACGACCTCTCAGGTGCGGCCCGCGTCCTCGGCAACCTGGGAAATTTTTACTACCGCAGAGGGGAGCGCTCCCTGGCGCTGGAGCACTTCCAGAGGGGCCTGGCGATTCTTGAGCGCCAAGGCGATAGGCAGGGCGCGGCAGAGATGCAGGCCAACATCGATATGGTCAAGGTCAGCCAGGGGGAGATCCTGCCTTCTGTGGATGATTACCAGAAACAGCTCCGGGAGCTGGAGGAGTATGGCGACCTCTCCGGCCAGGCCGAGGTGCTGGGGACGATTGCAGGCGCCTGTGCAGACCGATGCGAGTGGGATCTTGCGCTTGCCAGCTATAAAGACAGCCTAGCACTCTTTGGACAATCGGGCGAGATCTATAATCAGGCTCAGATCATGTTCAACATGGCCTTGGTCCACAAGGACAAGGGCGATCTGGGCCAGGCTGCTTCAATCTTCGAACAGAGCCTGCAGATTTTTCATGATCTCAATGCTGTTCCCTGCATCGCCCTGGCGAAGCTGAACCTGGGCACCATCCTGGAGATGAGAGGCCAGGAGAAAGATGCCGATCTGCTTCTGAACGAAGCCCTGAGGACCCTAGAGGCCCTGGGAGCTACGCCTGATCTATGCGAGGGCTATCTGGTCATGGCCCTTTTCAAGCTGCGCGAGGGCCGATCCCTGGAAGCCAAGTTCTATCTTTCCCAGGCGGAGACGCTGATCTCCAGCACCGACTACCAGCCCATGAGGATCCAGCTCCTCAATGCCTGGGGCAAGTTCTATTTGGCCGAGACGCTCTACCGCGAGGCGGAGAGCTGCTACGAGAAAGCTCTGGCCCTGGCGAGGAGGCTCTCTCATCTCTATGAGGAGGCCAGAGCCCTTAGAAATCTGGGAAGGCTGGCTCTGGCCAAGGAGGACTATCGGGATTCTTTGGCCAAGCTGCAGCAAGCCATGGCGTCCTTGCAGCGGCTGGGGGCCATGTACGACGTCATCAACATTTACCATGATCTGGTCACCCTCTTCCTGGCGCAGGAGGATTATGTAAGGGCAGAGGAGATGGCCATCCTACTGGAACGTCAGGCCGGGCTCCTGGGATACCCTGATCTGAGCATCAAAGCCACGGCTGCCCTGGCGTACTGTGAGGCGCATACGAATCGCATCGCGCAAGCTGGAGAAGATTATGCTTGCGCTCTCCGCCTGGCCCAAGAGCAGGGCGACTCTATCCGCCCCTCTACTCTTCACCATCTTCTGAGCAAGGTCATTGACTTTCTGGAGATGGCCTGCACCGCTCCCGAGGAGGACCTTCTCCCCGGCTCTTTGCGAGCAAAGCTTCAGAAAGGGGATCATAAAGAGCTGCTGGCAAGGCTGTGCCCTGCTTTGGAATGCAGCAGAGCCGGCTAAAGGCCCGACCACATCACCGACGGCAGAAAGCTCAACTGCAGATCCATCTCGGCCAGAGCATGCCTGACCTCGGGCTCCTTGAGAAGGGCATTAAGCTCATTCAAGCGGCCGATCACATCCCAGATCCTGGCCGCCTTGTGTTCGCTCCTGTAGCGAACCGGGGAGTAATAAATATCGCCATGGGCGTTGTCCACCTGCACGCCGAAGTAGTCCCTGTTATAAAAGCCCCTGAACTGGATGATGACGGGCTTGTAGACCATCTTCAGGGCCGGGACATAAAAGTCCTCTAACATCCTCTGCAGCATCCTGTTTTCAGTCTCTGCGATTCTGAGCCTTATGTATCCCTGACCGTGGATGTAGCTGGAGTAATGGACATCATATTTTATGCGGGAGCGCAGATCCGTCCTCAATGCGAGGGTGAACTCACAGGTGTCTTCCGTCTCCGTGGGGTCCAGATTGAGGAAGTACTTGATGTAGAGAGTTAGCCCATTTTCGAAGGTGACGAAGACATGGGACTCATCGTTCTCTCCGCTCTTGGCCGCAATGTCCATAACGCCCCAGCCAAACAGCCTCTGGGCCTCCTCTTTGGTGAAACTGTGAGACGCATACTCCCTAGCCTTCTCCAGCAGATCTCCCATGGTTTCCATTTAGCTTTTCTCTTCTCTGGGATCGGATAAACATTATGCTGAAATCGAAGGATCAGGACAGGAAAAAGATCAGAATCAGCAGTGATGCCGCCAGGGTCAGGGCGATGGTGACCTGCATGAGCCTCAAAGCGCGGGGCACATCCGAGGTGCCTGGCTCTCTTCCCTCCTCCAGGAGGACGTAGAAGCCGGGCTTCTCCAGGCGGATGCCCAAGCTTCCAGCGCAAGCCGCCATGGGCCAGCCGGAGTTGGGGCTGGGAGTGGCGCTGTGGTATTTAAGGGCCGCCCTTATGACATCGCCAGCTCTGGCGGGACTGGCCAGGGCCATTAACAGGATGCTCAAGCGCGCCGGAATGAAGTTGGCCAGATCATCCAGCCTTGCTCCCGCAAATCCCAGCTCCTTTAAATCCGAAGTCCTGTAGCCGACCATGGAGTCCATGGTGCTGATGGCCTTGAAGGCCAATGCCGCCTCCAGGCCGAGACCGAGAGGCGAGAAGAGCAGAAAATAGAATATGGGCGAGAGGATGGAGTCCACGTAATTTTCGGAGAGCGACTCGATCACTGCTGAGGTGGCCTGGGCGCGGGTGAGGCTGGCGGTCTCGCGGCCAACGAGGGCAGGCAGCATCTTCCTGGCTTGATTGATATCCTGGTCTATCATCCTGCCGATATCTGCAGAGACCTTCAAGAGACATCTTATCGAGAAAGTGGATTTGAGAAGGTAAGCGGAGATCAGCAGAAGAAGAAGGGGAAATTGGCCCAAGGCCACCACCAGGAGATGGCCCGTCAGAACTGTGCTTGTTATTACTACTATGGCCAGGGCGAGACCGTTGATGCGAATTGGTCGCGCACGGGCGCGTAAGTAGGCAATGAGCTTGCCTATCCAGACCACGGGATGAATCCTTGCAGGCGGCTCACCTAAAAGGAGGTCGTAGGCCACTGCCAGGAGGAATACATCCAGGCCAAAGAAGCTCATAGAAGCTTCTCCAGCCTCTTCCAGGCAACAGTTGGGGCTTCGCCTCTCAGGAGCGCATCCATAATTGTTGCGGCTATGGCGGGACGGTGGATTAAAGAACAGCCTTCGCAAGTCCAGTTCTCGCCGTCGGCACGTCCTCCCGTTCTAAAATCCAGGCAGGGATAAAAAGGGCAGAAGCAGAAGGCACAGTCCTGCTCTGAGAAATGACAGGGATACCTCTCGCAGTTCACTCTCTCCATCTCAGGGCGCGCTCCAGGGCAGCGATAAGCTGCTCGTTCTCCTTTCTATCTCTCACTGCTACCCTTATGTAACTCTTCCCCAGGCCGAAGGACTGGCAGTCTCTCACCAGAACTCCGCTGGCCATGGTGCGCTCTGCCAGAACATCGGAGTCAATGCCCATTGATTCGATATTCACCAGAATGAAGTTGACGCTGCTCTCCCAGGGCTGCAGCCCCAGGCTTTGCAAGGCATTGGTGAGATATGCCAGCTCTTCTTTTATGAGCCTCCTGGACCTCTCCAGGTGCTCTGCACAGCCCAAAAGATACACTCCGGCAGCTGCCGCCAGGGAGCTTATGGACCAGGGGACCCTCGCCCGGTTCATGATTCTAGCAAGCTCAGGGTTCGTCACACCGAAGCCCAGCCGTAGGCCCGGAACGCCGAAGGACTTAGTCAATGACCTCATGACGAACAAGAAATCCATTTCGTGCGCCATTGAGGCAACGCTCTGCCCCGGATCTGATAGCTCGATGAAGGCCTCGTCCACGAGAAGAAAGGTCTCACTATGCTCGCACCGCTCCGCCAGATTGGCCACCAGCTCTTTAGAGAGAAGCCGTCCCGTGGGATTATTGGGGTTGCATATGAAGAGGGCCTTGGCCTCTTTCAGATCGGATTCGCAGAGGAGGGGCAGGCCATCCTGGCCAATCTTAACGTTTTTGATTCCGGCTCCAGCGAGGAGGGACTGGTTCTCGTACTCGCCAAAGGTGGGAAAAGGTATCAGGGCCAGATCACCCTCCTCCAGGGCGGCCTCCGCGAAGAGCCTGATCAGCTCCGAGGAGCCGTTTCCGGGAACGATATTCGTCGCGTCGACGCCCACAAAGCCCGCTGCCGCCCGGCGAAGGTCGATGTAGCTGTTGTCCGGGTAGTGGGCGATGTGCTTCAGCTCCTGCAAGACCAGCTCCTGCAGGGGCGGCGACCCCAGGGGATTTATGTTGGCGGAAAAATCAAGGGGCTCCGCTCCCAGAATTGCTGCCGCCTCTTGCACTTTGCCGCCGTGCTGGCACTCCCGCGCCAAAGCAAAGCTCTTCCGTACCCGGTTTATCATGGAATCAGTGGCCTTCTCTTGTGATCGCATTTCAAACTTGTGGACAGAAAGCTCTGCGCACCGCGGCTCAACGATCGGTATATAAAAATACTACTATGAAATTCTTGATGATCGGGTCTATTTTATATTAAGCTGTATCCGAAAGTGTTTTATCCCCTCTCGGCGAACCCAAACGGCGTATATCAAAGGAAGAGGAGGCTAAGAACCCGATGGCAACAACCAAGGGCAGCTTTTCGGTTGAGGACATGAAAAATGTCCAGATCAACATAGGAGCTGTCGTTAAAGAGGAAGAGGAATGGGACCAGCCCATGGGGCCCTACCCCAAGCCGGGTGTGGCCACGCTCCGTGACTGGGACTTCAAGATAGCGAACAGATATAAGATTTTCTACGCCCCTGCTGATGATACCTGTACCCTTTGTACCTACGGACCCTGCGACCTGACCGGCAACATTCGCGGCGCCTGTGGCATTGACATGGCAGGCTACTCCGGCAAGATAGTCCTGATCGCCTGCCTGATGGGCTGCTGCGCTCACGCCGCCCACGGCAGACACCTGTATCACTGGTGCCTGGATAAGTTCGGCGACCTGAAGTTCGACATGGGTGATGAGATTCTGGTGGACTCCCCCCTGTACCAGACCATCATGGGCAGCAAGCCCAGAACCCTGAAGGACTTCGGCGAGGGCCTGAGCTATGTGGAGGAAGAAGTAGTGCAGCTTCTGGCTGCCACCCACACCGGTCAGGAAGGTTACTACATGGACTTCGAGTCGAAGGCCCTTCACGCCGGAATGCTGGACCTCCTGGGCATGGAGATCTGCGACATGCTGCAGATTGTGGCCTACGACATGCCCCGCGGCGCAGCCGATGCTCCCCTCATCGAGATCGGTATGGGAACCCTGGACCAGAACAAAGGCGTTTTGATCGCCTACGGCCACAACCTGGCGGCAGGCGCCGAGGCCATGCTCTACGCCGAGAGCCAGAATCTCTGGGATAAGGTGGATATCGGCGGCGTATGCTGCACAGCTCACGATCTGAACAGGATCGGCCTTGGCGCTGGCACAAATGTTCCAAAAGGGATTGGAACCAAGCCCAAGGTTGCTGGAGCCATGGGCTGGTGGAGGAAGATGGTCCGCTCTGGAGTCATGGACACCATCATGGTGGACGAGCAGTGCGTCTTCTGTGATGTCCTGGAGGATGCCTCCAAGCGCAAGATACCCCTTATCGCCACTACAGACAAGATCATGCTGGGCCTGCCCGACAGGACCAACGATTCAGTCGATGCCATTGTGGATGACCTGGTTAGCTTCAAGGTACCGGGAGTGGCCATTCTTGATCCCAAGAAGGCCGGAGAGGTGGGCATTCGCGTTGCCATCGGCGTCAAGCCCAAGAGGGCTGAGGCCAAGATCCAGAACCTGATGACTGAGGAGCAGTTCAGAGCAGATCTTGAGAAATGCACAATCTGCAATGAATGCGCCTTCGTCTGTCCGCCCCACATCAGGATCAGCAACCTCGTCCAGGAGGCCAAGAAGGGCAATTTAGAAGCCTTCTCCGGCATGTACGAGATCTGCGTGGGCTGTGGGCGGTGCGAGCAGGTCTGCCCGCAGGGAATCAATATCCTGGACCTCTTTGAGTATGCCAACCGCCAGTATGTCAAAGACCAGAAGTTCGTGATGAGGGCAGGACGAGGACCCGCCCGCGACACGGAGATCAGGTCTGTGGGCGCGCCTATCGTGCTGGGCACCATCCCTGGCGTCATCGCCCTGGTCGGATGCTCTAACTACCCCAACGGCACCAAAGAAGCCTACGACATGGCCAAAGAGTTCGTGGACCGCGGCTACATTGTCGTCACCTCCGGCTGCATGGCCATGGACATGTCCCTCTACAAGGACGAGGAGGGCAAGACCATCTGGGAGCAGTACGGCGGAGCCTTCGACGGCAGGAACATCTGCAACACCGGCTCCTGCGTCTCCAATGCCAACATAGCCGACGCGGCCATTAAGGTAGCTACCATATTTGCCCACCGGAACCACAGGGCCAACTTCGACGATATGGCCGATTATATTCTGAATAAGGTCGGTGCCTGCGGCGTGGCCTGGGGAGCGTACTCACAGAAGGCAGCATCAATCGCCACCGGCTGCAATAGGCTTGGCGTGCCGGTAGTTGTTCAGCCTCATTCAGTCATGTACAGAAGGTCCTTCATGGCCAGGGCCGACAAACCCGAGGACTGGATGGTCATAGATGCTCGCGACGGAAAGATGCAGCAGATAGAGCCCGTTCCCGAGTCCCTGCTCTACATCGCCGAGACCAAGGAAGAGGCGTTGCTCGAGATGGCAAAGCTCTGCTTCCGGCCCTCAGACAACAGTATGGGCAGATCGATCAAGCTCTTCCACTACTGTGACATATCCATGAAGTACTTCGGCAAGATGCCCGATGACTGGCATATATTCGTCCGGGACGCCAAGGATCTGCCCATCACCTTCAAGGAGAGCATGATGAAGGAGCTGGAGGAGAAGCGCGGCTGGAAGATCGACTGGAAGAACAAGAGGTTCATCTCCGGGCCGCTGCGGCCTGCGGACGTGAGCTTTGATCCGACGCTGATCCCAAGGAAGATCAGGGCGAAGAAGTGAGGGCAAAGGAGGAGACAAATATGGCAGCAGAAGTAAAGAAGGGCATCGATACCACCAAGAATGCCGTTCCCTTTGAGATGGCCCAGATCCCTGGGCCGGAGATGGCCAAGCCCTACATGCCCAAGGTCATGGGCGCTATCATAAAGAAGGCTAAGAGGCCGCTCATCGTTGTAGGAGCAGAGTTCTTCGATGACCCGGTCATGTTCGACAAGGTCATTGAGATGGGCAAGATGGGCATACCCATCGCCGCCACGGCGCACAGCGTGAAGGGCTTTGTGGACAGAGGCTACCTAAACAACGTCTATCAGATCGGCCTTCACCCTCTGACCAACTACCTCCGCTTCCCGGATTGGAAGGGTCTGGACGGCCAGGGCCAGTACGATGCCGTTATATTCATGGGCATCTTCTACAAGTTCGCGAACGCCATGTTCTCTACGTTGAAACACTTCAACAGGGACATCAAGCGCATCTCCATTGACAGGTACTACCATGTCAATGCGAACATGACCTTCGGAAACATGGCCTTCACCCCCGACGACTATCACGCCGCCGTGGACGAGGTAATTGCCGCAATGAAGAAATGAGGTTCATCTCATCAGAAGAGGTGTATTAATGGCAGACATAAAGCTAGACATATCCCCCATGTATGAAGGGGAGCGCATCAGAAAAGAGGATCTGTGGATAGAGCTGGCTGGACCCAAGGCCTACGGATTCGAGCTCTCTCTGGCTACCCCCATGGATCAGATCGAGGACGGAAAGGTAAGTGTGGTCGGCCCCGAGCTATCGGAGATTAAAGAGGGCTCGACTATTCCTTTCGGCATGGTCTTTAAGGTGGGCGGCGAGAAGATCGAGAAGGATCTGGAGTCGATCATTGAGAGGAGGAACCATGCACTTCTATCCTACGTCTCCGGACTGATGCACCTGAACCAGAGGTACGACATCTGGCTGAGGATGGGCAAGGTCCTGCAGAAGAAGGGCGTCACCAAGTGGGAGAATATCTTCAAGCCCATCATCGATCTCTACAAGGCCGAGATGCCCTTCATAGAGAAGATGGAGATCACCATCATAACCGATCCGGCCAAGGTGAAGGAGGAGGAAGAGAAGGCCAGGGCAATCTACATTGCTCGTGACGCGCGCGCCAAGGGTCTGCATGATGAGGATGTCGATGTCTTCTACGGCTGTACTCTCTGCCAGGCATTTGCCCCCACATCAGCCTGTGTCGTATCCCCAGACAGGCCGTCGCTTTGCGGAGCTATCACCTGGTTCGACGGGCGCGCTGCCGCAAAGGTGGACCCCGAGGGACCCCAGTTCGCCATACCCAAGGGCGAGTCCGCAGACCTGATCACAGGAGAGTATGCGTCCATCAACGAGATGGCAGCGAAGCGCTCGGGCGGCGAGTACAGCATCATGAAGCTGTACACATTCTTCGATGCACCCCACACCTCCTGTGGCTGCTTCGAGACCATCGGATTCTATATGCCTGAGGTAGACGGCATCGGCATCGCTGACCGCGACTTCAAGGGCTCAGCCCCCAACGGTCTGCCGTTCTCCACCATGGCCGGCCAGACTGGCGGCGGCAAGCAGGTTGTCGGATTCCTGGGGATGGGCATTCTCTACTACTTCTCGCCCAAGTTCCTGCAGGCCGACGGCGGCTGGAGAAGGGTAGTCTGGATGTCCAAGGCTCTCAAGGAGCGGGTGAAGGCAGGCATCTCCGAGGATATGCTGCCCAAGATCGCCACTGAGGAGGACGCCAATGACATCGATTCCCTCAAGAAGTTCCTGCTGAAGGTGGATCACCCTGTGGTCAACGGCGTCACCAGGACCGTAGACAGCAAGAAGATCACTGAGGGCTGGACGCTGGAAGAGATCTCGGACGAGATAAAGGAAAAAGTCATCGCCTTCGTAGAGAAGACCGGCGGAGATATCGATACCGAGGCCGTTAAGGCCGATCTGGGCCTGAGCGAGGGCCAGTTCATGCAGGTAATCGAGGCTCTGCAAGCCGATGGCGTGCTCGAGTGAATGAAGTTTCAGGAGGGTTGAATCCATGCAACTAAAACTCAAGCCCAAGGCACCTGCAGCAGCGGCTCCAGCAGCCGCGACTGCGGCAGGCGCAGCAGCACCAGCTATGGCCATGACCGGCGGCAGCGCCGGCGGAATCAAGCTCGTGCTCAAGGATGCCAAGATAAGCATCGACAAGGTGGTACTCGCTAAGTAGAGGCCGCCTTCTTCTCCCTTTTTCCATTGGGGGATTGCGGTCTTCTATTATCGGCGCTACTATCCGATTAATGTGAGGGAGATATCATGAAGCTGACACTGAAGAAGAAAGAGGATGCTCCCGCAGCGGCCCCCGCGGCTGCCGCCGCAGCGCCTGCAGGGGCAGCTCCGGCTTTTACCATGCCCGCCTCGTCTGGAAGCATCACCATTGAGCTCCGTGGTGCGTCCGTGCACGTAGCCGAAGTGGTTATTAAGCCAACTAGCAGCAAGCCAACGAAGAAGTAAGGAAGGCTAAAACTTGGGGAAGATAATTGCGGTAACCGGCAAGGGCGGCACAGGTAAGACTGCCGTGACCGCGATGCTCATCAGGTATCTTGTTAAAGAATCTGCGAAAAAATACCGGATGCTTGTTATTGATGCTGATGCTGATGCCAACTTGGCTGATGCCTTGGGCGTTCGGCCTGAGAAGACCATTGGCGACATGAGAGAGTTCATGCAGCAATCCCGGTACAGCGCGTCCCCGGAGACAGATAAGCAGGTGCTTTTCGAGTCCAAGCTCTTCGAGATTCTTTTGGAGACAGAAGGCTTCGATCTTCTGGTCATGGGCAAGCCAGAAGGCTCTGGATGTTACTGTTTTGTCAACAACCTTTTGCGCGGCATCATGGACAAGACCGTTGCCGACTACGATCTGGTTATCATCGACACCCCAGCGGGCCTGGAGCACTTCAGCAGGAAGACCATTCCAGACCTCGACGACCTCATCGTGGTCACGGATGAGTCCCGAAGAGGGCTCACCACGGGCGAGCGCATACGCGACCTGGCCAGGGAGATCGAGATGAAGTACAAGGATCTGTATGTGATAGTGAACAAGGTCACTCCAAGGCGGAAAGAGAAAGTCCTGGAGAATGCCAAGAGCCTGGGCCTGAAGGTTATCGGCACCATTCCCTATGACGAGAGTTTAGCCAAGTTCGATTTAGTGGGAGATCCATTGATGGGCCTGCCTGACGATTCGCCTGCCGTCCAGGAGATGAAGCAGGTGGTCAGGAATTTGGGCCTATGAGGGTGATTTGAATGGCAGGAAAGATCACTTTATCTGACCTGAACAAGACATTATCTGAGATGAATGTTCAGTCCCTCGAGGGTGTCAAGATCGAGGGCGATATAGAAATTGAGATTGACGCAGGTGCAGGCGGCGTTGGGCCTCTTTTTGCCTATTATTTCGGCCAGGAGGCAGCCAAGATCGCCATGCAACTGATGAGCTTTGCTAAGGCCGTAGGCTATCCAGTGGACGCGCTCATGCAACCAGTCGCCGTAGCCCAGGCAGTTAGCCCGGCACCAGCAGGACTGGTTGCCGCTGCAGCCGCAGCTGAGCCAGCCTTCAAGGTTGCCGCCGCTCTGGCCAGCGCCAAGTTTGCCGTGGGCACTGACAAGACCTGGAAGCTTCCCATTCAGGAGGTCACCATCGGAGCAACCAAGGCCGATGGCGGAAGTCGCGGTAAGGTCATGAAGCTGGGCGGTGAGAAGGCCATGGCGTTCTTCCCCGATGCTCCCATGCCCAATGCACCCAAGATCACCATGGACGTCTTCGATATGCCCATTGGCATGGCCAAGGCTGTGAAGGTGCACTACGAGGATGTCATGGGCAGCCCTCCTGAGTGGGCCAAGAAGTCAGTCAGCAAGTTCGGCGCAGATCTGATCACCGTCCACCTGATCAGCACCGATCCGCTCGTCAAGGACACACCGCCCCAGGAGGCGGTAAAGGTAGTGGAGGATGTTCTGCAAGCGGTCGACGTACCCATCTGCATCGGCGGATCGGGCAATCCCGAGAAGGACCCCATCCTGCTGGCCAAGGCCGCTGAGGTTTGCCAGGGCGAACGTGTTCTCATCGCCTCTGCCAACCTGAACATGGACTGGGAGAAGATCGGCAGGGCCTGCAAGGACAATGGACAAGTCTGCCTGTCGTGGACCCAGCTCGAGATCAACTCTCAAAAGGAGCTAAACAGGAAGCTCATGAAGGTAGTGGGAATGCCCAGAGAGTCCATAGTCATGGACCCGACCACTGCTGCGCTGGCATACGGCCTGGACTTCGCCTACACCAACATGGAGAGAATAAGGCTTGGCGCTATGAAGGGCGACGACGAATTGACCTTCCCCATGTCCTCGGGCACAACCAACGCCTGGGGTGTCAGGGAGGCCTGGATGGTTCGCTCTCCAAACAAGCAGGATTCAGATTGGGGTGACAGGATGCTCCGCGGTCCGATCTGGGAGATTCTGACTGGATTTACCCTGGCCATGGCTGGCGTGGACATCTTCATGATGATGCATCCGCTGGCTGTGGCATATGTGCATGAGATCACCCAGTCGCTGATGGGAATCATCGATGCCAAGACGCCGGACACTGCCAACTGGATCAAGATGGGGGTGTGAGAACCATGAAGGAATCAAGCCCGCTCAATCTCTACAAGCAGCTTCCTAAGACCAACTGCAAGGAGTGCGGTGAGCAGACCTGCATGGCATTTGCAGCGGGCCTCATCGACAGGACCAAGAAGATCGAGGACTGTCCGCCTCTCCTGAAGGAGACGAAGTATGCCAAGAAGCTCGGTGCCCTCAGGTCCATCGTCGCTCCTGAGCTGAAGATGATCTATGTGGGCACAGGCGAGAAGCAGCTCAAGGTGGGCGGCGAGGACATCATGTACCGCCACCAGATGACCTTCTTCAACAAGCCGCCCTTTGCCTACGATGTATCCGATACAATGGAAGAGGCAAAGCTTGTCGAGCGCGTGAAGAAGATCACCGACTGGAAGAAGTTCTACATCGGCAACTGGGAGCGCGTGGAGATGATCGCTGTCCGATCCGTGACCGACGACCCGGCCAAGTTCGCCGCCTGCGTCAAGAAGGTGATGGAGAACTCGGACTATCCGCTCATACTCTGCTCCTTCAATCCTGCCGTCCTGAAGGCAGGATTGGAGGTCGCAGCCAAAACCAGGCCTCTCATCTATGCCGCCACCAAGGACAACTGGAAGGAGGTTGCTCAGCTCGCCCATGACTACAATGTGCCCGTCACACTCAGCGTTCCCTTCGATCTGGACGGCCTGAAGTCGATGGTAGCCACTTTCGCCGGCATGGGCCTCACCGATCTGGTGCTCGATCCCGGCACAGCGCCCAACGGCAAGCTGCTGCAGCAGTCTCTGCTGAACTTCATCAACCTGCGGCGCGCGGCAGTCGAGGAGGCGCAAAGAGACATGTGCTATCCAGTCATGGCGCTTCCCATCAACGCCTGGATGACCACCGACGATCCCGTCAGGGCTGCCTACTGGGAGTCTGTCCTGACCGCAGCGTTCGTGATTCGCGGCGGCGCCATCATGGTCAAGCACTCCACCGAGGCTTACAGCATGATGCCGGACATGCACCTGCGCTTCAACATCTACACCGATCCGAGAAAGCCGGTGCAGGTCAAGGCCGGGCTGTACAAGGTGGGCACTCCAGGGCCGGAGTCGCCAGTGTTCGTGACCACCAACTTCGCCCTGACCTACTACACAGTGGAGTCGGATATCGCCTCTAACGACATCGATGCCTACATTATCGCCATCAACACCGATGGAATCGGCGTGCAGGCATCTGTCGCCGGTGGCCAACTGAACGCCACCAAGATCAAGGACGCCATGGGCGAGACCGGCTTCGACTGGAAGGGCCAGAAGTATGCCGGATTGGTGCTGCCCGGCATGGCTGCCAGGTTCAGCGGCGAGCTGGAGGACCTCTTCGCCGGCCAGACCAAGATCATGGTCGGGCCCGAGGACTCGGGACGTATCCCCGGGTGGATGAAGGATTTCTGGCCGCCCAAGTGAGCAGGCCAGCTGAAGTGCAAGAATGTGCCCTCCGTGGGCACATAACCTTTATTTTATCAGGAGAATGATAAGTCATGTTCTCTATAAAGATCTTGGTGCCGGTCCTGGAGGTTCTGTTCCTATTCATGATCTTCAACGCTTCTGCCCAGTGGTCGCCGGGAGGGATGATGGTCTACATGGGAGATTTGAATCTGGCTGGCGCATCTGGCTCCCGCGGGGCGGCGCCTTATGCCATAGGCAGCTCGCTGACGGTCCAGGCTTCTTTGAATAATTCGTCATTGAACAGCAGCTTGATCAATAACTCCACCGTGAACAGCCTTCCGGTCCTGATGCCCCTTGATCTGTCCGGTTATGGCAGCGATAGGGCCAACAAGAACCTCGCCGGATACAAGAACATCATGTATCCCATGGCGGAATCGAGAGGCTCCACTACCACGACTGGCGGCGCATCCGGCGGTTGCTGCGGTTGATAAGCCTCATGATTATCTTTTTATGATACTAAGAGGGATAAAATGAGACGAATATTGTTATGCCTGCTGATACTGGCACTTCTTATGACAGTGACAGAAGGAACGCTCTATAAGAAGACCGCAGGTCCCTGGATTGTGGAGTTCAATGGAACGCCAGGCCTAAACTTCAGAAACCAATACGAAGAGCCGACTCAAGAAGGCTATAGCTGGTGGATGATGACCTTGATCGATAAAGCAGGCCACGAAGCGGCTTGGTTCTCCTTCCGCAGCTACTCCAATCCTCAGAAGGCCTCGGAGGACTTCCTGGATAATATGTTGGACCGAGCTGTGAATATCTTCAAGGTAACCTCGCCTACTAAGACATCTACAGTCGTGGACGGAGCTGATGGTCGCCTGGGCGAGGGATACTCCTCGGAGTTCAGCCGCAAGTGGAGAGGCGTGGTCTGGCCCTATAATTCTGAGTTTGACTCCTTCACCAACACCAACGTCACCAAGCACTTTATCGGCTTTGATAGCCTGCAAGAGCAGCCCGAGTTCGAGGAGATCGTGAACTCGCTTCACGTGACCAATGTGACCAATATGTAAAAAGGGGCGGAATGATGAAATTTTTTTACTCAGTACTGTTATTAGCGCTGATAGGCGCAGTTCAAGCCACCTCGTATCAGGAGAGCGTGGGCCCCTGGACGGTGCAGTTCAATTGCACCCAGAACCTCAGTTTTCAACCAGAGCATAATCCTCCCCAGCAGGACGGCAGCAGCATCGATGCCCTTTACCTTGTGGACGAAGCGGGCCACCAGTTAGGATGGTTTGCGTTCTTCAGCTATGCCACGCTTATGAAGGCGGGTGAGGAGAACTTCGACAACATCCTGAATGCTTACATTAATAGCTTCAAGGTCACCTCGCCCAGCAAGAGTTCCATTGAAGTAGATGGCACAGAGGGCAGGATGGCGGAGGGTTATTCATCTGACCTGAGCCGCAAGTGGCGCGGGGCGGCCTGGGCCTATCATCCATCTTTTGATTCTTTCACCAATACTGAAATGACCAAGAGCTATGTGGCTCTCAACTGCTTGCTGGAGCAAGAGGACTTCGAGGAGATAATAGGATCGGTGCGAGTTAATAAAACGGAATAGATCACTTTATTACCGGGCGGGCCGCATGTAATAGCAGCAGGTCGAACCTTGCCTCCTGGCTATCCTCGGTCATGTTTATAGATACAATCGTGCTGCTCTCTCTCCCGGGTCCATCGCTCACCTCCAGCCTTATCCTGTCCCCATCCGCCACCCAAGGAGCGCTGCTGTTCGCCAGATAATCAGAATAGTCGGCATCGATGCTGAACCAGCCTTCTGATGCAATCTTTTCTGTCTTCTCTTGGCCCGTCCTCTCGTTGGTGGCCGTGACGGTGATATTGGCGGCATCGCTGAAGACTTGTGTGGCATTGACCCTGCCGAAGATGGGATGCAGCCTGTGGGTTGTGTAACCGGAGAAGCCCGTCTCATCGAACCGGTATTCTTCTCCTGACTTTGATTTCAGGGTTCCCTGTAAACTGGAGACCTGCTGGAAGGCCAAGAGGCTGGGCATGGGCAGAGGGTAATCAACCCTCAAGGGAACACTCTTTTCTGCCGTTATCATCAGTTCCAGTCGATAGTCTCCGTTTTCGGCCTCCAGCTTGTAGCCAGCAGGATAGGTCCTGGCTGTTGCGGGATCGAAGGCAAAGGCGGTATAATTCAGTTTGATCTGCTTGCTTGAGAACTGGATGGTCTTGCCCGCGTATTTGATTCCCAGAAATGTGCTTCTCCCGTCTCCCAGGATATCGCCCAGAGTCAGGCTGAAGCCGTCCTTGGGGACGGAGACCTGGGCCCAGGTGATTTGAGGATCGTTCAAGGCCCACCGGCCCCAGCCGTGATCGTGGTATCCTGTGGCATTGATCTCCAAAGTCCGATCGCCCAAAGTGAGCTTTCCGGTGACATTGGCGGAGGGCATGTAAGCCAGCCACTTCATACCATCCCCTTTGAGGTGGCCGACATGCGATTGAACAGGTATCACAAACCAGGGGCTGACGGCCGGCTGGTAAATCAGATCCCAACGGATGGGAGCCCCACTGATGCCGTCCTCCACCAGTCCCCAAACCTTCAAATTTGGCTCCTCCTGAATGGAGAAGCCGCTCTGGTCCAGGTCGAGGGTGGGAGAGTCGCGATCTCCTCCAAAGCCGTGGCTCTGGCGGAGGCCGATGGCTGGCTGCCTGCCGTCTTCCAGGACCACGGCCAGAGCCTGCAGCTTTCTGGAAGAGGTCAGGTTATCCGGGTCGCTGAGGAGGTATACGACCAGGAATTGGGAATCATTGCCGACTCCGTTGAAGTACCACCACTCGTTGTAGAGATTATCATCGACGCCGTTCTTCATGTAGTGATAGGCATCGTCCTTCAAAGTGGCATCGGCAGCAAGACAGATGGCTGATAAAAAGAAAAGCGAGATTATTATCATCATATGAGGCTTGTAGCTTCTCATCTGGGATCTCCTCTTGCGACTCGGCCCCAAGACCGCATCCAAAAGTTGATTGTCTTCTCAAATATAACTATTTTCTTAAACTTGGATCGCTCTGCAAATCCAGCTGGTCCAGCAGCCTCACCGCTTCCTGCGGAGTATTGGCCTTTATCGTTCCTGGAATCTCCCAGCTATGCAGACTGATGACCCGCTTTTTCATCTTCAGGGCCAGGGCCACCTCCGAGAGGGTGCCGTGCTCTCCTGGCAGGGCTATGACCGCATCGGCGCTCTTTACAATGATCACATTCCTGGCGTGGCCCATGCCTGTGGCAATGGCTATGCCCACGTATGGATTGGCATCCGTTTTTTCGCCGGGAAGCACGCCCACAACAAGGCCGCCTGCTGCACTTGCCCCGTGGGCGGCCGCCTCCATCACGCCGCCCAGGCCGCCGCAGATGATAACATGGCCTCGCTCCGCCAGAAGCCTGCCTAGCATTTGCGCCTGCTCGCGAACCTCCGGGCTGCAGTCACCGCCTCCCACAATCGCTATCTGCATCTGTGTCCTCCCCGCGCAATCGCTTATTGACGTAATTTGACATCGTCTTTAGCGCAAGGTTTTCATACCCCGCTTAGGACATAATTCTTTGTGAACGCTTTCAGTCAGCTTGACGGCCGCATCCGGGCCATTCTAGCTGAGCAGTCCATCTTTGAGCCGACGCTGCCCCAGGAGCTGGCCATACCCGCGATCCTGGCCAAAGAGAACGTGCTCCTCATCTCGCCCACAGGGACAGGCAAGACCGAGGCGGCAAGCCTGCCCATCTTTCATGAGATCTTGCAGGGGAAAGGCCAAGGCACTCAGGCGATATACGTCACACCCCTGCGCGCCCTGAACAGGGATATGCTGCGCCGGTTTCATGAATGGGGAGAGAGGCTTCATATCTATGTGGCGGTGCGCCATGGCGACACCAGCCAGGCCGACCGGCGAAGACAGGCTCTCCGGCCACCTGACCTGCTGATCACCACTCCGGAGACGCTGCAGGTGATGCTTACCGGCAAGCGTCTCCGCCAGAACCTGGCAGGCGTCAGAACCGTGGTGGTGGATGAGGTCCATGAGATGGCCAGCTCCAAGCGCGGCTCACAGCTGGCTGTGCTCCTGGAGAGGCTGGCAGAGCTGGCTGGCGATTTTCAGCGGATCGGCCTCTCCGCCACCGTCGGGTCTCCGGAGGCGGTGGCAAAGTTGCTGGCGGGAACTATGCGCAGCTGCAGAATTATTCGGGCGGATGTGGAGAGGGTGAGCGACTTCCAGGTGATCTGCCCCCAGCCCACACGAGCCGACTTTGCCCTGGCAGGAACGCTCGAATGCGATCCCCGCCTGGCGGCGCAGATCCGCCGCATCCGGGAGATGGTGCGGTCCAGAAAGTGCCTGATCTTCGTAAATACCAGGCAAGCGGCGGAGGTGCTGGGCTCTAGGTTCCGGCAGCTGGGCGAGCCCATTGGAGTCCATCACGGCAGCCTCTCCGTGGAGGCGCGGGTGGAGGCGGAGGAGGCATTCAAGGCCGGAGCCTTGCAGGGCCTCATCTGCACCTCCTCCATGGAGCTGGGGATCGACATCGGCGACGTGGAGCACGTCATCCAGTACAGCTCGCCCCGCCAGGTCTCCCGGCTGCTGCAGCGCGTCGGTCGAGCCGGTCACAGGATAGGCCGGGTGGCTTCCGGCACCATCATCGCTACCTGCGCCGACGACGTGGCCGAGGCCTGTGCCATCGCCCGACGGGCCGCAGCCGGCGAGCTGGAGGAGATCCAGATTCACGAGAAGGCCGCGGACGTCCTGGCAAACCAGATTGTGGGGCTGGAGATGGACTTCGGAGAGATCAGCCTGGAGAGAGCATACCGCATCGTCACCCGGGCCTATCCCTTCCGGGACCTGAAGTTGGAGGAGATGAAAGAGGTGGTCTCTCAAATAGCGGAGCACAGGCTGGTTCGGCCTTATCAGGAGCAGCTTCAAAGGACGCGCAAGGCCCGGGAGTACTATATTGAGAACCTCTCCATGATTCCGGACGAGAAGAGGTACAACATCTACGACATAGTGGGACGCCGGTCCGTTGGCACCCTGGACGAGGCTTTCGTAGTGAGCTTTGCAGAGCCTGGCGCCACCTTCGTCACCAAGGGCGAGATCTGGGAGATATCCGAGGTCGATGTTGATCATGATGAGATCAAGGTCGTGCCCATCCATCGCAGCGGCGAGATTCCCAGCTGGACGGGCGAGGAGATCCCCGTTCCCTTCGAGGTGGCGCAAGAGGTCGGCCGGATAAGGCGACAGATCCGGGAAACTCTGGAGGCAGCAGGGGAGCAGGCAGCCGCAGAGCAGCTCATGGGCATGTACCCTCTGGACATCGAAGCCGCAACGGAGCTGATCGATCTCGTGAAAAAGCAGGTTGAACATAGCCTGCCTGTACCGGATGAATCTCATGTTGTGGTAGAGAGCGGGGGGGAGGGTGCCGTCATAAACTGCTGCTTCGGCCACAAGACCAACGACACTCTGGGCCGCGTGCTCACCGCCATCCTCTCCGCCCGCTTTGGGAGCAGCGTCGCCTTGCAGATCGATCCCTACCGGATTGAGCTGATGCTGCCCAAGGCCCTGCTGGCCGAGGAGATCGTGAAGCTGATCATGGAGATGAGCCCGGAGTACATCGAGCCCATCCTGGAGATGACCCTGAAGAACACCACGCTGCTGCGCTGGAAGATGGTGCACGTGGCCCGCAAGTTCGGGGCTCTCTCCAGGGATGTGGACTACCAGAGGGTGAGCATGGCCAAGCTGCTCAAAGTCTTCGAGGGCTCACCCATGTACCGGGAAGCGCTGCGGGAGATCTATCACGACCGTCTGGACATTGCAAGGGCGAGGCAGGTTCTGGAGATGATCCGGGACGGCAGGATTACGATTACTACCAGCTCCCTCAGCCCCATAGGAACCAGCGGCCGAGGAGGAGGCAGGGACGTCACCTCGCCGGAGCACGCCGATGCAGCAGTCATCGATCTTCTCAAGAACAGGATCATGAACGATCGGGTCCTGCTTTTTTGCGTGAACTGTAAGAAGTGGAAATCCATGCGGAATGTCGAGCGTGTGCCGGAGCAGCCCCAGTGCCCTCTCTGCGGCTCTCGCATGGTGGCGGCCCTCAAGCCCTGGGAGGAGGAGGAGATAAAAGTCGTCAAGAAGCCGGAGAAGAATAAGACCGCCGAGGATCGTCGCAGGACGAAGCGGGTCTTCCGGAATGCCAACCTTGTCTTAAGCTACGGCAAGACGGCGGCGATTGCCCTGGCGAGCCGCGGCCTGGGGCCGGAGACCGCAGCGCGCGTCGTCGGCAAGCTGCGAAGGGACGAGCAGGAGTTCTACAGGGATATTCTGAAGGCAGAGCGGGAGTATGCCAGGACCAAGAGGTTCTGGGGATGAAAGTGAGATTCTAAGCCTTTCTTCCTACAGGCAAAACCCCAATGGGCACCTCTCCATTGGGCAGTCCCAGGAGTTCTTCTGTTTTATTAGCATTAAACCCTATCGTGTAGGTAGAGGCCAGGTCTAAAGATACGACCTCCAGAAGCAGGTTTTCCGCTGCCGCTCCCGCATCGATGTAAACCCATCGACTCAAATCCCGGCCAGCAATCTGGTTCCCATTCCTTGGCGTCTGATTCTGCGGCATCTGAATCCCCGGCATCTGATTCATGCTTTCGATCGCTCCCGTAATAACGAAGATCGCCGGCGCGGTTTTTATCCAGAGGGCAAGCCGGTGACGTTACCGGCCAGGAGATAGACCTGTAAGGGATATCTCGCCATGGCTGAAGGTGCAGTACGATGGCCCTTGTCGTCCGTCACGCCCTGCGCCGCCCAGAGAAGCTGGGAGATCTCATCCAGGGTCAGGCCCTCTTTCCCAAAGTTGCGAATCGATCGCCTCTCTTTCAGGGCCTTCTCCACGGCGATGCCGCCATCAGTGCGGGACTCCGGTAGTTTAATCACTTTAGATGCATCCTCCTTCGAGGAGCCATTATTTTCTGATGCTGCCATCGCGGCCGTCGCCAGGAGAGCCAAACCAACAACAATGGTCCCCAATTTATTCATTTATACCACCTAGGAATCTGACGTAAGTTTCCTCGTGCGATCTTCAAATGTAATGTAGCAAAAGCTGCAAGTTTAGTCGCCTCTGCCGCCCATTTTCTTCATCCAATCATGTGCAAGGATCTCAGCCTCTCCGCTTTCTATGCCCTCCAGTACTTTTTCGGCAACATATTCCGCGGTATCAGCATGGAATGGGGCGCTGCCTACCTGCTCCCGGCTATCTCCCGCAGGCTCTTTTATGGTGCTCTTCTCGAAATTGGTTAGTGTGACATACGGATACACCACACTGACAACAATATTATCTTTCTTCAGCTCTTCTCTTGCCGTCATGCTGATGCCAGCCAGCGCTCGTTTCGAAGCCGAATAGGCACTCATGTTCGGTAGATACATCAGCGCTGTGCCGGAGCTGATGTTGATGATCGCTCCTCCGCCTTGCCTTCTCATGATCGGGATTACCTGCTGCATGGCAACCAGCGGGCCTATCACGTCCAGGTCGAAGATGTAATGGAACGTGTCGATATCGGTTTTTTCAACGGAAGCATCGTATCCCTGACCGGCGTTGTTAATCAGGATATCAACTCTTCCGAAGTGCTCCTGCGTTTGCTCGACCATCCTTTTGATCTCAGTGATCTTCGTCATATCGGCGAAAGTAGCAATCGAATTTGGAAGCTCCCTTGAGAGCGTCTTCAGCTTCTCCTTTGAGCGAGAAACGAGAGCAACTTTTGCGCCGCGTTCCGCAAGAAGCTTGGCGGTAGCCAGACCGATTCCCGATGAGGCACCAGTCACGATAACAACTTTATTTTGAATATCCATAGAATTACCTCTTATTTTGATGACAATCTATTTCGTTCGTGATTGCTAAATATCTAATAGGCAGACAGAGACTTAAGTTTTTGGTCGTTCGTTAATAGAGTGAAGAGTTTCAAATACATTAGAGGGTTTCGGTATACTCAATCAGCCTTTGCGTTATCCTTGGCGAAAAGACTTAAGCATTGATGGCTACGATATCTAGTAAAACCGGAGCAGGTCGCAATGGGGTTTTGAACAAATTATGTCTGAACAGGTTCATTTCCAGGCAGGCCTGAGGAAGGAAGGTCATCATGAGCGAAATTCTGAAGCTCATCCAGGAAAGGCACTCGTCGAGGGTTCCCTTTGATCGGGAGCACCCATTGGCCAAGCAGGATTTGAAGCAGATCCTCGAGGCGGCACGTTGGGCACCCACGGCCCACAATATGCAGAACTTTGAGATAATCGTCGTCGACCATAAAGAGCTTCTAGAGAAGATAGGAAACATCAAGTACCGGATCTCGGAGGAGTTCATTAGGGAGAATTTTCAGCAGCTTTCGTTCTCAGAGGAGGAGCTGCTCCAGAAAAAGGTCGGGATCCTCGGCACCATGTTCCCGCCGTCATGGAAGACCCCTGGCGATTGGGATAAGATCGCGCGGGAGAGCGAGCCTTCAACTCTAAACAACCGCATTAAAGGCAGCCCAATGCTGCTGATCGTCATCTACGACCCTAGAAAGAGGGCGCCCGCTTCTGAAGGCGACGTATTGGGCATTATGAGCCTGGGCTGTATCATGGAAAACATGTGGCTCATGGCCCAGGAACTGGGAATTGAGTTTCATATTCTGAGCGTCTTTTCCGGAAACTCAGTGGAAAAAGAGGTAAAGCGAATTCTCAAGATCCCAGAATACATGAAGATTGCCTTTGGCTGCCGCCTGGGATATCCCGTCTCGAAGCCGTCCGAATACCTTAGAGTGCGCCGGGATGTGGAATCTTTCGCCCATCATAACCAATTTGGAAATACGGGCATTGACTGAGATTTTTTATTCTAAACCGTGCCCCCCCCGTAGTCACAGCGGTTGGATAAGGGCACGCGAATTCAATTTAAGTGTGGATCCGCGGACTTTGTTTTTATTTTTTGGGCAGCGGCATCTCGCGCTTCGGAAAGATACGCCTGCTCGGTCCGCCCGGCGCTGCCAATTGACAAACGCCAAGTCCAGACACAGCGCCAGGCAGCGCTATGCAGACGAGCAGGTATCCCCCGGAATGCGAAAGATACCTCATTTGTGCAATGCTCTGGAGCGGAAGGGTGAGCTGGTCATCAGCTCAATCAATTGAAAATGCTCACGCTACCTTCCCTTCCTCCTTCTCTGGGTGATTGGCAAACACCAGCACCTCGGAGGGCGCGAGATCTTTGATCACCACATAAGCGATTCCCTCCGGCGTCCTCTGCACTTCAGCCTTCGATCCAGCGGGATGCATCAGAAGAAGACATCCAAGGACCGCCGCAGGACGAAGCGGGTCTTCCGGAATGCCAACCTTGTCTTAGGCTACGACAAGACGGCGGCCCTCAAGCCCTTCTCGCCCCGAAGACCTTCTTCAGCAATCCGCCTCCGGTCTTCTCTCCCGAACGGGATTTTCTCATAGGAGCGCCGGGCCTCTTCTCCGGGTCCTTCCCGGTTCGAGAGGCGCTGGTAGAGCTTCCTTTTTTCTTGGCCACAATCTGCGTGCTCACGCCACCGTGCCTGGACTTCCTGGGCCTCACGCTAACGGTTATGGGCCGCTCGATCTCATTGCTTACCAGCATGGCCACCCCTGGCGGAAGGCGCTTGATCTCCTCCTCCAGCTCCGAGGTCATGCCCTCCAGTCCCTTGCTCAGGGCTTTGAGATCATTGGGATTGGTTACCCGCATAATGATCTGGGTGTTGCACTGCGATATGACGTTTTTATCTACGCGGGCTGGCCTCTGGCTGATGACCATCAGGCCGAGGCCGAACTTTCGACCTTCGGCGGCTATGGTCCGCACTATGCTTGTGGAAGCCGCATTTCCCGTGCCACGCTCGGGAATGTAATTGTGCGCTTCCTCTATGACCACCATTCCCGGCGAGATGAGTCTGCGTTTCCTGGCCTCGAAGGTCTCCGTCAAGAGCCGGGACACGATCATGGCCTGCAGCTCGGGAATGATGCCGGTCATGTCGATGACCGAGGCCCTTCCCGGACGAAGCATCTCCTCTACGGGCGTTGCTGTTCCCGAGAAGAGCCCCAGCTCCAGGAGCGACTCCAGATGGCCCACCAGGTTCCACTTCACCTTGGAGTTGCTCCTCACCACCTGATCGATGATATCCTCCAGGGTATAGGCATCGGTCTCTGAGCGCAGGGCACTGATGGCCTCGTAGAGCAGCCCGAGCTGGCCGCTGGTAGCGCTCTCATGGGGAATCATCTTCGCCACATCCCGTGCGGACAGGTTCAGCCCGTTGAACCGGAAAGGCCGGTCCGCCCGGGGATTCATGGCCATCTCTCCAGGAGTATAAACTACGGCCTCATAGCCTCGCGGCTTGACCTTGTACCTGGCGAAGTCCCCCTCCTTGTTGGGCTCCTTCATGGAGGCATACTCGCCATGAGGATCGATGATGAGAAGAGCGACCTTTCTCTCCAATAGCTCTTCCAGGATCACAGCCGCGGTGTAGGATTTTCCTGAACCTGTCTTGGCTAAAACGCTGCAGTGCTTCTGCACCAGAGTGTTGGCATCCAGCTCCACCCGGATATCGTAGCCGCGCAGCATGCCGATGTACATGTCTCCCTGGGCCAGGCCCAGCGTGGCCTTGATCAGCTTCTCATCCGCTATGAAAACGGAATCTCCAGGCCGGGCCGGGCTGGTGGGAAGACGCAGGCGGCCGTTGCTGCCCACGCCTATCACCCGCGCCTCGGCGATCATCATCTCTCTTGAGTCGTAATTTCTGGCGGCGTCGTTATACTGGTTCACGCTGTAGGCGGAGTTGGATCTCTTCACGTCTTCAACCTGGGCCAGGATCCAGTCCTTTCCGTCCGCCTTGGCCTTTATGTATGTGCCTTGCCCAACTCCTTTGTTGATTAAGAACTTGAATGCCAGAGGGTTGGTCTCACCTATAATGGTTCCAACCGATCCCTTGACCATGGACATCAAAGACCATCACCGCTAAAGTGAGCCATCAGCTACTCCCGTCCCATTCCTTTTTATTTTTCTCTGAATAAAAACCCATCGGGACGGATTCTAACCCAACTTCCATCTTTCCCTCCTGTCCGCTTCATCTTTGCTAGATGCTCAAGTATTATAATAATATCTTGGTTGTTTCTTCATGGCATACCCGAAGGCCAGGCCCACCAGCAGTCCGGCGATGTGGGCCATATGGGCGATGTTGTCGGATGCGCCCATAGTCAGAAAATCAATCAGGGCAAACAGCACGACCGCCGCCCGGATACTCAGCGGTATCACGAAGAATATCAGCACGCGGATCTCGGGAGCGATTATGGCCAGGCATCCCAGGGCACCGTAAAGCGCCCCACTTGCTCCCACTAGGCTCCCGGAAGAGATCAGCATCTGGGCCGTGGCGGCCACAATTCCCGAGAGTAGATAAATCTGCAGAAACTTCAGATCTCCAACTCTGCGCTCCAGCTCCATGCCAAAGAAGAAGAGGAAGAGCATGTTCCAGAACAGGTGATCGAAGCTGGCGTGCACAAACATGTAGGTGATCAAAGTCCAGGGCCGCTGCATCAGATGGTCTGGATTGAGCGCCAGGTAGCTGTAAACAAAGCCGGGAGCAATGAGGCTCAAGAAATATACTACTACGCAGATTAATAATATTAGTCCTGTGTAGGAAATAGGGAGGCCAGAAGATATCCGGTCACGCCAGCTGCTTTCTCTGCTAGCGGGATTTCCCCAATCATCCCGCTGCCGAAAGTCCTCTCTGCGTCCTATCTGGGCCTGGAAAGGTCCCGATGGAGCGTTGCCGCTCTTCGCACCAGTGCTCAAACTGCCAACTCCAAGAGGGCCATCGAATAGAGGATTCAAGTTAACTCCCTGTAATAATATTGTTTTCCTTATCTAAAAACCATGCGGCCAAAGTATCATTCAGTAATGTACTGGCCATCGCGCAACACTATGACATAGTCAGCCGAGTTCCTGAGGGCGACAGAGAATCCAGGCTCCGCCCCGAAGATGATGGTCTCCTTGCCGTGCTCCCTGGCCTTCAGCAGCACAGGCTTGAGATCGGCATCTCGGGTGACCAGAGCGATGGTATCGATCACAGGATTGTAGATCATATCCACTCCTTCCACGGCCATTCTGACGTCCACATCACTGGTGCAGATCACAGGTTCAAACCCCTGATTCTCGACCGCCTCCACAAGCTTCTCAGATGCGTACTGGTTGAGAAAGACCTTTCCCATCTTGATATCGCCGTAGTCCTTCAGCATGTCCCTGATCTCCTCCAGGTCCATCTGGAACTCTTTTCTGAGCATGTTGGGGCCATCTACCAGAAGCCCTATCTTCTTGCGGCCCTTCTCTTTTCTGGAGCCCAGATACTTGAGGATGGGCTCGAAGTGTATTGGCATCCGATCCATATTACCCTGCGACCTTTGCTAATTGCTCAGTCTATCCTTTAGAGGACCTATTTAAGAGGGCCTATTTCATATATTTTTTCGTCCAACTACGGCATTCAACGAATGCCATAGACTCTCCTGGTGTTCTCAGCAGTCAAACGAGCTATCTCTTGGGGTTCCATCCCTCTTATCTTGGCAATGAGCCTGACGGAGTCCTGGACAAACGCCGGTTCATTTCTTCCACTTCGGGGAGAGAGGAAAGGGCTGTCGGTCTCCACCAGCAGATGGTCCAGGGGAACGTTCCTGGCCAGGATCTGATGTTGTGCGGAGCGGCACAGATTTGTGGCCAGAGAGATATAAAATCCCCTGTCCACCGCCTCTTTCATGGTGGCGAGGGAGCCGCTGTAGCAGTGAAAGACGACCTTGTCCAGGTGCCTGACCATCTCCAGGGCCCGGCTCTCTGCATCCCGCGAATGTATCACCAGCGGCAGGCCGAGGGACTCTGCCAGATCAATGATCCTGCGAAAGACCTGCGCCTGACGATCTCTTTGGGCAGCTTCTTTGCAGTGGTAGTAGTCAAGGCCTGCCTCGCCTATGCCCACGGCGCTGCCGGCATTCTCCTTTATCTGCTCCAGCAGCCTGTTGAGATCGCCTTCGTCCAGGGCCCCCAGGATGTTGGGGGAAAGCCCCAGGGTGGCGAAGATGAAATCGTGCCTCTTCGCCAGCTCCAGCGATTTCTGATTGGTGGAGAAGTCCACGCCCGAATTTATCATCTTAGCCACGTCGCAGTCACGTGCTCTCTGTATTACTGCATCGCGGTCTTTGTTGAACTGCTTGAAATCCAGGTGGCAATGTGAATCAATTACCCCTGGCACTGATTCCTTCAGCGATGAAATTCCTCCAGAAGCCGATAAGCCAAATATACCATTTCATCCTCAGGGATCGCGAAGCCTTGGTGGGCAGAGTTCCGGCCCCTTCTCGATCAGACTTTCCAGGGCAAATAGAATAAAATACTTTCGCCCTACCCTGTGTATCCGATACTACGATGGATCGAGACTCCGCCCTGGACTGAATGCAGGTTCGACGCTGCAGGGGCGGGGGGATGCAGCTTGGCGGCGCAGATGCTTGGATGGAATTCAACCGAGCTGGGATGGCCGGATGGACGCATGCCAGGGGGCAGGGGTCCGCTCGGCAGCTGCGTTCCGGTTAAGATAGATAGGAAGTCAAACGCATTTTAGCAACTTTGAACAAAGACTTCTTAACCTTGCGAAAAATAATCCAAGCGGTGGAGGACAATATGAGAAAGGCAATTGCTGCATCGCTATTTTTGCTGGCGGCTATATTATCATTATCCAATATTGGATGTTCTCAAAGCTTGGATAGTTGCCCGGTCCAATGGGTTTCGGCCTCGCAGGGGAGCATTCCTTACGGGGCTGTAATATGCGGACATGATAGGCCTGCACCTCTCCATGGTTCTGGCTCATTCTTATATCTTATTTCAACAAGCAAAAGGCTCTCACTCTCGATAGCTCCTACTTCCGGTTCAATGAGGCACGTACACGACCAAAAATTGAAGAGAAGGCCTAAAATTTAAGCCTCCTGCTATTTAGTTCTGGAATTTAAGAGCATTAACCTGTTTATGGCACTGACCAGGGCCTCAACGGAGGCCATCACAATATCCTCGCGAGCAGAGCGGGCACTAACCTTTCTTCCCCGATCATCCTCTACTCCGATCACCACCTCCGCCAGGGCATCGGCTCCGCCGGTTATGGCCTCGATCCTGAAGTCGCAGAGGTGGATGGATGTATCGCTGTCCAAGAGCCCTTGTACGGCATTGACCGCTGCGTCCACGGGTCCCACGCCCGTACTGGCCAGCACCCTCTCTTTGCCCCGCACCATGGCCTTTACCGTCGCCGTGGGCGTGATGATGTTTCCGGTCATGACCGAGACCTCCTTGAGCACCACTGCCTGGCTGCCCTTGGCCACCTCTCCGATCACCACGTCGGCGATGGTCTGCAGATCAGGATTGGAGATCTGCTTTCCTTTGTCCCCCAGCTCTTTGATCCTCTCCAGGATCTCCAAAAGCTGCTCCTCAGTGGGCAGGTAGCCCGCCTCCTCCAACACCTTCTTGACAGCATGGCGGCCGGTGTGCTTGCCGAGCACTATCCTTCTCCTGTGGCCTACCATCTCCGGGGTCATGATGCCGGGCTCGAAGGTTTTGCTGTTCTCGATCACCCCGTGGCTGTGGATGCCGCTCTCATGCGAGAAGGCGTTCTCTCCCACGATGGGAGCGGTCAGGGGTATCTTCACCTTTGTGAGGCGCTCAATAAGCCGGGCGGTCTCGACCAGGTACTCGGTCCTGATGCTGGTCTTGGCTCCGTAGATGGAGTGCAGGCTCATCACCGTTTCTGCTAAATTGGCGTTGCCGGCGCGCTCGCCAAGCCCGTTCACACAGACTTGGACCTCTCTTGCTCCCGCCTCGACGGCGGCCAGGCTGTTGGCCACGGCCAGGCCGAAGTCGTTGTGGCAGTGGACATCGACTACCATGCCCACATCATCACAGATATCTTTTACAAAGCGGTAAAAGGAGGAGGGAACTGCAATCCCAACGGTGTCAGGGATGTTGATTATGTCGCAGTGAGCTTCCTCCACCGCCTTGAAGATCCTGTGCAAGAACTGCGGCGAGGTGCGGGTGGCGTCCATGGCCGAGAAGAGGCAGGTTCTTCCGCTCTCCTTCACCAGCTCCACGGTCTTTGCGGCCTCGGCCACGATCTGGTCGTGGCTCATCTTTATGGTATGGGCTATCTGGATGTCGGAGGTGGGAGTGAAGACATGCACCATGCCCACATCGGCATCAAGACAAGCCTGAGCATCCTTCTTCACAATTCTGGAGAGGCCGCAAACCTGGGAGCTGAAGCCCGCTCGCGCGATCTGCCGGACGCTGTCGAACTCGCCCTTGGAGGAGACAGGAAATCCGGCCTCGATCACGTTGACTCCGAGCTTGTCGAGCTGCCTGGCGATCTTGAGCTTCTCGTCCGGGGTGAGCGAGACGCCCGGAGTCTGCTCTCCGTCACGAAGAGTTGTATCAAAAATGCTGACTCTTTCACCTACAAGCGACCGAACGTCGTAGAAGACGATTCCCCACAGAGGTTTCTTGCGTCATGATGCAAAAGAGGACTCAGGTCCTATAAAACTCTTGCCAGGCCCTTGTTGCAGTTTGAAGCTCTCTAGTTATATTTTGCTGGAAAAAAGAAGTCTTGGGCCTGCGCTCCCTAAGCAGGCATGGACTCATCAGAGACCTGCTCCGAAGGATTTGCCTCCTCAGCTCCAGGCTCTTTTCCCGGCGGGGAGATGAGCTCCGCCCTGACCTTCTCGCCGGTGTGCTTCTCCACAAAGTCCACCTCTTTCAGGCCCAGGTGCTGCAGGATCATGTCCGCCAGGCCGCGCCTGATCATGAGCCATTCCTTGTAGTAGCTCAGCTCCCAGGGAACGGTGACTATGGCCACATCATCCTTAATTTCAGACTCCAGGTCCATGCGGGCGAAGGTCTTGATCAGCGCTTTCAGCTTCTCAAGCTTGTCCTCGATGCTCTCCACGATCTTGTACTCAAAGACGATGGTCTTATCCGCCAGAGGATGGTTGAGGTCGATGCTCACCTTTCGGCCGATCACCCTGGTGACCACTCCCACCTTGCCCTCCACACCCACGCGCATTCCCGGGACAGGCTTCTCTTCTTTAAACCGAGTGAGGGGAACGATCTCAACTTTCTTGGGATCACGGGTTCCGAAGGCCTTTTCCGGGGGTATCTCCACCCTGCCTGAGTAGCCGATCTCTTTGTCGATCAGATCCTCTTCAAAGCCCTCCACGAGCTGCCCTGCACCCACCACTATGAGGTGCGGCCTGTATTGAGTCTCTTCATCATAGATTCCATTGGCTGTCGCCACATCTTTGTCGGTGGCGGCTATTACTTGTCCGTCCACAATCTCTGCGTAATCTATCCTGATGAAATCGCCATTTTTCACGGTCATCTTGAATTCCGTCCTAACCTGGGGGTCCCGAAGGACATATCCCAACTTATACCTTCGCATCAGCCCGCCTGCGTGGTTCTCGAGCTACGGCGCTGCCACTAAAAGCCAGATCTTCTTCTAGATTAAGTATTCTGCCAGTCTATCCGTGAGGGGCTGCTCGCAGTAGATGCACCTCAGCAGGACGGGATTTTTGGCCTTGACCAGCATCCTGGATTTGATGGGCTCGGAGGTGTTGGAGATGCAGTTGGGGTTCTGACAGCGCACCACGCTCACAATCTCACCGGGCAGGTCCACGTGGCGCTTCTCCACGACTTTGTAATCGCGGATGATGTTGATGGTAGCGGCCGGGGCAATCAGGGCGATCCTATTGACCTCGTCCTCCTTCAGCTCTCGGTCCTCAACCTTGACGATGTCCTTCTTGTCGAGCTTGCCGCTTTCTACATTCATGACCACGGAGACAGTGGCGTCCGTGGTGCCGGAGATGCCCAGGATCTTCAGCACATTGAGCGCCTGGCCTCCAGCGATGTGGTCTATCACCGTTCCGTTCTTGATGGGCTTCACTCGAAGCTCTCTTGGCTCATCTCTTGAGCCGTCTCTTGACACAGCCTCAGCCATTTTCAAGCACCTCCACCGATCAGCATCTTGAGCAGAGCCATGCGGACGGGGACGCCGTAGAAGGACTGCTGGAAGTAGCGGGCATGGGATGTTGCGTCCACGGCAGGGGCTATCTCGTCCACGCGCGGCAGCGGATGCATGATGATCAGGTTCTTCCTGGCGTTTGCCAAGAACTCGGGCGTGAGCCGGTAGCTGCTGGCGACCTTCTTGTACTCCACCGGATCCGGGAATCTTTCTCTTTGAATGCGCGTCATGTAGAGGACATCCACATTGTTCACGACTTCGTTGAGGTCGCAGGTCTCGCGAACCCGCGTTCCCTTGCTGGAGAGATCGCTCTTGATGGGCTCGGGCATCCTCAGAGTGGGAGGCGAGACCAGGGTGATGTCCGCTCCGTAAAGAGAGAGAGCATAGGCCAGAGAGTGAACCGTTCGACCGTACTTCAGATCGCCGACGAGGGCGATGCTCAGGTCATCCAGACGGCTATCTTTCTTGATGGTGTAAAGATCGAGCAAGGTTTGAGTGGGGTGGTGGCCTGCGCCGTCGCCCGCGTTCAGGACAGGCACGGGCGAGAACTCCGAAGCCAGGCGGGCCGAGCCCTCCTTGGGATGGCGGATGACCAGGGCATCGGCGTAGCCGCCTATGACCCGCACCGTATCGGCAAGCGACTCGCCCTTGGAAATGGAGCTGCCCTCCGCCGGCCCCAGGTTTATAACGCCGCCGCCCAGTCGCTTCATGGCCGTCTCAAAGGACATGCGCGTTCTCGTGGACGGCTCAAAGAAAAGCAGAGCCAGAATTTTGCCTGCGAGCATATCGCTCTTCTTGCCGCGGGCAAAAGGCTCCAGGGACGAGGCCAGATCGAGGACGGAATCGATCTCCTCCCTGGAGAACTCTCGCATGGAGAGCACGTGCCTCTTCTTGAACATGGTTGCCATCTCTACCGGAAAGAATATAATGCTTCTTCATGCTCCGGCGGGAGGGATATGACTTTTGGCTGTGATGTTTGATCCGAGTGGAACCCATTTGATTTCCTATGCGAATTTTAAGAAACCAACTTTGCTAAATGCTATCAGACCATCCGATGCATAAAGCAGCCATTTCAAGCCACACCATTGATCTCAGCCACAGGCCATGATAGCAATGATCCCTCCTCCACCGGCCGACGGCACATAGGCCAGCTCCAGTCAGAATTAGTAGGACGGGCCGCATCCCTGCCGCCTCCTCACGCGCGGGCCCGCGGGCATGCGGGCGGGCCGGAGAGCTTCTTCCAGAGGGCAGGATCTCCGGCCTTGATGCCAGTGTGATCTTTGGGCCGTGCCCTAGGCCGCCTCCTCAGCCTCGATTCGCTCCAGCTCCTCCATCTCCGATCTCCTCAGATCCCGAAGGATGGACGAGAGCTGATCGATCAACTCAATGCGCCTGATAACCTCAGCTTTGGAGGACATTTCGGGCCACCCCCTTCTCGAAAGCTTTGACCTCTTTGGCCGGGAAGAATCTCCGGGAGTGCACGCAAGGCTCTCCGGGCTTGCGCCCCGCAGAGCAGGAGCTGCCTGCAGACGCGGCCACGTGGTACACGTCTCTCAATTTGGCGTCCCTCGCCAGGCAGAGGCCAGGGTCCAGCCGGTAGAACTCCGGGAGGTCTTCGTCCGACTCGGGCACGGGCAGGCCATGCCGCCTGTTGATGTACGTGATTAGAATCTGCACCGCGGCTGCTTCCTGGGTCGCAGGGCCGCCGGGCGCGAGCAGTGCTTTTTCTTCCATCATTCATCCCTCACAGGAACATTGGATATTTTCGATGGCGTTTGCGCGGATGCGTGCGGGCATGAGCCACCATGAGGATGCGGCAGCCGTCCGGGCCGGTTGCCTCCGGCGCGAGCGATCGCATCCGGGCGCAGGATCTGCCCACCCTGGGGCGCGATATGAACTGCGGCGGCCATGGTGCGAATCACCTAGCCTAAATTGGTCACTGCAAGTATTTAAAGTCTCTCCAAAAAACTTGAATAACTTTATAACTCTTAGATAACTTTAAATATTAACAACTCCTAAATATCACTGTGCACTCGTTGTAGTGCATGGAAGAAGTCAAGAGATACAAAGTGATCGCGAAGGTCTTCAGCAATGGCAAGGTAACGATTCCACAGGAGGTGCGTCAGTACCTTGAAATTGAAGATGGTGATTTCGTCGAGATGATCGTATCAAAAATAGATATGTCCGTCCCAAAAGATGTTTAAAGCATCTCGCGATCTTGCACATCGAGGCTGCAAAGGCATTTGCAGCGATAGCTATTTCTTATTTTGCCTCTAACCCACGATTATGTTTCGTAGATATATTTTATCTCAATAATATGATGTTAATTTTTTTTATTGTGTTAACTGTTCCTACGATAGTCTCCCAGTTATTACAGCAGCAAACTTTGTTGTTATCTATTAAATATTTAAGATGAGAACGTTCTCTATTCCAGGGTTGAGAAAACAGGATGCAAAAGGATCTCTTCTAATCTCTTCCTGCTTATACCTTCGCTGGCCTCTTTACCGCGTGTTAGGCCCTTTCATGATAGCATCCCGCCTCTTCCGGCCACACTTGCGCCGCCAACCCTGCATCCCTGCCCCCCCCCACACACACGCGCGGGCCCGCGGGCATGCGGGCGGGGGTCCCGTCATCTCGCTAATATAGAACCTCTATATGATCTGCGCTAGTAGTCCGTTGCACGGTGTATACAGGAGTTGGCTCTTCTTCATCAGCTTGTTCTCCGCAGACACAAACGAAGCTCATCTGGCCGAAGGGGATTATCTGCGCAGAGACTCTAATTTGATCCATCTTGATCAAGCCTCCTCATTCCATTTAGCACCATAAGGCCTAATGTCGAAACCGATCATAGGTGATTGCTTCACTATCTCTTCCTGAACGATCTTAGGTACTGCGGATGATATTTGCTTCATCATCTCATTTAAAATTTGTTGTGCCTGTGCGGGAAGTGATTGTAAGTTAACACTTGGTGGCATCTGCAATTGGAGATTCACATTCATCTGAAGATTTGGCGGCACTTGGCGTTTTCTTGCAATATTCATGCTGAGCCTAAATACATGAAGCTTATCCACGCTCTCAATCACCGCAACGGGCACTTGATCTAAGGCGCTGTTCTCTTTGCCCTTTAGTTCTATCTCAAGGTCAATCGGATCCTCTATTTTCAAGAATTCTTCATAAGCCTGATATAGTTTCCAAAGCAGGCCTTCGATGCCTTCCTCTTCGGCGTACTTAACGTCGAGTCCCATCTCTTTTGCTTCACGTCTGCCTATGGCATGACCATGTGAATATATCTTCTCTGTTAGAGTCTCTATTACAGTATTGAGTTTCGACTCCTCGATCTTTTCCTTCCTTGATGTCAATAGCTTTCTGGCAACTAGCCTTATGTGGTTATTGGAACGATTCACATTCCCAAGAGTCAAAGGCCCTACTTGAGCGATAAGTTTGCCCATTAGCTGAGCTACAGCATCTGATCATTGATGTTAGCCCTCTCTTTGATAAAAGATACGAAGGAGTTAACATCTTCTACGGAGATCTCTTGTGGAGGGACCGCAGCCTCGCCCGCATTAGCCCTCTTCAGAGTAGGATCAATTGGTCCTAACTCAGCCTTCTTACCCATGAGTATCGTATCCGCTCCCAGAGAGAGCAGAGTGGCGGCGCTCTGTGCTTTATATGGTATTAAGACATTAAACTCATCGCAGAACTCCCTAATCATGCTCACGATTCGCCAGGGCACGCTTACATCTCCGCCGCAGCTATACAGGAACAAATCCATTCTCTTAGTCGTTTCTTCTTGAAATTTCAAGTTCGATAGATGATCGTATAAGGGTCGAACTGCGTCTTGAGCGATCATGGCAGACGCGAAGGTTCTGTCACCAGTGAAGTATACTATTACTTTACTTTTTCTTTTTTCTTCTATCTGCCTTATCAGATCTCGACCAATTGAACCCATGGCTATCACTGATAGGAAATACGTGTTACTACCTTTAAGCTTTTCCACAAGATAATTGCTCATCACCTTTGCTCCGCCCTCTTCCAGCTTTGTCTTCTGCAGACCTATGTCTCAATCCTTTAGACCGTCGATACAGCATTCCAGCACTCTCCATCCGTACTGCCCAAGCCGCATCCCTGTCGCCCCCCACACCCACGCGCGAGCCCGCGGGCATGCGGACGTGGGCCCCCAGCCATCCATGCTCGGAATGCAGGTGACATGCGACCTCGGCCAGGACTCCCGAGGTATCCGGTCGAGTTCCAGCCCCTAGCCTTGGCCTGGGGCCCATCATCGAGGACCTGGAGCAAGAACGCATGATAAGCTCCGCAAAGGCTGGATTCATGAACGGCACGCGCCGCAGCAAATGATAGCAACGAAGTAGCAGCATACTATCTCTGGAGCCCGTGGCCTACCTGTGCCCAGTGCAGATAAACGTTATATTCCAAAGGCTACCAATAGAATCTTGATATGTTCTCTGAGTATATCGAAGCCGCCTTGGAAAGGGCGGTGTACAAGACCATCGAAGACGAAGAGCCTATCTTTGTCTCTGTCCCCGAGCTTCCTGGCGCGTGGGCAACGGGCAAGACCATCGAGGAGGCCAGGAAGGAGCTCATCTCGGTTATCGAAGGCTGGATAGCTCTCAGGCTCCGGATGGGACGGTCGATACCATCGATCGGCGGCCACACGATAACAGCATCTACTGAACCGGTGAGCATTGTTGAGTAGGATTACTCCGGTTTCACGGGACGAGCTGATCAGGCGATTAAAGAAAATCGGATTTGGTGGACCGTATCCCGGCTCGGATCATGATTTCATGGTTAGAGGGGATAATTTCGTGCGAATACCCCAACCCCCACCGGCGAGAGATCGGCGTAAAACTGATCTCTGAGATTCTCCGTGAGGGTGGGATCGATCGAGATGAGTGGCTGTCAGCAGGTTAGCTGACATTAAAACTGGAAGACGCGATAAAAGGGAATAGCTACCCCTGCCCCAACCTCCTTGTCTGGGTAGACATCCTTGGCTTAGGCCACATCAGTTTTGCTCTCCAAAGGTAGTCCTATGACACTCTGTATGTTTTGCAAAAGGAATTTAGCCGTTGAGGCACTACCAGAAATGAGATGGACCCTACCCTCGCCGTCTTTCGCGGCCTGAAGCGCGCCGGAATCGACTTCGCTGCCTCGGTCCCCTGCGTCAACCTGCAGCAGCTCTTGACCATGGTAAGCGATGATTCAGGAATCATCCACGTCCCCGTGACCCGCGAGGAGGAGGGCGTGGGAGTGTGCGCCGGGGCCTGGATGGGCGGGCGGCGGCCGGTGCTGCTCATGCAAAACTCTGGCCTTGGAAACAGCATCAACGCCCTGGCCTCGCTGGACTTTCTCTACAAAATTCCCCTGCTCATGATCATAAGCCACCGGGGCTGCGAGGGCGAGCCCATCGTGGGCCAGGTGCCCATGGGCAGGCTTACCCCTGGGCTGCTGGAGGCCATGCAGATTTCGCATTTCTCGCCTGCGCCCGTCCAGGCGGAGGAGACGGTGGCATGGGCCTGGAGCCTGGCCGCAGCAGAGCGCAAACCCGTGGCCGTGCTCTTGGATCTGCAGTTCTGGAGGGGGAGATGAAGCGCATCGAGGCCATCGCCCTGGCAGCAAAGGCTGCCCAGGGGCAAAATGCCCTGCTGATATGCAACATCGGCTTTCCCAGCCGGGAGCTTTACGCTGTCCAGGACCGAAGCGAGAACTTCTATATGCTCGGCTCCATGGGCCTGGCCTCCTCCATCGGCCTGGGCCTGGCCCTGGCCCGGCCAGAGCGAAGGGTAATCGTCCTGGACGGCGACGGAGCAGTGCTCATGAACCTGGGGACGCTGGCCACCATCGCCCATCAGGCGCCCGAGAATTATCTGCTGGTGATCCTGGACAACTGCTGCTACGGCTCCACCGGCTCTCAGCCCACCTGCACCTGCCTTGGCACAGACCTGGAGAAAGTGGCGAAAGGTGCGGGAGTTGCTAGCGCGAGAACGGCTGCAAATGCTGAGGACCTGGGTCTAGCCCTCGAAGGTAATGGGGTGGTAATAGCAAAAGTGGAGCCCGGTAACGCCGACGTTCCTGTGATCAGCCTCTCTCCCCGTGAGATATTGACCAAATTCATGGGCGCTGCCCTCTCAACTGTTTCCAACCAGAGCATGCGCCAAGCCTGACGTACAATCTTTACTTCTTAACCTCTTTAACCCAAGATTTTATATCAGTTGCTGTCTCAACCATATCCATTTCAGTAAGCGATAGCTTTGTTGCCACCGAAAGCAGATTGTATCCAGAATCTCTGGAAACAAGGAGTTAATGGAAATGTATCGAAGGGATGCGCACAACTTGGCTTGCCTATTTGCCATATCTATGCTGGCCATAGTCTTTGTAAATGCATTTGCTGCATTGGGCGACTGGTTACCGAACCCTACCGTCAGTGTCGACTCTCAAGATGATTCCGGCCCGGATATTTCCGGCTTGGATATTGGCTTTCGCCCTGAAGAGGACGGCTTCAGCTTTGAGAATTATGGTGATGAGCTTGGGCCCGTTGATCTGACCGCTGTGGAGATGCAGCGTCTTTTCGGGAACTCGGTGTGCGCTGGGGATGATGAGTGCACCCTTATCCCCAATGCCAGAAGATGGATGGAGGAGAATAACAAGGAGATGGCAGGAGGGCACTGTGAGGGCATGGCTGTGCTAAGCCTTCTCTTTTATTTTGGCCTGGCAGATCCTGAGAAGTTTGGCGGGGCTACAACTCACGATTTGAAAATTGAAGGGAACGAGCTCCTCCAGAGGGAGATCGCATATTGGTGGGCCACGCAGACGACTTCGCCCGCCCAAGAGGACTCCGTAGATGGACCCAATGAGGCTCTCAAAGCTCTGGAAAAGACGTTTCAGGCTGGTGAAGATGCCTCTGATACCTGGACCGTTGGCGTCTCTATGGAAGATGGCAGCGGCGACCATGCGGTCACACCCTTCGCCGTGCAGGACAGGGGGAATGGCATTTATGAAATCTCGGTTTATGACAATAACTACCCAGACGAGACTAAGGTCATCAATGTCGACAGCAATGATAATACCTTCACCTATGAGACATTGACCAATCCTGAGGAAGAGAGTCGAATCCGTACACAGGACATGGCCTAAACCTCTCAGGCACCAATGGCAGGCTGGTGCAGCAGAAATGCGACTTCTGCCAGGAGGATAACAGCACGGATGACGATGCCTCTGAAAAGACCGCGAAGCCTGCCAAGGCCAGGTACGCCCAGGTCTGGCACGACGGCAGTGCAAGTATGCTGATCAAAGATGACCAGGGTCGAAGGCTTGGTAAGCTTGCCAATGGAACCTTCGTCAATGAGATACCCGGCGCCAAAGTACACGGATTCCGGATTGATAAAGCCGAGACCTCGCAAAAGGCCGCAAAAGGCAACAGGTCCGAATATCTCTACCTACTGCCCTCCGGAACTAACTACTCAGTCTCCCTCGAAGGTGCTCAATTGAAGAAGACGGAAAAGCAAGAGGTAACATCGATAGGGCCCGGCTACTACACGGAGGTGGAGGGCCTTGCTCTCACCCCGGGGTCCCTGGGCCAGGTAATTTTCTCTTCTCCAAAGAAGGGCTACGAAGAAGTAAGCTACCTATTTGACGGCAATGCATCACCCAGGCTCAAAGCAGGAATAAATACCGGAAATGGCCCTGCCTACGAGTTCCTTGTGACGAAAGATCGCTTCAACAATAGCATCAACAAAGTTGGCAATGAATCCGGTAAGGCGACTCTCATGGGCATTGACCGCAAGTCGAACAGGCTCAAGGTCAAATCCATCGGACTCGAGGGCAGAGAGCTGTACGACCTGATGGTGGCCAGGTTGAGCAAAAAAGGTCCAGAGATATTCAGCCATAAAGGCATCGCTCTTGATGCTGGGGCCGCCATGATAGTGGACTATTCAAGCTGGGAGGGCGAGGGCCATGCCATGACCATCACCATAGACGAGAATGATGATGGAACAGTCGATGAAGCCTTCGACTTGGCGGACGAGGGAGGCACCTTTGAGGAGGTCACTAGCGATGATAACCAGATGACTGAGGCTGAGGCCGATGAGGGAGATGCCAGCGGCACAGAAAGTGGCGCAGAAACTGGTTCGGATGGCGACGCAGATGCAGGAGGGGACTCAGGAAGCGACTAGCATCGCGGGCTTAATCAGGGGTGTTAGATGTGCTCCACCCTCTGGGTCATCTTGAAGGAGCCATCGAGTATCTTTTTCTTGAGGTCTTCAGACAGCTTCAGCGCTCGGAGCTTATCCGATTGGCGCAGAGCCACAGGTATCACATTAATAGCGCCGTCATCAGTCTTTAGCTGGAGTGACCCCAGATAACACCGGAAAGCTCCGGAGGGACATTCCGTGGTGCAAAGCCCGCAGTGAAAGCACCGCTCATCGTCGCGGCTAGCGGCTCGGCCATCGAAGTGAACCGCCCTCATGGGGCACGCTTCCTCCACCAGGCAGCGGGCGCAGCCCCGGCACTTCTCTGGATCGAACTCCACCTCCAGGTCCACGCTCTCCCAGACATCCCCGTAGTCAGCCTGGCCCATGACCGTGCGGGTGTTCACATCCATGACCGGCAGGCTGATCTGTCTGTCCAGTCGGGCTATCTCCTCAAGTATCGTCTCGCTGGTCACGGGGATGGGCACCGCCCAGGAGCAGATGCACTCCGGGCCAGCCGAGGTCTCGAAGCCTCCCATGTACTCCGGCTCCATGGAATGCATATCTGCAAAGCCTGCCAGGTTCGGCCTCTCCGGGCAGCTTCTCGTTCCTGTTCCAATTACAAAGCCCTCTGAGCCGTTGAGGAGAATGCGCGTGCCTATGCCTATGGTCTCCAGGAGGGGATCATTTTTCACTGGATTTATCTGGCCGCATCCGGAGAAGGTTGCACCCCGGCAGCAAGGCTCAAACTCGCGGGCATGGAAGATGGTAAAGACGGGCTTCTCACCGGGATTTACGAAGGCAGAGTAGTTCTTGAAGGCATGGCGCGATCCGAAGAGCCGGGCAAAAGGCATCTCATCCAGCCCGACCTCGGCCTGCAGAGCCCTCCCGTCGTCGGTCTCCACCTCGACTTGCACCGGCTTTCTCTCCACCAGATCTCGGAAGAGATGCCCCCCGCCATAGCCTGGCCGGTCACGGCTGTGGGCTGTTCCGAATACTACGAGATCCAGGACTCCCAAATTTTCGTTGGGGCAAGGCCCCACCTGAGCTGCAATTCCGTTGATCCAGACCTTCTTTGCCCGCAGGAAAGTTCCGGGACTGGCCACGGAGAAGGAGAAGACTGCGTAAGTGCCGCTCATCACCGCTCGGGTAGCCGTGGTCACGACATCCACATCCTCTAGCCTGGCCTTCTCGCCCTTCTCCACCAGCATGCAGACCTCCTGAGAGGTCATAACGACGGCCTCGCCGCGCTCGATGCGCTCCAGAATCTCGGAATAGGATCTCACCATAAAGATCTGGACTATTATGCCGAACTGAAGCCGTTTCAATCTATCGACTCATTTTGCTTAAAACTCATTTATATTTATACTATCAGGATAATCGAATTAATTTGATCTGAGAGTGGACACAAAACACAACCTTCCTGGTTAATTATTCTAATTCTTAAACCTCTTTTTCTTCACGCAAAACGTCTAATCTTAATACTATTGTAGGATTCATCTGAGAAATTATCCATTCAAGGAGAATATATCCCCATGGCTGGAAACTGCTTTATACCGATCATTCTCCATGGAACGAGTAAGATAGGCACAGGTGATAAACTTTGAGGAAATTCATATTCATAGCGATCCTGGTCGCAGCGGTTGTGCTGGTCATTTTAGGGTGCATCTCATGGCCAGAGAAGAAGCCCGCGGAGAAGATCACTACGCTGAAGATTGGCTACCAGCCCAGTACGCATCAAATAGCCGAAATGGTGGCGGCAGAGAAGGGCTGGTGGGTTGAGGACCTGAAGTCTTTTGGAATAACTGAGATTAAAGAGTTTGAGTTCCCCTCCGGACCGCCGGAGATGCAGGCAATGCTTGCCGGAGACCTGGATGTTGCCTATGTAGGAACGGCACCACCCATAACGGCCATATCCCAGGGCCTTGACGCCAAGATAGTGGCAGCCGTGAATATCAACGGTTCAAACCTTGTCTTCAAGCCAGATGTAGCTTATAGTGGACCACAATCCCTGATGGGCCTAGCCATAGGCACCTACCCGCCCGGCTCGATTCAGGACACAGTCATGAAGAAGTGGCTCAATGACCATGGCGTGGACATATCCCAGGTGAAGATCCTGCCCATGGGACCAGGAGATGCAGTGACGGCCATTGAAGCAGGAAAGGTGGATGGCGTCTTCCTACCGCATCCCTATCCGGCGATAGTCGAGCTGGATGGAAAGGGCAAGTCTGCGGTAGCCTCGGGAGAGATGTGGCCCAATCACGCCTGCTGCAGCCTTGTCGTCAGCGGCAGGCTGATGAGAGACTATCCGGATATGGTGGAGCAGCTCATCAAAACCCATATTAACGCGACCAACTACGTCAATGCCCATCACGAGGAGGCAGCAAGGATTTATTCCAACCGGACTCGTCAGGATCTCAAGACCGTGGAATACTCCATAAAGACCTGGGACGGCAAGTGGATAAGCGATCCGCACCTGCAAATCCCGTCGACTGTAGAGTATGCCAGGATCGACTATGAGATGAACTACACTCAAAAGGAGCTGACCGAAAAGGATCTCTTCGACACCGGCTTCTACGACAAGGTCAGATAGGTGCAAAAAGATGGGGATGGACAGGGTCATCAAGGTGGCTCGTGAACAATGGGCTGCGATGCTGTCACTGCTGGCCCTGATCGGCTTATGGCAGTTGGCTGCCATGGTGGTGAACGACACTCTGATCCTGCCCAGCTTTCTTCAGGTTTTGAATGCCCTTTTTCAGAGCTGGCAGACGATCCTGGCAGAGGATATTCCCACCAGCCTCCTTCACTTTATTCTGGGCATGGCTGCCGGGCTCATCGTGGCTCTGCCGTTGGGCATGTGCATGGGATGGTTCAAGACCTTTGACCTGATCACAGATCCCATAGTGGAGATTTTAAGGCCCATACCTCCCCTGGCCTGGATACCCTTCGCCATCATCTGGTTCGGACTCACCAACGAAGCGGCGGGTTTCATAGTGTTCGTAGGTGCAGTTTTTCCGATACTCATCAACACTTATGTCGGCTTCCGAAATCTTCCCAAGGTCTACGTGGAGTCGGCCAAAGTGCTGGGGGCCACAAGGGATGTGGATTTGATCCGATACATCGCCTTCCCCTTCTCCCTGCCCTCGATAGCCGGAGGCATAAGGATCGCCATGGGCATAGCCTGGATGTGCCTTGTTGCAGCTGAGATGTTTGGAGTCAGCACCAGCGGATTAGGTTACAAGATCTGGTCTTACTATTATCTGCACAAGATGGATTATGTTCTCCTGTACATGATCATATTGGGTCTGTTGGGTCTGCTCATCGACCGATCATTCCGGTATGTGGCGGAGGAGAAGATGCTCAAGTGGCGCGTAGGGCTGACGCAGTGAATCTGCTCTTAAAAAAATGCAAAGCATTAATAAGGCATTGGATTTCTCCTAAAGCCCAAGGTTGCCGCAATCAAGATTGCAGTCGAGGAAAGGTCATGAAGAGAAATATCAAGGTTGAACGCCTCAATCAAAGACCGTTAGAGCAGCAGGAGATAGAGCTGGTAGAGCGCAAGGGTATAGGCCACCCGGACAGCGTCGCGGACGGCCTCGCGGAGTCCATCAGCCGGGCTCTTTGCCGGGAGTACCTTGATAGATTTGGAGCGGTGCTGCACCACAACACTGACAAGACACAGATCGTGGCGGGAAGATCGCATCCTGCCTTCGGAGGCGGCGAGGTCATCTGTCCGCTTTACATTCTGCTCACCGGACGAGCCACGCGGGTCTTCAAGGGGGAAGAGATTCCCGTGGACACTATCGCCATCAGGGCAGCGCGAAAGCTCCTGCAGGAATCCTTATCGAGTCTGGATGTCAACAACCACATCATTCTTGACGCCAAGATCGGCATGGGCTCGTCGGACTTGAGGGACGTCTTCGGCAGAAAAGTCCCGAGCGCCAACGACACCTCTTTTGGCGTGGGCTACGCGCCCCTCTCTGAGACGGAGCGCATCGTCTACAACACCGAGCGGGAGCTGATGAGCCTCAAGAAGAGCATACCGGCCATCGGCGAGGACATCAAGGTCATGGGCATGCGAGAGGGGGACACCATCAACCTGACCATCGCCTGCGCCATGATCGACAAATATGTGGCGAACCTCAAGGAGTACGCTGATACGAAGAACGACATCGTGGAGCACATCACCGAATACGCCAAACAGTTCACCTCCCGGAAAGTAAAGGCGCAGATGAACGTGGCCGACGACATCGAGCAAGGATCGGTCTACATCACTGTCACCGGCACCTCGGCGGAGATGGGAGACGATGGGGCGGTAGGCCGGGGCAACCGCGCCAATGGGCTGATCACTCCGAACCGGCCCATGAGCCTGGAGGCGACCTGCGGCAAGAACCCTATCAACCACGTGGGCAAGATCTACAACCTGCTCTCCATGGAGGCGGCCAGGCAGATCGCCACCGAGGTCAAGGGCATCGAGGAGGTTTATATCAAGATCCTATCGCAGATCGGCAAGCCCATCGACCAGCCACACATGGCCAGTGTGCAGATCGTGCCCAGGGAAGGCGTGGACATAAAGACGGTGGAGGCCGGGGCCATGGAGGTCCTGGACGAGTGGCTGGCGAACATTCCCAAGCTGCAGCTGATGCTGTTCCGGGGAGAGCTCAGCACCTACTGAGCTCCAAAATATGCCGCTGCTGAATACAGGCGATTCATGTCGCTGATGAACAATACCTAAGGGATCACGGTCATCATGTCCCATCCCGTCACCACCGGCACCTGCCCCAGCTCGCCTACCTTCTCAGCCATCTCCTCCTCGTATCCTTGCGCCTGCGGGTAGAGGTGCGTGAGCACCACGTGCTTTATGTTCACATTCCGAAGCACTCTCCCCAGCTTTCGGGGTGTGCTGTGATTAGTGACATCAAACGGCTCTGGGAAAGAGCACTCGTGGATGAGCAGATCCGCACCATCCGCCAGGGAGGCCACCCGGGACGAGGGCTCGGTGTCACCCGAGTAGACCACCACCTTTTCCTCTGCCTCGATGCGGTAGGCCAGAGCGGTGATGCTGTGGCGCGCCTCCTCGGCGAAGATGTCGCAGCCTTTGAGTGAGAAAGAATCCATGGGCCGCACCTCATGCACCATAACCTCCATCTTCTCCAGGTTGGGGTAGGCGCTGCGCACGATCTTGAAATAGATCTCCGTACCCTCAGGTCCATAGATCTCCAGCCGGGGAAGCTGCGAGAGGTAACGCGCGTTGGCCAGGGCCAGCAGATCGGAGACGTGGTCCAGGTGCAGATGGGTGAGAACCACCGTGTCCAGCGCCTCGATGTTCACCCCTGCCTGGTCCAGGCGCAGCAGAGTGCCCGCCCCGCAGTCCAGTAGCAGCGGCTTTTCATTCTCGATCAGGATCGCTGCTTGAGAGCGGCCGGGCTGAGGAATGCCCACGCCCGTCCCGAGAAGCGTGACCTTCAGGCTCATGCTGTTCCGATTCGGACCCAATGGTAAATAATGATATTCATGACATCTGATATGAAACATCGCGAACTTTTAACTCGTAGGATTGCGAAGGACGACGCGGGAAGTCCCCAGCCTTTAGGCCGATCTCGCTAACTTCGCAGAGTTTGCGGGAGTTGCGACGCAGTCGCAACGGGATGAAAGCGGAGTCCTTTGCTATAGATTACTTTCGTGCTGCACTCAAATTGTATAAGAAGGGGCAGAGGCATTATAAGTCAAAGATGATCAGCTACAAGTATCCGATATTTCCCGACAAAACAACTCAGCAAAAATTAGCTGAAGCTCTGGATGCTTGTAGGTGGCTTCATAACAAACTTCTTGAACGGATGAACGAAGCCGGAGAGAAAGGCATCAAACTCAAGACATATGATACTCAGAATATGATTCCTTCCCTGAAGCTTGAAAATCCGAAGCTGAACTTGGTATACTCCAAGGTCCTTCAGATGGTAAACTACACCCTTTGGTCTAACATCAAGGGACTTTCAGCTTCCAAGAAGAATGACCGAAGGATAGGACATGTCCGATTCAAGGGGTATGGCTGGTACAAAACCATGAACTATAACCAGTCAGGCTTCAAACTGGATCAAGATCATGGCCTATTACATCTTTCCAAGATCGGAGATATCAGGATCAAAATGCATCGCAAGATTCAAGGCTGCATCAAAGCAATCCTGATCAAGAGAGAAGGCTGGCAATGGTTTGCTATTGTTCAAGCAGATCAAGATCCAGAGCCATTGCCAGAGACTGGAAAGTCAATCGGGTTAGATGTTGGCCTGAAGTCCTTTATTGTAGATACAGATGCTAATTCTATAGAGAACCCAAGATTCGCTGAGAAATCCGCGGATAAGTTGGCTAAGATCCAGAGAAGATTAGCTAGAGCGGAAAGGGGATCTAATAACCGACAGAAGATCAAGGAGCAGATAGAGAAGATCCATGCAAAAGTCAACCACCAGAGAGACGATTTTTTGCATAAGCTCTCCAGGCTCTATGTCAACAACTACGACAATATTTGCGTTGAAGATCTTGATGTCAAGGGCCTGAAAGAGAAAGGCCACCGCAAAAGTATGCATCGAAGTATCCATGATGCATCCTGGTCAAAATTTCTATTCATGCTTTCGTACAAGGCTGAAAGTGCTGGTCGAAAGCTGATAAAAGTAGATCCCAGGGACACTACCCAAAGGTGTTCCGTTTGCGGAAGCATTGTGAAGAAAGAACTCTCGGACAGGGTACATGAGTGCCCTTATTGTGGGTTCTCGTGTGATCGAGATTACAACGCTTCCAGAAACATACTCCTCACAGGGATGGAACAGCCCGCTGCGCCCATAGAGTCGAAACCTCTACATCACGTATCTGTGATGCAAGTTTTGGCAACGAAGTGGGAAGCCGCGCCCTTCAGGACGCGGTAGTTCACCATCTTGAAGCATTAAGGCGAAGAAGCGCCAAGGTGTCAAGATGGCCCTTATAAAATCAAAGTATAAAGGTGAAGGTTTAAATGCTAAGCCTTTCCCCATCCTCGCTTCTATCGATACCAACGAAGCTCACCGCCTCAGGGCCGGGCGCTTCAAGAAAGTGATCGAGGCTGACGAGCACTTCCTTCTATGGAAGGTCGAGAACCTGTCGCACGACATACGTTTCCAATGGAAAGATAAAACTCTGAACGTCGAGCTCAAAGACTTCACCGGCGATTGCCAGAGCGATTATGTAGCTTCGATCATCAATTCGGAAGGCCGACTATATCATCAGGCTTTGACAGGTCGAGAGATCCAAGATCCTCTAATAATTATGGTCCTGGGTGGAGATACGGAGGTGGCTTCGGCTATAGCCAAGACGGTTTTCTCAAGAGGCTTCCTTGGACAGAAGGCCGAAGACAAGATCATCGAATATACTCATATGGTCGAGAGCTTCGAGGCCAACTGCGAGGGCTGCAATATCCGGGTATGGAGGCTGAAGGAGAACCCCTATGGGCGTATGCTCCTCAGGGTCCGCAAGATCTTGGGAGGCGGGGATCTGTCCTGCTTTCGTCCCAGTCCAGCCGACGGCGAGCGGAAATTCGTGGGGCTATCCCTGCTGATTGGAAACGGCATCGGTCCCGCAAGGTCGGAAAGCATTCTGGAGAAGTTCAACCTGACTTTGGAACCCAAGAAGCCGGATACTTACCTCAACGACTGCAACGGAATAGGCCCAAAGCTCGCTTCGGTCGTCCAGGAAGCATTCAACCTTCCTCATGGGATAACAACACGTCCGAAGGTGCGAAAAGCCAGGCGAGGCAAGTATGAATCCCGGGGTTGGGTTTAAGTATCTGCAAATGGTTTCATACCATGATTTGACTAAATTTCAAGGTGATGAGTTTTGCAAAAGAGCATCATCAAAGATCCCAGCCTCGCCGAGGTCGGGGAGAAGCGCATCGAATGGGCCAGGCGTCACATGCCCGTTCTGGAGAGCATCAAGCAGGAGTTCGAGAAGACCAAGCCCCTGAAGGGCGCAAGGATCGTGGCCTGTCTCCATGTCACCGTGGAGACTGCCAACCTGATCACCGCTCTTGTCGCAGGCGGCGCAGAGGTGGCAGTTACGGGCTCCAACCCGCTCTCCACGCAGGATGATGTGGCCGCAGCGCTGGCAGCACGGGGCCTGCATGTCTACGCCTTCCGGGGCGAGAACGAGCGGGAATACTACGACTGCATAAAGAAAGCTCTGGAGATCAAGCCCAATGTGACCCTGGACGACGGCGCAGACACCATTGCCATTGTGCACAAGGAGCATCCAGACCTGGCCGGGCAGATGCTAGGTGGCTGCGAGGAGACGACCACAGGCGTCGTGCGTCTGCGGGCCATGGCCGCAGACGGGGCTCTGCGCTACCCTGTCATTGCCGTGAACGATGCCGAGACCAAGATGATGTTCGATAACAGGTACGGTACGGGCCAGAGCACCCTGCACGGCATCATGAACGCCACCAACTTCCTGTTTGCAGGCAAAACCGTCGTGGTCGGAGGCTATGGCTGGTGCGGCCGGGGCTTTGCCATGCGGGCTAAGGGCCTAGGCGCCAACATAATAGTGATAGAGGTCGAACCGCGAAAAGCCCTGGAAGCGGCCATGGACGGATACAGGGTCATGCCCATGAGCGAGGCCGCACCGCTGGGGGATTTATTTGTAACCCTCACCGGCGACATAAACGTAATCAGAAAAGAGCACTTCGAGCTGATGAAGGACCAGGCCCTCCTCGCCAACAGCGGCCACTTCAATGTGGAGATCGACATTCCGGCGCTGGAGAAGATGGCGGCTGAAAAGAATGAGATGCAAAACAACGTCACAGAGTACAAGCAGAAAGACGGCAGAAGGCTTTACCTGCTGGCGGAGGGCCGACTGATCAACCTGGTCGCAGCCTACGGACATCCTCCGGAGGTCATGGACATGTCCTTTGCCAACCAGGCGCTGGCGGTGCGCTACATCGTCGAGCACGGCAGAAGCCTGGAGAGACAGGTCTACGCCGTGCCCGTCGAGATCGATCGCAGGGTGGCGGAGCTCAAGTTGGCCGCCATGGGTCTGGCCATCGAGAAGCTAACGCCGGAGCAGGATAGATACCTGCACAGCTGGCAGATGGGGACGTGAGGACCTTGGATCTGAAGAAGGAGAATCTAGAGGCGTACCTGAAGGGCCTCTTCGGGAAAGACCTGAAGCTCTTGAGCGTGCGCAAGATGGGCGAGACCATCCCCACCACCGAGGATGTCAAAGGATTCGGATACGGATCGCCGCTGCTGGTGGAGTATGAGGCAAAAAGAAAGAAGGGCTCGGCCGTCATTTCCACCATGCGCGTGCAGCACGGCTTTGGACACGACCACTTCTCCGACCGGGCGAGGATACTGATCTGGCAGAACTCGACCTTCGCCAAGCTTCCCGACCACGTCCCTTCCCTGGATGTGGGCTACTTCTCCAACAAGGGGAAGCTGGTCTCCGCCGGAGACGCCCGCGAGTACTTTCTGCTTATGCCCAAGGTAGAAGGGAAGGAGTACTTCTTCGACCTGGAAAGGGTCAAGGAGAACGGAGCCACCGACCTGGACTATGACCGAGTGGTGGCGCTCTCCAATTATCTGGCAAAGATTCATTCTGCCAAGAAAGACTGCCCACCGCTCTACCAGCGCAAGATCCGCGAGATAGTGGGAGATGGAGAATGCATCTTTGGCATCCTGGATGACTACCCGGATAACCCCAGCTTCCTGGATCCTGATGAGCTGCGCGAGATCGAGAAGATCTGCGTGGATTGGCGCTGGCTTCTGCGCGATAAAGCGAGGCGGCTCTGCCAGGTGCACGGCGACTTCCATCCCTGGAATGTGATGTTCCGAGAGGGTACGAACTTCACGGTGCTGGACCGGAGCAGGGGGGAGTGGGGGGAGGCAGCAGATGACATCACGGCCATGGCCATGAATTACATCTTCTACTCTGTACAGAAGAGCTTGCGACTGACAGGTGACCTGAAAGATCTCTTCGAGCTATTCTTCGAGAACTACCTGGAAAAGACTGGCGACGAAGAGCTGCTGGAGGTCATTGCACCGTTCTTCGCCTTCCGGGCCGTGGTCGTGGCCAGTCCTACCTGGTACCCCCTGCTCTCCGACGACGTCAGAAGGACGCTCTTCAACTTCCTGGAGAATGTCCTTGGCTGCAAGCAGTTCAATTACAAGGACGTGAACAGCTATTTGGCATGAAGACCTACGCCTTCGAGCTCTCCGGTGAGCACGAGACCCTTCCCAGAAGCGAGGCTCTGGCCCTGGTGGAGATCTATTCTTCCGGATTCCAGGAGCTCTGCTTCCTGGACCAGTGCCTCATAGTCGAAGCCAAAGGTCTCGATGTCGAGGCAGTGGGAAACCGCCTGGCCATGACTCATCGTATAATCGAGGTCTTGGCGATCTGCGATGCCAGGCATGATGCTCTCGCTGAGGTCGTAAGCAACCTGGAACTACCCCAGAAAAGATATCTGGTCAGGGCCAGGCGCATCAAAGACGCTATGCCAAAGGCCGACGAAGTGGAGCGCGAGGTAGGTCGCTTCCTTTTTCAGAGAGGCTTCAGGGCAGACCTGAGGAATCCAGGAATGGTGCTTAGGGCGATAATCACCGGCGGGAAAATAGTCCTGGGGCTGGAGGTCGCAAGATCAGATCGCAGCTCTTTCGAGGCACGTCGGCCCCACCTCAAGCCCTTCTTCCATCCCGGTGTGCTTATGCCCCGCATGGCCCGGGCCCTGATCAACCTCTCCCAGGCTCGCGCGGGCGAGCGACTGCTCGATCCCTTTGCAGGAACCTGCGGCATTCTGATCGAGGCCTGCCTGATCGGCATCGAGAGCGTAGGAGTGGAAGTTCAGGCCAGGCTGGTAGAGGGCGCAATGTGCAACCTGACAGGCCTGGACTGCGCCCTATTCTTGGGAGACGCAAAGCGCTTGCCCTTCAAGGATTCATCCTTTGACACCGCCGTCCTGGACACGCCCTACGGAAGGTCGGCTAAGATCGAGGCTGAGTCCAAGGAACTTCTCCTGGAGGAGAGCTTGGATGAACTGCATCGGGTGATCAAGCCCGTTAAACGTATGATCATCGTGGCTGACAGACCCATTGAAGCCACCGTGACTGAAGCTGGCTTCGAGATAATGCAGAGACATACGGACCGGGTCCATAGGAGCCTTACCAGACATATCTTTGTTTGCAGAAAGGCGGCTGTGTAGTCCCGAAAGTATTCCGCACTTGCCCAGATTTCATTTCGTGTGAATACATCTCCAGGCGCATCTTTCGCCTGAACGCTCGTTCTGGGGTTTCAAGGTGTTCAAACTCCAGACTTCCGTGTGGCCTCTTGTTGTACCAGTCCGTAAACTCCTCAAATGAAGAAAAGGCTAATCGATGCAGTTTATATTCGCCAAACCATCGTTCTAGCTTTCCGTTTGTCTGAGGATGCTTTACCCTCGCCAGGATTGGTTTAATACCATACCGTTCAAGGTGCTGCTTGAAATCACTATCCCATCTGCCGTCTTCATGGACTCGATGGGCACCAAATTCGCTACCACGATCCATGATCAGCTCTCTCATAGGACAGAGCCACCAATATCTTTCAACCAGTTGATCCACTACAAGCTTACTGTTCTCGGTATTGACATTCTTGAACTCACCGCCAGCAAGGATCATTCTGGATGCATCGTCTAGGATAACGCAGACCTTGAGATCAGACCAACCCGATTCATGCCAGTCGATATGTCCTGCGGAAAGACTGTGCACCCGTTCGTATCGAACCCATTTGCGCCGATTCTTTTTCTTCGGATCCTCATGATCTGGGCTTCTCGCTTATCAAAGAGCTTCTTAGGTCGGCCCATGTTCTCACCGATAGCAGGTTCTCGCCCGGTGTCTACATAGCCTTTCCAGAGCTGCTGCACTCGCCTCCGCGATATCTTCATGTCCAAAGCAATCTGTTTTGTAGGTACCCCCTTCTGTTTTTGCCGAATAATCCAATGAGGGTTTTGATTTAGTACCAATTAGCAGAGCTTTAAATTCCTACGTTAATATTTTCAATCTTTATAGTCGTTTTAGGACCAATCCTTCCTCCATTTATCCTCTTTTTCGGCATTTCGCCTTAT
>Ga0315280_10000628_pt1 | contig 65381 bp, 55 predicted proteins | sample YL17G06_40_MG_FD_203697 | JGI IMG/M metagenome (GOLD analysis project Ga0315280, IMG submission 203697) | Sediment microbial communities from Yellowstone Lake, YNP, Wyoming, USA - YL17G06_40 | ecosystem: Environmental > Aquatic > Freshwater > Lake > Sediment | place: USA: Wyoming | collected... | reverse complement strand
CACTGCAGAGGTATTCAGCAGACTTCAGCTCGGAAAATACATTCCTGCCTGAATTAATTTTTTGCTATCCCCTACAAAAACCATAGCGCAGCGGTTTATTTTTTCAAGATCTTATAAACTCCGGTTTGAACGTCCATCAAGATAAGATCATAATCCTTGAACCGTAGGGCTTCCAGCACCTCCAGGCCGTTGGCGGCTGCATCCGGCTGATATCCCATCTTGAGGAGCATTTGCCGAGCCACTTTTTGGTTCACAGGATTGTCCTCGGCCACAAGTATCCTGAGGGGATATTTCCTGGCGAGATCCTTATGCAAGGCCAGAGCTGGGCGATTTGAATCCCTCTTGGTGGAATTGAGCAGTCTCCATAGCGCATCATTTAAGCGAGAAGGCTTGACCGGTTTAAAAAAAACCTCTGTGATATCGATGCTCTTATCCCTGAATCCCAAGGGGGCAAGCAATAGTATCTGAAGATCGGTTCCGCCTGGCTCAAGGTGAATCCTCCTGGCTAGATCTCTCCCATCTAAGTCTGGCGCAGCCTGGTCGATGACGGCTAGATCGAACCAGTCTCCCCTGCGAATCGATTCTAGAGCCTCTTTCCCCGTGGAGAAAACGATGGGAATCATTCCCCATTGCGCAGCCTGTTTGGCCAGGATTTTGCGAAATGCTATATTGCTTTCCAAGATCATCAAGCGCTTCCCAGGCATATTATGCTGAATAAAACCGGTTGCGGGTATGTTTAACATATTCGTTTTTATGGTGAAGTAGAAGATACTGCCCTTGCCAACTTCCGATTCCACCCAAATTCTGCCCCCCATCAGCTCCACCAGTCTCTTGCTAATGGCCAGCCCCAGTCCCGTGCCTCCACATCTGCAGCTATTCGATGAGTTCACCTGGATAAAGGGCTGGAATAGGCTGGTTATGCGATCCGGGGGGATGCCTTGTCCCGTATCCCTAATGGCAAACCAGATCTCACAACCATTCTTAAATTCTGAAGATCTTGCCTGTACTAATACGCATCCTTCCTCAGTGAACTTGACTGCGTTGCCGATGATATTGACCATTATCTGCCGCAAGCGGCTATGATCTCCAAGGACAGTCTGGGGAAGGCTTTCATCTGTATCGCATATCAGCTCCAGGCCCTTCTCCAAAGCCTGAGACGCCAATATGTCTAGGGATTCTTCGATAACTTGGCGCACCTCCACAGGCTGGCTTTCCAAGATCACCTTTTGTGTATTAATCTTGGAAAAATCGAGGATATCGCTTATCACAGATAGAAGAGCGTTGCCGCTTTTATGAATGGTCTCGATAAAATCTTCCTGTTCTGCAGTCAGGGACGTATTGAGCATCAGCTCCGACATCCCAATCACGGCATTCAAAGGAGTCCGGATCTCATGGCTCATATTGGCCAGGAAATCCGACTTGGCGCGAGATGCAGCACAGGCCTCCTCCTTGGCGATACGAAGTTCCTCTGCGGCCTTTTTGCGGTCAGTGATATCGATAACTGCTACTTGTGTCGCCTCTCTCCCTCGGTACTCGGTTTGGGTGGAATAGACCTCCCACCAGGAGATTGAACCGTTCTTCCCAAGAATGCGCATCTCATAATTCGATGGGGAATCCTCTCCCTTCATCCTACCTATCAGGCGTTCCCATACCTTCTCCCTGTCGCTGGGATGTATTCTGGCTCGGATCTCCTCGGCGGACATATTCAATCCCTCATCCACGGAGCAATCGAGCATACTGGCTGTGGTCTTATTGATGAATACCGGACGCTCGTCCTGGAATATCGCCAGGCCTTGCAGGGAGTGATCCACCAGGATATGATAGGCCTCTTCCGCACGCTTTCGCTGGAGCATCTCCATCTGAGACAGCTGGTAGAGTTGCGTGTTCTCCTTCAGCAAGAAGGTCTGACGTATCAGGATCAAACCTGCAATGCAGGCTGTGCCGCCCGCAATGGCAAAAAAGGGTACGGGCATTGGGTGGTTGAAGCTCCATACAAAGAGGATGAAGGAAGCGACAGCCCCTGCCAGAGGCAGACAAAAGGTCCAGCCGGATTCGTTATATCTGCGGTCAGGCTGCGATAGCGGTCTCCAGGCGTTTGGCTCATTGCCCTGCAAAATTCCTGCCAGGCCGAAAAGGGTGAAGCTTGCCACGTATCCTGTGTCTATCAAGCCTCCTGATACAAAAGTCCCTTGCAGGCTCTGGATGGAGAAGGGAAGATCCAGGGCTATCGTCAATGCGACGCTGATGGCCAATAGCTTCAGGGATGATGGGATGGGATTGGGGATCTGATGAAATATCAACTGAACTATTGCAAAGAACAAGACCAGATCACCGGCTGGATAGGCAATAGACAGGGCCAGAGTCAGATTGTCTGCCTGGGGGACCTCAATAGCAGGGCCGATCAGCAAGGTCCAGAAGATCAGAGTAGCGGCTATCATTACCACGATCATGTCGAGCACTCTTTTGATCCGATCTCCAGGCGCGCTGTTTGCTGAAGGCAAGAGCAGAATGCCAAGCGTTGCGAGAGGATAGAATAACAGATATGGAATATCCGATGCAGAAGGAAACGGTATCTCTCCTTGGCTGATCTCCTGAACGCCCCAGATCATGTCGGCCAATGCATACGAGAACATGGCTGCAGCTATCAGGCTCCAGGCGACCTGAATATTTCCTGATTGCTTATTCGCCTTCAGTGCCGCATAGCTCAGGGCGCAGGCCGCGAGGACCGCAGCAAGGGGGCTGATGATGTCACTGGCAGCAACGCGCAGAGCAGCATAGTCTTTTGGCAAAAAGTCCAGAGCCAGATGGGATAACACCAAGATCAATGCCAGCAATCCAGCTAGGTGCAATGGAATGGTTTGTCTTTGCGCTCTCGAGGCGTCGTCCTCGGTCTCAAGCGAAGCCATCTCTTCCATTTTCCGGCCTGTATCTCAGCAACTAAGCAAATTCTTTGGTATATATACTCTTTCATGTCAATCAAATTCAGCGCTTATCGTCGGAATTGAGATCTATATGATGAAAAAATATTATTATCCTTTTTGTACAAAAACATTGGAATGTCCCTTGATCTGCCTTGACCGGGCCAAGGTCTCCGGGGAACTTTAAGGATGTTTCAATCACCATTACCAGATTGCACTAAAAGGATGTGTAGGCTCAGGAAGATTCTGGTATAATCTCATTGGAGATGCACTGTCAGCTACTGCGGCCTAACGGCTTCTGCTGAGACTACCCTTTTGTTATCATCCCCACCAGCCGCGTCGCCTCCACCAGCCCGTACCCTCCCCGCTTCGCCTGCTCCTCGTCGAACTTCTTCACATCGTCCGGCTCGATCCCCTTGCCCATGATGGCAAAGGGCACAGGATCGCAGCTGTGCGTTTTGATGGATATCGGCGTGGCATGGTCGGGCATGAGCAGCACCCGCCAGTCATCGCCGCTGCGGCGCAGGCCCCGGATCACCGGGCCGACGACCTTTTGGTCGAAGAGTTCAATGGCCCGGATCTTCTGCTCCAGGTCTCCCTCGTGGGCCGCCTCATCCGGGGCCTCGATATGCAAGTAGACGAAGTCCAGGCGCTTTAGGGCTCGCAGGGCCGCCTGCACCTTTCCTTCGTAGTTGGTGTCGATGGTGCCCGTGGCGCCGGGAACATCGATGACCTGCAGGCCGGCGTAGGTTCCGATCCCTTTCAGCAGGTCCACGGCGGAGATCATGGCTCCGGAGAGGCCGTACTTCTCCTGGAAGGTGGGCATGACGGGCCTGGTCCCCTGGCCCCACAGCCAGATCATGCTGGCAGGCCGCTTGCCTTCCACTGCGCGCTTCAGGTTTACTGGATGCGATGCCAAGATAGGCTGTGCCTTCTCCATCAGCTCTATGAGCAGCTTCGCATCTAGGCCGCGTGGCAGGTAGCCATGAATGGGCCGGTCAGTGATGTCGTGCGGCGGGGTGCAGACCGCCCTGGCTCCAGCCTTCAGGACCAGAAGGTTGCGGTAGCTCACTCCTGCATATAGCCTTTGAGCGGGCATCAGGGGCTTAAGAGCGCTGATCAGCTCGCGGCCCTCCTGGCGGCTGATGTGGCCTGCGCTGTAGTCCTTCATGATGCCGCCTTCCACGGTGACAAAGTTGCATCGGAAGGCGATGTCGTCTCCAGCGAGCAGCACGCCCATGGCCGCGGCCTCCAGGGGCGCGCGGCCGGTGTAGTATTTCTGGGGCTCGTAGCCCATCACGGAGAGGTTGGCCACATCGCTGCCCGGCGGGCATCCCTCTGGAACCGTCTTCGCCAGGCCGTTTCTGCCCTGCTTTGCCACCATATCCATGTTGGGGATTTTAGCAGCCTGCAGAGGGGTGCGGCCTTGCAGGGCCGCAAGCGGCAGGTCTGCCATTCCGTCCCCCAGGATAATTAGGAACTTCATCAGCGCTTTTCTCTCAAAATGGTATTAATTGTCTTCGACTGAAACCGGTTTTTGCCAGATGCGAAAAAGAGAAGCTTTATTGCTTTAGTTTATCATTTCATTTCTTCTTTTTCTTGGCCATCGCGGCTTCCTGGGCCTCGCGGGCGTTGATCTCCGCCAGATGCTTGTTCAGAACCTTGGCCAGGGTGTTGAGCTTGACACGGGTACAGGTTGCGCCGCGCGTAATCCCCGTGACGATGTCCACCACTTCACCCATGGTTTCTGTCTTCTGCCTGGGCGGCTTGACGGTGCTGGTTTTGATCCCCTCTCGGGCGAAGTCCTCCATATCCATGGGGCACTGGGCCACAACCACGGCGGGAATGTCCACCTGCGCCAGAATCTCCTTGGTCTTATGAATGACATGGGAGCGCACGTTTCCCAGATGCAGGACGGCTATCTTGTGGCGCGCTACTTGCTCAAGCTCCTTTTCGTTCAGGCCGAAGGTGGGGCCGTAACCTCGCGAGGCCTGAGGAAAGCTCTCCGGCACGCCCGTCCCAGCCTCCAGGACCAGCACACTGGTCTGTATCCCTTCCCGGCGCAGCCCGTAGGTCATCTCGCAGACGGGTTTGGTAATGTGACGTCGCCCTGGCGACATGGCTATGGCGATTACATCCGGCTTGGTCGCCTCAGAGAGGGTGCCCCTCTGGGCCAGGCCGCCACCCTTGGCCAGTCCCATGCTCTCCCGGCAATCCACCACCTGAGTTGTCCTGCCGATCATGCTCTCTCCTCTGACGAGATGGGATATAGATCTACCGAAAAGACTGGGTCCTCCGAAAAGATGCGATCTCTGAAGAGAGCGTTTTTAAACCCGTGGTGCAAGGGAAAATCATGCTCATCTTCATCGGCCTTGGGCTCTACGACGAAAAAGACATCTCCGTCAAGGGCCTCCAGGCCGTGCGCGCTGCAGACGCGGTTTATGCCGAGTTCTACACCTCCCGGCTGATGGGCACAACAGAAGAACAGCTGGAGGGCCTCTACGGTAAAAAGATCCATCACCTCTCCCGGACCGAGGTGGAGGTCGATCCAGCCTGGCTGGAGGATGCCCGTGAGAAGGATGTGGCCTTCCTGGTGGGAGGCGATGCAATGGTATCGACCACGCATCTGGACCTCCGGCTGCGGGCCGAGGAGCTGGGCATAAAGACCAGGGTGATTCATTCCTCCTCCATTGTCACTGCCGTATCCGGCCTCTGCGGCCTGCAGAACTACCGCCTCGGCCGTTCCACCACCATTCCTTTTCCTTACCTTTCTCGGGGAAAGCGCATCGTCCCTGAGACTCCCTACCAGGTCTTGAAGGAGAACCTGGCGCGCAATCTGCACACCATGCTCTTCCTGGATATTCAGAATGAGAGATACATGACCGTGAATGAAGGCGCAGAGCTGCTTTTGGAGATGCAGGCAGCGGCGGGGGAAAAGGTCCTGGATGACGCTCTAGGCATAGGCATCGCCCGGGCCGGCGCAAAGGACGCTGCGGTGAAGGCCGATTTGCTTTCGAATCTGAGAAACCATGATTTCGGCGGACCCCTGCACATCCTGGTCGTGCCCGCCAGGCTTCACTTCATGGAGGCCAAGGCCCTGGTGATCCTGGCGGGCGCGCCCCAAGATCTAGTCGGCGAAGATTGAAAGCCCTTCCCGGAGCGCCTTTTTAGGAAAAGCTATTAATAAGGCCCCTGTATTCTCCCGGCCATACTGGAGGAATACATGCCCAAGGTCACCGTGGAGATACCACAGCACATCGTCGACGATGTGAACGCCCACGTGGGCGACGGGAAGAAGTTCGTGAGCTTCTCGGATGCCGTGAGAACAGCGCTGCGAAAGATGCTCGACCAGCTGGATGAGATCGACCGCCGCCGGGGGAGGATGCAGGAATGAAGCTCGGACTGATCACGGAGTTCGATGCCGCTCACAGCCTGCCCGGCTACCAGGGCAAGTGCGCCAATATGCATGGCCACACCTACCAGGTGGAGATGGTGGTCGAGGGCCCCGTGGGCCAAGACGGCTTTGTCATGGATTTCTACCGGCTCAAAAAGATCCTGGCAGCTACCCTGCAGGAGCTGGACCACTGCTGCCTGAACGAGTTGCTGCCCAATCCCACGGCAGAGAGGATCGCCGAATGGATTTGTCACCGCCTGAACCGGGAACTGGTGGGCAGTCCCATCCGGCTGGTCTCCTTGAAGCTGTGGGAAGGAAAGAACAAATGGGTGATGATTGACTGAAATCCTTTTTCTATATGGAGGTTAGATCCCAGCCCTTGGCAGCATCCGGGTTCTCCTTCAGCTCTTTCAGCCTCTCCTTGGCCTGCTCCTCATAATACTTCCTATACTTCTCCTCTTTATCTTTCTTCTGCCAATCTTCTGTCTTTCTGTCCAGGGCCTCGAACATGTACTTCTCGGCAGCACTGACCGTCTCCAGGTCGCCCCTCAGCACCAAGATCTCTCTGTCCATGATCTCGCCGGTCATGTCCATCTTGACCTTTCTCCTCACCAGATCCAGCTCGAACTTCTCCACCAGATCCCGTATGATGGAGACTGGCATGCCCAAGGGGATGGCCAGGTCGTAAAGCCCTTTCAGATCTTCCTTATTTTCTTTTTCAGGAGAGTCCATAAGCACCACGGTGACAATCCATCCTGCACTGATTTAAGGCTGTCGAAGAGCCGATTCATGATGCGGCTCCGGCGGGACTGAAAAGGATAATGCAGGCCGCAGCCTTCAGCGTCCAGCAAAAGGCGTGTAGCGCGGCCCGGCAGGGGGCTTTGCATCTAAAGTCCGTTCTGCACCTAAAGTCTGAGACTTGCACTCAAAGTATTGATGTATTCAGCACATTAGATACATTAAAGATATCTAATGTATTAAATATATTTGATATCTTTAATGTATGAAAAACGTTAAATACATTAAATACGTAAAGTTTAATGTTGAGGTGTGTAAATCTTGGGGGGCCAAGAAAGTACTAACACGAAACGAAATGTAGTCCTTAAAATGGACACCTACAAACGATTAGAGCGGTATAAAGTGGATTTGGTAAAGGAGAAGGAAGACCTCAAAATAACCTATGATGATGCAATATTATCCTTGTTGAAGGAACATTATGGGGAGACTGATTAGGATGAAGAAGAAACAAGAAGCTTTGATTATCACACGGTTCATACATGAGATCCTAGTCAGTCAACTTAGTATCCCTCTTAAGCAAATTGTAAATGACACGACCTTTGCCTGGTATACGGGTTCCAAGCGACCAGATCTATTAATCTCTGAATTTGAATATGATCTAGAGAAAAAAAATGATGATGAATTTATCGGCAATCTTGTAGCTTATGCTGAAGCAAAGGATGATTGTTCTGTTGGAGACGCAGACTGGAAAGAAGCATATGAGCAAGGATTGAAAAAAGCACCCAAGCTTAACCTACCATATTTTATAGTTACAAATTGCAAGACCACTAAGTTCTATAACGCAAAAAATGGAAATGCGATAAAGCTTAACGGAGACCCTATTCGTGAATTTCAAACGATAGATATACTCCGGTTGATAAAAAACAAACTAAGAAAAGACCCAGATTTGGATAATATCCTTACCAATGTCGATTCGTTATCGGTCATATCAGAAGCAGTTTTCAACAAGAAATTATGGGAGTTAGCAAAAATATACCGAAATATAAATTTTGAGAATAATATACAAAAAATCGATTTCACCATTGGATTTGTCTCTTTGGAATATTTTGAAGAAAAAGAGATATCACAAGGAACAAGAGATGGTACAAAAATATATTGGTCTGAGTGTTCCGACGGGACTGAGAATTATCCCGCTGAGAGAATCGTTGCTTCTCTTGCACAATATATCAACAGGCTTGAGAAAGAATCACAGTTCGGTGAATTTGCCGACCTAATGGAAAAGGTTCGGATCGCGATAACTGGCGAGAAAACTGAGAAGCTTCTCGTTGGAAAGGAGGAAGTCAAGCAAATCTATAATGTAATCAACTCCATGAGACCACTTCACGGAACAGGCTTCGATTTGTTTGGCGCAGTTTACGAAATGTTCGCAAGCCCCAAAGAAAAGAAAGAATTTGGTGAATACTTTACAAGAAGAACTTACACACATATTCTTGCCAAATTGCTCTTACAAGACGAGAAATTTTTCAATCAAAAACGGAAATTTGGTTTTCTGGATTTGGCATGTGGAACAGGAGGGTTTCTAACTGAAGGATTCAAGATATTACAAACTGAGTATTCCAAGACAGACACATTGACAGCAGATGCTAAAAGGTTCCTTGATGAGGAGTGTTTCTGGGGGATAGATGTTAGAAAAGAAAACATATCTAGAACTAAGCTCAACATGTTTCTCGTTGGTGATGGGCATACTAATATGTTCGATGATAACACGCTGACAAGGAATTTCGAAGATAAAAAATGGTACTATATAATCACGAACCCACCATATGGTGCAGGAAAAATAAAAGCTGAAACGTCTGAGGTTTCATCAAATCGTATGGAAATTGCATTCCTATGCAAAGTGATAAAATTACTTGAAGATGGAGGGAGTGCCTGTATCATTCTGCCCGATGGTGTACTGGAGAATCCGAGCCTAGATAAACTGCGCAAAAAAATGCTAGAAACATGTGAAGTTTATGCTATCATTTCACTGCCAAAATTCGCATTTGCACCATATACAAAAGAAAAAACTTACGCAGTCTATTTTATAAAGAAGAACAAAACTGTCACGCAGATTCAAAAGACTCCCATCTGGATGTATATAGTAGATAATGATGGATTGGCAAACTCTGACAAGCGTTTTCCTACTAAACTCAGAAATAACAGAAATGGATGGATGCATGACGAAGTATCGGGATGGGTCAGCACAGATGGCGAAGAAATGGCTGGACTACTTGAAGAAAGATGGTTGAAGTTTGATGATAGCGTTACTGATGGGACTGAATGGATTAATGAGAGAGGGCAGGTGATCAAGTTAAGAAAGGGGGGATATATCGAAATCTCAAGAATTATCGATCCGAAGTCGTATTACTGTCTATTGCCTGAATATTATCTGCGACCATTTACTCCTAGTTTTGTGTCTTTAGAGCAATTGGAGCAAGAAGTTGACTTAATAAGAACTGAAATTGAGAAATTGGCATTTTATGATAAAGAAGTTCCTGGAAATGTTTGATCCAATACAAAAAGGCGATTTTGGACTCACCGATGAAGCCATCTATAAGTCACTTCAGCAAGCAGGAACTCTCGTCCCCGTCTATGGAGCATATCAAAGCCATTCGAAACCTTTTCGATTTATGCCTGATGAAAGCAGAACGAAATATAATGAATCAATTACCGTCTTCAATGGAGAAGGAATAATTATTAATTTTGATGGGGCAAGCGCTGGTCGAATGACCTATAAGAAGGGAGAGGAGAATTTCGCGCTCAACCACCACGCTGGGTTCGTCAAGGTTAGAAAAGATGATGAGGATTCAGAGGATTTAGTTGTTCCAGAGTTCTTTTCACTTTTCTACCAAAAACAATTTCAAGAAGCAAGCGTCAGTTCAGATCAAAAAACGTTAACGATAGATACTATATATTCAATGGAATTTGATATACCATTATATGATATTCAAAAAAAGATTATATTCTTGTTAAAGCCCACCTTAGATAAGGAAAAAAGAATTGAAGAAACGTTGGAGAACATCAATTCTATAAAAAAGCAAGTTTTATCATACGATTATTCAAGCTATCAGGCGACTGATATTCCTTTGGGCGAAATACTTGATTGCCAAGGCGGAAATTCTGGACTTACTGAAGAATATTTATATTCCCAGATTCAGGATCAATCTCTGAGGAAATATCGTATTCTGACAGGTAGTACAGATTACGAAATACCACAATACACTCACAAGTGCAAGCATCCAAAAAATTCCACCAAATATATAGTCACTATAGATGAAAAAGCGGTTATTCATGTTGTGAGGAAAGGAACGGCTGGATCTGTAGCTTTCTTTGAAGTTGGGAATTATACCTTAAACGATGACGCATATCTACTCTACCTCAAGGAGCATCTTCCTTGGGATGTTGATCTTAAATGGTTAATGTATGTCTTGAAGCCTCGGTTCTTGGAATATGCCTCAAGCTCTGACAACGGAACATGGAACAAAACCGGATTCTTTCGAAATGTAAGAATTGATTTACCCTTCTATCCAGAGCAAGTTCACATAGTGAATGTTTTTGGCGAATTAGAAGAGATAGAGAGACGGATCAAAGCAATTGATAGCAAAATTGAGAACTTATTCTCCAGACAAGTGGTGTCTGAATGATTTAAAATTTTCATAGCATATTCCCATAGAATTATTGCTTCTTCTCAATGATCACTTTACCCTCCTCAATCCTCGCTATTAGCTCCTCCCCTACCTTGAACGGGAAAGCACTATCTCTAACAAATTCGCCTGGCAAATTGATAGTGTGCCGCGACTTAACCGCATAAATCTTAACTTTCGCTTGGCTTGTCATACTTCATCCATTGCATACTCCTAGTATATAATGCTGTCTATACATAAGTATGCGTAAAATATAAATACATCCTATGGTATGTATGCGAGATATTACTAATTCCCGTGAAGAGAAGGGCAAAGCAATCGCCGATCAAGGCAATCAGATTAAGAAGGTCAACGATCACTCATTTAAGGTAAAATCACAATCAGGTAACGGTTTCTATGAGGTCAAGACAACAAAGTCAGGAATGACGTGCATCATCTTTGCGCAGGCGCAAAAACCAACATAGTCGCCGCTGTGGCAATAACTGATGAGAATGGCAACGCCTCCCCGCAATTAGGTCCTTTGATTAAAAAGACCTCGGAGGGCTTCACTATCAATGAGGTCTCTGCTGGTCTGGCTTATTCATCACGTGTCAACTTCAGTTGGTGGAAAACGTAGGCGGTAAGGCGTATATCCCCTTCAGGAAAAACGCAAGTGGGAAGTCCAGAGGATCAACTCTTTGGAGCAAGATGCATCACTACTTCCAACTTAACCGTGATGATTTCATGGAACATTACCACAAGCGCAGCAATATCGAGGCCATCAATGCGGCCATAAAGCGCAAGTTTGGGGGGACTTTGAAATCCAAAAATCCAACCGCTCAGGTGAATGAACTGCTAGCAAAAATTGTAGCCTATAACCTAACTGTGGTAATTCACGAAATGTATGAGAATGGGATCAATCCAGACTTCTTGCACCTAAAGTCTGGATTCTGCACCCAAAGTCCGCCCCCAGAGGGAGTTTAGGTGCAAAGCCACCGGCAGGGAAACAGTTATTAATGGGATCAGCAATGCAAAGTGCGGACCGGGCCCGTAGCTTAGCCAGGTTGAGCGCACGGCTGATAACCGTGAGGTCACGCGTTCAAATCGCGTCGGGCCCACTGTTCTACTAATAAAATGGCTTCAGGATCCTCTCACCGGGATACATCTCCATCGATGATCATGTTCATGACGAAGTCGAAGGGCAAAGCCGTACACCATCCCGCCTTCTCGAAGATGGACATGAAGCATACCCCTACTAGCTTCTTGTATCTCATTTTGGTCAGGAAATCCTTCATCTCCTCCGGCGAAACCCCGATCTTGGGCATGGCCATGCCTCCCAGGATCACAACCACATCTGCATCGGCGTCTGTAGCCTCTCCCAGCTCCAGCCCGTATTCCGTGGCGACGATCCGGCGTGCTTTCTCCTTATCCAGACCGGGTACGAAGGCAAGCTCTTTTTCTCGAACCGGATAGCCCAGGAAGAGGGCAAAGGGCGTGCAAAAACCGGGAGACCCAACGAAGGTTATCTTCTTATCGTCCCCTACCAGATCCCGGAAACCGTTCAGCACACCGCCGAGGCCTTTCACGTCCTGCACTTTCTCCATAAAGATCAATCCAAATGTATCTTCCGGAGCATTAACTTTTGGGACAATCAGGCTAAATAGTAATAGGATAATATAATATTTTTTATGATGGATGCGGTGATAGTTGGTGCAGGCCCGGCTGGGCTGTTTGCCGCCCTGGAGCTCTGCAAGTCCCAGGCCCGCGTTGTGGTTGTGGACCAGGGAGGCGACATCTCCGAGAGGCTCTGTCCCATGAAGATGCGAGGCCACTGTCTGCACTGCCAGCCCTGTCACATCATGTGCGGTGTGGGAGGCGCGGGAACCTACTCCGACGGACTCCTCAACCTCCATCCAGCCATCGGCGGAGATCTGGAGCGGCTGGCCGGCAGCCGGGCCTGGGTGCTGGTGGAGGAGGTGGACTCCGTCTTCCTAAGATATGGAGCGCCCGGGGAAACGCAGCAACCAACGCCAGAGGATGAAGAGATGCTGCGCCGCAAAGCAGCGGCAGCAGGAGCACGTTTCATCGCCATAAGGCAGCGCCATATGGGCTCAGATAAGACACCTCAGATCATAGCCGCCTTCAAGCAGGACCTGGAAAGGAGGGGCGTGAAATTCCAGCTCCATGCCTGCTTGACCGACCTGATCGTGGAAGAGGGTCGCTGCCGGGGCGTGAAGCTGGAGGATGGAACCACTATCGAAGCCAAGAAGACTCTTCTGGCCTTGGGCCGGGTGGGAGCAGGCTGGGTCAGCCATCTGATCGATAAATACGGGATAGCGGCCAGGTTTGCTCCCCTCGATGTTGGAGTGAGGGTTGAGGTGCCTTCGGTGATCATGGACCCGGTCACCAGAATCAACCGCGATCCCAAGTTTCATATCATTACCCATCGCTACGATGACTTCGTCCGGACCTTCTGCACCAATCCGGATGGTTTTGTGGTCAAAGAGGAGTATCCCGATTTCATAGCCACCAATGGACATTCCCTGATTGAAGAAAAAACAGAGAACACCAACTTTGCCTTCCTGGTGCGTCTGGCACTGACCAGGCCCGTGGAGAACACCACCGCCTATGGCATGTCCATCGCCAGGCTGGCTACGACCCTGGGCGGAAAGAAGCCTGTGTTGCAAAGGCTGGGAGATCTGCACCGCGGCCGGAGATCCACAGAGGAGCGGATAGCCAGAAATCCGGTGAAGAACACGCTTGAGGATGTCACGCCCGGCGACATCTCCATGGCCCTGCCCCACCGCATAGTCATGGACATCATCGAGGGCCTGGAGATCCTAAACCAGATCATCCCCGGCGTGAATGCCGATTCCACTCTGCTTTATGCGCCCGAGATCAAGTTCTATGCCCGGGAGATCCAAGTGGATGACCAGCTGCAGACGAGCATCTGGAGCCTTTACGCGGCCGGGGATGGAGCTGGTCTCTCCCGGGGAATAGTGACGGCTGCGGCCACGGGCCTCTTGGCTGGCAGGGGCATGGCCCAAGAGCTGGGCAGCTAGCTTCCGGGAAAGCCTGGGAGGATTCAAAACGTTTATGAGGATAGAACAGTCTTCAGGGCTCTGATGTCTAAGAGATCTGTGAATAAGGGCAACGGAGGCAAAATCACCTCGGCACGAGCCTCAGAGGCTAAGCCGTTGGAGGCCTCATCGGTCTCCCTGAAGCAAAAGACCAAGGCGAAAAGAAAGGCCGATATTTGGCAGAACAGCGATTTGTACTGGTATGCAGGATTGATACTGGCGGCCCTCTTCTCCTTTTATCTGCGCGCCATAGTACCCTGGACCGCCGTCTTCTCCGGGGATAAGGTCATCTTCAGCAGCGAAACAGATGCCTGGTATCACATGATGCTGGCCAAAGGCACGGTTATCAACTTGCAGAGGCTTTGGTTCGATCCCATGACCTACTTCCCCCATGGAACGCCTCTGCACTTTGGACCCTTTGTGAGCTGGACCATAACCATCTTCTCTTACATCTTTGGGCTGGGCCATCCCAGCATGCACCTGGTGGATGTGGTGGGAGCCTTCTTGCCGGCCGTCCTGGGGATGCTCTTGGTCTTCCCCGTCTACTTCATAGGAAGAGAGATCGGCGGCAAGAGCTGCGGCCTGGTCTCGGCGCTGATGGTGGCCGTGCTTCCCGGCCAGCTCTTCAACCGGACCATCCTTGGATTCACAGATCATCATTGTGCAGAGATCTTTCTCAGCACCCTTATCGTCATGTTCTTCCTCCTGGCGCTGCGCTCCAGGAAGGGCATGACCTTTGCGGGGCTGCTGAGGGACTGGTCCACTCTGAAGATGCCTCTTCTCTACTCGGCCCTGGCGGGCATCTCTCTGGGCCTCTACATAGACGCCTGGTCTTCCGGTTTCCTGTTTGAGGGCATTATTCTGCTCTTCATTCTTCTGCAAAGTATAGTGGATCACCTCAAAGGGAGAGATGTGGAGTATCTGGGCGCCTCGGGCGCCATCACCTTCTTCGTAGCCACTCTGTTGGTGCTGCCCTTTGTGAAGCCCTACTACGGTTTCAACCATTACCTCTACTCCCTCTTCCAGCCCACCATTCTCCTCCTGGGCGTGGTTGCGGTTATCGCATTCTCGCTTCTGTCCAGGTTCCTCCAGGAGAAGGGCTTCAGCAGCTACTACTATCCTGGAGCTGTGGCCGCCATCGTGGTGCTGGGCACTCTGATATTGTCCCTGGCAGCCCCTCAGTTCACAAATCCTCTCTTCGCCGGACTCAATATCTTCCAGCCCAGGACGGGTGGAGCGGCGACTGTGGGCGAAGCCGCGCCCATATTCTCTTACGGGGGAGCGTTCTCCTGGGTCAGCGTTCTGGCCAGCTTCCCGGCCATGGGCAATATCGTCCTGCTCTCGTCCTTCTTCCTGGCCCTGGTGGGCATGGCGCTGATCCTGTGGCGTTACGTTAAAAGTCAGAGGCCGGCAGATCTCTTGCTTCTCACCTGGGCGGTCACCCTTCTCATCATGACCCTGGCCCAGAACAGGTTCGCCTACTACTACGGGGTCAACGTAGCCCTGCTCACGGGGTACCTTGCCTTCTGGCTCATGCAGAAAGGAGGGATTGAGGAGCAGGACAGCGGATTCGCAGACATCAAGGACCCGGTCAAGTTCTTGACATCCAACCTGAAGATCATAATCTCTGCCCTCTTGATATTCGGGCTCCTCATCCTCCCCGCTCTGAGCACCAGCCTGATCCTCGCTCATTATGTCAGCGGCCCGGATTCTGACTGGATGACCTCCACGGCCTGGCTAGAGAACAATACCCCCAGCCCGGGAATGGAGCTGTACGAGAAATATGTGCAGCCTGCCAGCGGGCAGTATGCCTATCCTGATGCCGCTTATGGCATCATGTCCTGGTGGGACTTCGGCCATCTCATCGAGACCATCGGCCACAGGATTCCCAATGCCAATCCCTTCCAGCAGGGAATCGGCAGCGTCACGAAGGGGATTCCGGGATCGTCGCCCTTCTTCCTCGCCGAGAACGAGACGGAAGGAGAGAGGGTGCTTGCCGCTCTGGATCCGAACCGCTCGCCTTACCAGAATACCAAGTACGTCATGATCGATAGAGACATGGCCATCGGCAAGTTCCATGCCATGGCCGCCTGGAGCAATATCCCCTCCTCGGACTACAGTGCAGTGGTCTACCAACCACAAGGAGATCAGCTGGTGCCGGTTCAGATCTGGCGCGAGCCCTATTTCAAGTCCATGACGGCCCGCATGTACTTCTTCGACGGCAGCCAGGTTGCGGGCGGCGAAGGGGTCGGCCTGGCCTATCAGGGCATGCAGCTTGAGAGCGGAGCAGTGGTCCCGGTGCTCACCCAGGTGCCCAAGATCACCAGAAACGACAGTGAGATGCAATCCTTCCTCAATAGTAGCCGCGGCCAGGGGAACAAGGTCGAGATAGCAGCCATGAATCCTAGCGATGCAGCTTTTCCGTTTGTGGCCCTGCAGCACTACCGTCTGGTGCATGAGTCCGATACATCTCTGATGGCAGGCAACCAGGTCAAGACCTTCGAGCATGTTCCAGGAGCAGTGATAAAAGGAAACGCGCCGGCAGGGACCAAAGTCTCGGCGGCCTTGGCGGTCATGACCAATAAGGGCAGGGCTTTCGTCTACCAGCAGACAAGTGCCTCTACCTCCAGCGGCGAATTCACCCTGGTGGTTCCCTACTCTACGGAGGGGCCCATCGCCAGCGGCACGAACTTCGACACCAGGCCTTTGGGCCCCTACCAGGTCTCGGTGGGAGACAAGACCTACGAGGTAAGGGTACCTGAGGAGTACGTCCTCTCCGGGTCGGTCATAACCATATGAAGCTCCTGGATGAGATGAGCTGGCCGGAGATTGAGGCAGGTCTAGGCCAGACGAGGACCGTGATCCTGCCCGTAGGAGCCACGGAGGAGCACGGCCCTCACCTTCCCACTTTTACTGACACCCTTCAAGCCATGCAGGTGGCCCGAGCGGCGGCGGAGCGCTGCGACATCTTCCTGGCGCCGCCCCTGCATTACGGGGTCTGCCGCAGCACGCGGGGCTTTCCTGGCACCATCACCGTGGGTCACGATGCGCTGAGAGCCTTTATGCAGGACCTTTTGCTCTCCTTTTGCGATAGCGGCTTTGAGAATATCCTGATTTTGACCGGCCACGCCGGAGGGCAGCACATGGCTGCCCTGGAGGAGGCCTGCCAGAGGGCCCTGGAAGAGCGCGATCTCCGGGTCAGCCTGGTCTCCTTATTCGATCTAATAGACATCAAGGCCGTGGAGACGCCAGGAGACGGCCACTCCGGGGAGATCGAGACCTCTCTCATGATGGTGATTCGGAAAGATCTGGTGAAAGGACGGCCTGAGGGGCATTTTCCCAAAAGGCCTCGATTCATGATCCTGAAGGATGTGCGCCACCTCATGGGCAACGGTATCATGGGCAATCCGGCCTTGGCCTCTCCGGAGAAGGGCAAGGTCTTCTTCGAGATGGCGGTGCAGGGCGTCATCCAGGCCCTGGAGGAGCTGGAGTCCTTCCCGGGGAAACGTGAAAAGTGATCTACTTTTCTGTTTTTTCCCTTTTTGAAATGGCTTTGCTTTCATCGGCAGGTGATTCTGGGCTATTTTGGAGCAGATTCGACAGGTTTATAAAGCATAAATCTAACGAAAAAAAACGTGTCCGAGCAGATGGCCGGAATATCCTTTGTAAATCACGAAATCAGGCTTCTGAAGCCGGAGAGGTTGGCTTCGGGCATCTTCGGCCACTTAGTCTTTTCTTTCTTTTGATGGCCGGGCGAAGGGAAACTGGCAGCAGCTTGGAAATTTTGCCCGGCGGCGGGATGATATCATGTTATCGGAAAGCGATGCCAAAGTTCTGAACGCGATATCTGAAGGACATTTGGATCCTCAGACCATCGCCGAAAAGCTCGGTAAGAATGTGGAGACGGTGCGGGCCTCCGCGGACGCGCTAGCGGAGCAGGGCCTGGCCAAGGTCGACAAGTCGGTGGACGAGATTTTCTCCCTGACCGAGGAGGGCCAGAAGTACGCGAGAGAGGGCCTACCGGAGAGGAATCTGCTGCGAGCCATTGGCTCAGGCAAGCCCATAGCCGAGCTGAAGGACCCCTCCCTCAAGATCGGCCTGGGCTGGCTGCGCAAGAAAGGATGGGCCGCGATCCAGGCTGGAGAACTCAAACCCATCGGCTCCGCCGCCAAAGGAAAGGATGAGGAGATCCTGGAAACTCTGCTGGCCGGGCCAAGGAGCGGGTCGACGCTGGACAGCAAGGGCCTGGCAGCCCTCAAGGGCCGGGGGCTGGTTACTTCCACCAAGAGCAAGGAATGGCGGTACGAGATCACAGATGAGGGGATTTCAAGGATAAAGGGAATCGAAAGAACTTCAACATTCAAAGTGTCGGCGATCATCGTCAATGGTACGCTAAATCAAATCCCATCTGATCTCATAAAGAATGGCGAATGGGGTGTCAAGCTTGGAGAAGAGTTGGCTGACAACTATGTAAGACAAGATGGCAAGCTCTACCATGCCCGCCCTTACGATGTAACCCTGGCCGCTGACAGGATCTACCCCGGCAAGAAGCATCCCTACCAGCGGCTCATCGACTTCATGCGGGAGATCATGCTGGAGATGGGCTTCACGGAGATCAAGGGCCAGATCATCCAGTCCAGCTTCTGGAACTTCGATGCTCTTTTCCAGCCGCAGGATCATCCCGCCCGGGAGATGCAGGACACCTTCTACCTGGATACAAGAGCGGAGATTCCTGACTTTACCAAAGTCAAGGAGATGCATGAATGCGGCGGAGCCGTGGGCTCCACCGGCTGGGGCGGCTGCTGGAGTCCAGAGGTGGCCCGGCAGGAAGTGCTCCGCACCCACACTACCGCAGTGACCATAAAATATCTTGCCGATCATCCCCAGCCGCCGGTCAAGGCCTTCGGCATAGATCGCGTCTACCGGCGCGAGGCCATAGACGCCACGCACACCCCGGAGTTCGAGCAGCTGGAAGGGGTGGTCATGGACGAGGGGGTGAGCTTCCGGCATCTGCTGGGGGTCTTGAAGGAGTTCTACGCCAAGATGGGCTTTGAGGAGGTTCGCTTCCGCCCGGGCTACTTCCCCTACACCGAGCCGTCCGTCGAGCCGGAGGTCTTCATAGACGGTCTGGGCTGGGTGGAGCTGGGCGGCGCGGGGGTCTTTCGCAGGGAGGTTACCGCGCCCTTTGGCATCGAGCATCCCGTGCTGGCCTGGGGCCTGGGAGTCTCCCGGGTGGCCATGCTCAAGCTGGGGCTGAAAGATCTGAGACTGCTTTATCAGTCGGATATGGAATGGCTGCGCCAGACGCCCGTTTCCATCAAGATGTGAGGACTATCCATGCCGGTTGTCAGACTTTATTACGAGGATATGGAGAGGCTGATTGGAGCCTCCCGAGATACCATCATGAGCCGGCTGGCCATGATGGGTGCGGACATTGGAAAGAGAGCAGAAGCGGACCATGTGGACGTGGAGTTCTTCCCGGACCGGCCCGATCTCTACAGCCCGGAGGGCGTGGCCAGGGCCATGCAGGGCTTCCTGGGCCTCAAGACCGGCCTGGTGCACTACCAGGTCGAAAAAGGCCCAGTCGAACTTCTAGTAGAGGAATCCGTGAAGTCGGTCCGGCCCATCATCGGCTGCGCCGTGGTGCGCGATCTTGAGTTCTCGGACGAGGCCATCGAGTCGCTCATGGGGCTGCAAGAAGACCTGCACTGGGGCCTGGGCAGGAACAGGCGAAAAGTGGCCATCGGAGTGCATGACATCTCCCGGGTCACGTCGCCCTTCCGCTACCTGGGAGCCGATCCCGCCCGCAAGTTCGTGCCCCTGGACTTCTCTGAGGAGATGTCCATGCGAGAGATGCTGCAAAAGCATCCCAAGGGCAGGGATTTTGGCCACATCCTGGAGGGCTGCGAGCGCTATCCTCTCATCGTCGATGACAACGACAGTGTGCTCTCCTTCCCGCCAATCATCAACGGCGAGCTGACGCGCGTCACCGAGGACAGCCACGACCTGTTCATAGACGTCACGGGAACCGATCCGGTGGTGCACAAGGCCCTGAACATCGTGGTGACCTCCCTGGCGGAGCGGGGCGGAAAGATCGAGTCTGTTCTGGTGAAGAGGAGCGAGGGCGATTTCGTATCGCCAAACCTTGAGCCCGCCCTCTGGACGGTTCGTGCCAGCGAGGCCAATGGGCTGATAGGCTTTGACCTGACGGCTGAGGAGCTGGCCGGCTGCCTGGAGATGATGCGCTTTGGGGCCAGGCCGGAAGGCTCATCAGTGGAGGTCCAGGTGCCGGCCTATCGGGCGGACATAATGCACTCCTGGGACATCTTCGAGGATGCGGCCAAAGGCTATGGCTACGATAGGCTCGTGGCCGAGCTTCCCAAAGCGGTGACTGTGGGCCGGGCTCATCCTGCAGAGCTATGCAAGGCCGAGATTCGCGAAATCATGGCCGGCCTCGGCTACCTGGAGACCATGCCCTTCACTCTGACCAATGAGAAGGTGCACTTCGATTGGATGAGGCGTCCGAGAGAGGGCGCGGTCAGGGTCATGCATCCCATCAGCGAGCTGCACACCATCCTGCGCACCTCCTTGCTCTCCAGCCTCCTGGAGATCTTCGCCATCAACCAGCATCATCCTCTGCCGCAGAGGATCTTTGCAGTTGGAGATGTGGTGGTGTACAACAAGACCCGGATGCACCTGGCAGCAGCCTCGGTGCACAGCCAAGCGAGCTTCTCGGAGATCAGGTCGGTGGCGGATGCAGTGCTGCGAGAGCTGGGCTGGGAGGAGGAGACCGAAATCGTTCCTTCCCAGGATGGGGCCCTCTTGCCTGGCCGGGGTGCCGACCTGCTGATCGATGGCCAGAAGAAAGGAGTCTTTGGAGAGCTGCATCCTCTGGTCCTGCAGAGCTTTGGCCTGGAGCAGCCCGTGGTGGCTCTGGAGCTGAGGTGGGGCGAGCTCTGACCACCTTTTGCCCGGCGGAGCAGAATTGGGCCGGGCAATCATCTCTTCGGGGCCGGACAAGATACGAGATATTTGTGATCATATCTCGATGCTTTGCAAGAGACCGCGGCAGGAGGCAATCTCTTAGCGTCTGCTTTATCTTTTGATACCTCTAATAGTAGTATTAAGAAGATTGGAGACAGCCATGAAGGTCCGGGATCTGATGAGCTATCCCATTGCCACCGTGCTACCTGAGGACATGGTGCTGGAGGCCATAAGACGGATGGTGGGCGAGAAGAAAGGAAGCATGCTCGTGGCCAGGGATGGCCTGCTCAAGGAGGGCCTGGGCATCGTCACCACCAGCCAGATCTTTCAGAAGGTATTCTCCCAGGGACTGGACCCTTCCAGGGTGAAGGTCATGGATATCATGACCCCGGCGCCGCTGATAACCATAGATCTCGATGCCACCACCAAAGAAGCGGCGCGCCTGATGCAAGAGCACAACATCAGAAGGCTTCCCGTGGTGAAGAACGGAGCGCTGGTGGGGATAATAACCAGCAAGGACCTTCTGAGATGCGTGGAATGATTTCCCGGAAAGGCTTCTCCTCCCGCTGGAGTAACGCAGAATTTAAATAGCCAAAGATCAAGCCTCAGGGGAAGTCGAGGTAGCCTAGCCTGGTATGGCGCAGGTTTGCTAAACCTGTGTCCCTTCGGGACTCGTGGGTTCGAATCCCACCCTCGGCGCTATTTTTGCCCGAAAAATTGCCCCCGCCCAAATATTTTTTAGTCTCCTCTGTTTGAAAGGACCGCTCAGGAATATCATCAAGGCGATCCCGGCCACGCCATTCAAATCGTAGATAGGCAATTTTAAAAAAATCAGGCTCCGCATGGCAAAAATGAAGTGATGCGGTCCTTTTGAAGACAGATCATTTGATCATCTCCTCGTAGAGCCAGCTGGAGACTTGGAAGGTAGGCGGGCCGCTCTCGGTAATGCCGTCAGTTGTCCGCACGTCATTGTCAAGACGCCAGGAGAACATGCCGCCCAGGTTGACGTCCTTTGCATAATCGCATTTCTCTTGTATTGAGTCCTGGGAGTCGTGCCCCCCGTTCTCGGTATAACCGAACTCGCTTTCAACCCCTCCAATCATCTTCTCGTATGGGAATCCGGCCTGATGGTACGATTCTGCATATGCTTCAAGATCATAATCCTGCCCAGGGCCATAGGTCATCAGGTTGATGTTGTCAATGCAATCTTTCAAGCTTGCGACCGTCTCTGGAGAATGCACGCCTGGCCAGATCGTATGGCTCACTTTGTAAGGGCGGCCATGGGGATTCATACCCGCCTGTTTCAGAGTGCTGTAACAGGTCGAAAGAAGCGTCTGTAGCTCCGGCGCATAATCATTGATCTGCCTTGTCTCCCAATCCATATCATAGCCGTCCAGGTCATACTTATTCAGGTACTCAACGACGCTATCGGCAAATCGCTGGGGATCTTCTGCAGCGTTAAGGTATTGGTCATCGACAGACTCGTCACCGAAATCGGATGAGATGAAGATTTCTGCATCGGGATTGTTCTGGCGGCATAGCGCGACAACATTTCGTATCTTTTGTTCCGTCTGATCTATTGGTGAATCACTGGTTGTTTTATCAGTCAGATTTCCGTCGTCTACGGTCGCAAACGCAATGTAGAGGCGGTTGATCTTCTTCCACGGGATGCTGTCCTGAACCGACATCGCCTCGTCGTATCCATCGTCAAACAAGTAAAAGTAGGCTGCAGTGATCGTCTCTCCTTGCGAACTCGTGGCGGTTTGGTCGGCCATAGCCAGGGGTCGGGCAAGGGAGCTTTCGCATAATGAAAGCAAAACCACCATGGCCAAAAGATCAAACTTCTTGGACACAGCACACCCTCCTTAACATACAAGTGATACTGTGGCAGATGAAAAACTTTTGGATTTCTGAAGCGCGGTTCAAGATACCTGGTGGACCAAGCATAGATAGGTATCCTCTGGCCAAATCAGCCGCATGAGGGATTTTTTTTCTCTTCCCGCTTTTTGGTAGTCTACCCATAATGAGTTGTTGAACATGAAAACCCAAACAAAAGACCTCGTCCGTCTAGAGGGCAGTTATGGAGAGCCAATCGAATGCAATTATATAATTGCCATAATGCGGGTAGGATTTGGGCTGAAAACGAAAGCGTTCGATGGGTTAAGGGCCGAAGCGCGAAGGCCCGATTGGATTGCTAAATCCGGTGTCCCTTCGGGACTCGTGGGTTTGAATCCCACCCTTGGCGCTATTTCGCCCGTAAAATTGTCCCCGCCCAAACATTCTTCATGAATTGGGATCTCAAAGCTTTCAAAGGAGGATTGGCATTGAGAACATGTCTCATAATGGCTCTCATTCTCATGGCCGGATTGACGCAGGCTGCCACGATAAATGTTGGTCCCGGCCAGAGCATCCAGGCCGCCATAGATGCAGCCGCGGCCGGAGATGTAATTGAGGTGCAGAAGGGAACTTATCAGGAGAATATCAACATCACCAAGCAGCTCACCATCAGGGCTGTAAACGTCGGCCGAAAGGGCATCGATATCCCTGTGCTGAACGGCGGCAATAAGGGCGATGTTGTAGCAGTCTTTGCAGACGGAGTAGTGCTGGAGGGATTTGCGGTCACCAACGGTTTTAATGGCATCGCTGTAAAATCGAACGGTAACCTCCTGGAGGGCAACTTCGCTAACTACAACCAAGGTTTCGGCATCGCTGTGATCTCCAAGAGCCAAAATAGGCTGGTGAACAATACCGCCATTCAAAACGGCAAGTTCGGCATCGGGCTTCTTGGTGCTGACAATAGCACGGTTGTGGGCAGCAAAGTTATGAAGAATAGCTTGGGCATTTTGGTTACGGAAGGCTCTTCCGGAAATGTCCTATCCATGAATAGCCTCATGCAAAATCAAGAAAATGCCTACGACGATGGCACCAACCAGTGGGATGACGGCAGCAAGGGCAACTACTACGACAACAACGCCTGCAGGGACGCCAAAGTGGACGGAATTTGTGAAGCGCAGTTCAAGATACCTGGCGGATCAAGCATAGATAGATATCCTCTGGCCAAATCTGCCGCATGAGGTATCTTTTTGCTCTTCCCACTTATCTGAAGTTTGTATCCCTATTCAACCATTCTCGGCAGCGGGCGTTATCTCATAGACGTCCAACCGGCGCTGAATGGTGAAGACTTCGTAACCTTTCTGGAGGCTCTTCTGCAGGGAGTTGCCCACGTCTTTGGGCAGGTAAAACTCCTCGTTACCCAGCCTCACCCGGAAGGACTTCTTGCTCTCGCCCATCTCCATGTCTTTGTATCTGCCCGTTACCTTCTCCCCTATCTTGAGAATCCTGATCTCCATAATCTCACCTTATCAATCATTATATTATGAGTTCTATGTATTTTTAATCTCCGGTGCAAATTCAGAAGATTTGCTGAATCGTCCTTCAAGAGAGGATAAATATATAAATAACAAAAATAAACAAAAAAAACTGCGCACAGAATTTTTCTATTATGTCCGACAGGGATTCTCAGAGGCGGGCCTGGAAGACAGGCATGGCAAAGGGAGACTTGCTTCAAGATGCCATGGGCCCAAAATCCCTAACCCTTTCTCCGAATTCTGATGATGAGCAGGACTCCGGTCAGGTTTATGCAAAGGATCAGGATCAGGCCCAGGATCTTCCTGAAATCCGCATAGTCTGCCCCCTTCCCCGCCAGGTCCAGCACCCGGTCGCCGTTGACCAGGACCTCCTGGGACCTCCCGCCCGCCTCGATGGTGTAAAGTCCCCGCGCCAGGCCCCTGAAGTTGTATACCTCATCGCCGGAGGCGTTCGCCAGCGGCCTTCCATCCCGGCTGAGCAACACCGCTCCCGGCGCGCCCGTGATCCGCAGGCTGTAGCTCTTTTTGATGGGCAGGGACCTGCCCTCCCAGGACAGGTTTTCAGGGATGGCCAAGAGATCCAGCACACTCGGAGCAATATCTACCTCCGACCAGCGGCCGCCCAGGTTCAGCTCCTCCACGCCCGGTCCAAGAAAGACCAGAGGGACGCGCAGGCTCTCCAGTCGGCCAGCATACTTGACTGCGGAGTGGCCGCCCTTGCCCTTCGCAGCCGGAAAGCTCATACCGTGGTCGGCCGTGACCGCCAGGATTGCGCCATTCTTGCGGCAGGCCTCGGCCAGCTTTCCCAGAGGCGCGTCCAGGGCTGCAACGGTCTCTAGGTAGCCATCAATTCCCAGGTTCTGGCCGGCGCTGTCCACGGCGCCCACGTTCACAAGCATTAGAAATCGTCGCCCCGCCAGGTGCTCGACGATATCGGCTGCTGCATCCAGCCCCCAGCGGTTGTAGCCGGCGTAGCCTGCCAGGCCCTGCAGAGCGGTGTAATCGGCGAACCTGTCCCTCCATTCCTGTAAAAGAGAGCGCAGGCCCTGCGGCACACTTTCCTTGAATCCGGGGATGGGCTCGGCACCATGCAGGGCGTTGTTGTCCAGATAAAGAACCGCATCCTGCTCTTGCAGGACAGCCATGGAGTCTCCCCTCTCCAGCACGGCGAGGCAGAGGTAGCCCTTCTCGCGAGCGGCATCGAAGATGGTCGGGCCCAGAGCTTCCGGATCTGCGCTGGAGGAGCCGGTGACGAGAATGCTGTGGCTCTTAGAGGTCTCGGGGACAGGGACCCTGACGTCCACGGCACGCGCCCCGCCGCCTGTGAGGTTGAAGAGGACGGCTCCGCCCAGGGGAGTGCCGTCGAGCGCGTAGGCGCTGTGCTCCGGATAAACATAGCTCGCACCAAGGCCGTCCACTACCAAGATCACTGCCCCAGCAGGCGTATCCTCTGGGCCCACCTGCACATCGACGGCACTGCAGCTTCCTAATAATAGTAATAAAAATAGAAAAGGAAGGATCATCGGAATGCGCTTTTAGAAGTCCGTCATGATCCTGTACTGATCGATCTCCGTCTGCTTCAGTCCCGTCAGGAACTGCTCGGCCATGTCGCGAATGTCCTTGGATCTGGTTATGGCCCGGCCCACCACCAGGATGTCCGCGCCCGCCTTCAGGGCCTGGCCTTCGGTATCCACGCGAATGCCGCCCGCCACGGCCACCAGCAGCCTTCGGCCCTCTTTGGCCAGGGCCTTGATCTCCGCAATGCTATTCCAGGCATGAGCGCTCTTCTCCATGTCGATGGCGCGATGCAGCTCCACCACATCCGGCAGGACGGCCAGGCCCTTGAGAACCGCCAACGGGTCCGCAACGTTGAGCATATCGATCACGGAGTAGATGCTGGTCTTTCTGGCCTCGTTAATGGCCAGCTCCAGGGTCTTCTTGGGCGCAAGCCCCGATATCACCACGGCATCGGCAGTGGAGTCTGCGGCCAGGCGCACCTCCAGGTTGCCGGTGTCCAGCGTCTTCAGATCCAGGATGACGAAGGCGCCCGGCCGGATGGCCCGGACCTCCTTGACCACACTTATGCCCAGCATCTTCACCAGAGGCGTCCCGACCTCAATCAGGATGTGATCGCTCTCCGGCAGCGCGGCTAGCACGCGGCGCACCTCGGCCATGTCCACCAGGTCGAAGGCCACCTGCAGGTAAGGCGGATCCCAGAGCCTTGTGACGCGAAAGCCCATGATGGGGTGCGTGGAGCGGTCCTTCTCATAGAGCACCAAATCCACATCCGGGAAGCCTTCCATCGCCCGCTGCAGCGCCAGCTTGGTCGCACCGTAGTTGTAGCGGTAGATGGCGTCATAGTCCTTGGCCTGAGGATGGATGAAGACGGATACTATTACCACCAGCTCTTCTGCTTTATCCCTGGGAATGATTCCCTCGGCCACTGCGTCCGCCACCGCTTTGGCCACGGCCATCTGCGCCGGTCCGAAGATCTGTGCTGCTTGCTCCAAATTCTTCACAGTCACTTTGGGCACGATGAGGGTGGAGGGCTTAGGGGGCAGGTTAGGCCGAATGACCCCCAAGAGGGGCGTGTGTCCTGCCGAGAGCTGGGTGAGTCCGGAGGCAAAGGCCATTCCCACAGGCCCCTCCTTCTCCCCGATGAGCAGGTCGATATGAGCTATCTCAGGCTCTTTCCCGATGAGAGCCTCACCTACTAAAAACAAAAGTTCACCTCGTAATCCGAGAGAGCCATCTCTCTATTAATCCTTTTGCCAGGATCAAATCAGCTGCCAGTAGATGAGCGGTGCCAGCGCCAGCAGCGCCAGTCCCGTGGCCAGCCTCATCCCCACCCGGTGGTCCTTGCGGAAAGAATCCGCCTGCTCAGGGCTCATCCCCAGGGCGATGAAGCCGCCCAGGACCAGGATGGGCAGGATGACTCCCAGGTTGAAGAATAGAAGGTAGGTGGCACCCTCCAGATAGCTCTTGGCAGAAAGAAGATCCAGGATCGCGAGGTAGATGGCACCGACGCACGGAGCCTTGACCAGGGAGAAGAGCGCCCCGATCAGGAAGTAAGAGCTGAGGCGTCCTCTGTCGACTCCGGCCTGGAAGTACTTGAGCGCCCAATCCGTCCGGAACAAGGAAGGCTTTCCGCTCTTCAGCCTCGCCGCGTCCAGAATCTGGGCCAGGCCGATCACCAGAAGAAAGGCAGTCAGGATGTACCGGAAGACGTTGGCCACCGCCTCCGTTTGCAGAAGGCGCTGCATCCCCAGGCCGAAGAGGAAGTACATGGTGAAGATCCCAAAAGAGAAGAACACCACCATCATCACCAGCTCGCGCCTCCTTCCGGAGGAGGAGAGAACTGATGCTGCCAGGAAGACCAGAATGCCCAAAAGACAGGGATTGAAGCCTGCCACCAATCCCGCCCCCAGGACGGCGGATACGGTGTAAAGGGATATCTCCTGCAGATTCAGCTCCGGGCCGTTTCCAGTACGGCTCTGATTCATGCTCTGGTTGCCGGCGAGAGTGATAACAGGACCAGTGCTATTATTCTCGCTACGGTTGGCCAGAGCCTCGCGGACAAGCCGCTCCAGCTTGGCATTGTCCTTCTCGTACTCCTTATAGCCGATCACCCTCTGGCCGATTATGACCGAGGGCACATCCTTTACCTTGTGCTCCTCGATGATGCGATGGCCATCGTCTGAGAAGTAGTCGTACTTCTCGAGCTTCAGGTCCTTTTCCCCGGCCATGATGCCAGTCAGAACTCTCTGTGCAGCAGCACACTTTTGGCAACCGGGCGATTGTATCAGTATTATCTCTGTGATGGCGCTGGTGGTGCTGACCATGACCAGAAGAAAGATGGCAAGGGTCAGAAGTCTATAAGCCATCCTTCTATCGCCCAAGCGGTGCATCAGCACCTACCTTATCCAGGTGGTATAAAAAGGAGACATCATAAAAAAAACTATGCTGAAGATGTCCGCGTCGCTTCCCTTACTTACTCGCCAGGGTGTATCTCAGGATAGGCTTATTCTCCTTCGATGCCTCCTTTGAGATAAAACCAACCGAAGTGTCGTCATCCGCCACCAAGGCAATCGAATAGCCGCACTCCCCGCAAGCTGATATTGCCTCTTTGATTATTGGCGTCACATCCATGCTGTACTCGCCTTCAGCCTTTACTTCCAGAGAGGCCGATACGCTGGTGTCGTACTCTAGCTTATCGTTCCAGGTTTGGACACTTGTCGTTGGCTCATCAACAAAGTAGGCAATGATCTTTCCGGGAGTCTCGACCTTGGAGACATTGAGCATCAGGGTTGCGGTTTCAATCTGATCCGGACTGAAGATGCTATTTGTAACGAAGTCGTTGTTGAGGCTCAGGTAGGTCACTTTCACCGGCTTCCCGCCAGCGGAAGAGACCCACAGAATATCGTTGCCCGCGAAGCTATCATTCGCACTGCTAGCGTCCACATAAGTATCGACATCCATAAGCACTGGTGAATGCGCTGGAAGACTACCTTCTGCAGCACATGCCGTGCCCAATAATACAAATAACCCAACGAAGGCGTACAAATACCTCAAGCTATTACCTCCGTGGAGATCAGAGACGGGATAAATAAAAAGTCTTGTGTTCATATAATCCCTACATAAGCTTTTATCTTACTGGATATCCCTCACTGGGCTCGAAAAAATAGCCGGTTGTTGCGTCTTGCTTCTTTTCCCGGGAAATTATAATCCTACGTTAGCTTTATTAACCTCTCAACAGCTCTTGATGACGGTGGTCGCTTGAGAATTACGGCCTTTTACATCGCCTGCGCGATCCTGCTCCCCACGTTTGTCGCGAGCGGGGCAACGATACAGGTTAGATCTGACCTGCAGGCTGCGATAGATGCTACAGCACCAGGCGATACCCTCCAGGTAGCTCCTGGAACCTATGACAAGATAACGATTCAGAAGAGCCTGAACCTGGTGGGCAACGGCGCTACGATCAGAGCCGGAGACAGGGACGCCTGCGTGAGCGTGGAAGCCGACGGCGTGAGCTTCACCGGCTTCACGGTCAGGGACGGGTTCTACGGGATAAAGCTCAACAGCGTAAAAGGCTGCAGGATAGCCAACAACACCGTCATCCGCTGCGCCCAGCCAGGCATCGCCCTGCTCTACTCCGATGGCAATATCATCACAGGAAACAATGCCAGCTTCAATGGTCTGGGTGGTGAGGGCTGGTATGGAATATATCTCTCCAACTCCAATGACAACCTCATCGCGGACAATGTGGCTTATGGGAACGGCGCATACGGCGTAAACCTCTTCCCGTCCTGCAATAACAACACTATTAGGGGCAATGTCCTGCAAGGCAATATGTACGGCCTCTACATGTTTACGAATTGCGCTCACAACCATATTGAGTTCAACGACATGTCAAGGAACACCAACTCCGGGCTGGATTTAAGGTTTAACTGCACAGATAACATCATCCTCAATAACACCATCACAGAGAACGTCGTGGCAGGCGTAACGTTTATGGAGTCCGGCCAAAACACCGTCAAGGGCAACCTGATTTCAGGCAACGGCCGCTACGGATTGCAGGTGCAGAGCAGCTCAGATGGTAATACTATCATCAATAACAACATCTCCGACAGCCAGACGGGAATATTCCTGGAGTCGAGCAAAAACCAGATCTACGGCAACCGCATTGCAGACAACGTGATTCAGGCCGAGGATAGGGGCAAAAACTCCTGGAGCGCCCCCTACCCGAAGGGTGGCAACCTCTGGAGCGATTACCTGGGCAAGGATGAGATGCAAGGGCCAAACCAGGACAATCCTGGAAAGGACGGCTTCGGCGATGAGCCCTACAGGATAAACGAGATATCCAAAGACAAATATCCGCTCATGGGCAATCAGGTTCGTCAGATCAGTGTCATGGAAAAGGAGCTATCCCCGGAGGAGGTCAGAGTGGGCGACAACATTGCCGTAAAGGCAAAGCTGAAATCCAAGTACGGACTTTCTCAGGTAACAGTCAGGGCCTTTCGCTCCGGATCAAAGGCCCAAGGCTACGCCAGACTGGACCTGTCCGGGGATCTCTATCAAGGCCTCTTCTCCACGGCTCTCCTCGATCCGGGACAGTATGAGATAGTCCTGAGCGCAAGAGACTTGAGAGGATATGAGCTGCAGGAGACCATAGGCAAGGTAAAGGTAACCGCCAGAGGCGGCTTCTCCTCGTCATAAATAGAAGAGCGATTCAAAAGGGAAGATAATGACATCATCTAGATTATGGTTAATGGGTGTGGGCATCGTAGCCCTTGTGGCACTATTAGCGCTGGCTAATGGTGCCAAGGCAGGAGAGTATGGCTGTAGCGCATGCCAGGGTGATTCAGGCTGGTCAGGTGAAAGAAATCTGGAGGAGATGGGAAATCCCGCTGCAGGCACGACATCGGAGATACTGCCAGGCCTGAGCACGGTCCAGAAGTCCAGGGTCGGCAAGTGGAATCAGCCCCTGCACGGCTTCGCAAATGAAAGCAACGCTACAGATGAGAGTAGCGCCGCAAAGAGCGACTCTTCCGAGAAGCCGGTGCAGAGCGAGAGTAAGCCGGCGGAGGAGGTCTTGGGCGTCAGGAGCGATGATGCCAAGAGCATGCTTGTGCCTATAGATGAGGTCCCAAGCGACTGCATCCTGCTGGACGAGAGCGATGATGCCAAAGAGCACATCCAGGGTTCAATAGCAATTCCCTATACCAACTTTCTGCATGAGGGAAACCTGAGGTCCGTGGAGGAGATCTCCCAAATCCTGGGAGATGCGGGAATATCCAATGAAGATTGCCTCATCGTCTACGGGGAATGCATGCCCTGTGGCCGAGTGCCCGCTCCCGCGACGCTCGTTTACTGGATGATGAGGACCTTGGGGCATGAGAACATCAGGGTCCTGGATGGAGATGTGCATGACTGGAAAGCTGCCGGGAAGCCCACTTCCACCGAGACGGTGATTAAGCCGCCCAAGACTTATACGCCTCGGCCCACAGAGGATTTCATTGCCACATATGACTATGTGAAGAGCGGAACTCCTCAGATCGTGGACGCTCAATCGATGCAGGACTTCGGACTAGGATCCATACTGGATGCGATCAATAGACCTTATGAGAGCATGGTCAGCGATGGCAGGATAAAGGACGAGGCACAGCTGGAGAGGATCTTTGCCAGCCTGGATAGAAATCGACCTGTAGTGGTCTATACAGGGCAGCCTACTTTTGGCTCCGTGGCCTGGTTTGCCGCGAAGCTGGCGGGCTATGACGCCAAGCTATACTCCTACGAGGACTGGCAGTATAACCAGAGAAATCTGGGCGGCTCCACAACATGAAAGAGAGAACAGGGAGAAGGCATGAGAAACATTAGAACGGTGGGATGCGTTCTATTATTGTTCGTAGTAGCAGCAGCCACGGTCTTGGGCGTCCACGGGGAGTGCACAGCCTGCAAAGGCGGCTCCCCATCCGCCCAGCAGGAAGTATTGAACAATGAGTGGGCTGTATTCTTGGGAAAGGAGACTGCAAATAAAGAGGTGGTCTCTTCCAGCAATGGCCTGGTCTCGCCGCAGGTCTCCAGGCAGAGCAATCCCAGCTTGAGCACCAAAAGCAGCAGTAATCCATCTTTAAATACAGAAGACGCTAAGGTTGAGGACGACTCCTCAAATAGCAAAAAGGATCCGCAGAGAAGCCAGAGCTTTGCTTCGGTGCTGGTGCCCATAGAAGACGTCGATGGCCAAGGTATCATCTTGGACATCAGCCCCCACCCCCACGAATACATCAAGGGAGCCATTAGTATAAACTATGAGAATTTCGTGACGTCGGACAAGCACCGCAAGTCCGTATCTGAGCTGGCTGCGATCTTCGGAGCGGCGGGGATATCAGAGAATGATCCCGTCCTCATCTATGGCGAATGCCAGCAATGTGGAGGAGGACCTTCGGCAGGGACTTTCGTTTACTGGATCATGAAGTATCTGGGGCATAAGAAGGTCAAGCTCTTGGACGCTGGCATAGACGACTGGGTGGCAGCAAAGAAGCCAACTGTGAATAAATCCCTGGTGCTTCCCGCAAAGAACTACACACCCACCCTCAATTCGAATCTGTTGGCCACTTACGAGTATGTTAAGAGCGGAATACCGCAGATCGTGGACGCCCGCGAACCCGAGTATTTCGCTGCTGGTTCCATTCCCAAGGCGATTAACATACCCTACGACAGCGTTCTGACCGGCAAGAAGATCAAAGACGAGGCGGCTTTAAAGAGGCTTTTTGCCGGGCTGAACAAGTATCGAACCGTAGTTGTGTATAGCGATAGTGCTGTCAAGGCCTCCATGGTCTGGTTTGTGCTCACTCTCATGGGATATGACGCCCGACTGTACTCCTGGGAGAACTGGTTTGAGAACCGGCCCAATCTCAACATCGACCTTCTCAAGGCCACGGCCCAGCCCAACCCGGCAAATAGGGGAGCCGTCGTCCAGATAACCGTCACCTTCGTCGAAGAGAACCAGAGCACCGATCACGAGAAAGAGACAGCCAACAATGAGACGTTGCTGACCATCAAAGGATGTGTCGGCTGTGGATTCGGCTCGCCCCAGGGGTTTGCCGACATCAGCAACAGCGGAGGAGTGGCGCGGATAGGCTCCACCTCCCAGGCCCAGAAAGGCACGGCCGACAACAGCTTCAAGGTCACAGCGGTGGTAAAGAACCAGGCTGGAGCTGAGGTCTCCAAGGGCATCATCATGAAGCGCGTCTCAGGAGACGAGTTTACGGGAATCTGGAATGCCAACGTCGCGGCAGGAGTATACAAGGTCGACATAGTGGCCTCCCTAGAAGATATCAGCAAGACCTTCCCGGATGCTCTGCAGATAGAGGTCACCGGCACCAGTAAATATAAGAATCTTGGAAACTAATAGCTGGAGCTAGTGTGAACTCCAGCTCTATGCTTTATTTCCTCCTTCTGGCCTGTCTGATTAGCTCTGCCGCTGCTCTGTCCCCCCAGGATGCTGTCAACAACAAGGCCGCTGCCTGGTTTCAGAAGGAGTACAGCAATTATTTTAAGTCGAACGCAGACGATGAGACTTTGCCGGCCATTTACGGAGTGAGTATAAGTCCCACCGCGCTGAAGATCGGCGATCCCAGAAGCGAGATCAATGCCTTCGTTTATGATACAGGGGGCATAGAGATGGTCTATGCGGACATCGGCAACCGCATGAACCTCATGCTCGACCTGAACCGCGATGGCAGATATACGGGTTACTGCGGATCGAACTTGCCTCCGGGGACCTACAAGGTGACCATCGTGGCCATCGATAGATCCGGGAACGCCGCAAAGGACGAGTCGGGCATCATGACTATTCGCGACCCCAATGATCTCAACGGCAACGGCATAGAAGACAGTCTGGAGAAACAGGGTAAAAAGAATTTGAAGGTGATAGTTCTCCATGACGGAAACCTGAGCGGCATCGCCTCGCAAGAAGAGGAGAGGTTCAAGATCCTGCCTGGGAGTGCCATGACCCTCTCCGCAGATAAGCTGGAGAAGATAGCCAAGACCGAAGGGGTCAAGGGCATCTACAAAGACCAGAAGCTGAAGGTTCTGGCATCTCCGGGAGGACAACCTGGAATCTCATCTTCCGTTGATGATCCTAAAAAGGATCGAAGCCTGACGGGAAAAGGGGTGACGTTGGCCCTTATTGATACCGGAGCAGACCCCGATCATAAGAGCCTGGCGGGCAGGATCGTGGCCTTCAAGGACTTCGTAAACGATCAGACCACGCCCTACGACGACAATGGACACGGCACTCACTGCGCCAGCCTCATAGCCGGGGAGAGAGGTACCGGTGTGGCGCCAGACGCGAAGCTGGTGGTGGTAAAGGTCATGGATAGAGATGGCGCGTGCTACCTATCCGATGCCCTCAAGGCGCTGGACTGGTGCCTGGAGAACAAAGAGCGATATGGAATAAAGGCGATATCCTTCAGCGTAGGCGGCGAAAATCCTTCCGACGGCACGTCTCTCCTGGATGAGGCCTGCGACAGGATGGTCGACGAGGGGCTGGTCATGTGTGTGGCCGCCGGGAACTCTGGGCCGGCTTCCGGCTCGATTGTTATTCCGGGAGACGCGAATAAGGTGATAACCGTAGGAGCTATCGACAGCCACGGCTCCATCTTCCAGCTTTCCTCCCGCGGACCGGCTGCGGACGGCGAGATCAAGCCCGATCTGGTTACCTTGGGAGTGGATGTTGTCTCCGCTCTGGCTGGGTCCAAGGACGGCTACAGCTCCATGAGCGGCACCTCCATGGCTGTTCCTCAGGTCTCTGGCGCCACGGCCATACTGCTCCAAGCCCAGCCTGATCTTAAGCCTGCAGATGTGAAGAGGATGCTGCTCAAGACGGCGGACGACCTGGGCCAGTCTGGGCCGGATAACGTATATGGCTATGGGGCCTTGAATCTGACCAATGCCTTAGAGAGCGTTGAGACAGCGCCCGCGAAGCTATCGGCCCCCGCTCTGGAGAGCATGCAGCTGAGCAGGGATGATGCCTCCGTCGGCGAGCCGGTGATGATCGAGGCTCGCGCCTGGGGAGATATCAAGGCCGTCAACTCGAACATCATCGGGCCGGACAGGACGCTGGAGATACCCATGGAGGACTTCGATGCCAATGGTATCTTCTCCGCCCGCTGGGAGACCAGCTTCTGGACGCCCGGGGATTACAAAGTAAGGGTCGATCTGCAGGGGAGGTTCGGGGAGGTGGACTCTAAGGCGGTCCCTTTCCGGCTGCTGGAGAGAGGGTGAGGCTGGTTTGTCTTTAGCATGGCAGGAGATAGCCAGGTTTGGCAGAAAAGTGGTTGCTGTGGGCCTTACCAGCTCCCGGTTCGGAAACATCAGCCAACGCCAGGGAGAGAAGATACACATAACCTGCACTGGCTCAATGCTGGATGAGCTGGATCAGAGCCTGATAGTGGAGGTGGAGAGGAGGGGGCCGTGTGAACTGGACAGGCAGGCGAGCAGCGAAACTTGCGTGCACCGGTCCATCTACCAGAGCACTCCTGCCCGGGCCGTTATCCACACTCACTCTCCCTTTGCCGTGGCCCTCTCTTTGCTGGAAAGGGAGGCTGTGGAGCCCCTGGACAGCGAAGGAATCATCTTTTTAGGGGCCATGCCCATCGTGGAAGGCCATTTTGGCTCGGAGGACTTGGCGGCAGCTGTATCTTCAGCCATGCAATCCCACAAGGCCTGTATTGCTCGCGGCCATGGGGTTTTCGCTGCTGGTAGCAGCCTGAGCGACGCTTTTACCTTTGCCTGCATGGCCGAGCACAGCGCCAAAGTGAGATATCTGGTGAAAGCCTATCCGAGCTGCGAAAGAGTTTGAGAGCGCCCGCCTTTCAGGGGAAAAATTTATATCTTTACGCTACTCCCTTTAATCGAGCGGGTAATTCTAGTTTTTGAAATCCACACTGAACCCCCACTCTCCTACCCGCTCGCTTAATAATGCAGCGCAGTTGCATTTTTTCATCGTATCGCTCTTTAACCTCGATAAGTTGTCAAAAGATCTATAAATACAGGAGCACAAAAAGCATCATATGGACTCCTCGCTTCAGATCGGGAAGATCATAGGGATACCCATCAGAATTCACTGGACTTTTATCCTTGTCATCCTTTACGTGGCCTGGGCCTTTGCCTCTTTCAGTGAGCAGGTCTTCGGCAAAGCCTACGGTTTCGGCAGCGTAGAGTCAGCCAGCCTGCGCTGGGCCTACTCCCTCATCTTTGCCGTGCTCCTCTTCGTGTGTGTGGCCTTGCACGAGCTGGGCCATTCCTACGTCGCCCACAAAAACGGCATCCGCATCAAGAGCATTACTCTTTACTTCTTTGGAGGAGTGTCCTCTATGGAGGAGATCCCCAGAGATCCCGGGCTGGAGCTGAAGATGGCCTTCGCCGGGCCGGCCATCAGCGGCGTATTGGGGCTGGCATGCGTGCTCTTGGCCCAGCCGGCTTCCATCCTGGACGAAAGGAATCCTCTCACCATATTTCTCTGGACCCTGGGAGTCGTGAACCTCATATTAATGGTCTTCAACCTTCTTCCCGCCTTTCCCATGGACGGCGGCCGCCTCCTGCGCGCCTGGTTCGCCACCCGCATGCCGTACGTCGCAGCCACAAGGAATGCGGCGAGCATAGGAAAGGCCTTCGCGATCCTGATGTTTGTGCTCGGCCTGTTCTCCTTCAACTTCCTGCTCCTCTTCGTGGCGTTCTTCGTCTATGTAGGAGCCTCGGAAGAGGAGAAGGCGACGGAGATCAACATCAGCCTGGAGGGCATAAAGGTCAGAAATATCATGTCCTCCAGTGTGCGCACCATCCCGCCCAGCACGACCCTGCGAGAGCTGATGGAGCTGATGTTCCAAGAGAAGCACAGAGGCTATCCCGTGATGGACGGCGAAGCCTTGCAGGGAATAGTCACACTGACCGATCTGCAGAAGGTTCCGGACGCGGAGCGGGACACGACCAATGTCGAACAGGTGATGGCCAGAAAGCTATATGTAATCGCACCTGAGGATGAAGCATCAGTGGCCATGAAGATGATGAGCGAGATGGGAATTCGCAGGCTGCCCGTGATGGACAATGGCAGGCTGGTAGGCATAATCTCCAGGGAAGACCTGGTCAGGGCTATCGAGCTCTCCTCCGGGCGGGGTTTTAAGAGGTAATCGATTTGGAGAACACCGAAGGTAAGATAGAAGACACCGCTTTTGCCTGCCAGATGGTGGAGCCGACTGAGCCAACAGGCAGCGCCGAGTCCCATGAGATAATCATAGTAGGCACGGCTCATGTCTCTGAGAAGAGCGTCCAGGAGGTCACCAGGGCCATAGAGGAGACGAAGCCGGACATCGTGGCCGTGGAGCTGTGCCCTGCCCGCTACAGAGCCCTGACAGGCCAGGAGGAGGAGAAGGAGATCAAGATCAGCGAGCTTTTGAGCGGCGGAAAGCTGTATTTCTTCTTGGTGCAGTGGTTTTTGGCCTACATCCAAAAGAAGATCGGCGACGAGATGGGAGTGAAGCCAGGCTCGGAGATGCTGGCCGCCATCGAGACCGCGAAGAGGACGGGCGCGCGCGTGGCCTTGGTGGACAGGGATGTGGGCATAACCATCCAGCGCTTCTGGTCGGCCATGGGCTTCCTGGATAAGGTCAGGCTGATCGGCTCCCTGATCCCTGCCGCTCTTGGCTGGGGCAAAGAGGAGATCGACATCGACACCATCACGCAGGAGGATATAGTCTCGCAGATGATCTCTGAGTTTCGAAAGATCTCTCCTGCCGCTGCCAATGTGCTCGTGGATGAGCGCGATGCCTATCTTGCCCGCAACCTGGTCCAGCTCTCCAAGCAGGGCCGGGTGCTGGCCGTGGTGGGCGCAGGCCACAAGGAGGGCATAGCCAGGCACCTGGCCCATCCCGAAGACATACCCGCCCTGGAAGGCCTGAATGAGAAGCCCTCCCGGAAGATCACCGTTGCCAAGATATTCGGAGTGGGAGTTTCCCTGCTCATCCTGGCGACCATCGGCCTGGTGTTGATCAAGGCCCAATCCAGCCAGAACATACTTCTGGCCTTCGGCATCTGGTTCATTGTCACGGGAGGCCTAAGCGCCCTGGGCGTCGTTCTGGCCAGAGGCCATCCACTCTCGGCCTTAACGGCCCTGATGGTGGCCTGGATGACGACCCTCAATCCCTTCGTGGCCGCAGGCTGGTTCGCTGGCATGGTGGAGGCCTGGAAGCAGAAGCCCACCGTCGCCGACCTGAGGAGGCTGGCCCAGGCCAGCAGCTTCGACCAGATGATGCAAAACCGCCTCTTCAAGGTCATTCTGGTGGCCGCCTTGGCGAACCTGGGGGCCATGGCCGGGACGTTCCTCGGCATCTACCTCATCTGGCAGAGGCTGGGGCTGATCAACCCTGCCGATCTGCTGAAGGGAATACTGTAATAAGAATAATTGATACTGATTGATCCGCGCCAGCCTCATCGCTCCGAGACTATGGTTATGCCCGCATCCTTGATCTTGTTTCTGCGGGCCACGTTGAGCAGCATGGGTGTCAGGCTCTCCACCAAGGCCGAGGCGGCCAGAGGACCTGCCTTCAGAGGCCGAAGGCTCTTTATCTCCTGCGTAAGTCCGGCTACCAGGTCAATGGCCTCGGGCTCGTCACCGCAGATGAAAACATCGGCTTTCAGCTCCCGATGCAGAGCCTGCAGAGCCGCGGCACAGATGGTGTGAAAGGCGGATACGATCTGAAGACCGGGAAGTAACGACTTCGCCTGCATGGCCGCGCTGCCCTCTGCAGGATGATTAAACTGGAAATACTTTCCGTTGTAGCTCATGGGCACCACAGGCGAGATCACGAGCTGGTCTCTGTAGGAGGCCTTCAGATCTGAGGTCACAGAGACCAGATGCTCGTAGGGAACGCAGAGCACCACCACTTCCGCGGCAGCGATGGCGCTGCCGTTGTCCGTGCCCCAGACATTTCCTCTTTCGCCCAGCAAGGCCAGGGCCGCAGCGGCGCTCTCTTTGGCCTTATCCGCCTTGCGAGAGCCTATGATGATCTCGTGGTTTGCCGCCCAGCGGACGGCAAAGCCTGTCCCGATATCACCGGTTCCACCAACCAGAGCGATCTTCATGCCTCAAGCATCGACCTCGCCATTATTTTACAGTTTTGCGCCGAATAAAAACCTCTGCAGCAATGCAGATAAGGAGATGTAAACCAGGATGCCCAGGCCCAGGCTCTTGAATATGCCTATCTTTCCTGAGGTCAATAGGACAGTGGCTACGTAGCAGAGCCAGGGTGGAGTGAAAATCATCAGGCCACGAGCGTATTCTGCAACAGTCTCCTCCCCGCCTTCCGCGTAAGTGAGCAGAAAGGTCAGGGCAGTAAGCAGAGGCAGGGTGGCGATGAAGGCGGAGAGGGTCCCACGACCCATGCTGGCGAAGTAGGCTGTGAGGACCGTGACCGTTCCACCCATGAGGAAGTAGATCACCAGGCGCAGATCAGAGCCCCCTAGATAAGCGAAATAAGAATTCAAAGGCATCTTATACCCAGCCGAATATTAGAAGGGATGGCACGAGATGCGAAAGGGAGTAGCAATGAAGGGGGTAATAAACGTCACCTCGTGCCGCTCATTTTCTGCATTATCCTATCATAATGCAGCTATCACTATTACGTCTCTTCTCCTTTATTAAGTTTTAGGTGCTAAAAAGACATCCGACTTTTTAAAATGGCTTTGAGATCAAGAGGACTTTGTCGCCTCCTCCACCGCCCTGAGGGGAGCGTCGGTCTTTATGCCCAGGCCGCAAAAATGAGTGCGGGAGGACTGGTGGCCCCATGCGCGTAGCCGTTCCACTACATCATTTATCTTGCCGGGAGTGATATTCAGCCTCTCGCAGATACTATGATGATCATAGTACATGGGCACGGGCGCCTCATTGGCACAGATCTCCAGCAGCCTTCTGGCTCTGGCGCTCCCATCCAGTCGGGCCAAGGCCCGGTCGATGACATCCGGCTCCTGTATCCTGCCCAGCCATAGAGGCCCGGCCAGAACGGTTTTGCCCTGGCAGTGTCCGCAGATGCCTTCTGGCCGCAGCCCCGGCAGGGGAACGAAGCTGCCGCAGCAAGGGCAGTGCTCCATGTAGCCCAAGCTCTCCAGACATTCGTCCGCTGCCTTGGCTCCCTTGACCACCCTCAGATAAGTGCGCACATAATGATCCGTGACGTGGGTGAGCATGGGCTGCATGGCCTTGTCCAGCCGTGCCAGCTCTCGGGCGACCAGGCCCAGCAGAATCCTCGCTCCCATCTCACGGTGAAAGTCCGTGCGAAGAGGCAGCGCCATGTACTTACGTATCCCGCTTTTGAGATGAGCGCCGCAGAGGGGCGCGGTATCGGTGGCGGTGATGAAGAGATAGGATTGGGCGGAGCGGCTTGCTGCTGCCAGATAAGGCGAGGGCGAGCCGAAGGGGTCCAGATCCACGGCCTGAAAGTGCCGCTCATGCAGCAGAACATTGGCGTTGCCGCAGGTGACCTCGCAGACCAGATCGTTTCTGGACAGGTTTCTGCGAATAAGCTCACAAGCCCGGGGGCTGACGTCGTTTAGGGTGACGTTCATTACTTTGGCTTCGCTGGCCACCCGCAGCCCCCGGATGCCGCTGGCAGAGAGGGCGTCCAGATAGTCAGTCAGGCAAAGAGCCCGGGCCATGGCCACGCCGATGTCTCTATTGAGCTTCATCCGAGGGTTGTAGAAGGCGCCATTCGCGTCGAAGGTGATGGCCCCTTCCTTGGTAAGATCCATTGCACAAAAAAACGATGTGGACTGATTATAACTCTTTGCTTTCGGAGATTTTTATTAATACCATGATAACGGATATAAAATAGAAAATCCACATATGCTTTATCTCAAGGGAGGAGAAATGAACGTCAAGGAAGGTACGAACTGGGACGCCTGGAAAGAGCGGTTTCCCGAGAAGTTTGCCTCCGAAGAGAAGATCTTTCAGCTGGTCCACCCCGGTGCCAGGATCTTCATCGGCACGGCCTGCGGAGAGCCCCAGGCCCTGGTGGGAGCCCTGGTGAAGTACGTCCAGGCCCACCCCAGCGCCCTCTTCGATGCGGAGCTGGTGCAGGTTTGGAACCTTGGTGTAACTCCTTATGCAGACAAGAAATTCAAAGACAACTTCAGGCTGAACTCCTTCTTCATAGGAGAGAGCACCAGGGCAGCGGTCAACGACGCCACCGCAGATTACACACCGGTATTCCTCTCCGCGGTTCCCGACCTGATCTACAGAGAAACCTTGCCCGTCGATCTTGCCCTCATCCAGACCTCGCTGCCGGATATTGAGGGCAACATGAGCCTGGGCATCAGCGTGGACATCACAAAGGCCGCAATGGAGAAAGCTTCCCTGGTGGTGGCCCAGGCCAACTCGCAGATGCCCTTTGTTTACGGCGACGGCATCGTGAACATCCGCGACCTGGACTTTGTGGTGCCCTGGGACGAGCCTCTGCTGCAGTATGAGGATGCGGTTCCCGGAGAGACAGCCAAGGCCATCGGCAGGCATGTGGCCCGCATAACGAAGGATGGGGCCACCATCCAGGTGGGCTACGGCAGCCTTCCCAACGCCGTGCTCTCCCAGCTCAAAGATAAAAAGAGCCTGGGGCTGCACAGCGAGCTCTTCAGCGATGGCGTGGCCGAGCTTATGAAGCTGGGCGCCCTGGATAACAGCAGAAAAAGCGTGGACCCAGGAAAGTCCGTGGCCTCCTTTTGCATGGGCAAAAAGGCGACGTATGATTATCTTCACAGGAATCCCGATGTAGTGTTCAGGACCATCGACTACACCAACAACCTGCTGGTCATAGCCCGCCAGGAGAATATGACTGCTATAAACAGCGCTCTGGAGATAGACCTCACCGGCCAGGCCACGGCCGAGTCCCTGGGAGGCAGATTCTACAGCGGTGTGGGAGGCCAGACGGACTTCATGCGTGGCTCCGCCCTGGCCCCGCAGGGCAAGGCCATCCTCGCCCTTCCTTCCACCTCCAGCGATGGAAAAGTCTCTCGCATCGTTCCCCAGCTCAGCCCTGGGGCGGGGGTGACATTGCACCGGGGAGACGTCCATTATGTCGTCACGGAGTTTGGCATAGCCTACCTGCACGGCAAAAACATCCGGGAGAGGGCCATGGACCTGATTGCCATCGCCCATCCCCAATTCAGGTCCTGGCTGGTGGAGGAGGCCCGCAGGATGGCTCTGATATTCAGGGACCAGGCCTACATCCTCGGAGAGTACCCGGAAGCTCTGGAGACCTGGAAGAGCACAAAGACCGGACTTCGCATCATCCTTCGGCCGGTGAAGATCAGCGATGAACCCCTGCTCAAGGAGTTCTTCTACTCCCTCTCCGATAAAAGCATGTACATGAGGTTTGCATCGGCCAGAAAAGACATGCCTCACATCCGGCTGCAGGAGTTCGTGGCTGTGGACTTCTCCAAAGATATGGTGATCCTGGCACTTCTAAGCCGCGATGAGCGGGATCTGGTGATCGGCGTCGCCCAGTACGCCATGAACGAGAGGGACCATACTGCTGAGCTGGCGCTGGTGGTGAGAGACGACTACCAGAACCAGGGAGTGGGGACGGAGCTTAATTCCTACATAACCTATCTGGCCAAAAGAAGCGGGCTCCTCGGATTCACCGCCGAGGTGCTTGAAGAGAACCTTTCGGCTCTGAGTTTGCTGAGGAAGATGGGCTTTAAGACGGTCAAGAACGAAGGCGGAGCCCATGAGATGATACTGCCATTTGACGAGAAGAAAGAAAGAGCCCAAGCGTCCCTTTGAATCTTGGTCCCAATCCCGCCAATAGCGGAAAGGGATCAGAATATTCCGGGGTGAATTGCAGACTGAAGCCTCTTCAGCTCCTGCAGGGTTCCGGAGAGCTCGCTGGTGATCCTCTTCTGGGTCTCTTTTCCCGGCTTCATCTCCATGTCCGGCAGGCTTAGCGGCTCGCCACCCACCACATTGGAGAAGAGCTCCACCCAGCAAAGCGGCAGATACTCCGGCAGAGGCTCATTCCTCATGAGATGAAGGACGCTGGTCCAGGCCACGGGCACCACCTCCAGGCTGTAGCCGCCGCCTCCCAGGGCAAGCAATCTGCCGCAGGCATATTTATTGGTCAGCTCAATGATGCGGCGCACCATCTGGGTGTAACCAGTGAGAGTGACATTCAGGCTGGTGAGGGGATCGGAGTAATGAGTGTCCACGCCCAGCTGCGCCACCACGACCTGGGGGCGGAACCACTCAAAGAGCTTCGGGACCACCTCCTCAAAGGCCAGTAGATAGTCCTGGTCGCCGGCATACATGGGCATGGGAACGTTCACAGAAAACCCGAGTCCCGGCCCTGCACCCATCTCGTCCACGAAACCGGTTCCCGGAAAAATATAATGTCCCGACTCATGAATGGAGAAGGTCAGGACACCTGGGTCCTCGTAGAAGATCTGCTGCACGCCGTCGCCATGATGGCCGTCGATGTCCAGGTAGAGTATCCGGGAGAACCGCTTCTTGAGGGCGCATATGCCCAAAGCGACGTCATTGAAGACGCAAAAGCCTGCCGCCTGAGTGGGAAAGGCGTGATGCAGGCCGCCGCCCAGGTTGAAGGTGCTGCAGTCCTCCCGGAGCATGCGCCGCGCCGCGTCAATGCTCCCTCCGGCAATGATGCGAGATGCCTCGAAGATGCCGGGGAACACGGGCGTGTCGTCGCTTCCCAGCCCAAAGGCCAGATCGGGCAGCTCCAGCCTCACAGATTCGATGTACTCCAGCGTATGGACCATATGAAGATCCTCCTCGCTGGCAGGGCTCGGCCTGATCTGCATGGTCTGGCTGTCCAGCAGCCCCGACTCCTCGATCAGATCATAGGCCAAGGCTAGCCTTATGGGGTTCAGGGGATGCTCCGGCCCGAAGTTGTAGCCCTGGAACTTGTCGGTGTAGTAGAGGTAGATCATTTGTAGCCTTTCTCTACCAATCCGTCGCCCCAGTAGTTATCGCATCTGGGGCAGTAGAAGATGGTTTCGATTATTATCTTCTGCCACTTTTCTGCATCCAGGGCCCGCCTCAGCTCCTTCTGCTCACACTCGTTGCCGCATTTGGGACAGAAGGGCACGAAGTGTTCAAGAACTGCCTGGTCCTCATCCGCCATGGAATTATTCCTCTAGGTTTTCAGGGGCAGGGCAGAGCAAAAAATCTGTCGGTGATCAGAATGGCCAGATGCCCGCTGCTGCGCAGCCCACCAGGAACCCCAGGATCACGCCGGAGTTGAGGAAGGGCAATCCCGCTTGAGGCTTATCGCGCGAGGTGGTCATCAGGAAGAGAAAGCCCAGGTAGGTGCCAAGCATGGCCCCGAAGGAGGGAAGGTTTATGCCGTAATAGCTGGCGGCGGGAAGTGACCAGTTGGCCGATATCACCAGTATGGTGGGTATGATGGCATCGCCCAGCCCCAGGAAGTAGGCACCCTTTTTTCCGCCCTCCTGGGAGGAGACCGATACCTGATCTTTGCGGAAGCTGTAGTCCCTGCTCTTGGGCACTACGAAGAGCAGTGGGGCTTTGATGCTTATCACCCCCTCGGCTAAAGAGACCATGTGACGGGTCTTGTAGACGGAGATGGCATCGTAGACCGCCAGCACCAATAGCAGCAATAGCGCAGGAAGGATGGTCATGCTCACCCCGAAGAGAGAGCTGATGCCTGCACAGACCAGAATGCCAAAGGCATCTATGACATACCACTCCGGATAGAAGCGCAGCAGAAGCAATATGGCCAGAGTGGGGATGAGGGCCAGCAAAGGAGAGATGAAGGCCACGAGCACGTAATAGATGCTCGCGGCTACGGATATCAGTATAAAGCCGCTTATCACCCACCTTTGCCTCAGCCTTATGGCCAGGAGAAGAAAGGCTGTGAATCCCAGGATGAGGAGCAGATAGATGAAGGGGTTGGAGGCCGAGGTCGGGTCCTCAAAGACCCTGTTGCCGCTGGCGGTGATGGCGGGTGTGATGGCCAGGGCCAAGAGCTGAACCGCCATCACGAAAAGCAGCATGATCAGCACGGGGGCCTGCATCTTTGAGCTTTCGGTCATATAGTAGTATTATTAAATATTATTAACCTATTTGGAGCTGTTCCTGGTCGAACCATACCTTCAGTGGGAGACCTTAGATCTTATTTCGCCCTTTCTCCTCCAGCAGCTCCAGGTAAGAGCTGCGAATCGATTCTTCCAGGCCCAGGTCGCGAAGGATGGAGAGCACCTTCTCCTTTTGCTCCTCCCAGTCGGCTTCTCCCCTGGCTTCCACCTCCAGGAAAGACCCCAGCCCCTCCACCTCGTCCAGGGCCAAGGTGACATCTCCAAAGGAATACTTGATCCTGCGCTTCCTGACCTCAGCAGAGAGCACAAACCCGAGAGTTGTGAGAATCAGCTCCATCTCCAGAGGGTCGTCGATCTGCACAGTCCTTTCCAGACGCGACTTGGTCTTGGCGTCAAGCCTCGGGCCCTTGTAGGTCAAGCGCGCACCCTCTTCCTTGATGCGGATGCGCAGAGCCTCGTCGCTCTTCCGGAAATCTCGAAAGGGCGAATTGAAGTACAGGTCACGGTGGTTTTCCGCTCCTATCGGGACCGCGCCCAGAGCCAAAATCTTCTCAGGCGTATCTATTCGGGCGCGGGCCTTGACTTCAACCTCGATCATCTTCTGACCAGCACTGTGGCGCTGCCCACCTGGAGGACGTCCACTGCCTCACCGGAGGATAGGGTCTCCACCACCACTTCCACGGCCTCGGGGGCCACCTCCAGGATCTCTCCATTCACTTCAACTTTGATCAAGCCTGTGGTCATCTGGCTGGCTATCTCGGCAGGGTCCATGCGGCTCAAGGCATTGATGATCTTGCCGCTCTTGTCCTTGAATCTGGGGCCGATGATCTTCATCTGCGGCTTCGCTGCCACCGGCCTCATCTCAATCTCCGGCTGACCGGTCCTGCTCTCTACCCTGGAGTTGGCCACACCCTGAAGATCGACCGTCTCCAGGCCCAGGTCGGAATACACTACTATCCCCGGCAGGGGCGCGTTGAGAGCCATGCCCTTCTCTGCCTTGTAGCGCCGCAGCGCCGCAGCAATCTCCTTGATGGTCAATCCTGCCGGATCGACTGCCGCTCCAGAATCCTTGGGCCAGTTCTGCACATGTACGCTCTCTCCCTTGAGGGAATGATAGATCTCCTCGCAGAGGAAGGGCGTGAAGGGAGCCAGGAGCCTAGTCAATGTATCCAGAGCAGTATAGAGCGTGTTCTGGGCGGCCCTCTTCTCTGGCCCTTCTGGACCATAGAGCCGCGCCTTTACTAACTCGATGTAGTTGTCCGCCAAGACCTCCCAGGCGAAGGCCCGGATGGCCTTGATGGTCTCGTCGAACTGGAACCTGTCCATGGCTTCCGTGGTCGTGCGAATCAGCCCATCCAGCTCCCCCAGCAGCCAGCGGTCCACCTGGCCGGGGCCCTCGCCCGTGCGGGCCATCCAGGGAGCGGAGAAGCGAAAGATCGACCAGAGCTTCTGCTGGAACCGGCTGGCAGCGGTGATATCCTTCCACTGAAACATGATGTCGTTTCCGGGGCTGCCGCCCATGGCCGCCCACTGGCGGAGCGCGTCTGCGCCGTTGGTCTCATAGACCTCCTCCGGGCGGATGAAGTTGTTCAGGGACTTGGACATCTTGTGCCCATCCTCGCCCAGGGCCATGCCGTTGATGAGTATGGTGTCCCAGGGTTTGACCCCTTGCAAGGCTTTGGTCCGCAGGATGGTGTAAAAAGCCCAGGTGCGGATGATGTCGTGCCCCTGCGAGCGGAGTTGAGTCGGCAGCCTCGCGATAGCCTGGTCCGGCCAGCCGACCACGGCCAGGGCGGAGACGGAGCTGTCCATCCAGGTGTCCAGAACATCCTGCTCCGGAATGAAATCGTCGCTGCCGCACTGGCACTTCACCGGCGGCTTTGTCTGGTTGGGATCCAAGGGAAGCCACTCTTCCTTGGCTACCAGGACGGCGTTACAGCGGCGACAGTACCAGACGGGAATGGGCGTGGCGAAGATCCTCTGCCGGGAGATGCACCAGTCCCACTCCACGGAGTCGGCCCAGTTCTTGAGACGGATCTGCATGTGAGGCGGTATCCACTCGATCTCTTCAGCGGTCTTCTTGATCTCCTCGGAGTTGATCTTAACAAACCACTGCCGCTCGGAGAGGATCTCAATGGGCGTCTTGCACCGCCAGCAAAGGCCCACATTCTGCTCCAGGGGTTCCTGCTTGAAGATTATTCCCTGGCCCAGCATATCCTGGACGATCTTCTCCTTGGTCTCCTCCACAGAAAGGCCAACGTACGGCCCGGCGATCTTTGTCAGCCTTCCGTTGCGATCTATGGCCTGGCGGAGCGGAAGGTGGTGCTCCATCCACCATCGGACGTCCTGCTTGTCTCCGAAGGTGCAGATCATGACCATGCCCGTTCCAAAGCGGGGATCCACCGCCGGATCGGCAAATACGGGAACTGAATAGTCAAATAAGGGAACCTGTACCTGCTTGCCGATGTATTTCCGGTAGCGCTCGTCCTCCGGGTTCACCGCCACGGCCACGCAGGCCGGCAGGAGCTCGGGCCGGGAGGTGGCTATCTCCACGTAACCGTCTTCGGCAGGAAAGCGCATGTAGTTCAGAGTTGTGGTGCGAGAATCGTACTCCACCTCGGCGAAGGCGATGGCCGTTGCGCAGCGGGGACACCAGTTGACGGGATGGTCCTCGCGGTAGATTAGGCCCATATGATACATCTGCACGAAGGACCTTTGGGTCTTTACGTAGTACTCCGGCTTCATGGTGACGTACTCGTTGGACCAGTCGATGGACAGGCCCAGCCGACTCATGGACAGATGAAAGCGCTCGATGGCCTCCTCGGTCAGCTTCTCGCAGAGCCGTCTGAACTCCTCTCGGGGAACCTGGTTCTTGGTGATGTGGTTTGTCTCCTCCACCTTCACCTCCGTTGGCAGGCCGTGGCAGTCCCAGCCCTGAGGGAACATGACGTTGTAGCCTCTCATGCGCTTGTAGCGGGCCACAAAGTCGATGTAGCACCAGTTGAGGGCGTTGCCGATGTGGAAGTCTCCCGTAGGGTAAGGCGGAGGGGTGTCGATGATGTACTGCGGCTTCTTCGACTCCCAGTCGAAGTAGTAGACAGAACCGTCCCAGCTTTGCACCCACTTCTCTTCTACCCGGGCAAAGTCGTACTCCTTGGAGACCTCAATCATCAGAAAGCTCCTACTGTGTAGCTGCTAGGGGAGTAGAACACAATGTTAATAGGATTATCGGTGCATGGTTATCTTTGATGGAGCTGCTCATATATCACGCCGATCAGTGCGATCCTAAGAAGTGCTCAGGCCGAAAGCTGGCCCGCTTCGGATTGGCTCGCACGACCAGGCATATCAACCAGCTGAAGCCCTTCCTGGTGCTCAGCCCCTTCTCGGAGAAGGCTCTCTCTCCCGAGGACAGAGGAGCGAGAGGCTTGGCCGCTTTGGACTGCAGCTGGGCCCATGCCGAAGAGGTCTTTGCCCGCTTCAGGCTCAAAGAGAGGGCTCTGCCTTTTTTGGTGGCTGCCAACCCCGTGAACTTCGGAAAGCCCTTCAAGCTTTCCACTGTGGAGGCTCTGGCGGCAGGCCTGGTCATCCTGGGCGAGCCCAAGCAGGCGGAGACGATCCTCTCCAAGTTCTCCTGGGGGCATGTCTTTTTAGAGCTCAACCGGGAGCCTCTGCAAGAGTACGCTGCAGCCATGGATTCCGGAGAGGTGGTGAGGATTCAGATGGCATATCTATCGGAACAAATATAAGCTGTAACCGCCTATAAATTTGGGGTGATTCAGTTGGCAGGTTTGATCCCGGTGGATGAGCTGAGAAAGCTGCAAAAGAGGATGAACAAGTTCAGGGAGGACTTGGGCCTTACAGACCTTGAATCCAAATATCTGGAGGAGATGCAGCGCATGCAAAAGCGCATGAGCGATCTCATGGAAGATGTGGAGACGGCGGGTGGGCAGGGCGAAATAATGATGCCCCTGGCAGACGTCCGGGAGACGGATGATGCTGTGGTCGTGACCATGGATCTGCCCGGTGTGGATAAGCAGGACGTCGATATCACTATCACCGATGATGAATTGCGTGTGGTGGCCGAGCGAAAGACGGAGACCGAGGTCACGGAGAAGGATTACCACAAGCAGGAGCGCACCTACAAGAAGTTTGAGCGCATGGTAAAGCTTCCTGTGGCCGTCAAGATAGAGGAGGCCAAGGCCAAGCTTACGGAAGGCGTTTTAGAGGTCACGCTTCCCAAAGAGGTCATAACCTCCCGCAAGCGCATAAGCATCGATTGACTCTTTACGAGATCTCATTCTGGAGGAGGAGATGGTGCAGCTTGTCTCTCTTCGTCTCCAGATATCTTCTGTTGATACTATTGGGTTCCGTCTCCAGAGGCACGCGCTCCACGATCTTGAGCCCGTACCCTTGCAGGCCGATGACTTTTCGCGGGTTATTGGTGAGGAGACGAATCCTCTTTATGCCCAGATCGACCAGGATCTGAGCGCCTATGCCGTAGTCCCTCAGATCAGCGGGATACCCTAATTTGTTATTGGCTTCCACGGTATCCGAGCCTGCATCTTGGAGCGCGTAAGCGCGCAGCTTATTGGCAAGCCCGATTCCTCTGCCTTCCTGACGCATGTAGAGCAGAACGCCGTTCCCGTTCTCGATGATGAGATGCAAGGCTTTGCGGATCTGCTCCCCGCAATCGCAGCGCTTTGATCCGAATACGTCGCCGGTGAGGCACTCGGAGTGCACGCGGACCAGGGCGTCCTCGGCGGCGGGATCACCGGCCACGAGAGCAACATGGCACTGTCCATCCAGGATGGACTCGTAGCCGACGGCCCGGAAGTCTCCGTAATCGGTGGGCATGCTGACATCCGACACCTTTTTGATGAGCTTCTCCCTCTGCATGCGGTAGCTGATCAGGCTCTCGATGGTCACCATCTTCAGGCCGTGCTCTTGTGAAAACCTCTCAAGCTCGGGCAGCCTGGCCATGGTGCCGTCCTCGGCCATGATCTCGCAGATCACCCCGGCCTGATAAAGGCCGGCCAGATCGGCAAGATCTACGCAGGCCTCGGTATGGCCGGTACGGCGCAGCACTCCGCCGTCCTTGGCCTGCAGAGGAAAGAGATGGCCTGGGGTCATCAGGTCATTTCTGGTTGTTTCGGGATTGATGAGAGCGTGCACCGTCGTGGCTCGATCGAAGGCTGAGATGCCGGTGGTGGTGTTCTGCCGGGCATCCACCGATACGGTAAAAGCAGTGCCCATGGACTCCGTGTTCTGGCTGGTCATGAGCTGCAAGTCAATCGCCCGCAGGCGCTCGGCCGTCATGGGCATGCAGATCAGGCCGCGGCCGTTGCGGGCCATGAAGTTGATGCTCTCCGGCGTCACCATCTCCGCGGCCATCATCAGGTCGCCCTCGTTCTCCCGGTTCTCGTCATCCAGTATGATTACGAACCTGCCTTTTCTGACCTCCTCGATGGCCTCGGGCACGCTGCAGAATGGCATACAAAAAGAGAGGCTCTTCATCTCATACTTAAAGATATCTTCAGGACCACACCCCGGCCACGGGCGAGCCGCATTTGGGGCAATGGCCGTCGATTATGGAATTTCTCATGATCCTGTAACCCAGGCGCTCGATCTGCACCTCCCCGCAGACTGGGCAGCGGGTGTCTTCGCTCTCGCCGGGAATGTTGCCTGCGTAGACATACTTCAGACCGGCCTCGCGGCCGATGCCTAGTCCCCTGCGAAGTAGCTCAACTCCCGCACGGGGCACGTCCTTCATCTTGTGCATGGGATAGAAGGCCGAGACGTGCCAGGGTAGGTCCTCGCTGACCGAGGCCAGGAACCTGGCAATATCGCGAAGCTGCTCCTCGGAGTCATTGTATCCGGGTATGATGAGGGTGGTGACCTCTACCCATACCCCCGAGTCCCAGAAGAGCTTGATGTTGCGCTGCACCGGCTCCAGCCTGGCTTTGCACACCTTGCGGTAGAACTGATCATCGCCCTTCAGGTCTATGTTATTGGCGTCGAGAATGGGCATGATCTTCTTCGCCGCTTCCTCACCGGTGTAGCCGTTGCTCACAAAGACGTTCTTCAATCCCTTCTCTTTAGCCAGCACCGCCACGTCATAGGCATACTCAAAGAAGATGGTCGGCTCAGTGTAGGTGTAGGCGATGGCCTGACATCCATTGGCCTCGGCTGCGGCCACTACATCATCAGGGGGAACAAAGTCGCCCAGTACCTTTCCCGTCTCCCTGGGAGCCTGGGAGATGTCCGCATTCTGGCAGTGCAGGCAGCGGAAGTTGCAGCCCATGGTGGCTATGGAATAGGCCAGGCTGCCGGGCAGGAAATGGAAGAAGGGCTTCTTCTCAATGGGATCTACGTTAGCGGCTATGAGGTTTCCGTAAACCAGGGTCATCAGCTTTCCTTCCTGGTTCTCCCGAACGCCGCAAAGTCCTCTCTTGCCAGGGCGTATGCGGCAGACCTGGTGGCAGAGGCTGCACTGTACGTCCCCGTCCAGCTTTTGCCAGAATTGGGCATCTCGAGTGCTCTCCTTGCACATGACAACACCAACGCGGAAGAGTACTGATCTTATTTTGAATATATAATACTATTAAGTATAATACCTTTATCATCTGCAAGGGAGAAGAGCACTGAAAGAAGCGTTGCTGCAGACCCTTTCTCTATGCAAGGATGACGGCTCACCCAAGAGACTAGAATGATGAGAAATACCGACGGAAAAAGAGAATAGTTCTGGAGAGCCTAAGCCCTCCAGCTATTTGTTCTTACTCTCTCCTGCCAAGTACCAGGTAGGCAACTGCCAGGAGACCTGCTATGGCGAAGACGCCCTCAAATCCGGGCTGCTTCTTCTCAGCAGCAGGTGCAGCAGTCTTATTCGCGGCAGCGGTCACGTTCGCGGCAGCGGGTGCAGCCTCAGCGGCGGGAGCGGCCACGGCAGCAGGTGCGGCCACGGCAGCAGGTGCAGCCTCGGCGGTAACGTTCGCGGGGGCGGCCTCAGCAGCGGGCGCAGCGCCTGCGATGGTCACTGGCTTGTATATGTAGAACCTGAGTGTATCGTTGTCGGCGGTCTTGATGTTGACGCCAGGCATAAGGGTTGTATCCTTGTTCTTGCTCAGAGTTACTGAATTGTCCTTGTTGTCCATGGTGATGACGCCAGCGTTGGCATCAACGCTCCTGATGGTCATCTTGTCGTACTGAGTATCGGCCTTGACCTCAGTGGGCGCATCGGAGATCTGCCAGATGCCGTCAACGGAGGCCAGGTTCTGGTCAGAGCCGCGGAAGGCATTCTTGAAGTGAACGCCAACGGTCACGAGCTTATTCTGAGAGCCTACCTTCGGGTTCTTGTAGTAGTAGGTCTTGTCGAGCTCGGTCGCGCCATCCTTGGATGGGGATACGACCTTGGAGTCAACAACCTGTCCATCCTTAGACAGCTCCACGTAGACCTTGTTGCCGTCGATGTCGATGGACTTGATGCCCAGCTCATAGCCCTCCAGCAGCTTCAAGGGCGTGCCAGAGGTGACGGTCATCTCATCCTTGCTGTCTATCAGGATCTTCTCAAGCTGCTCGTCAGATAGAGAGTTCTTGTCGGTGGACTCAGCGTAGAATATGTTGGAGCCATCCTGCTCAGTGTCGCCCTGGGTGTATCCGGCGAAGTACTTCTCAGCCTGGAAGCCCATTACCTTGTAGGAACCCCAGAGAGCACGCTCGAAAGCCTTGCCCTGGGCAGTTGTAGTGTAGGTAATACCATAGGGCGCATCGCCACTGAGCTTCTTGCCATCGTCTCCGGAGAGAGCGAACTTAAGGTTCTCGTTGCCCAGATCCTTCTTTATATCGTAGTAGAAGCCAGCGAAGCTCTGCGGATCCCAGGCGAAGGAATTGTCGACTAAGTTGCTTGCGCCGCTAACGGTGCCGGCCACAGCGCCCCTGATCTGGTAATCTCCGGGCTCAGTTATGGTCTTGTAGATGTAGAACCTCAGAGTGTCGTTATCAGCAGTCTTGATCTTGATGCCGCCCGTGAGGGTTGTATCCTTGTTCTTGCTCAGAGTTACTGAATTGTCCTTGTTGTCCATGGTGATGACGCCAGCATTGGCATCAACGCTCCTGATGGTCATCTTGTCGTACTGAGTATCGGCCTTGACCTCAGTGGGCGCATCGGAGATCTGCCAGATGCCGTCGATGGAAGCCAGGTTCTGGTCTGAGCCGCGGAAGGCATTCTTGAAGTGAACGCCAACGGTCACGAGCTTGGTCTGCTCTCCTACCTTCGGCTTCTTGTAGTAGTAAGTCTTATCGAGCTCATTTGCGTTATCCTTGGACGGGGATACGACCTTGGAGTCAACAACCTGTCCATCCTTGGACAGCTCGAGGTAGACCTTGTTGCCGTCGATGTCGATGGACTTGATGCCCAGCTCATAGCCCTCCTGCAGCTTCAAGGGCGTGCCAGAGGTGACGGTCATCTCATCCTTGCTGTCCATCAGAATCTTCTCGAGCTGCTCGTTGGAGAGAGAGTTCTTGTCGGTGGACTCAGCGTAGAATATGTTGGAGCCGCTCTGTTCGTCCACTCCCTGGTTGTATCCGGCGAAGTACCTCTCCGCCTGGAAGCCTATTACCTTGTAGGAACCCCAGAGAGCACGCTCAAAATCCTTGCCCTGGGCAGTTGTAGTGTAGGTAATACCATAGGGCGCATCGCCACTGAGCTTCTTGCCATCGTCTCCGGAGAGAGCGAATTTGAGATTCTCAGTGCCTAGATCTTTCTTTATGTCGTAGTAAAAGCCGGCGAAGGTCTGCGGGTTCCATGTGAATGAGTTGTCAACCAGGTTGCTTTGGCCGTTAATTGTTCCAGCCACTGCTCCCCGGATGTCCACGGATTGGACCTGCGCGCCGACTACCATCGCTGTTGCTAGTAAAAGCATCATCGATGTAAGCGTAATTGCAGCCAATTTCTTCATCTTTTAACCTCCTATTTTCCCTTTCCGATCACTATTTGCAGCATACAGTCTGATTATTCTTAAAACTATTGCCTGAATAAAGTCCTTGATAGCCATGCTACAGATTGTGGCACCATAATTCCGGCATTGCCATCGCTGCCTGGCGTCTCTCAGACATGTGTATAGCTACATCACCCTCCTAATCCCATAAGGGATTATAGGGTAGTGATAGAGTATTTCCCTATTATATCTTTTTTGGTCCTTTGCCAGCAGCATGGTACCGGTCTTTCCCTATCCAGAGCCCGCAACGGCGAGGAACTCTGCAAAGTTCAAGATGGCATTTGCCACCACTCCATTTAAAGCCAATTCTTTGCTGGAATAAAGAGGCAGGATTCAAAGGAGGATTGATGGGAAAGATCAGGTTTCTATTCCCATCTTTGATGATAATCCGGGGGCTCTATTCTCTCTGCAGAAAACTGGAGAATTCAGTTAAAGATACTCATTGGAGAGACAAATTGCCGGAAGGACGGTCAGAATAAGGAGAATCAGCAGAAGAACTTTCTGCAAAATGAGCAGCAACTGCACACAATTTAGTCAGATTTCCTTGATATTCTCTAAGAGATAGAGAGGCATCTTGGGAAAACCGTTTTACTAGGGCCACCTATTTTACAACCTATGACCAGAATCGGCATAGTCTATCATCCCATCTATCTTCTGCATGAGACAGGCGGGCATCCGGAGAAAAAAGAGCGATTGATGGCAATACTGGACAGGATCCGCTCGGAAAGGCTCGAAGTTGAATATATCACCCCCAAGGCAGCCACCTTCCAGCAGGTCGCCACCATACACGGCAAGAGCTACATCGATCAGGTTAAAGCCATCTGCGAGCACGGAGAAGGCTACTTGGATATCGACACTGTTCTCTCCAGGAACTCCTACGATGCCGCTCTCATGGCCGCAGGAGGTGCCATGACGGCTGTGGACGCTGTACGAAACGGCTTTGACAGCGCTTTTGCCCTTGTGAGGCCGCCGGGCCATCATGCCATGCCCAATCGCGGCATGGGCTTTTGCATCTTCAATAACGTGGCCATAGCCGCGAAGCATGCCCAGGCCACAGGTCTGAAGAAGGTGCTGATCGTGGACTGGGATGTGCATCACGGCAACGGCACCAATGCCATCTTCTACTCGGACAAGTCGGTATTATATTTCTCCACGCATCAGTCCCCTCACTACCCAGGTACAGGAAGGGCAAACGAGGTCGGTGAGTGCGGCGCCGAAGGGACGAAGGTAAATGTGCCCCTGCCCTCGGGCACGGGCGACGAGGGATACCTTATGGTCTTCCGGGAGATCTTAAAACCCATTGCCTCGGAATTCAAGCCCGATCTCGTTCTGGTCTCCGCAGGTCAGGACCCTCACAAAGACGATCCTCTGGGCGGTATGCGGCTCACAGCGGCTGGCTTTGGGGCCATGGCTGGTGTGGTGAAGGAGATCGCCAAGGAATGCTGCCAGGGAAGACTGGCCGCCACACTGGAAGGAGGCTACAACCTGCAAACTCAGGCGGAGGCCATCGTCGCCGAGATCAAAGCCTTTCAGGGAGAGGTGCCCAAGGTCAGGGGCATAGATCCCAAGGTCGCTCAAAGGATTGAGGAGGTCAAGAAGATCCAGAGTGCCTATTGGAGCTGTTTCCAGTAGTCAGCCCATCCTGGCTCTGGCCTGAAAGTAGCGCGCCAGGAAGACTCTGAAGCCTTCATCGTCTATTCTGAGCAGCTCCGGGCCCACATATATATTGTGTCCGCTGCGAACCGCCCAAGAGAGATGCTTTCCCAGAGAGAGGCTTCCCAACTCCTCGGCCAGGAGATCCTGAGCGCGAGTATACTTGCGAGGCAGCTCCACCACAGACCTACCTTCTGCGATGTACGGCCCGGAGAGAGGCCGGGGATGGGCGGCCAGAAACTTGGAGAGGTGCTCCGCCTCCCAGACGGGAGGGCCCAGGCAGCGGCTTGCCCGGGAGAGCTGCCATACCTCCATCTCAAAGAGCAGCATTGCTCTGTCGCGATAGCTGCCTACATCGCTTCTCAGCAGACGAAAGCCGTTCCTCTCCAGCAGGGCTCTTACTGACTCTTCAGCCTTGTGAAGCTGGGGGAAGAGGACGTCTTCCACCACGGGCGGAGCCTGGAACTCCACAAGGATCAGACTGCTCTCTCGCGTCTTTAACTGCGCCAGCAACTCCTCATCAGATAAAGGCGTCGCAGGCCCTGGAAAGAAGAAATCCAGAGAGGGCTCCGCCAGGAAGGCGCGAGAGGCTGCCGCGAACTGAAGCATCATATCCATGGTAAGGGCGGCAGCCACATTTCTCTTAGAATCCACCGGGTCAACCACCACCAGGGGCTCGTCATGAGCCTTTTTGGCGTGCCCTTCCAGGTCTATTAGCTGGCCCGGCCTCCAGCTGGAAGCGGCCCGAAGAACGCCTGGGAAGGAGCCGTAGCAGAGCACAAGCAGCTCCACCAGGTAGCCCGAGAAGCCGCCCACTTTCAGCTCCGAGCCGTAGACGCCGATGCCCTTCATGAACTGCTTGAGGAGCAAGACATCATCCTCCAGACCGGCGATCCTGCGGGATATATATTTAGTGTGAAAGGGGGTCCGATCCACGGCAGACTTCAGCTGGGATGCGTCCTCCACCAGATAGCAGGGAACCAGATCCACCTCGAAGCCATCCACCCTGGCATGGACGTAAGGATGCTCCGCATACTTCTCATCATGCTCGGGAGCGACAAGCCTGGCAATCTCCAGGGCGGCTTGCAGAGGAGTGGTCTCCGGCACTCCCAAAAATATATCCAGGTCGTGATCGCCAGCCAGCCAGGTGCCTCTAGCCGCGGAGCCCACGAGCATGGCCTTCAGGCCTATGCCTCGCACCCTGGCCAGATGCTCTATGCGATCTAGGATAGCGCCGGATATCTCTTTCAGCCTGGCCTTGTCCTCGTAGCTGGGCCGAACCCGTCCCAGCACCCCACTCTCAATCTCGGAGAGGGAACTCGGCCAGGTCGTCGTAGATGGGGCCTCCGCGAGTCAGTGTGCTCTTCTTGAGAAGAAAGCGGTCCACGGTGAAGATGCCCAGATCCACGTCGGAAAGTGCGGCCATCTTGGGAGCCAGCTTTCGGTTTGTCTCCGCACTTGGCCGGCCCACGCGGCCCAGGGTAACATGAGGGGAAAAGCCCCTCGCTTCGCGCTCGAAGCCAAAGGGCGCCAGCGCAGCTTCCCCATCCTGGTAAAGCTCTTCGAAGTTGCCCTCCAATCCCAGCCAGATCACCCGGATGATCTTGCCAGGAAAGGCACCCATTCCTCTGACCCGAGCGGCAAAGGGTGCAGCCCGGACGCCGCGCAGGGCCTCCGCCACCTTCTCTGCCTCTTCTTCCGGCACATCTCCCAGGAACTTCAAGGTGATATGCACCAGCTCCGGCCTGACAAGCCGCAGGCCTTCCGTCGCGATCTGACTCTGCAGGCGCCCTATCTCCTCGCGCATCTGGGCAGGAAGGTCCACGGCGACGAAGCACCTGATCCCTGTCATCTCAGCACACTGCCCTTGCTGGCTGATGTCACCAAGTTCCTGTAGCGGGCCAGCACCCCAGTCTTTATCTTGGGCTCCGGGGCAGTCCACGCCTTCTTTCGCTGCTTCAGCTCCGCGGGGTCGACGAGCAGATCGATCCGTCTGGCTGGGATGTCTATGCTGATCATGTCGCCCTGCTTTACCAGAGCAATGGGGCCGCCTACCGCAGCCTCCGGCGAGACATGCCCGATGCAGGGGCCGCGCGTGCCGCCGCTGAACCGGCCGTCCGTGATGAGGGCCACGGACTCGCTCAGGCCCGCGCCCGCTATCGCGGATGTGGGCGCCAGCGTCTCCCTCATGCCAGGCCCCCCTTTCGGCCCTTCGTATCTTATTATTACCACATCTCCGGATTTTACGCCACCGCCCACTATGCCGGCCATGGCCTCCTCCTCGGAATCGTAGACCACAGCCGGGCCGGAATGCTTGAGCATGGACTTCGAGACCGCCGTCTGCTTGACCACTGCTCCCTCGGGAGCAAGGCTGCCGCGCAGTATGGCTATCCCCCCCTCGGGGTGTACCGGCGCATCCAGAGTGGCGATGACGCGGGCGTTGGCCTTGGGGTTGACGGGCCGGAAGGCATTGAGATTCTCGTCCATGCTTTTGCCCGTTACCGTCAGGACATCCAGGTTGAGCTTGGACCGAAGCCTGTTCATAACCGCCGGTACTCCTCCCGCCCGGTCCAGATCCAGGAGGTGATGAGGCCCTCCCGGCCGGAGGTTGACCAGATGAGGCGTATCGCGGCTGAGCTGATCGAAGCGGTCTAAGTTCAAGTTCAGGCCGAACTCGGCAGCTATGGCCGGCATGTGTAAAACGGTATTGGTGGAGCCACCGATGGCCATGTCCACGCGAATGGCGTTGTCCAGAGCCGCAGGCGTGACAATCTGGCGAGCGGAGATCCCTTGCTCCACCAGCTCCATGATCTTCATGCCTGACATCTTGGCCATGCGAATCTTGCGCGCATCGACGGCATGGGTCGTGGCGCATCCCGGCAGGCTCATTCCCAGGGCCTCTGTGAGGCAGGCCATGGTATTGGCGGTAAAGAGCCCTGCGCAAGAGCCTGCTCCTGGGCAGGCCATCTCTTCCAGGACGCCCAATGTCTCCCCCCCTGCCTGCCAACCCTCGAAGACGTTGATCAGATCCAGCTCCTGGTCGCAGGCAAAGCCGGGCATCATGGGCCCGCCTGTGATCACGATGGTGGGGAGGTTCAGCCTCCCGGCGGCCATGAGATGGCCGGGGACGATCTTGTCGCAGGATGGGATCATGACCAGCCCGTCCAGCTGGTGGGCCTCGGCCATGATCTCAATGGAATCTTCGATCAGCTCGCGGCTGGGAAGAGAGTACCTCATGCCCTTATGGCCCATGGCTATTCCGTCGCAAACACCTATGGTCTGGAACTCAAAGGGCACACCTCCGGCGGAGCGTATGCCCGCCTTCGCCGCCTGGGCCAGCTTGTCGAGGTGAATGTGCCCAGGGATGAACTCATTAAAGGAGTTGACAACTCCTATGAAGGGACGACTTATCTCTTCATCACAAAGACCGGTGGCCTTGAAGAGAGCCCTGTGAGGTGCCCTCTCCGCGCCTTTCTTGGTGATATCGCTCCTCATCCAAAAACCTCATCTGAGCCGTAGCCACTTTTCCGTTTAAGTAGTTGCTTATATCAACCAGGCTTTGGTTCTCCAAAAGTCCTTCTGTCCTACATGTTAAATACCACAAGATACTAGCCGCCTGATGTGGTTATAATGGATGCCTATTCACTATTCATGGTGTTCCTGGCGATCTACGTAGCTGCCCTGATAGGCATCGGCCTTTACTCCTCCCGCCGGCAAAGGTCCGTCACGGACTTCTGGCTGGCAGGAAGAGAGCTGGGTGCGGTGACTATAGGATTTTCCGCGGCTTCTGCGTGGATCACCGCGAGCGCTCTCCTGCTGGCCACGGGCCTATTCCTCCTCATGGGCATAGGCTCGATATGGATATGGGTCTTCCCCAACATCGCCGGGCTGATCATAATCGCCGCGATCTCGGGAAGGATCAAAAACATCCCGGCCCTGACCCAGCCCGAGCTCATGGAGATAAGATACGACCCCATGATCCGGGCGCTCGTGGCCGTGGCCGTCACCATCATGATGATCCTCTTCTCCGTAACGGACTTCATAGGGTTCAAGCTTGTCCTCGGAACCTTCTTTGGCATCGAGCCGCTTTTCGCCATCACCATCATGGCCGCTTCTGTCGCCGCCTATGTCAGTATCGGAGGCTTTCGCGCCGTGGTCTGGACGGACCTGCTGCAGTATATCCTGCTGGCAGGCCTCGCGATCTATGTCGCCATATTGGCCCTGGGGCTGACGGCAGAGAAGGGTGTGTCCCTGCTCACAGCCTCATCTGCCTTAGGCGCGGACTGGTGGAACGTGTTCGTCATGGGCGGCCTGATGGGGGCACTGGTCTTCCAGCTCGCGCTGCTGCCCGGATGGGTGGCAGAGCAGGATCCCTGGCAGAAGATCTGGGCGGCGCGCGATGAGCGCTCCGCGAAGCGAGGGCTTCTGCTGGGCGCAGGTCTCCTGGCGCTGGTTTATTTCTGCTGCCTGATCACGGCCATAGGCCTTTCCGCGCTCTATCCCCGGCCAGGGGGAGAAGTGGAAGCGGAGATGCTTTACCTCAAGATCATCAGCGATAACGTCGCTCCCTGGCTGCTGGCGCTGCTCACCATCGGCTTTGCCGCAGCGTCCATGTCCTGCACCGACACCTTCGCCACCTCGGGCGCGTCTTGCATCTCCAGGGACCTGATCCAGAGGCACCTTTGGCCCACGGCCACCATGAAGGAGATGCTCATCGTTAACAGGATACTGGTGATCATCATGATCGCCATCTCTGCATCAATCGCGCTCAATGTGAACAGCATCATGGATGCGGTGATCATCGCCACGGTCATAGGCACCACCTCCTACTTCTTCCCCATTATCGGCGGGCTTTACTGGAGGCGCGCCACGAAGTGGGGCGCGCTGTCGGCTCTGATCGTGGGAGGCGGCACGCAGATTCTGCTCATATCCTATGAGCTGTTCTGGCATAAGCAGCCCCTGGACACTATCTCGCCCCTGCTCACGGAGCACGGTGTGCTGGCGGGCCTTTCTCTCAGCGCCCTGTTCTTTGTGGGCGTATCCCTCCTCACGCGGCCCACCGAGGATATTCGGCTGGCGCCCTTCTTTCCCGACATCGCGGAGAAGGTCTTCGGAGGTGGCATTCCCACAGTGGACAGGAATGGCTCGCGCTACCAGGAGGTTATGACGCAGATCGAGGAGAAGATAGCCGGAGAGAGATTCCATCTTCATCTCTTCATCGACGTTATGCCCGTGCGCGCGGATGGGGCATTGATGCCGGAGGAGCTGAAATGGGACCGTTTTATAGAGAGGCTGAAAGACATGCACTTCCTTTGGTTTACGCCCACAGGCTCCCATATAGTCTATCGGCTATCCCAGGCAGATATGCTGGCCTGCGTCAAGATGGTGCGCGGAGACACAAGCCAGATTTGGCTCTCAGCTGAGCCGAGGCGCGAGCAGCGCGAGCGGCAGAAGGATGAGATCTTTCTCGCGTATGAGGAGATTGAGGATGCACTGCTGGAATTCGGCATGACCCTCATGGTCCGGGCATGAAGGAAGAGATTCAGGTGGCTGTGGTGGGTGCCGGGCCTGCGGGCTGCACCGCCGCAGAAGTTGCCTCCTATCGCGGAGCCGAGGTGGCCCTCATCGAGCGCAAGAGCGAGATAGGCAGTCCTGTGCAGTGCGGCGGCTTCCTCCCCGAGGCGCATGAGCTGCAAGCGCTCATGCCCCGTGCGCGCCTGCCCCAGACTTTGCAGGATATTCCCGAGCGCTGCATCCTGCATCGCACCCATCTGCAGCGCATCTATTCCCCCTCAGGAGAGAGCAAAGAGTTCCCCGTTGCCGGCCGGGTAGTAGACCGCCGGGCCTTCGATCGCTTTCTTGCTCATCGGGCGGCTCGCGCCGGAGCGAGGGTCCTACCTGCAACGCGCGCCTCCTGGACCGACGGCGTGCTGCAGCTATCAGGGCGCTTCTCGGGATTCCTCCGGCCGCAGATAGTAATAGGTGCAGACGGTCCGCTCTCCATCATCTCCCGGTCCATGGGAAACCCTAGCGGAGAGAGGGGCATCTGTCTGGAGTACGAGATGGCCGACATAGACATCGATCCAGACGCGGCGGAGATGTACTTCTCTGCCGACTATGCGCCGGGAGGTTATGCCTGGATAATTCCCCTCGGCGAGGACCTGGCGAACGTGGGCGTGGGCGTGCGAGCATCGTATCTTGCCAGCCAGAAGCTGCCCGACCTGCTGGACAGATTTGTCCAGGAACATCCCGTCGCCGGGAAGATGCTTCGCGGCGGCGAAGTTATGGCCGTCATGCGCGGGCTTGTGCCCGCGAGCGGATCCGCGGGATCTGTTCAGAAGGATAACCTGCTCCTGGCTGGAGATGCTGCCGGCCATGTCATGGCCACCAGCGGCGGCGGCATACCATTAGCCATGGTCGCCGGGAGGATTGCGGGCGAGGTCGCTGCCGCATATCTGAAAGGCGAGCTGGCACTGCAGGAGTACCAGTCGCGCATTCGCGAAGAATTTGGAAAGGAGCTGGATAGATCGGTGCAGATCAGGAAAATGGTGGATATGGCCATGAAGAGCGATCGGCTCATGAATGCCCTCTTTGCAGCTTTGAGCCCGGATCAGATGAAATCCGTGATGCGAGCCCAGATCCCGGCAGCTCTCGGCATAGCTCGCGAACCAAAGGATGACAGCCCTCGCTGAAACGCCATAAAAAAACTGCAAAAGGCACAGCGATCGCGAAGGCATCGCTCTGCAGAAAACAAGAAGAAATAGAACCTAAGTCTGGTCAGACCAGCTGACCAGCAATGCAGATTATTTTTTCTCTTCCTTGGGAGCTTTGCCGAGCAGCTCTTCCACGGGCTTGGCACCTGCCTCCACAACCTTGACGTTGATCTGGCCGATATCGGGTGAGATCTCTTTTCCGTGGATGCTCATCCTCTTCTTTCTGCCTTCGGCTGTGGGATGATAGCCGGTTCCAGATGAGAGCAGGATCTTTCTGCGCTTTGTGCCGGGAAGGTCTGCGCGCATGGGAAATCCCTCGCGATCGCTTCCGCCTGTGACCTGCACCGAGTAGCCCGGCATGCCCAGGACATCCGCTTCGATCTTGTCACCGATGCGTTTTCCCAGGAACTTGTTCGCTCCAGGATCCTTGACCTCTAACTGATAGGCTTTGCCGCTTTTGGGATCTGATACTACAACTCTAAAATCCATCTTCTTTCCTCATGTGTGAACGTGACTTTGATTCTAGAGATCGATGCTCTATAAAACCTTATCTTGGCTGAAAGGACATTTTCCTTTCAAAAGACCGTTTGTACTGTCATTTCAGCTCCTTCATCCTGGAGTAATCCACCAGCATGGATATGGGCGCGGTCTTGATCTTTACCCCCAGCTCCTCGGCAGCCACTGCCCCATTGACGCCGGCGCAAAAGGCTATGCCGATCTTGCCTGAGCCTACGGGGCACCCCAAGATGGGCTCTGCCGGATCACCAACTTCTATGAGGCCTCCAAAGCCCGCCACCCTAGATTGCTCCAGAAGGCTGCTAGCCAGCTCAAGGGCAGTGATGGGCACCTCTCTCACATTGGCCAGAATCCTTCCTTCGCCTCTGGAGATCGCATCTGCTACCCTGGTAACTCTGCGGGCCATGAAAACTCTCATAGGATCGAGGGATGAGCCTGCATAGGCTATGAGGTCTGTGAACGCAGCCGGCAGACCTTCCCGCACCTCCACCACTCCCGCGAAACTGGTGTCGACAGGAATGCCCTTCTTCATGAGCAGCCCGTCCAGGGTGATGCTGCAGAGAGTAACGATTCCCAGGCATCCGGCTGGTATCTCTAAGGGTGAATGGCCGTCTCCTTCCTCCAGAACAAGGACGCTCCGACTTATGGCATACCCCGCATCGAAGGCTCTGGCCAGGATCTCGAAGACCTTCTCAGAGTCCGCTTTGTCTATAATACTGGTATTGGCGATTACATCACCAGAGCGAGAGATAGGATCAAAGCTGGTCTTGAACATGAACTCCTCAATCCTGGTGTTCACGAAGCCAATCCTATCGTCCACCAGGGCATCGTTCATCTCTCGCGAGCCTAAAGGAGTGAGCACCCGACCGCTGTAGCCTCGTTTCTTGGTAAATCCCAGCTCATCGAGGATCTTGAGGTTGTACCGGACGGCCCGCTCTCCCAGATCATAACCGCGATTGCAGAGCGAATCTGAGATTGCCCTCGCGCCCACTGGCTTATCCGCGCCTTCGATAACTCTAAGAATCTCTATGAGCCTGCGCTGGCTTATGTGTGCCTTGGTGAGCAGCTTCATCTCCTTTGATCCTCCAGGAAAGCCCATATATATCTTATGCGGATAACATTTCCGTCTCATGAGTCGCACCGGAAGCTTGCAGTCCCGTGGGGTAGCGGTCAATCCTGAGGGCCTTTGGAGCCCGCGACGGCGGTTCGAATCCGCCCGGGACTATTTTATCTCCTGGAGTAAAGGGGCCAAGAAGACCCCGCGCCTTCAGGCCGGGAACGAATTGGCCCCTTTCATGATTACCATCAACTATATATTAAATCAAATCTAATATCTTGCTAACCCTTAGCATCACGTCTAAGGCATAATTCCTCGCCTTCAATAAAATCGAAGGTAGGGCACTGCAAGATATACTTGCAGAAAGACGGTGAACGAGGAATAATCTCTCTGTCGGGTAAAGATTTCGTAAGGAATCGAGATGAGCAGGACTATACCCGTCTTGCAAAACGGCGTTAAGCTCTCCCTCCAGAGAAGGCTGCCTGGGCCGAGTGAAAACCGATGAAGCTCTGCGGAAATGTAGATATATCTGGCCAGGCCATGAGGACAGGGCCGGGTGGCGTAAGGCCCAAAGTCCGATGCAAAGTTCAATGCTCCGGTAGTGTAGTCCGGTCAATCATTCCGGCCTTTCGAGCCGAAGACTCGGGTTCAAATCCCGGCCGGAGCATTTTACCATATCTGCGCAAAACGCTTCATAGACAATGCCTTCCATTCCCAGCATTTTGATCTAAATTAGTTCATATGATATCGATTTTTCCCTAAAGGGCTCGACATGTTTATATTCCATTAAATTTCAGAATATCTCCGTGCCTGAGCAAAATACTCAAATATCAGCCGAGAATCATGTGATTCAGGTACTCCACACTGGCAGAAGGGGCTCGATGGCCTTCGTGGCTGCTTAATGCAGCGCGGGCCTTACCGGCAGTCGCTTTGCCTAGGCTGGGCGAAACCTCTGTGGGTCCGTGGGTCCAGCTCCCTTGTCGGGGTGGTGTCCGGGATTTAAGCGTCTTCGGGATAGCTTAGATCCTAAGCATTGATGGTAAACTAAGGAGGTGGGAAAGAAATGAGAAAAGAGATAGCTGTTTTGGTGATTATCGCCATGGCCCTGATAGGCATGGCCGGTGCAGCCAACTATATGTACGAAAAGGCATCGGTCAAGGGCGTAGGATACAAGAACGTAGAGATGATCATTTCTACCCAGACTGGCTTTGAAGGAGTCAAGCTGGTAGAGAAGGAGTCCGGCTCCGGTAACGTCATCACCGAGAGGACTGAGCTCGAGGCCGAGAGGCAGCTCAAGAGAGGCGGCGGCGTGCTTGGTGATGGAATCTGCGTCTGGCCAACCGGCACTGGATGCCCCATGGACTACATTAACTTCACCAAGGAAGCCGAGTTCGAGTACATGCCCGTCTCTTACCAGACCGGCACCTATGACCAGAAGTGGGTCGAGAAGCTGTGCGTACAGAACTACAGGATCGGCGCTGTGCTGACTGAGATGTACACCCACGCTGAGCACCTGCAGAAGACCACCGAGGTCAAGACCAGGGCTTACGGCAATACTGTAGCGAACGGCTGGAACGGCTGCCCAGCTTGCTGCACAGGCGTTCTCGAGGCTAACCTGAATAGCAATGTCATCGGTGTGGCCCACATCGGCTGGATATCCCGCGACCCGATAGCTGACAACCAGCT